>OLNP01000011.1_pt1 | contig 192352 bp, 155 predicted proteins | sample 1671951 | NCBI WGS metagenome assembly OLNP01 (sample SAMEA3136629, study PRJEB25190) | human gut metagenome | biome: human gut; feature: human-associated habitat; material: faeces | place: Austria | collected 2013
AGGTTGTTACCATGTTTTCTGAAGCATTACGAAAATTGGATGAAAATACAGTCAACTACATGATCGATGAGCTGAAAAAAGAACGGGACGAAGCGGTTGCAGCTATGGCTGAAAAGGACGCAGAAATTGCTGCATTAAAGGCTCAGCTTGCTGCATTAAATAAATAGCATTTCACATCTTATAAAACATACCAAAACCCATGCCTGCTATAGCTTCATGTATCTCACATATCTATAACAGGCATGGGTTTTATAAATTTATTCCTAATTATTTAATCTTCCATGTCTTTACATATCCGATGGAACTCTTTTTTAATTTTTTCTTTATAGCTGTTTTTGCTTTCTTTGTACCTTTCACAGTAATGGCTGCTTTCTTATTAATGCCCTTGAATGCATTCTTACTGATGGTCTTAAGCTTTCCTGCTGTAATCGTGATCTTCTTCAGATTCCTACAACTAGCGAATGCTTCTTTACCGATCTTTGTTACGTTGCTTCCGATTGTAACCGTTGTCAGCTTCTTATTGCCCTTAAATGCCTTATCGGAAATGGCTGTTACCTTATAAGTAACACCTTTTACTTTTACAGTTGCCGGGATCGTAAGCTTCTTGGCTTTCTTATCGGTGAACTTCGTAATCGTAACGGTCGGATTCTTCTTCGACGATGAGGTTACCTTCACTTTGATCTTCTTGGAAGATACCGTAAGGGTTGTCCCCTTTTTCGCCGGAGTAGCCGGCTTGGTTACAGGTGCCGGCGTTGGATCCGGTGTTACTGGTGTTGGCGTCGGGGTCACTGGCGTTGGGTCTGGCATTACCGGGGTCGGATCCGGTGTCACGGGTGTCGGTACTGGCGTTACCGGCGTTGGATCCGGTGTCTCCCCTAGCAATTTCACAGGTATATTATTTTCTTTTGCATATTTACATGCTGCGGAATCTTTATAACAAGTAATTATAAGATTATCACAACCTAAAAATGCCTCGCTTTCTATATTTCTTACACTCTTTGGTATCATTATACTTGTTAAGTTATTACAGTTACAAAATGCTTCCCCCCCTATTCTTGTTACACCTTCCGGTATTGTTATACTTGTTAAACTGCTACAATCCTGAAATGCACCGTTTCCTATATCTGTCATACTTTCTGGTAATGTTACTTTTGTTAAGCCACTACATCCCCAAAATGTAGAAAAGTCTATTCTTGTTACACCTTCCGGTATTGTTATACTTGTTAAACTGCTACAACCCTGAAATGCGTGATATTCTATAGTTGTTACACTATCCGGTATTGTTATACTCTTTAAGGCACTACAACCACTAAATGCACCATTATATATCTCTACAAGACCGTTCGATAAAGTTATATCAGATAAACTACTACAGCATGAAAATGTACCGGTTCCTATACTTGTCACGCCTTCCGGTATTGTTATGCTTGTTAAACCACTACATTCCCCAAATGCATAACTTCCTATATGGGTCACAGCTTCCGGTATTGCTATATTTGTCAAACCACTACATCCTGAAAATGCATCGTTCCCTATACTTGTCACACCTTCCGGTATTGTTATATTTGTTAAACCACTGCAACCTGCGAATGCTCTTTCTTCTATTTTCGTTACACTATCTGGAATTACTGTTTTACTACATCCACTAATTAATGTATTGGTTACTGTATCAATGATAGCATTACAATTATCTCTACTATTATAGAACAGATTTCCTTTACTTACTATAATACTTTCCAGTTTATCACATCCCTCAAAAACACCTCGTCCTATATTATAAGCAATCTCCGGAATTACTATACTTGTTAAACTACTGCAATCTGAAAAAGCTCCATTTCCTATTTTTCTTACACTATTCGGCAATGTTATCTTTTCCAATCCACTACAACCAAAAAAAGCGGATTCCCCTATACTAATCCCCGCAGGTAATGTTATGCTTGTTAATCCACTACATCCCAAAAATGTAGAATCTCCTATACTCGTTACACCTTCTGGTAATATTATACTCGTTATATCACCACAGTCTTCAAATGCAAAGTCCCCTATACTGGTTACCTTCTTACCCTCAATTTCTCCCGGAATCACAAGCTCTGTCTTATCACCTGTATACCCGGTAATGGTAATTCCGTTTTCATTTTCTTCATATGTGAAATCGTCATATGACTCCGCCTGTACAGTCATACCGATTCCACCACACAGCAATACACACAGAACCAATCCCAATCCCGCATAGATCAGGCTTCTTATCTTTTTTTGTATCATTTTTCTTTTATCCTCCTCGCTCCTTGCAAATTTCTACAGTATCTTTACTTTTTATTTTTTGACCTGTTTTGTTTTCCCCTCACCCCTCGCATATTAATTTTTCATATTTCTTCAACAATATCTCTGCTCTATTTTCACAAGCCGGTATAGGCTGAAAAACGGCATAAACACTATAAAAAAAAAAAAGAGTCGTCAATATGCCAGAGGGAATTAATAAAAAATTTCTGTAAAAGTGCAAGTTATTACATCCAGACATACCATTCATTACATTTATGAACTTTTTCTTTTTTATTTCTGGTAAGCTGACCTTGTCGACAAAAAAGGCGCCAGAAATTAAATTAATGAAATACAATCCATAAAGGAGAAAAATATCTACTTATGACTTCAAATAGAAATGTAAATATCATAACAGATGAAAATAACAGAAAAATTGTTATCATTAATGATAAAAAATTTAAAGGACTAACAAAAGATGATTGGAAACAAATCGAAATATATCTTAAAGATTACATTTCCGACTGCTACGAAATTACAGAAACCTCAGAGTTTGTTTATATCGGACCAGACTTTCCATCCGAATATTCCGGATCAAATAGCCGACTCGCCTTAAAAGGCGCCAGGAAAAAAGCAAAAGCATCTGCTTCACAAGGAATTCCTGAACTAATACAAATTGCTCAAAATCCGAGATGGGAAGAAAACAAAGAAAGGAAACATATCAAGGACGCTAAATACGGCTGGTATCGATACGATATCAGATTTGGAATTCCTGTTTATGATGACAAAACCGGCCTTTTAATCAGATACAATATATTTACAGCCATTCTTCTAATAAAACACTCCGAAGATGGGAAAAAATATCTCCATGATATTACAACAATAAAAAAAGAAACGAGCAGCCCGCTTGAGTTATAAAACTGTACGGTGAAAACCCATTTCTTATTTTTAATGTTACTATTATATTTTACTCCTGTCAAGAGAAACCAAGGGAAAAGAATCCTATGGTCTGCTAACCGGCTTACACAATCACGCAACAGATCATAGGACTTTTTGTTTCTAAGCATATTTTTTATATTTCATCTTTTTGCTGTAAGTATATATCTGTAATCACCCACTCCGGTTCTACGATATACTCCAGCTTACCATCATATTTCTTTACAACACAGCGCATACTTTCTATTCCATATCCATGATATTCACTATTCTTCTTTGTTGTTTCAAAATCTCCTTTTGAAAGTGCTTTATATCTTGTACTGTCATATGTATTCTTAATCTCAAAATGAATCATGTTCTCATAACTTGCAGCTTTGAACAGAACGCACTTATCACCATTACTATGCAAACAGGCTTCCGCTGCGTTTTCCAAACCATTCGAAAGCAGTCCGCTCAAGTCAACATCCTGAATCATTAATTTTCGTGGCAACTTACCTTCACAATGGAACTTAACATCTGAATAAGCCTCTTTCGCAATAATTCCATTTATGATGGCATCCACCATATAATTTCCGGTATATAGCACATTTTTCTTCTTCAGATCTTCATCTTGTTCCGAAAGCTGTACCAGGTAATCTTTTATTTCCTCCAAGTCTCCTTTAGAAGCCAATTCTCTAAGAACCGCCCTATGATGTCTATTATCATGACGATATTGCCGCATATCATCATCCATCATTTCCATATTAGCATATAACGCCAATCGCAAACCATCGTTCTCTTCCTGAGCTTCAATATTCTTTGTTTTCAGATCATTTTCTTTTTTCAAATGGTTGGAATATAGGAAAAAGGCAAGGATGCAGGATATTGTAAGTAATATAAAAAATATAAGTGTAATATTAAGTCTATTCTGATAACTTGGTTCTCCATAAGTTCTAAAAACAGTGAAAGCAATTAAAACAATATAAAATCCTAACATTGCTCCAATTAACAACATACTTTGAACTATTTGGAGCTTTCTCTCAAACCAATTTCCTATAGCCTTTTTTCTACATATAATCGCTATAATTATAATAATAAGCTCTGCAAATATACTTTCAAGTAACTTTAAATCACCTGGATTATACGCATAATACCAAATCGCATTTTTCTTTATTGCAATTCCCATCAGGAAATAACATATCGTATCCAAATAATTTATGAAAATCCACGTCAATAAAAATAAAATAACTTTATTCTTCCATTTCCCTATAATTATTATTCCTAAAATGATAAGAATAGCAAAAACTGAAAATATCGCACTATCGCTTTTCAAACCAAAAGTTTGAATTAACAGCAAAAGAGCCAACGCCAAAATACCAAAAATTATTCTATTGTTTTTGTACATTTTTCCGCGAAAAATAAATAGAAACACTGTAAAATACTTAATAATTTCAAACATATTAATTAAAAACAACATATCTACACTAACCCCATTTCATTTTCTTTTGACAATAATTCCAATAAAACTCTTTACATCTGTTCAAATTCGAACGAGGAATATTTAGACTCTTTCCAATTTTTAATTCTATGTTTTTACTTATTCTTTTTATGTATGCCATGTTTACAATTATACTTTTACTAATTCGTAAAAAATCTGTTCCTAGTACATTTTCCCATTCTCTTAATGACTTACGAACCAATTTTCTCTCAGTTTCAAATTTTCCATCTGGTTTCTCATCTATCACGTATTCCAAATAAGAATAAACATGTTCTGCCGTAATAGTTATAATTTTGTCTTTACAAATAAATAAATTTTCTTGATCTCCCTTAATGCATAAAACTTCGCGATTACTGACTTCTTGTTCAAAAAGTTTCAATTTATCAACCAGCTTATTTTTATCATTCAAAAAACTAACTTTATCAACAAATCCTATCACATATCTTCCAAATGCTTCCTGCACAAGCTCGTCATGACTTGTCAGATAAATAATACTGCTTCCATACCTGTATCGTTCTAACTCTTTTCTAAGCCATAAGCCATCCCTGCCCGGCATTTCTATATCTAATATAAAGAGATCAATATCCCCCTCTATCTTATCAAGATTTTTCAATAAACTCTCCGCCGACTGGAATCCATATAATTTGACATCCGGAGATAAACATTCTCTGCATATCGATCCTACATCTTCAATTACTTTTCTTTCATCATCACAAATGACGATATTCATCTTTTGCCCCTTTCCCTTCATACTTAAGTTATATAAAATAATAAATTGTTTTCTTCCTTTTTACAATAATAACTTTGTTATTCGACATTCTTAGACAAAAATAGTCAAAAAAAATAGCTCAGGAGTTCCTGAACTATTTTTCCAGTTGATGCATCCATCAACTGCCGCAGTCTATATTGTTTTTTATACTTAGCAATATCTCTTAGGTGCATCTTTTTATTATAGAACATCCCTTTCCGGCAAATACTTTGCACACCCCTTTATTCTATAATAAATAGTCATCTCTAGCTGCATATATTGAATACAAATATAGCTTCATATTTTTTCCGAACAAACACTTTTATATGTGCTATATTTTTTTACTTTCCCCAACCTACAAATCTTTTTAACCACTCTAAGATATCAAGTCCATACAACATGAATTTCCCCTTTCCCTTTAGGCGCCATCAGTTGTTTGTTTCGTACGATGGTTTCAGTTTAAAGGGATAAAGTGGTATTTTCTATTTATTTGTTCTGAACTGTCGTTTTTTGTTCTGTAGCAAAAATGTGTCTCGGATCATTCCTTACTGCTGCCTTGTACTGTGTATCTCCCGTATTTATCGGAAGTTCTGTTGCTCCTGCGTAAAGGTTCGATATTCCTGTTTTTATCTCACTTGAGAATTTTGTCAGTTTGGTTCGCTATGTCTACTACTCTCATAGCACGGCTGTTCTACTTGATTATGTTAAGAAAGTAAACGATAAAGAATCATCATTATAAAAAGGAAAATAACATTTGCAACTGTAAATTCCAGAAAATATCTGCCACGGAACGAGCGGTCTTCTCTCGCAACATATTTGAAACTGATCAGACTTGCCATTGATGCTATCAAAGTACCAAGTCCTCCGAGATTTGTTCCGATCACCAGCTCCCGGATATGGTCTGTAAATCCGGATAACAGAATCGCAGCCGGAACATTACTCATTACCTGACTTGCAATTACCGAAGTGACCACCTCCCGTCCGGTCAATATATCCGAAAGCAGTTGACTGAATGCCGGGATACGTCCAAGATTACCGATGAATATAAATAACGCGATAAAAATACATAACAGAGAATAATCAACCTGTGTCAGGATTTTCCGGTCACGCAGAAGCAAATATAAAAATACTAACGCGAAAGGCACACCATACGGAAGAATATGTGAAACCGCAAGCAGACTTATGGCAAACAGAATAATATATGCTGTAAATTTTTCAATCCATTCCGCATCCTTTTTCCCCCATTTTGAACCGGAAGCACCCAACGGATCTTTCTGTCTTTTCGTTGAAGCTTTGTCTCCAGCAGAGTCTAAGCCTTTATTCTGCTTTATTTCTGTCTTCTCATCATGACTTAACTTTCTTTTTCGAACCATGGATGCCAGACCGATCCATGCCATTAACAAAGCAAATGCACAGACTGTATATGGTAGCATGATCTTTAAAAACTCCGCAATACCTATACCTGCTTTTCCATACAGATACAGATTCTGAGGATTACCAAGAGGTGTCAACATACTGCCAAGGTTCGCCGCGATCGTCTGCATGACAATTACTTTTAGCATCCACTTGCCATCGACATCCGGGTTCCGTTTCTTCATTAATATAATTGTAAACGGCACAAATGTAATAAGTGATACATCATTTGTTATAAACATCGACATAAAGAAACACAGGCATATAAGGATCACCGTTACTCCCCCGATCCCATGCACCTTTGCTAACAGCCGTTCTGCTAATTTATCAAACACACCAATATTCCTCAAACCGGCAACGATACTCATAAGGCAGAACAGGATTGCCAGTGTTCGGAAATCAATATATGAAATATATTCTCTGTCAGGGGCTACAAAAAATACTGACATCACTGCCAGTACGACCGCGATCGATAAAACGGTTTCCTTCTTTATAAAATATAAAATCTTTTTCATTCTTCTAATCCTCTTAACACATATTTACTGCCTGCACTATTGTACTGCATTCCCTTTCGTCCCACAACCTGTAATTCTGCAATTTATGATCAAGTCTTCCTTATATTTTAGATGCTTTTTTACCGGAAATATTTTATACTCTACATATAAATATTTACAAAAGCGTTCCTGTATTGGTAGTATCAACAGGTTGAAGCTCATAATCTACACAAGCTGTACAAATATTAATAAAGGGAGGGCATGCATATGAATCTCAAAGACAAAACACTCTGGCAGAGAAATGCTGCTGCGATCGGCGGCATGGTTTTATTTGCCGCCGGAATCAACTTCTTTATCGTCCCCGCCAGTCTGTATAACGGCGGTGTCCTTGGTATCAGCCAGATCATACGAACCTTACTGATCCAAGTATTTCCATCGCTTGCATCAGGAACCGATATCGCAGGTATTATCAACTTTATCTTAAATATACCTTTATTTATCATGGCATATATCTCAATCGGCAAAAGTTTCTTCAGCCGGACACTGGTCTGCCTGATCAGTCAGACGATATTCTTAAGTATATTTCCAATTCCGGCTACACCTCTGGTCAATGACAGCCTGACTGCCAGCATTATGGGTGGACTTCTCGCCGGTACAGGCATCGGTATCTCCTTACGCTCCGGCGGCTCCAGTGGCGGTATGGATATCGTCGGTATGTTCTTTACCAAGAAATACAAAAATTTCAGCGTGGGAAAGGTATCTTTGACAGTCAATGCTGTTGTCTACGGCATCTGTGCAATCCTTTTTGGTATCCCGACAGCCGTATACAGCATTATCTATTCCGCTGTCAGTACTCTGATGACTGACAAAGCACATACGCAGAACATCAATACCGAAGTTGTGATCTATACAAAAGAAGAACCGGAAGCCATCCTTGATTACATCGTAAACGAATTTCACCGGGATGCAACCTGGTGGGAGGCGCGTGGTGGTTATACCGAAGAAACAACTTATATGATCGTTACGATCCTTTCCAAATATGAATGTGTTCATCTCCGCCGCGGACTGAAAAACATCGATGAACACGCCTTTGTTGTCGTAAAAGAAGGTATGCATATTGGCGGAAAATACGAAAAGCATTTATAAAACCTGCATAAAACCTGTAATTTTCAGCATTTTTTTGCATATATAAATTGCATTTTTCAAAACACAATGGTATATTTATTCAGAAAAGAATGAAAGGAAGTAATGAAAATGAAACTTAAAAAATTTTTAGCAATTACTATGTCTGCAGCCCTGGCTATGACTGCATTAACAGCATGCGGAAGCAAAACTGACGACAGCAAATCTTCTGATAAGAAGACTGCTAAGGTTATCGAGATCGACCTCACAGATGAGGAATACGCTTTCGGCGTTGACAAAACACAGCCTGACTTATTAAAGGAGGTTAATACATTTATCGCAGATATGAATTCAGATGGCACATTTGAAGAGATCTGCAATCACTACTTCGGTGATGGCGAGCCTGTTGCTGTTGAATCAGCTACATTAGACTCAAGCAAGGATCAGTTAGTTGTAGCAACAAACGCTGCATTCGAACCATTTGAGTATACAAAGGGTGAGAACTACTACGGAATCGATATGGAGATCGCTAAGGCACTTGCTGACAAGCTCGGTAAGGAGCTGGTTATCCAGAACATGGATTTCGATGCTGTATGTCTCTCCGTTGGTCAGCAGAAATGTGATATCGCTATGGCCGGTCTTACAATCAAACCGGATCGTGAAGAATATGTTGCATTCTCAGATTCCTACTACAAGGCTTCCCAGAGGCTGATCGTTCCTTCTGACAACACAGAATTTGACGACTGCAAGACTGCCGATGATGTAAATGCAATCCTTAACGCTAAGGATTCAAGCAGCAAGATCGGTTTCCAGACAGGTACAACCGGACAGTTCTACTGCGAAGGTGATGATGACTGGGGATTTGCCGGTCTTAAGATGACATCTACCGGTTACAAGAACGGTTCTCTTGCAGTTCAGGATCTGTTAAATGGTAACTTAAATTATGTTATCATTGATTCTGCTCCTGCTGCTGCCATTACAAAATCATTAAATGCTATGCAGTAAAAATATGCTATAAGAATCACGCGTTTCTCGCGTGAAGAAAATAAATGATATTGAAAGGATATTTCATGGGAGACATTTCAAGTAAAATACAAAAGTTCATAGAAATATTCATTGATAACAGAGGATATGTAAAGGTTGTTGAAGGTCTGAAGAATACCGTTATCATCGCCATAACCGGTCTGATCATAGGTATTTTGATCGGAACCATTATTGCAACTGTCCGCGTCATTCCAAAATATAAACGGCTGCCACGAGTTTTAGATGCAATCTGCAGCGTCTATGTCGGATTCTTCCGTGGAACTCCTATGGTCGTGCAGTTACTGCTGTTTTACTATGTTCTGCTCCCTATCGTAGGAGGTCATATGAGCGGTGTACAGGTATCAATGCTTGTATTTGGTCTAAACAGTGGTGCTTATATTTCCGAAATCATGCGAAGCGGTATCCTTTCTGTGGATCCCGGACAGATGGAAGGCGGACGTGCCATGGGCCTTAGCTTTGCGACGACCATGCGCAAGATTGTGATTCCTCAGGCAGTTAAAAACATCCTTCCTACTCTGGGAAATGAATTTATATCTCTGATCAAGGAAACATCTGTTGTAAGCTTTGTTGGTGCTACTGACTTATATGTAGCATTTAACTATATTGGTAGTAACAGCTACGAATTCATGATCCCATATCTGGTTATGGCACTGATCTACATTGTGATGGTGCTTCTGATCAGCCTTGGTATCAAACTTATGGAAAGGAGCCTGAGAAAGAGTGATAGACGTCATTAATCTTGAAAAACACTTTGGTGACAATGAAGTTTTACGAGGCATCAATGTCACAATCGATAAAGGCGATATAATGGTTGTAATCGGTCCTTCAGGTTCTGGTAAAAGTACATTTCTTCGCTGTTTAAATTGTATGGAAGACCCAACAGGCGGTCAGATCATCTTCAATGGTGTCGATATTGCAGACCCAAAGGTTGATATCAACATCCACCGTCGTCATATGGGAATGGTATTCCAACATTTTAATCTGTATAACAACAAAACCGTTATTCAGAATATCATGCTTGCTCCTGTACTGGTGCGTTGTCAGGATCTGAAAAAAGCGAAGCGTCATAATCGTATGCTTCCGCTTACGAACCTGTTCCGCAAAGAAAAGCAGGAGAAAATAGAGATTACAACAAGTAAATCTCAGATCGTTGCCGAGGCAAGAGCAAAGGCAGAAGAACTTCTGAAACGGATCGGTCTGGAAGATAAAGCAGATGTATATCCTTCTACCTTATCCGGTGGTCAGAAACAGCGAGTTGCCATTATCCGTGCGCTTGCTATGAATCCGGATGTGATCCTATTCGATGAACCGACTTCTGCTCTTGATCCTGAAATGGTTGGAGAAGTTCTCGACCTGATGAAGGATCTTGCAAAAGAGGGAATGACCATGATCGTGGTTACTCATGAAATGGGATTTGCAAAGGAGGTTGCCAATAAAGTCCTCTTCATCGATGAGGGACAGATTCTTGAAACCGGCACACCGGAAGAATTCTTTGGCAATCCGAAGAATCCTCGACTGAAGGATTTCCTTTCGAAAGTATTATAGACCGACTTGGCATTATAAATAAAAGATGATAGATACTCTTTGTTACGCAAAACGCTCTCGCTCTATTTTCACGTAACGGTACTAAGCTCCCGCTTATGCGGATCGCTAAGAACCGACGTTCAAATAGGTTTGCTTCACAAAAATATCTATCATCTTTTATTTATATCCACTTTAATGGCTTTAACTTCATATATTAATATGTACAAACCTACACCAGCGCGAATAACTGAGAACTTAGCGAGGCTTCCGCCGAGATTAGTTCGAAGTTACACAGCGTGGGCAGGCTTACTTCATAATAGTAATACCCTCTTCCATTTTTGTTTCCACTTCTCAATAGTAAATACATTTCATTATCGCTAAGGACCGACGTGAATAACTGAATGTTAACAAAAAATAATACAGGGAGCGTATATACATTGTGAAGCAAACCTTTCTACACGTCGGTACTTAACGATTCACCGTCAGGTGAAGAGTTTAGAACCGCTACGTGTAGAATAGAACGCGAGTGTTTTGCGGAACAATGTTATATATGACCCCTGTATTATTTTTTGTTAACACTATTTCTTTAATGCTTCCTCCAGGGTATGCCAGCCAAGGACTGCGCATTTTACGCGGGCAGGCATATGGGAGATATCTTTTAAGGCGGAGGCCTCTTCCAGTTCATCGATCTCTTCATCGGTCGCTTCGCCCTGTATCATCTTTAAGAAAAGTTTTCCAAGCTTCAACGCTTCTTCCTCGGTCTTTCCGACGATCATGCCAAGCATGATATCAGCGGACGCCTGTGAGATCGCACAACCGTCTCCGACAAATGCTCCGTCTTCGATGATTCCGTTTTCTACTTTTAATTTCAACCAGATATCATCCCCACAGTTCGGGTTTACACCTTCCAGTACGATGTTCGCATCCGGAAGATCATGTTTGAATTCCGGACGGATATTGTGTTCCGTCAGAATCTCATTATAAAAACTTCTATTCTCCATATCCCATTCTCCTTCTGACATTTGCAACACTCTCTACAAATGCATCGACTTCTTCTATCGTATTGTAGAACATAAAGCTGGCTCTTGTTGTATTATACACCTTCAGATAAGTAAGTAATGGCTGTGCGCAATGGTGCCCTGCACGGACATCGATACCATCTGCTGCCATGATCTCACTGACATCATGTGGATGTACATTGTCGATCGTAAATGCCACAATACCGGTATGGTTTGCAGGATCTTCTGAGCCGATCACATGAACATGCGGAATCTTTGCAAGTCCTTCCATCGCATGTCGGGTCAGTTCCAGTTCTCTCTGCTCGATTGTCTCAAATCCAATCTTATTAATATATGAAATTGCGGCTGCAAGTCCGGCTGCACCGGCTGCATTTACAGTTCCTGCCTCAAACTTATGCGGAAGCTCAGCCCATACCGCTCCTTCTGTCGTTACGGACTGGATCATCTCGCCACCTGTCATAAATGGCGGCATCTCTTCCAGTAATGCTTCTTTTCCATATAACACGCCGATACCCATCGGTCCCATCAGCTTATGACCGGAAAATGCAAGGAAATCTGCATCCAGATCTTTGACGTCGATCGGCATATGCGGTGCACTCTGTGCTGCATCTACTACAATGACCGCGCCGACTGCATGTGCAAGCTTTGAAATCTTCTTGATTGGATTCACACAACCGAGAACATTGGATACCTGTCCGATCGCTACAAGCTTTGTCTTCTCATTGATTCCTGCTGCAAGTGTCTCATCTGTCAAAGTACCGTCCTTCTCACAGTTCAGATACCGGACCGTTGCACCTGTCATTCTCGCTGCCATCTGCCATGGGAGAATGTTGCTGTGATGTTCCATGATGCTGACTGCGATCTCATCTCCTGCTTTCAAATGACTGCATGCATAGCTGTATGCAACAAGGTTCAGACTCTCTGTTGTATTTCTTGTAAAGATGATTTCTTTTTCAGAATCCGCATGAATAAAATCACGCACAACTTTTCTGGCATCTTCATATGCTTCTGTTGCTGCAAGGCTCAGCGGATAGAAGCCACGAAGCGGATTTGCATTGCTTTCTTCATAAAAACGCTTCTCCGCTTCAATTACAACTGCCGGCTTCTGTGCTGTAGCTGCATTGTCTATATAAATGGTTTTATTTGTCTGTAATAACGGAAAATCCTCTTTATAATTCTTTTCTATCATCTGCCATTACCTCCGCAAGCTGTGCTTCTACCAGCTTCTGTGTCTGCTCATCTCCTATGTGGCGATATAACATCTCGAATTTGCCGTGGGTCATGATATCCTCCGCAGCCTCCTTGTCGATGCCTCTTGATTCAAAATAAAATAATGTCTCCTCATCCAGTTCACCTATCGTTGCACCGTGAGAACCTTCTACATCCTCCTCTGCACAGAGAATGATCGGGATTGTCTTATTGATCACATCATCACCAAGCAGGAGTACATTTTCTGTCTCTGCACCTGTGGATTCGGATGCACCGTTCTTGAAATCGATCGTTCCACGAAATACTTTCTCTGCTGCATCCTTTAAGGTTCCATCTACCTGGATCTCACAATTCGTCTTCTTACCGAAGTGATTTATGAGCAGGTTCACATCAATCTTCTGTGTCTTCTGTCCAAGGTAGCCGATCTCGACCTGTGTATCTGCTCCTGTACCCTTAAGATCTGTACGGATTCCGTTATAGAGATCACCTTTTCCGATAAAGATCTGAAGGATATCGAACTTTGCATTTTCATCGCAGACACAACCGATATCATTTAACAGAGTCTGTTCTTCATCCTGCATAAATACCTGTACCAGACGAACACGGCTGTCTTTCTTTGCCTGTATCATCGTACGGTATGCCAGTGAACCTGCCTGCGCACTTTTCTTTGTAAATGTCTCAATTATGGTTGTATCCGTACCTTCTTCTGCCGTCAGATAACATGCACCTGCCGCAGACGCTGCTGTCGTTCCATCAACAGCCAGACGGATCGTTGCCTTTGCGTCTTTGTCCGAAGCAGTCAGAACTGTTTTTTCTGTCTGCGCATCTGCAAAGATCGAATCTGCCTCTCTGCCTGCTCCACTCTCAACTGTGGCAAATTCTGCTGCATCCCCGGATATCAGGCTGTTTGTCTCTTTATCCTCAAATGCTTCCTCTACCGTCACCTTACATGGTGCTATATCAGGATTCCATGAAACCTTTGTATCATTCATATGAAGCCAGTACCATGTCTTGGATGGAAGTTTATTAATATTGATCGTATTCTTGTCCATTGCTCATTTCCTCCTAACCTATACTGCCCTTCATTTCCAGACGGATCAGATTGTTCATTTCCAAAGCGTATTCCAGTGGAAGCTCCTTTGATACGTTGTCCGCAAATCCACTGACGATACAAGCTCTGGCATCTTCCTCGCTCATACCACGGGACATCAGATAGAATACTGCATCATCACTGATACTGCCGATCTGTGCCTCATGTCCTACATTTGCCTTTCTGGTACGGATATCCATCGCCGGGATCGTATCAGATCTTGAGATGGAATCCAGCATCAGAGACTGACAGGATACTGCTGCCTTGGCATTCTCTGCTTCCTTTGCTACTACAACGGAAGAACGGAAAGTACTGATACCTCCATCCTTTGAAATAGATCTTGTATTAATGTAAGAACTGGTATCCGGTGCGCTGTGAACGACCTTTGCTCCGGTATCCAGATTCTGTCCTTTTCCGGCAAATGTGATACCGGTAAATTCCATCTTCGCCCCCTTTCCCTTCAGTATACTCATCGGATACAGGTAGGATACATGAGATCCGAAGGAACCGGAAACCCATTCGATCGTTCCGCCCTCTTCTACAACTGCACGTTTTGTATTCAGGTTATACATATTCTTTGACCAGTTCTCGATCGTAGAATAACGAAGCTTTGCATTCTTACCGACAAATAATTCCACGCACCCGGCATGGAGATTTGCCACGTTATATTTTGGTGCAGAACAACCTTCGATGAAATGAAGATCCGCGCCCTCATCCACTATGATAAGGGTATGTTCAAACTGTCCGGCTCCCGGTGCATTCAGACGGAAATAGGACTGCAATGGGATCTCTACGGATACACCCTTTGGTACATATACAAAGGAGCCGCCTGACCATACCGCACCATGAAGAGCTGCGAACTTGTGGTCATTGGGACGAACCAGCTTCATAAAATGCTTTCTTACCATATCTGCATATTCGCCATTTAATGCACTCTCCATATCGGTATATACAACACCCTTTTCAGCTACCTCCTGACGGACATTGTGGTATACCAGCTCGGAATCATACTGTGCTCCGACACCTGCAAGAGATTTTCTCTCTGCCTGTGGGATGCCCAGTCGTTCAAATGTATTCTTGATATCTTCCGGCACATCAGACCATTTTGCTTTCATATTTGTATTTGGTCTGACATAGGTTACGATGTTGTCCATATTCAGACCTTCAATCGATGGTCCCCAGTCCGGTACTTCCATATTATTATAGATCTGCAGGGATTCCAGACGGAAGGTCTGCATCCATGCCGGATCATGTTTCTCTTTCGAAAGCTGCTCAACGATCTCTGGCGTCAGTCCTGCCTTGATCTTATAAGCATCTTTTTCATCATCTTTGAAGTCATATATATTTCTGTCTATGTCTTCTACATATGTTTTTTCTTTCATATCTATCGGATGCTCCTTTCAAAGACTACTGATTCTGCTCTGTCTTCTCATATTTTGCAAATCCATTCCGGTTGATCTCCTCTACCAGAGATGCATCACCGGTCTGTATAATCTTACCTTCTACCATAACGTGTGTATGATCAACAGATAAGGACTCCAGAATCTTCGTACTATGGGTAATGATCAGAAGACTGCCCTTGCAATTCTTCTGGTATTCTTCGATACCGGCAGATACTGTTCTTACAGCATCAACGTCCAGACCGGAATCTGTCTCATCAAGGATTGCAAGTGAAGGCTTCAGCATCAGGAGCTGTAAGATCTCTGCCTTCTTTTTCTCACCACCGGAAAATCCGACATTCAGATCACGTTCTGCATAGGATGGATCCATCTGAAGGATCTCCATTGTACGCTCCAGCTCTTTCTTGAAATCATATAAACGCTGTCTCTTTCCTGTCTTCTGCTCCAATGCATTTCTGATAAATGAACTTAAAGTCACACCCGGAACCTCTAATGGATTCTGGAAGGACAGGAAGATTCCTGCTTTCGCCCGCTCATTGACAGGAGTCTCTGTAATATTTTTACCCTGAAACCAGATCTCTCCGCTCTTTATGGTGTATCTTGGATTTCCCATGAGTGCATAGCCAAGTGTTGATTTACCTGTTCCGTTTGGTCCCATGAGAACGTGTGTCTCACCCTTTCCGATTGACAGATCTACACCGTGAAGGATCTGCTTCTCCTCTACATCTACATACAAATTCTTTACATTTAATAACTGTTTCTCTGACATATTCGTGCCTCCTGTATATCCATCTATTCTTTCACTGTTTGTCCGGCTTTTCCTGCCACATCGGCAAGTGTCATATTATCAAAATAATTATTGATCAGATCGGCAAGTCCTTGCCAGATCGGTAATGTATAACATAATTCCGACCGGTCACATGGTACTGAATCATCCTTCAGGCAGGATACCGGTGCAAGGGTCCCTTCGGTCAGCTTGAGGATCTCTCCCACACTGTATTCCTCCGGTTCTCTGGTCAGACGATAGCCACCTCCATGTCCGCTTGCCGCTTCGATCAGATGTGCTTTTGACAGCATCCGGGTGATACTTTCCAGATATTTCTGTGACAGCTCTTCGTGTTGTGATATTTCTTTTAATGGTATAAAACTGCCATCATGATTTACCGCCAGATAAACCATAACGCGTAATGCATACCGTCCTTTTGACGAGATGACCATAGTATTTCTCCCTCTTTCCAAATTATGCTACAAAGATAATATTCCTATTCACCTACCATGTCAATAGGTGAATAATATTTTTGTTGCTTTTTCGACTGTAAACCTTTAAACTGGAACAGTATGAGTAATATATAGAAAGCAGTTATTTAACTGAGATAAGGTTAGTTTATGAGTAATAAAAATACGAAAAGTTTTGGAAGCAGATGGGGGTTCATTCTGGCTTCTGTTGGTTCTGCCGTTGGTATGGCAAATGTCTGGGGATTTCCAAATAAATTGGGAAGTAATGGTGGCGGCGCATTTCTGCTGATCTACCTGCTTTTTATCTTTATATTCAGCTATGTGGCACTTCCGACCGAATTTGCGATCGGACGAAGAGCCGGAACAGGAACACTTGGTGCTTATAAATATGCATGGGAAACAAGAGGTAAAAAAGCCGGTACTGCAGGTGGACTGCTTGGCTGGCTTCCACTTGCAGGCTCCTTATGTATCGCGATCGGTTATGCGATCATCGTTTCGTATATTTTAAAAGCCTTCCTTGATTCTCTGATCGGAACTTTAATGCATGAAGATACAGCAGTCTGGTTTGATTCATTTTCATCCAAACCGTTCTCTGTGATCCCGCTTCACATTATCGTGGTAGCCGGAACGCTTCTGACTCTGTTCTTCGGTGCACATAGTATAGAAAAGACAAATAAGATCATGATGCCGTTATTCTTCATCATTTTTCTGATCCTTGCAGTCCGTGTTGCTATGCTTCCGGGCGCAGCAGAAGGATATAAATTCATGTTCACACCGGACTGGTCAAAGCTTGCTGATCCTATGATCTGGATCTGGGCAATGGGACAGGCATTCTTCTCCCTGTCAGTTACGGGAAGCGGCATGATCGTCTATGGCGCTTATCTGTCAAAGGATGAAGATGTTGTCGGAGTTGCCAGACATACTGCGATCTTTGATACGATCGCTGCCGTTGTCGCAGCACTGGTCATTATCCCGGCATGTTTCTCTTATGGCGTTGATGTCGGAGCAGGTCCAAGCCTTCTCTTTGTTACCCTGCCGACCATCTTACAGAACATTCCGCTCGGACGGTTATTTGCAATTATCCTGTATATAGCAATGATCTTCGCCGGTGTAAGCTCCCTTCAGAATATGTTTGAGGCGGTTGCCGAATCACTCTTACACCAGTTTCCGAAGCTCAGCCGTACCGCAGTCCTGATCATCATCGGTGTGTTATGCCTTGGCTGTGGCATCGGTATGGAGACGATCTCCAAATGGGGACCTTGGATGGATATTGTTTCTATCTACATCATCCCGATTGGCGCAACCATCGGTGCTGTCTCATGGTTCTATATCATGAAAAAGGATGACCTGCTCGAAGCTGTCAACTGCGGCAGCAAAAAGAATCGTGGCACACTCTGGTATTCCATCGGACGTTACCTCTATGTACCACTTGCCATTGTATTATGTGCAGTTGCGTTGTTTAAACATATATCGTTTTAAAACAAAATCCGCAATATATCAAAACATTGCGGATTTTATTTTATACCTTTATTTCTAAATATGTGATATAAAAACGGCGGGAAGTTCCCCCGCCTGTTCTTTTGGTTGGACCTGGGTTTTTCGACCAGCCCATAACTGTGACCTGTCACATTCTTTATTATAGCTCTACCACACTTCTTCTGCAATCTCTTTTACAAGACGAAGCTTATCCCACTGTTCTTTCTCGGTCAGCTTATTACCGATCTCACAGGATGCAAATCCACACTGTGGGCTGAGATACAATCTGTCAAGTGGAATATAATTTGCAGCCTCCTTTATACGGGCAATTACTTCTTCCTTATTTTCAAGCTTTGGTGATTTCGTTGTAATAAGACCAAGCACAACCTTCTTATCACCGGAAACCTTTGCAAGCGGAGCAAATCCGCCGGAACGTTCATCATCGAATTCCAGATAATACGCATTTACATTTTCCTCTCCAAACAGGATATCTGCCACAGGATCATAAGCACCACTGTTTGCATAAGTAGAATGGAAATTACCACGACATACATGTGTATTGATCGTCAGATCCTTTGGTGCATTTGCGATTACCTGATTATTGATATCCTTATGGATCTTCTGAATTTCCTTTAATCCCTCCGCAGTTGTACCATATGCAAGATGTCCGCTTCTGTCTGCCATCATGCCCCAGGTACAGTCATCAAGCTGGATATTTCTGCATCCTGCATTGTACAGATCCTGGATCACTTTTCCATATGCATCTACAATATCCTTTACCAGATCTGCATCGGATGTGTAGTATTTCTCTGTCTCCACACGGTTGAATGGCATCGTAAACTGCGCAAGAAACTGAGCCGGAGATGGCATTGTCTGTTTTGCTACTGTATTCTCATCTTCAAACTGTTTTACGAACTTAAAATGCTCTACAAATGGATGCTCTTTGGATATACCGACTTTTCCGACCAGATAAGTATCATCAACCATAGCTGCTTCACCATGGAATGGAAGGCCTGTCTTTGTAGGTGTATGTCCGATTCCATCAAATCCCCACATAAAATCAAGATGCCAGGTTGCACGACGGAATTCACCATCTGTAATAACATGATAGCCTGATTCTTTTATCTTTGTTATAAGCTCTGTGATCGCTTCATCTTCTACTTTCTTTAATTCATCGTATGAGATATTTTCCTTATCAAACTGTCTTCTCGCCTTCTTTAATTTTGCAGGGCGAAGAAAGCTTCCTACATAATCATAACGAAATGGTGTCTGTAACTGACTCATTGCTTTATCCTCCATATAATTCAAATCATTTCCATAATAACCACTCTGCTTATTTTCCAGCCGTGATTTCCCGCTTATTATATGGCAATGAACAAGATCTGTATAATACAAAAAGGATTCTGTTTTCCATAGTTTTAAACTATATCAAAACAAAATCCTTTTTGGTTTTATTTCAGCTTCTTTATATGTTCATCTATCTTATCTGTAACATCCGTCAGCATTTCCCCATCTCTGCCAAGTTCATTAAAGCGTCCCCGATGTTCCAGTTTTCGTCTGGGCGGTTCCGGACCCAGATATTTTTTCAGAACCTCCAAATATGTATTTCCCAGCCGGCTGATCATTCCTTTCTTATGTGTGATATATCCGATCCGCATATCACTCTCATCTGCAAGAGGAACTGCTATGATGTCTCTGCCATTCAGTTTCTTATCGATCACACCGCTGCACACGGTATAGCCATTTAACCCGATCAGCAGGTTAAATAACGTAGCTCTGTCCCGGACACGGATATTCCGTTTCCGCTCAAAAGATGAGAAAATCTCTTCTGAAAAATAAAAGGAATTATGCTCTCCCTGTTCAAATGAGAGATATGGATAGTCCTCAAGTTCTTCATTTGTTATGACCGTCTTGTCGGCAAGTGGATGTTTTCTGCTGATAAATACATGCGGTCTGGCTACAAACAGCAAATGAAATTCCAGATCATGCGAACGCAGGAGCTTACGCAATACTGCTTCATTAAAATCATTCAGGAATAAGATTCCGATCTCACTTCTCATCCTTGCTACATCTTCGATGATCTCATAAGTCTGTGTCTCCCGTATACTGAAATCATATTCATCCTGTCCATACTGCTTGACCAGATCTACAAACGCATTAACGGCAAATGAATAATGCTGGGTTGATACACAGAACTGTTTCTTGCCACCATCATTTCCCTTATATTTGTCTTCTAAAATAGCCGCCTGCTCTAAAACCTGTCTTGCATATCCTAAGAATATCTCTCCTTCCTTTGAAAGACTGATACCCTTATTCGTCCGGTTGAAAATGACGATATTCATTTCCTTTTCCAGTTCATGGATCGCATTTGTCAGACTTGGCTGCGAAATATACAGCTTATTTGCTGCTTCCGTGATCGTTCCAGTATCCGCTACTGTTATCACATATTTTAACTGTTGTAATGTCATTGCCGGCACTCCTTATTATTAACTTATCTGAAGTCCACCTTCACTTCCACACCATCACCTGTATTTTTCATCTCACAGGTAAATCCATGGCGATCCATGATGGTTTTGACGATGGATAAGCCAAGCCCGGTTCCTTTGTGTCCATGTCTGCTGTTATCCCCTTTGACAAATGGATTCCAGATACTCTTTAAAACATCTTCCGGAATCGGCTCACTTGTATTCTGAATGGAAAGGCTCTCATTGCTCATCTGAACTGTGATCTTTCCATCCTTTGTAACATACTTAACCGCATTATCCATCATATTCATAACTGCCTGATACATCAGAGTCTCGTCTGCTTCGATCTGGCAGCTTCCCTGAATGTCAAACCTGATATTTTTAGTTTTAATTGTTTCCGCATATACCTCTGCTGCTGTATTTATGATGTTCCTGATATCAACTTTAGTCTTATGAAGCTCTGTGTTTACATCCTCAGCCTTTGCCATATCAAGGATGGATGCAACCTGTTCATTCATTGCCTTTACTTCATTTAATATCCCATCCATATAATACTGGTTCTTCTCCGGATTCTTTCCTGATTTCAGATTCTCGGCATACAGAGAAATAACGGCAAGCGGACTTTTGAGATCATGCGCCATCGCATTTGAAGTTGTTCGTCTGTACTGCTCCATATCATACGCTGATTTATAGGATCTGTACATTACATATGCGATCAGAAGTGAGATCAATACACTTCCAAGCACTACCCCAAGCCATGTATAAATGATCATATGTCCCATCAGTGACTTTACAATATTATAATGATAATCTATGACCGCAAAAGCAGTATTATCATTGTTGACAGGAAATGCATAGACTGCATGTGTGCCGTATGCACATTTTTCTGTATCTTCCACATATTCCCAATTGGAATTATTCTGATAATCATTCACGATCTCATCCGTACCTGTATACCGGTCAACCTTTAACGATGTTGGTATGCAGCCAACGACTCCATGCGGAATGGTAAATCCCGAACTCTGATCCAGCTTCACATAACCATCCGGTATCTCTGATACCGTTCTTTCCTGCTCCTCCCCATCTGCAAAACAGGTATAGGAAGCCGGATAAAACTGCATTCCTGATACATAGATCTCATTCATTTTATCAAGTGAAAAATCCGCAGACATATCCTTTATTTCAGGAACAGCCGCTTCAAATATATCATTATCACAATACAGCATATATTTGTTCTCAGATGTATCATTGATTTGAAGAAATACCTTATCCTTCTGATCCGTGATCTCTGTCAGATTACCGGCATCGTCCTTCTGATACAGATGAATAAATCCCTGCATATTGACCACCTCACTGTCATTTAACGCAGCCATTGACAGATTATTCAAATATATCATATTTCCAATATAATGATCATACGGTGTCTGGAACTCGTAATCTGCGTCTTTTTGTTCTTCAAGCTCCGTCTGATAAATATTCCAGTATTTTATGCCTGCCTGACGGATCGTCTTTTCTGCAGCCTGCACATTGCTCGATATATTATTCTGAAATGTCAGGTTTAGAAATGCTGTAATGATACCCCCAAGTATCGATGTTACAATAATAAACGGAATAAAAATCTTTAAAAAGAAGGAATAAAACTTCTTTTTTTTCCCATAATATTTCTTTTCTTTTTTCTTCATATGATAGTCCACCTCTCTGATCTGATTACTCCATCCGATATCCTTTTGCAAATACGGTCTTTACCAGTTTACCGCTGTCACCAAGTGCTTTGCGAAGCTTCTTTACATGGTTGTCAACCACACGGTCACCACCATCGTAATCATACCCCCATAACCGGACAAGCATATCATCCCTTGTCACGATCATGCCCTTATGCTCCATCAGGTATTTGAGCATCGCATATTCTTTTGGTGCAAGCCGGACCTCTTCTCCTGCTGCCTCAACAAGCAGTCTGTCCGGATACATCTTGATGTCTCCCACCTGGATCACCTGATTCTTCGTCCACAAGCCTTTCGACCTACGCAAAAATGACTGGATCTTCGCCTGAAGCTCTGCCATGGAAAATGGTTTCACAACGTAATCATCACAACCGAGATCGTACCCATAAAGCCGGTCTTCTTCTCTGCCTCTGGCAGTCAGAAAAATGATCGGAACGTAGCTCTTTGCCCGGATGGCTCTGCATATCTCAAATCCATCTGCCCCCGGCAGCATCACATCTAAAAGTGCCAAATCATATTCATGTTCGTACACCAGAGCAAGTGCCTCGTCTCCGTCCGCCGCCCAGGTAAATGTGATCGCACTCTCTTTCATGTAATCCATGATGCCCTCTGCAATTCCTGCTTCATCTTCTACCAGTAAAATGTTGTAACTCATAGCGCTCCCCATTTCCAGAATTCATTTTTTAATCTCTCGATATCTTAGATTCTGAACCTATCATACATGGCAATTATATCCTATTTGTATCCTGTTGTACACAAATGTAAGTTTTCAAAACGAAAAGAACGTCCTTCTGCCTGGTATCAATGCCCATTATATAACTCGTTACGATTTCTGTTTGTTGCACATAACTTATTCGTAAATACTCCTGTGCTAACTCGCCTGCGGCTGAGCGGAGCACTTAGTGAAGACGAGCGTTAACGCGAAGTCTGAGGTTAGTGCGTGCCATGTAAGTACACTTAGTGAAAACAAGCATTAGCGTAGTTTGAGCTTAGTGTAGCTTACTCTGATCTGGTTATGTGCACCGCACAACGAAATCTCACTGATGTTATATTAATGAACATTGATACCAGGCAGAAGGACGTTCTTTTTATTTTTTCTTCTTATTATTTTGCTACTACAAATTCTGTTTCATCCAGATCTTCGGAAGCTAAGATATCAAGCAAACGAAACGCTGGTCCGGTTGGGTGTGTTCTGCCACACTCCCATGCCTCTACTGTTTTCTTCGAAACACCCATATAAGATGCAAAAACTCCCTGTGTCATTCCTGCCCGCATCCTGATCTCACGAATTTCTGTATTTGAATATTCCTTCACTGGCATTATCATATATGTTTTTACGCGAGCTTTTCCCTGTCCTTTTTCATACTCTATTGCTTCTTCCAATCCCTGTTTTAAATCATCAAATAATGAACCCATAGAAATCATCTCCTATTCTTTGCCGTTTCCTCTTTCAAAGATTTTACCAACTTCTTAAGTACATTTTTTTCTTCATTTGTCAGATTTTCCTGACTTTTCTTTTCAAATGCAGTTATTAGATAGGTAACTTCATATTCTGCAAAATCCGTATAACATACACGAACACTACCACTCTTTCCTCTATTTTCTAATGGGAACCGTACCTTACGTATTCCACCAGTTCCTTCCATTACCGGTCCTGATTCTGGATTTTTTAATAGCATAATTTGCAATGCTCGTTACTCATCTTCCCCAAGCCCTATTTCTTTCCACCGTTTTGTAAATAATGGTATTTCAATAAATGTTCTTATCATTCGTTAATTTATCCCTCCTTTTTTCTAAATAGTATACCCTATTTTGTAGGGTGTCAATCTTTTTATTTAATCTGTTTTGTCTAATATCCTATTTTACACGATCACAAATTATTCAAAATAAAAGGAGCATCCCTTTACCGAATATATATCCAGTAAAGAGATGCTCTATTATTTTATAAAATCTCATCCAGATAGTCTAATAGCTCCGGTAATGTCTTTCTTCCAAATGCTACATGTTCATCGTTCACAACAAGGCATGGTACGCTCATAACCTTATAGCGTTTCTGATAAGATGGATATAGCATCACATCGTAAATCTCTGCTGTAACCTGTGGATTTTCTGCGGCTATTTTCTGTGCTGCGATGACAAGATCGGGGCACATGGAACAGGCAAGTGTTACAAGAATCTTGATATGAAGCGGCTTTTTGATCGCATGAATACGCTCCATAATCTGTGCATCCACTTCTTGTCCCGGTCCGGCAGCATTATATAATCCAATCACAAAAGAAGTGAATTCATGTCCACCCGGTACACCATGGAAGCCAAGCCCGGTATCACTTCCGTCTTCTCCCAAAATCCTGACAAATGGTCGTTCGTTTGCCGGAACAGAATCCCCGTCTGCCCCTTCCTCCGCAACGATTACACTGAGTTTTTCGGTTCGTCTGCTCATAGCTTCCATATATTGTTTTAGCTGCACTGACTCCTGCTTCTGATTCAGATATAATTTCAAGATCAGCGGATGCGTCATGCGGTCAAAGACCTCATCTAACTGCTTTTCCGTCTCTTCATCAAAGAACTCGTCCGACAATGAATCTTCTGCTTCCGGCTGTTTCTGTTGTCCAGTTTTATGCATTTCATATCCGGTATTTTCAGTGACCACAGGCTGCATTCCTTCACGTTTTTTCTCCTGTGTAACATTCTTTTCCTTTGATTGTTTATTTCCCTGCAAATTCCGTGATGGCTTTGCTCCATTCTTTTTCTGCATGGCTGCCACATACCGTTCAAGCTCTGTCGCTGCAACTGCACCATCACCGACTGCCGTCACTACCTGACGAAGATTTTTCTGGCAGACATCGCCAGCCGCATAAACACCCGATATACTGGTCTGTCTGGAAGTATCCGTAATTACATATCCCTTTTCATCAATCTCTGCTTTTCCCTGCAGCAACGAAGTCTCCGGCTCGTATCCGGCAAATACGAAAATACCAAACGTATCTCCTTTTGGCGCATGATATACACTTTCTTCCCCTGTTTTCACATTTTTATACACCAGTGTTGTCAGGACATCTTCACCCTCCGCGCGGACGATCTCAGTACTGGTAAGCACCGTAATTTTTTCATTTGCTCTGGCTTTATCCGCCGATGATTTAGGACAGGAAAAATCTTCGCCCCGGATCAATATCGTCACATGGCTGGCATACTTGGTAAGGAATACACTTTCCTCCGCAGCGGCATAACCGCCACCCACAACAAATATTTCCTTGCCGGTGAAGAACTCTCCATCACAAGTTGCGCAATAAGCTACGCCCCGTCCTTTAAACCGTTTCTCCCCCTCAAATCCGATCATTCTCGGATGTGCTCCAGTTGCGAGCAGAATTCCATAACAGGAAAAGTCGCCCTTATTTGTATGCACGATTTTATATTCTCCATCTACATCCAGCTTTTCAACCTCTGCCATCAGGAATTCTGCACCAAAATTCTCTGCCTGTCTGTACATAGCAGCGGTCAGGGATTTTCCATCTGTTTTCTCTATTCCCGGATAGTTCACCACCTCTTCTGTTATCGTGATCTGTCCGCCAATCTTCTCTTTCTCGACAACAAGCACCCGGTAACAGGCTCTCGCCAGATAAATAGCTGCTGTAAGCCCCGCCGGTCCCGCGCCTGCAATCACCACATCATACATATTTTCATTCTTCATTCTTACAATCTCCCTACAAGATCCAGACTTGGACGCAGCGTAGCTCCTCCCGGCTGCCATTTGGCAGGGCAGACCTCGTCTCCATGCTCCGCAACAAACTGGCATGCCTGCAATTTACGAAACAGTTCATCTGCATTTCGCCCGACATTTCCTGCACTGACTTCATAGGAAACAATTCGCCCTTCCGGATTGATGATGAAGCTGCCACGTTCTGCCATCCCGTCTGATTCGATCATCACTTCAAAATCTTCACATAATTCATGATTTGGATCTGCCAACATCGGAAAAGTGATCTTTCCAATCTTTTCCGATGTATCATGCCATGCCTTATGCACAAAATGCGTATCTGTTGATATGGAATAAACCTCACAGCCGGCAGCCTTAAAATCCTCATATTTATCCTGCAGATCTGACAGCTCCGTCGGGCAGACAAATGTAAAATCTGCGGGATAGAAGAAAAATACACTCCATCCGCCTAATATGTCGTCCCTGGTTACCATTTTAAATTCACCATTTTGATATGCATGCACAAAAAAATCGCTTACTTCTCTGTTAATCATCGACATTGTTTAATCTCCTTTATCAAACATTATTTCTGATTAATATTACCTGTAAGCGATTTTTTATACTGTTGCTACATAAAAAAACAGATAGCCTTTACCTCTGTCAGCCAACAATCTCCATTGAATAACTCATTGTAATTTCTATTCGTTGCACATGCCCTATTCGTAAATACTCCTGTGCTAACTCGCCTCCGGCTCGAACAAGCACCCGTATTTACTGGCAATGTGCATCTCATAACGAAATTGCACTGATATTATATCAATAGAGACTGTTGACTGATAGAAACAAGACTATCTGTTTTATAATAATACTCTACATAGTATGAACATTTTACTATTTAAACATCTATAAAATACGTTTCACATCTTCCGCAATCTGTTCTGCTGTCAGATGATTTTCTTTTAATACTTCATTTACATCGTAGCGGTCATAGAAGAATTTCTTTAAACCGTAATTCAGAACCTTCATATCAGAATCACCATAGAAGCCGGCAATTCTCTGACCGAAGCCACCTTCCAGATAACCGTCCTCTAATGTAATTACGATATCATGATCTTTCTTCAGACCATTCAAGAGTTCTTCATCCATACCGGAAACATACAGTGGGTTAATGATGGTTGGCGCAACTCCTGTCTGCTCCTCGATCAGCGCTGCCGCATCTGTTCCAAGCTGATAGAAAGTACCTGCACCGATAACAGCAATCTTGCTTCCCTTTTTAGTTACTTCGTATTTATTTAACTGACTGAAATCCTTTGTTACAGCCTTTCCGTCCGATACCATCGCAGCTCCCGGAAGCTTGATCGCAACCGGATGCTCTGTCTGCTCCACGCTCCAGTCAAGCATTGCCAGATATTCCTCTTTGGTTGTCGGTGCCAGATACACAAGCCCCGGAATACTTGTAAGCATCGGAATATCCTGTAATCCAAGATGTGTCACATCATTCATTCCATATACAGATCCCGCAAATACAACGATCGTTGCAGGGTTGTTATTGATGCACAGATCCTGTGTCAACTGATCATATGTCCGCTGGATAAATGAACTGTATACACCATATACAGGCTTGCCGCCATTTGCCGCAATACCGGATGCCAGTGCAACCGCTGTCTCCTCTGCGATACCTACATCAATAAACTGGCTGCCCGCTTCTTTTCTCTTATCCTCTGTAAATCCCATAACGGTAGGTGTTGCCGATGTGATCGTAACTACAGATGGATCTTCCTTCATTTTCTTTAAGAGATAATCTCTGGTTACGTCGGAATAATCTTCTCCGTCAAATTCCATCAAAGACTTTCCTGTTTCAAGGTCAAATGGCATACACCAATGCCACTGTTCCTTATTCTGTTCTGCCGGTGCATAGCCTTTTCCTTTTAAAGTTTTAATATGCACGACAACCGGTTTCTTACTGTCTTTTACAGATTCAAATGCTGCGATCAATGCAGCAATATCATTTCCTTTATCTACATATACATAATCAAGTCCCATTGCACGGAACAGATTACATTCTGCCTGCCCATTTGTCTCACGAAGCAGTTTCAGATTCTGATATAAACCACCATGATTCTCAGCGATCGACATGTCATTATCATTTACAACAATGATCAGATTGCCACCAAGCTCAGCCGCATAGTCGAGACCTTCCAATGCCTCGCCACCGCTTAATGAACCATCACCGATCACAGCGATCACGTTGCTGTCTTCCTTTTTCAGATCTCTGGCTTTCGCAAGGCCACAGGCAAGACTGACAGATGTAGATGTATGTCCGATCTCAAAGAAATCATGCTCACTTTCTTTTGGATTTGTATATCCGGATACATCATCGTAATGTTCTTCGTAGAGATAAGCATCCTTTCTGCCTGTCAGCATCTTATGCGGATAGCTCTGGTGGGATACATCATATACGATCTTGTCCTTTGGCGACTCAAATACATAATGCATCGCGATCGTTGCTTCTACCATACCAAAATTCGGTCCAAAATGTCCGCCGTGCTTACTTGCACGAACCAGTAATGCCTGTCGCATCTCTGCTGCCATCGCTGTCATTTCTTCTATATTCAATTTTTTTACATCTTCAGGTCCGTTAATCTGTTCAATATACATAATTTCTAACAATCCTCCTTATCCCATGACAATACGCCGGTCTGTACCGCTTTCTCATAGCGCGATACCTTATAGGCAAGCCGCTTCATGGTCGCCTCGATCTGTTCTTTCTGCTCCCGCAATGCATCATACTGCTCCTGCAATAGCTGCCGTCTTGCTTCAAACGTCGTATCTCCCATCTGATACAGTTTCACATATTCAATCAATGCCTCGATCGGAACGCCGGCATTCCGCATACAAACTGCATTTTCTACCCAGCCAAGATCCGATTCCCGATAATCTCTGTTTCCACTCGGAGTTCTTGTAACCGGTGGAATCAGTCCTACGCGCTCATAATACCGAAGGGTATCCTGTGAGATACCAAATTTCTCACTTACTTCCTTGATCGTCATCTGCGCCACCATCCTTCATTTGATTTTTCCTTACTATAACACTTAGAGTTCGCTCAAAGTCAAGATATTTTTTGTCAGTCTATAGATGAAATGTTTATTGTGATATATGCCACTGCCGCCTGTATAGCCTGCAGAATACGCTACGCTTTCTACTCGTCACACGCGCCTATCCGCTCATGCTCCTGTGCAACTCGCCCTTCGGGCTCAGACAGGCACCCGCATTCGCTGCCAGCGTGTTCCTCATTACGAAATGCTCGCTATGATTCTGCAGGCTATACAGGCGGCAGTGGCATATATCACAATAAACAATACACATTATTTAATAAATTCTGCCGTCAGCTTCATGATGTCTTCCAGATTCTTCAGATTCTTCCATACATCGGCTGTCTCTAAGGAATGATTTGCTTCCTCTATCACATGAACCGGAATCCCTGCTTTTTGACACCGATCTGTAATTGCAGCGGTGCTCTCCACCCACGGATCTGCCGTTCCCGTAAATGCTATCGCTCTCCCCGACAGATTATCTGAACAATTGTCAAATGTCGCCTCAAGCGGAGTATATAGCACATGCCTGCATGGTATCTTATGTCGTTCTGCATAAGTAGTCGCAATGATCGTTCCTACACTTTTTGATAAGAATAAAATGCTGTCATACCCGGAAAAATCTATATCTTTTAATATTTCCTCTGTCTGTCCGTACAGGTCTTCAAATGCTGCCTGCATTTTTACCGGATCACCTTTGACATTTCCGATCCGATTCACATATTCTACGTTCTTATATTCTTTATATCCTATGGATTCTGCTACACGCCTGCCATAATATAACAGTGGCTTGTCGCAGTGATAGCCGATTCCCGGAAAACATACTACCAGCTTCATCTTCATACCTCCTGACGGAGTTATTATAACACAAAAAACTGTGGTGGGAGGATATCTGTATATCTTCCACGCCACAGTTTTTAATGAATATTATTTTTTACGATTTAGAATTATTATTTATTTTACGTTTATTGTTTTTTTATTTGAATATTATTTTATGCTTCCTTTTCAGCAGTCTTCTCATTCTTCATAAGAACAAGTTTTCTGATACATGTAATTGCTACAATGATACCAAGTACGATAAGGAATACTGCAACAATGAGCTGAAGTCCTTCAACAAGGAATGTACCGGTTCCGGCCTGGAACTTCTGGATATTTCCGATTACATTGAGAACGATAGCTGTAAATGTTACAGCAAGCATTATAAGCATTGGTGGATAAAGCATTGCATGCTTTCTGCTTGTTGCCTTGAGGAATACTGCTACACCGATCAGTACAAGTGCTGCAAGCATCTGGTTTGCTGATCCGAAGAGTGGCCATACATTTGAATATCCACCCTTGCAGAGAAGGTAACCAAAGAACAATGTTATAACTGTAGCTAAATACTTATTTGTAAGAATCTTCTGCCATACAGGCATCTGGGATGGATCTGTAGTATCTCCCATGAACAGCTCCTGGAATGACATACGTCCGATACGTGCGACTGAATCAAGTGATGTAAGAGCAAGTGCTGATACACACATGGTCATGAATACATTCGCTACTGAATTTGGAAGTCCGAACTTCTCAAGGAAACCTGCGATACCCTGTGAGAAGATCTGGAATGGTGTAAGTCCTTCCGGTGCTTTTCCTCCAACTGCTACTGCACCAACTACGATCAATGAGATAACACCGAGGAGTGTCTCAAGGATCATTGCGCCATAACCTACAAATAACATATCTTTTTCATTTCTGATCGTCTTCGATGATGTTCCTGATGAAACAAGGCTGTGGAAACCGGAAACCGCACCACAGGCGATCGTTACAAACAGTGTTGGGAACAGATAACTCTTAGCACCTGTTGACGATACAATTGTGAAACCATTGAAAGCGTTCAGTCCCATATTCGGATGTCCAACCAGAACACCGACAAATGCTCCAACCAACATACCAACAAGCATGAATGTTGTCATGTAATCTCTTGGCTGCATAAGTAACCACATAGGAAGTACGGATGCAAGGAACAGATATGCCATGATAACGTAGTTCCACTGGTCACCGTTTAAGTACCAAGGAAGCTTCATACCTACTGCAAACATTGCAACGATGAGGGCGATAGCTACGATTGCTTTCACCCACTCCTTCATATTCTTGCAGGTCTTCATAACAACACCGAGCACCATAGCGACAACAATGAATAACATAGATACTGTAGCGGCTGCTGCGCCGTTAAAGTTCTTTGTTACTGCTCCGTCAGCACCTGTTGTAAATCCGTTAAATGTTGATGAAACCATAGATGTAAAGGCTGCAATAACAAGAAGTGTAAAGAGCCAGCAGAACAGCGAGAAGAATCTTCTTCCTGCCTTGCCTATGTACTTCTCAATAACAAGTCCGATGGACTTACCCTCATTTTTAACGGATGCATACAGAGAACCGAAATCCTGCACTGCACCGAAGAATACGCCTCCGACAAGCAGCCAGAGTAAAACCGGTACCCATCCAAACATTGCCGCAATGATTGGTCCCTGTACAGGTCCCGCACCTGCGATGGATGAAAACTGATGTGCAAATACTGTAAGCTTTGATGATGGTACATAATCCTTTCCATCTTCATTTGCAACGGCCGGGGTCTTTGCATTTGCATCTATGCCCCATTTCTTAGCAAGCCATCTTCCGTAACCCAGATAGCCAGCTCCTAAAACTACTACTGCGATAAGAATAATTACCAAACTATTCATATCATTCTCCTTCCTTCCGCCATGTGGCAGATACTTGATTATAGTATGTTCACAAAGAGTTTATACAAAAACATATCTTTTATAGGACGACCTTTCCTATAAATTAAAAAAAGCTTTCGTCTTCATGTAATTTCATAAAGACGAAAGCCATTAAACTTCCGCGTTACCACTTTATTTGCCATTCAAAAAAATGACCACTCAACCTCATCTCATAAGCTCACACTGTAGAAATAAGTTTCTTTGTAACGGTAGAAAACCGGTGACACCTAATGTCCATATCTGGAATTCAGTGCACTGCTCGCAGAGGATAATCACTAAAAACATACACCGTCTCACACCACCCGACGGCTCTCTGAAATACTCCTTTTTTAATGATCGTATTCTGTTCGTTGCATTTGCTCTTTGTTAACTGCTAATTTAGCACTCTGTTTTTTTGTTGTCAAGAGCGATTTTAAATTTTTTTGACTTTTTCTGAATGATTTTTCCCTATTCTTTACCATCCCAACAATAAGTACACAGCTTGCACTTATCGATTCCAACGGATTCCAGCATATCGTCCAAGCGATTGAAACGCAATGATGTAAAGTTCAGTTCCTTACGGATCTCCTCAACCATTGTTTCGTATTTCTCAGATTCCGGATCTGCATACTCCTGTAATACCTCATCGGTTACATTTCCATTCTCCAGACGATCGATCACACGACGGGTGATCAGATCCATTTCTGATGATGAACGGGAGAAATTCAGATATTTACATCCGTATAATAACGGAGGGCAGGCCGGACGGATATGTACTTCCTTCGCACCACTCTCATATAAGAATTCAGTTGTTTCACGAAGCTGGGTTCCACGTACGATCGAATCATCGATCAGCAGAAGGCTCTTATCACGGATCAGCTCATCCACTGCTAACAGCTTCATCTTTGCGATCAGATTTCTCTTACTCTGGATCGTTGGCATGAAGGAACGTGGCCAGGTCGGTGTATATTTGATAAATGGTCTGGAAAATGGGATTCCTGATTCATTTGCGTAGCCGATTGCATGAGCAATACCGGAATCCGGTACCCCGGCTACGATATCCGGCTTTACATTATCACGCTTCGCCATCGCCTTACCACAATTATACCGCATCTGCTCTACACTTGTGCCCTCATAGGAACTGGATGGATAACCATAATATACCCAGAGGAAGGTACAGATCTTCATTTCTTTATTCGGATTGACCAGCGTGATACAGTTCTTGTCTGTCACGACAGCGATCTCTCCCGGTCCAAGTTCCTTATAGTCCTTATATCCAAGATTTTTATATGCAAAATTCTCAAAGGTTATACAATAGCCATCCTCTTTCTTACCGATGACAACCGGAGTTCTGCCGTATTTGTCACGGGCTGCATAGATTCCCGCCTGATTCATCAACAGAATGGATACAGAACCATCGATAGAATCAAGCGCAAACTGAATTCCTTCGATCAGATTTTCCTTCTGATTGATCAGTGCTGCGATCAGCTCCGTTGCATTGATATCGCCGCCGCTCATTTCTAAGAAGTGGGAATGTCCATTTTTGAACAGCATCTTTGTAAGTTCACCTGTGTTATTGATCTTACTGACTGTTGTAAGTGCATAAGTGCCATGATGAGAACGTACGATCAATGGCTGCGGTTCGTAATCAGAGATACATCCGATTCCCATATGACCACTCATTTCCTGAACATCTTTGTCAAATTTTGTACGAAATGGTGCATTCTCAATATTGTGGATCGCACGATTAAATCCGTCTTCTCCATATACTGCCATTCCGCCTCGTCTTGTTCCCAGATGTGAATGGTAGTCGATACCAAAGAACAAATCAAATACACAATCCTGCTTTGATGCTACGCCAAAAAATCCGCCCATTGCCTTTTCCTCGCTTTTCTAAAACTCCTGAACCGATATAACGCCTACGGACGGCGGTTTTATTTCCAATACGGACGAGCGAATTCCCTCTATATTCTTTCTTCCACAAAACACTTGCGTTCTATTTTTACGCAACGGTACTAAGCTCTCTGCTAATCGCAGATCGCTAAGGACCGGCGTAAAAAGAGGTCTGTTACAGAAAAATATAGATGAAATACGCTCTGTCTACATATAGAAATCAGATAAAACCGCCTGTCTCACGCTTCCCTATATCGTTATATTCGATTCTATTTTTATTGTGATAAATCTTCGTTTTTTACAAAACCTTTTTTATTTTATAGGATGTACTTACATAAATCAATAATTTCTATCAAAAAACGTAATAAAAAAAAGACAACATCATACATTTATCGGGCTGCAAACAGCTTATAAAAATGTGTATGATATTGTTCTTTTTTTATCGAGCGCAATGTTATTTTATAGCTATATATAGCATGCTGTATTATGATCAGCCACGGGCAGTTTTTGTAAAGGCAAGGCGAAGGGCTCTGGTGGTTTCTTCGGCGGCACACAACTTATCCGCCCATGTTACGATCCAGCTCTCCCGGAACTTTGGAGGTGTTATGTTGAGTGGGAACATATGCTTTCGGATGATATCCCGCTCAATGAAGTTCAAATTGAAATCCCGTCTGGCATTATGCAAGGCTCGTTCTGCATGAAAAAAACCATGCAGCCGATGTCCGCCATCCTTCTCATGCCAGTCATACAAGAAATAATCATGAAGCAGTGCTCCACGCACCAGCGACCGTTCATCAATATATGCGGAACATTTCTCTGCAAGCTCCAGACTTTTCTCCGCCACCCGCAGGGAATGATCGTAACAGGTTATTGAACCATGTTGCACAAATGTTTTTTCTTTCTGCATACCCTCTGATGCCAGGATATCCGCACCATATTTATATATTTTTTCTTCGATACGATTCGCTTCCATTTTGGATTCTCCCGAATTCCCTAATCTCTGTCTCTTACATCATTCAACTACTGCCAACTATTCTCCAATTCCTTGCTTTTTTCTCAAACCGGCTATTTATTCTTACCCATGATAGCACAATTTATATGTGGTAAACTATTACTTTTTCTTAATGTTCTTTTCATTTTTTTTGATTCATTTTTACCGATAATTCGGGAATAACAACTTTGATCACATTTACTGATTTTGTCATTGACTCTGTAATGATAAAATCTCTTCCTGTCTGGTTCTTCATAAGAAGCTCCAGTCCCATAACCTTCTCATCAACATCGGTCAGAATGCTGGCAGTTCCTTCACCCATCACGCAAGCATAATATGCCCCATATTCACATGGAACTTCACCACCACTGGTCAGTACCATATCTGTATCAATCTCGATAAATACATTTGGATTAGCTGCGATCACGTCATATTTGCGTCCTTCCGTTGCGCCATGCATATATAACGTAAGTCCTCCATCCTTATAAATATATCCATAATGCAATGGAACAATGTATGCCTTTCCTTCATCCACCATCCCAAGATGAACCACGCCTGCTTTCTTTATGATCTGCTCGATCTTCACCGGATCTGTAACTTCACATTTTTGCCTTCTCATTGGTCTGTTCATTATGTTCTCCTTTTAGCCACATTGGGCTTAAATTATTATTAAAGACTTATTTCCCATCCCTCAATCATCAACAATAGACTTATGAATAGGGCGTACTTTCCTATAAAGTAAAAAAACAGAGAATTCGCACATCGTCGAACCTCTCTGCTCTTTTTTCATTATATACCAGCTTTATGTTATCTGACAAGTGAGCATTTATAATTATTTAAAGTTGCATACAGAACATTTGTTTGATATAATAATCACGGTGCTACCCTATTCGGTAGGCGGTCAGTCTTCTCCACAGGAGTTATAGCCTGTGTTTACATAGAAATCCATTTATGGAAATCTGTTGAGGAGGTCGGTGCTTATGCTTACAACGGAGCTTTTTATAGCCATTATCAGCTTATGCATTACTTGCTTTGCTCTTGGTTATACCGTTGGTTCTAAGAGCAATAAATAGGCACAAAAAAACCGCCCAGCCCGGTAAACTGTGAGCGGTCCTTTTTGTGACCAAAACATTATCAAGGCTAACCGTCTATCGGTAGCATCTTTTGATATTATATTAACATTCCCCCTCTTTTATGTCAACACACAACCCGGCAAACATAGTAACTGCGGTTTCAAGTATGGAATCGGGAAATTCAAAATGTTCCGTGTGAAGCTGGACATAATCCTCTCCATCACCAATGCCGAAAAATGCGCCCTTTGTCTCCTGCAAGTACCAGCCAAAGTCCTCCGACCAGCGCATCGGCTCAGGCAGCTCTATATATGGGATCTGGTGAGAAGCCGCACACGCCCGGATCTTCTGCACCTGTTCCGCATGATTATCCGTAGATGGAAACCGTTCAATCTCCTTTATCGAAAGTTCCAGAGCTTCCTTCTGTGCCATAACCTCTGCCAGCTTACGGATCTCTGCCAGATACTCACGAAATACCTGTTCACCTCCGCTTCGAACGGTAAGTCTCAGATACCCGTCCGATGCCGCTACACCGTAGTTCTCACTTCCAAGTTTCATCCCAATCAAAGTCATGCGGACAAATCCCTTCGTCTCATTAAACTGCTTTGTCAGTTCTTCAATCTGAAGCAGAAGTCCGGCAAGTGCATATCCGGGATTTCTGCCAGCTTCCGGATATGCTGCATGGCTCGGCGTTCCTGTCATGTGGATCTCTAAGCCCGTTGAAGCACATGCAAATGTTCCATCCTTCACAAGTACCGTTCCAAGCGGCTTCCCCGGTATATTATGAAAGCCATAGATTTCTCCGATATGCTTTTCTTTGATCAGGCTTCTGCAAAGCTCTGCACCCTTTCCAATCTCCTCTGCCGGCTGGAAGATCAGATATACATCCTGTGCCAACGGATCTTTTCTGCTGTCCAGATACAAGCCAAGTCCACATAGCACACTGCTGTGTCCATCATGTCCACAGAAATGTCCCGGCTTTCCATCTTTGCCACATACCGCATCCATATCTGCCCGGAATGCAATCGGTGGCTTATATTCCGTCATTTGCTCTGGTATTTCCACAGCCACTTCACTCACATGGAATGTTTTATCATTTTCTGTGGTTACCCGATCATATGCTCTTTTCACCGCATAAAACCATGCCCCACAATCTACGATCTCTAATGCTGTATGCGATTTTAAGAAATCCATCAGCAACTGTTTTGTCTTTACTTCCTGCATGGAATGCTCCGGGATCCGGTGGAGCTGCTTTCGCAGTTCCATTATTTGCTCTATAATCTGTTTATCTATATATTGCTCTCTCTTATCCATATCGTCAGCCCTCTATTCCCATAAATCTTCATCGTTTCATCGTTACTTCATAAGTATTTGTGCAGCAAATACCGCAGCAACACTTAATATCACACTTAATCCTATATAAAGTATCGTAAATCCGTAATTCCCGCTCTGTATTAATTGATCTGTTTCCAGTGCAAATGTAGAAAACGTCGTAAATCCACCGCACACTCCCGTCTTTAATGTCAAAACCAGAAGTGATGATACCTGATACTTTTCTGCCGACACAGAAATTAAGCCAATAACAAATGCTCCTATTACATTAATCAATAATGTTTTTATCGGAAAGTTGTTTTGTGCTCCCACCGGTATTAAACCAATCAAATATCGAAGAATTGCACCTATGCCGCCTCCAACGCCAACTAACAAACATTTTACCATTTTATCTTTTCTCTCTTTCTGTCATTTCATACCTACACTATCAAATGATAAAACAATACAAATTTTATGCAAGTATAATTTTGTATTTTTGTAACCTTTAAACCGGATGAATTGTGTTATTATTGAAAGGCCTTTTAACACAAGAAAAGAGGATGTGACTATGCGATTACCAACACAAACTGTTATACAAATGTATCAGGACAATCTGTTCCGCATTGCATTTTCCATTTGTCAGAACCGGGAGGATGCCGAAGATGTTGTTCAGGAAACATTTCTACGCTATCATTCAGGTGCCGTGAATTTTAACGATGAAATGCATATCCGGGCATGGCTGATCCGGGTTACGATCAATCAGTCAAAAAATATGCTTCGCACCTTCTGGCACAGGAACCGGATATCATTGGAAGATTATATGGAACAACTGAATTTTTCTGATATTGAAAGCCAGGAATTATTTGAAACAGTCATGAAGCTGCCGGAAAAATACCGGACAGTGATTCATCTGTTTTATTATGAAGACTATTCCATTAAGGAAATTGCAGACATTCTAAAGATCAGCGAAAGCAACGTAAAGGTCCGGTTAAACCGCGGACGTACCGTGCTTCGCGACACCCTAAAGGAGGCTTGGGACTATGAACAATCAGAATAAAGAACGCTATAAGAAAACATTTGACATGATCCACTCAGATGCAGTCATCAACATCACCCCGGAACGCTCAAAGAAGCTGCGGATCCACACGATCACACGCAGACTTTCCTACGCAGTTGCCGGACTGGCAGCCATCTTCTGTCTGTCAAATGGCATCTGTCTGGCAGCAACCGGAAGCACCTGGGTGCATAAGGTATTCTCTACTGCAAATGGTACGAAGGTCGAATACGATGCAGAAGACGCTACCATGTCTTTCCGTATCGAATCAACCGATCAAACCTATGTCACCGCGAAAGCCGGAAGACTGTATTTCACCCTGAACGGACAGCAGACCGATATCACAGACAAATGCAGTACAGATACCTACTTCCGATATGATTACACGGATGCCGATCATATCACACATGTGATCGTCATAGGCGGAACTGCCGATGATTATGGCTATGCCGAATATCTGTATGATGCAGACGGTACTTATATCTTCAACAACATGAATGTATCTTCCGATACTCCGGCATGGTTTGTAAATGCGGAAAAAGATCTCGGTGTAGATGCGGAATCCTTATCGGATGAAGCTGCCACCTATTCCGTGACCGAAGAATAAAAATTTTTAAAATAATTCCATAAATCCTCCATTTTCTTTCGTATGTAAATTAAAGAAGCAAATAAACCGGACATTGATAAGACTATATATATTTTTGAATATTCTTATTCACTGATATATGTTAGTATTATTCATATCTAACCACGAAAGAAATGGAGGATCTTTTATGAATAAACAGATAATCAGCTTATTACTTGGTGCATGTCTGTGCACAAGTCTTGCAGGATGCGGAAACGCAGATAATAATGGCGGCAGCGTCACCAAACAAAAACTTTTAGCATCAAAGGAACTCGGAAGTGACATCGCAGTCGGAGCAAAACCGGCGCCCGTCGATTCCTATGAGGAACTTAAAAACGGTGTCAACAATTTTGCATTTGACCTGTATGATGCACTTCCAAAAGACAGCAACTGTTTTTATTCCCCTTACAGTATTTCCAGCGCACTGTCCATGCTCGATCAGGGTGCCGGGGGCGAAACGAAAACGGAACTGGAATCAACACTTGGCATCAAAGATCTTTCAACCTGGAATACAGAAATGCAAAGCTATCTGAACAAAGACTGGTCCAAGCAGACATATGTAAATACTGCAAATTCCATCTGGATGACCACCGGAAAAGACTGGGCGTCTAATATCTCAGATGATTTTCTACTGCCGGCCAAGCCCTATTACCATGGTGAGATATATGAAGCCGATTTTACGGATCATGCCGATCAGGTTGTGAAGGATGTAAACAACTGGGTAAATGAACATACAAATCAGATGATCCCATCCATCATGAATGAACTTCCGACAAATACTGTTATGATGCTCATTAATGCAGTTTACTTTGAAGGAAAATGGCAGACACCATTTACAGAGGATAACACATACGATGATACTTTCCACGGAACCAGCGGAGATTCTACCGTACCAATGATGCATCTGTACGATGAACGATTCTCTTATGCGGATAACGGATCGATAAAAGGAATCGTACTTCCTTACGATGGTGATTCTGTTGTAATGAAAGTATTCCTTCCATCTAAAGAAGGCGATACGATCACCAACCTGTTCGATGCTTTAAGCAGTGATGAGAAACAGGCACTTATCGACTCTCTGGATAATGCTGATTCTCCTGAGATAGAGACCATTCAACTTCCAAAATTCACAGATGAACAGAGTATCAACGGTCTGGATGATATCCTGAACAGACTTGGAATCCGGTCTGCATATGCTTTTGCTGATTTCTCAAAGATCGCAGATGGCATCGCGGTATCTTCCGTTTCTCACAAAGCAAAAGTGATCGTTGATGAAAACGGAACAAAGGCTGCCGCGGAGACGGATATCATAATAAAGGAAACTGCTATGATGCCACCGGAAGAAACCTATAACTTCATCGTTGACCAGCCATTTGTCTATGTCATTGAAGATCAGGATACCGGAATGATCCTGTTCATGGGACGGGTAAATGATCTGTAAGATCCAATTCCATATTGATTTTCAATAATCTCTGTGCTATCGTAATAAGAAATAAATACAGACACATGCAACGGAGCAATTCAGAAAATGAGTTGCTCCGTTTTTTGTTTTATCAAATATAAGACTGAAAAATCTCCTGCCTGCAAGAGATGATTTTTCAAACACGCTATGGATATTTTATTTACGATACAAGGAGGATACAGGAATGGCGAAACTTATTACAAACTCGACCCCAAAGGCTGACGGTTTCCGTATGCCGGGAGAATTTGAAGAACAAAAGCAGATCTTTATGATCTGGCCGGAACGAACCGACAACTGGAGAGCCGGTGCGAAACCGGCACAAAAAACATTTGCAAATGTAGCTGCTGCGATCTCAGAATTCGAACCTGTTACAATGTGCGTATCTGCCGCACAATATGAACATGCAAAAGCCATGCTGCCTGCCGGCGTACGGATCGTTGAAATGAGCAGTAACGATGCATGGTGCAGAGATATGGGACCATCTTTTCTGATAAATGATAAAGGCGAAACCCGCGCCTGTGACTGGACCTTCAATGCCTGGGGCGGACTGGTCGACGGATTGTATTTTCCTTGGGATAAGGACGATCAGATCGCATCCAAGATCTGCGAACTGGAACAGATTGATTCTTACCGAACCGATGATTTCGTATTAGAGGGCGGCTCTTTTCATGTCGATGGGGAAGGTACACTGATCACCACCGAGATGTGCCTGCTGTCAAAGGGAAGAAATCCTCATCTCACAAAAGCTCAGATCGAGCAGAAATTAAAAGATTATCTGAATGTCGATACGATCATCTGGATCAAGGACGGCATCGATCCCGACGAGACAAATGGACATATCGATGATGTTGCCTGCTTCGTCCGTCCCGGTGAAGTTGCCTGCATCTATACGGATGATCCGACTGACCCATTCTATAAAGAAGCACAGGCCGCTTACCACACCCTGTCAAAGGCTGTAGATGCCAAAGGCAGGAAGCTGATCGTCCATAAGCTCTGTACAACCAAAGCTCCGGTTTATCTGAAGGGCATGGGAACAGTCGATGCAGTTCCCGGAAGCACTCCAAGAAAAAACGGTGACCTTGCGATCGCCTCTTATCTGAATTTTCTGATCGTAAATGGCGGCATCATCCTGCCACAGTACGGTGACGAAAATGACGCTCTTGCAATCCGTCAGGTGCAGTCCATGTTCCCGGAACGTAAGGTTGTCGGTGTCCGTACCGAAGAAATTGCTTACGGCGGCGGTAACATCCACTGTATCACCCAACAGCAGCCGAAAGTATAAACGACATATGGAGCTTTACCTGTTATATATAAATCGTACTATATAAAAAAGATCGTACAGGAGAATCAAATTCATCCCTGTACGATCTTTTTTTACTTTCTCATCATTGCAAATCGTTCTCTGCGAAGCTCCTGCATCAGCATCGGAACTGTCCAGTTCTGATTACTTGGTGTCAGAATGGCTTTGTACATAACCTTCACCTCAGCATGACGAAGCTCAAACAACATCTTATCCAGCCGTTTTTCTTTCAGATTGCATACCAGAATTAAGCTGTCTGCACGGCTCTTTGCCTGTGCGTTCATCACCCCTGTCTCCGAAGAATGTCCTGTCACATTTTCCTGTTCCCGACCAGTTCCATCTATCGTATCTGCGGCGTTTTTATAGGCTCCATTTACAAGCTCGCCCAACTTATAATTCGCTGTCACTATTTCTTCCGGTATCCGGTCTACGGTGATCTTCATCCGGCTCGCAATGTTCCGTATCTTGTGATATTCGATGTCATCTACATGTATTAATACTAACTTTTCCATGCCGTCTCCTACTTATCTTCTTCTGCCCAGACTTCTTTTGCCATACGGAATACTGCCCATGCCTTTGGCCATCCACAGTAAAATGCTGCATGTGTAACGATCTCAGCGATTTCTTCCTGCGTGATTCCATTTGCCTTTGCACTCATCAGGTGATAACGAAAAGATTCGTCTGTAAGTCCCTGCGCCATCAATGCAACTACGGTTACAAGAGATCTGTCTCTGAGGGACAGTTTATCTTCTCTGCTCCATACCTCACCAAATAATACATCATCATTTAATTCTGCAAACTTTGGAGCAAATTCTCCAAGCTGTGTTCTTCCTGCTGTCTGCTTTACTGCCATGATAGATCCACCTTTCCTATGCTAACTTATTATATTCTTCATCTGTAATCGGTTCGCACCATTCATTACTGCAATTCTCCCCCGGTACTTCTACTGCGATATGGGAAAACCAGCTATCCTTCTTTGCACCATGCCAGTGCTTTACCTCTGCCGGAATCGTAATTACAGTTCCCGGTACAAGACTGACTGCCTCTTTTCCTTCTTCCTGATACCAGCCCTCTCCGGCTGTGCAGATCAGAAGCTGTCCACCGCCCTTTGTTGCGTGATGGATATGCCAATTGTTACGGCATCCCGGTTCAAATGTTACATTTGCAAGAAATACTGCTGTCTTATTGGGATCGGTCAGTGGATTCAAAAAGGAATCTCCGATAAAATACTGTGCATATGCTGTATTTGCTGTTCCTGTTCCAAATACGTTCTGCTTCTCAAATTCTTCTCTGCTTGTAGTCTTCATACTATCACTCTCCATCTTACTTAAACCTGCTTCAGAGCTTATGCTCTTATGTTCTGATGTTTCCCGTATTTATATACGAAAAAGGAGCATACCTTTTTCGTACACTCCTATCATACTCTTTGAACCTTACTCCAAGTCAAGAACTTTTTTGTATGAAGTTTTTATGAAGTAAGTATTCTCAGTAGTGAACTACCCATTGTCTAAAGCCAATGGGATTGCGGTAGCCTTATTTCAACGAACTTAAACGTGATCTGACCGGCATCAGCCAGAAGGTTCTGACCAACAGTCTTCGCTCAATGGAAGAAGATGGGCTGATCCCCCGACCGGGTGCTCTTGCTTTATCTTTTCTTTGCTGCCTTGGCTGCTTTCTCCAGCTTTCGCTTCTTTGCCTGCTCAGCCATGAATAATTTTCTGAGATTTTCCAGCTTTGCAGCCTCCTCTTTTGCGGTATTCAGATCATCTGTGACCCTATCCTGTGCGTCCTGACTGTCAAATCTTACAAACTTCTCAAATACGGTCGGATAAGTGAAAGTCTTTTCTATATTCTCACACTGAAATAAAATACGGATGTGTGTACCATCACATTCAACTACATTCCCCTCACCAAATTTTACATGTTTCACTTTTTCGTTTTCAAACATAACCTATCTTCCTCTCTACCTATTGAAAACATCTCCAACTGCCAATATGTGCCCTGTTTCGTCTTGCCGCTACGGCTAAAAAATAACTTTTTTATTTCAGACTTCTATATTATTAATATTACCAAATATTTTCCATAAAATTCCAGTGCAAATTAATTTTCGTAAGAAATTCGGAAAAAACCACACTCAAGCTTTCAAATTTTGTAAAAAATTTATTCTTGACATTTACCCGGCTATTCAAATATGCAGAAAACCGCCTCAAAAAATAATGCACTTTTAAAGTTCATCCTGCGTTAATTGCAGAAACTTTCATATCTGTTTTGTTTGGAACTATCCGATATATTACAAAAGCAACAGTTACTATATATTACACTATTATGTAGCAAGCCTTTTTCAACGCCGGTCCTTAGCGAGTTGCCATAGGCAAGGAGCTTAGTACCGCTGCGTTGAAATAGAGTGCAAACGACTTGCGGAATAATAGGTGTAATTATAGTACTAGTTGCTTTTAATATCTTTCATTCTGTTCCAAACAAAACAGATATGGGTTTTTCGCTTATCTTGCGGAGGCTTTTAACAGTTCAGCCACTTCAGCTTCTGTGGATAAGGACAATGCTTTTGCTGCAAGAGCATCTGCATCTGCCTTTGACCATTTGGCAATCGTGCCTCTGGTTCTTAAAACAGAAGTTGCCGATACACTGAACTCTCCCAGTCCAAAGGAGATCAGAAGTGGGATCAGTAACGGATCAGCAGCTGCTTCACCACACATACCTACCATGATGCCTGCTGCATTTCCTGCTTCAATAACATTCTTCATAGAACGAAGAACAGCAGGATTGTATGCGGAATACAGATATGCAACCTTGGCATTTCCTCTGTCAACTGCCATTGTGTACTGGGTCAGATCATTTGTACCGATACTGAAGAAATCAGCTTCCTTTGCCAGAAGATCTGCGATCAGGCTGGCTGCAGGAGTCTCGATCATAACGCCGACCTGAATATCCTTGTTATATGCGATTTTCTCTGAATCTAACTCCTTCTTAAGTTCCGCTACCAGTTCTTTTACCCGTCGAATCTCATCCACACAGGTAACAAGCGGAACCATGATCTTAATATCGCCAAATGCACTCGCACGAAGCAATGCACGAAGCTGTACCTTGTAGCTGTCCTCATTTTTCAGACAATATCTGACAGCACGGAAACCAAGGAACGGATTGTCTTCTTTTTCCAATCCGAGATACGGGATATCTTTGTCACCGCCGACATCCAGTGTACGGATAATAACTTCTTTACCCTGCATCGTCTCGGCTGCTGCCTTATATGCTTCAAACTGCTCGTCCTCTGTTGGCAAGCTGTCTGTTCCCATGAACAGGAACTCAGTACGGAATAAGCCTACGCCTTCACCATCAGCAGCTACAACACCCTTGGCATCCTCCGGATTGCCGATATTGCCATATAAAGCTACCTTTGTTCCATCAGCAGTTACTGTATCTTTTCCTCTGTAGATCTCAAGCAGTTCCTTCTCTTTCAGGTAATCTGCACGCTTTGTCTCATATTCTGCGATCTCATCCATCGCAGGTTCTAAGATGCAAACGCCTTCGCATCCGTCTACAACTGCCATCATACCATCGGACACCTGATCTACGATACCATCTACACTAAGTACAGCAGGGATCTCAAGTGCTCTTGCAAGAATAGCTGAATGAGAAGTCTTACCGCCAATCTCGGTGATAATACCTGCTACATTTTCCTTTACGATTCCTGCTGTCATGGATGGTGTCAGATCCTTTGCGACGATCACTGTACCTGCCGGAACATCTCCGATATTAATATCCGGCGTACCGGTAAGGATCTTAAGCATACGGACACGGATATCTCCTACGTCAGTTGCTCTCTGTCTGGTCAGTTCATCATCTACCTGGGAGAACATGGATACGAACATATCACATACGCTGTCAACGGCTGCTTCTGCACATTCGCCATTACCGATCAACTCCTTGACCTGATCCTGCATAAATGGATCACTCATCAAAACGATATGTCCTTCCAGGATCTCTGCATTATGTTCTCCAACCTTTTCTTTCATTGCATCTGCCATTTTCTGAGTCTTTTCAACAAAAACTTCCATAGCATTCTCAAATCTCTGAAGTTCAGCATCTGTATCTGTTACTGTATGCTGCTTATATTCCGGTTTGCCATCACTGATGATGACAACCTTTCCGATGCCATAACCGGCTGAGCCGCCTATTCCTTTTAACATATCTTCTACCCCGCTTTCCAGATGAAAGAATGCTGTCTGACTATTCGCCAAGGCCGGATTCAACCAACTCTACTGCCTTTGCGAGAGCTGCCTGCTCGTCTTCACCGTCACACTCAATTGTCATCTCTGTTCCACACTTAATACATGCTGCAATGATCAGCATAACGCTCTTTGCGTTGATTCTCTTACCGGCAATATCGATTGTTACGTTACATTTGAACTTTGTCATTTCCTTTGCAAATACTCCTGCCGGTCTCATGTGTAATCCCTGCTCATTAATAACTTTAACTGTCTGTGATACCATAATTATCTTCTCCTTTTTATATCTCTTTTTATTTCTTTTATCATTTGTCCGATTCGGACAAACGCATGATCAACATTGATACTTTTGATTTAATATTTGAAATATTCCTGTTTTATTTATATCCGGCAGGAACAGATTCTTTCTGTTCCCACCGTTATTAAAAAGGATAGGGTTTTTGTTTTTATTCTTCTGCTACATTTTTCTTGATCAGACCGAGCAGTAAACAGGTTACTACAGAACCGATCACCCATGAAAGAATGTAGAATAATGGATGTCCTACTGTTGCAAATACGAAGATTCCTCCGTGTGGCGCCATCAGTGTACATTTGAATGCTGCTGATAATGCTCCTGCTACACCTGCACCAACCAGGGTACATGGGATAACATGAAGCGGATCTGCTGCTGCAAATGGAATCGCACCCTCTGTGATGAAGGAACAACCCATTACAAAGTTAGAAACGGCTGAGCCTCTTTCTGCCTTTGTGAATTTCTTAGGGAACAGCTTACATGCAAGTGCAATTCCCATTGGTGGAACCATACCGCCGATCATTACGGCTGCCATGGAAATGTAACATGCCTGAACGGCTGCATCACTCTGGGATGCACCGGCTGATACAAGGTCTGCTGCTGTAGAAAGCATTCCCGAGCCGAATACATAAGCTGCCTTGTTGATAGGACCGCCCATGTCGATCGCCATCATTGCTCCGAGGATCAGACCAAGGAGAGCTAACAGATTCTTATCTGCAAGTGATGTAAGCATATTGGAAAGTCCTGTATTTATAAGGCCGATCAATGGATTAAAGATAAATACCATCAATACGCCTACAAGGAAAATACCAACTAACGGATAGATCAATGTTGGCTTGATACCCTCTAATGACTGAGGGAACTTTGAACACATCTTCTTTAATAAAAGTACGATATAACCTGCAAGGAAACCTGCAAGAATACCACCTAAGAAACCGGATACTGTATTACCGGAGCCTTCGCCTACAAAACCGAATTTTGCAATAAAATTCTGGAATGGGGAAAGGCTTGCACCTGCCCATATATATTTTGCGATCGCTGCATTACCGGATGAAGCAAGAAGTCCGCCGGTAAATCCAACTGCAAGACCCGGACGATCTGCGATCGAATATGCGATATAACCTGCAAGTACCGGAACCATCAGTCCCATGGACAGATCTCCGACATATTTAAAGAATGCGGAAAGTGGTGTACAGGTACCGAAGTTTGAACCACCGGTTGAACCATATCCACAGATTGTATCGATCAGGAATGCCAGTGCGATCATGATACCGCCACCGATAACGAATGGAAGCATATGGGATACACCGCTCATCAGATGTTTGTAGATCTGACTTCCAACACCGCCTGCGCTTTCTTCCTCTGCTTTCTTTCCACTCTCATGATGCACCGAAACCTTGCCATCGATCACTTTATTGATAAGCTCTTCCGGTTTGTGGATACCATCTGCTACCTTTGTAAAAAGAACTGGCTTGCCGTCAAATCTTGCGGTCTCTACATTCTTATCGGCTGCTACGATAATACCATCACATTCTTCAATCTCCTTTGCTGTCAGACGATTCTTAACACCGCCGGAGCCATTTGTTTCAACCTTGATCGTAATGCCCATTTCATTTCCTTTTTTCTCAAGGGCTTCCGCTGCCATAAATGTATGTGCGATACCGGTCGGACATGCTGTAACTGCAAGGACTCTGTATCCTGTCTTTTCCGGTGCGTTTTCTTTCTTATCTTCTGTTGCTTCTCCAAGTTCATCCGCGAACTTTTCCATCTCATATTTGCTGCAGATATCTAAGAACTGATCTGCATTCTTTGCTGCAAGAAGTTCTGCTCTGAAGTTCTCATCCATCAGCAACATACTGAGTCTTGATAATACTTCCAGATGTACATCTGCACCCTTTTCCGGTGCTGCGATCATGAAGAACAGGTTTGCAGGCTGTCCGTCTAATGAATCATAATCTACACCGTCCGGTACTGTCATAGCTGCAAGTCCCGGCTGCTTAACTGCTGCATTCTTGGAATGAGGAATCGCGATTCCCTCTCCAACTCCGGTCGAACCGGATTCTTCTCTTGCAAGAATTCCTTTCTTGAATTCTGCCTTATCTGTTATATTGCCCGATTTTGCATGAAGATCGATCAGATAATCAATCGCTGCGTCTTTAGAATCTACTTTTACACCAAGGGCAATTCCTTCTTTTTTTAATAACTCCCTTATTCTCATACTCATTCTCCTTTATTCAAATACCGGTTTATCAGGATCTGGTCAGGTCAGTCGGTTCTTCTCCCTTTTCCCCAACTGTTAAAATTGTCCTAAAAGCTTCTCAACCTGGTCTTTAGTTGCAAGTCCTTCTGAAAATGCGGTTGCGCTGCCTGTTGCTGCGCCGTATTTTAATGCTTTCTTGTAATCATGCTCTGCAAAATAGCTTGCGATAAATCCTGCCACCATGGAATCTCCGGCTCCTACAGAATTAACAACTTTTCCTTTTGGAACGCCCATTCTGTATGTCTCTCCGGTCTCTGTGATCAGCATAGATCCGTCTCCTGCCATAGAGACCGCTACGTTTCTTGCTCCAAGTGCCTGTAATTTCTTTGCATATTCTTCAATCTCCTCATCGGAATGAAGTGTTACGCCAAACATTTCTCCAAGCTCGAAGTTATTCGGCTTGATAAGAAACGGATGATACTTGAGAACATTTAACAAGAGATCCTTCGTAGCATCGACTACGATATCAACCTTCTTGCCTGCAAGTCTTGCCATGATTTTCTCGTACACATCAGATGGTAAAGATGGTGGGATCGCTCCTGCCAGAACCAGACAGTCACCGTCTGTTAAACCATCTAATTTCTTATAAAGTTCTTCCAGTTCTGCATCGCTGATATTGGGGCCTTTTCCATTGATCTCTGTTTCTTCTCCGGCTTTCAGCTTAACATTGATTCTGCTAACGCCATCTGAAACCGTGATGAAATCAGCTTTTACACCAAGGGCAGCGACTCCTTCTTCAATCGCTTTTCCGGTAAAGCCTGCAACAAATCCAAGTGCTACAGAATCTACGCCCAAATTCTTAAGGACTGTCGAAACATTGATTCCCTTTCCACCGTAGAACAGGGCTTCTTCTCTGCTTCTGTTTACCGAACCGATTTCCAGTTTTTCTATTCTGACAACATAATCGATTGCCGGATTGAAAGTTACTGTGTAGATCATTCCTTCATTACCTCCTTTATGACTGTTGCATCTGCATACTTATCATTTACAAGTCGGTCGGTGATAATACACGCCTTCTTGATTCCTGCAAATGTAACCGCTGTAACCTTGTCAAACTTCGTGTGATCGGCAAGGACAACACTTGCATAAGATCGGTTGACCGCTTCCATCTTTACAAGTGCTTCTTCTACATCGACTGTCGTGAAACCGTAATCTGTATGTACACCGTTGGTTCCAAGGAAGCATTTTGAGAAATTGAACATCTTCATATTATTTACAGCATCTGCACCTACCGTAGATTCTGTGACCGGCTTTCCGAGTCCTCCGATCATGTATGCCCGAAGTCCTTTGTTCATCAGCCGTTTGATATGTGCAATTCCGTTTGTGACAAATGTCGCTCTGGTTGATTCCAGATACTCGATCATCCATCCGGTACTTGTTCCTGCATCTATGAAAATAAAATCGTCATCATTGATCATATTCACCGCATACCGCGCAATTGCTTTCTTTTCTTCCACACAGAGCTGCTCTTTTACACTGACCGCAATCTCATCTGCAATAAACTGGTGTGCAACTGCTGTAGCTCCTCCGTGTACCTTATTCAGTTTTCCCATTTCATCGAGAGCGATAAGATCCCGCCTTATGGTTGATTCTGATGCTCCTGTGCACTCTGTCATTTCTGCAACTGTGATCGTTCCTTTGTTCTTCAGAGCTTCCAGTATCTTGTTATATCTTTCTTCCGTAAGCATATATATAGGTCTCCTTATTATCAAATCATTTTATTATTTGCAATTCAATTCATATATATGCATTATAACCGATTTTTCATCCAAAATCAATCATATTCGTTCAACTTAGATTTATATTAACACACATTTCGTTCAGAATCAATCATTAATTTGCATTTTTTTGAAGTTTTTTGAACAAATATGAAAGAAACAGAATTAAAGAAAGCAGGCAGTCTCGTTATAAGACCACCTGCCGGTCGATAACCAATCTGCTATATCGAATATTGCTGATTGATATATGACATCAGCCAAAGGGTCATAGCTGCGCCTCTTCCAAAAAGGATTTCATTATAGAGTTCTTTTTTGCGTACGAAATTCTAAAATATAAAATGGGACATCACCATATATTTCCGGTTGTTCCTGTCTAAAATTACATATATAATATAAATATCTGCATTAGCTGATATGGGGGGACTTATTAAGTTAACAGATCAAATATTTTAATTACATAATTCGGAGGTAATTTCTATGAAACATTCCAATTCTTTCTGGAAACGTACAATCATCGGATGCAGCCTGCTCGGTATGGTTATCGTAACTGCATTGCCAGCACAGGCAGCAGTTCAGGCAGCAACTTTAAATGAGCGCACAGTTTCCGCTGTCAGTACATACACAGGCACCAATGCTGCCCTTGCCACAAGTAAGACCGCAGCTATAAACACTGCCACTTCTACTACAAATACAACCACAAATGATGCCACCCTTACCGCAAGCAAGACTACGGCCAAGAAAGCTGCGCTGAATAAAACATCTTTAAAACTGAAGAAGGGCAAAACTTACCAGTTAAAAACAAAAAATGTAAAGGGAACGGTAACATGGAAGTCTTCTAATAAGAAGATTGCCACAGTTTCAAAGAAAGGTAAGGTTACTGCAAAAAAGGCAGGCTCCACTGTTATTAAAGCTACCTATAAAAAGAACGGAAAGGTAAAGACATTAAAGTGCAAGGTCACTGTTACAGCAGCAAAAAAAGAATCCCGTGAAGAGACTGTAAAAAAGAAAATCCTTGCATTACAGAATACATATAAAGAAGGTACAACATGGACAAATGACGACTTCTATCTCTGGAAGGCAAAGAACATGTACTGCTATGGCTGTATCGCCCTTGCCGGAAAGATCAGTGATACTGTATTCGGCAAAGATGCACCTGTAAAAACGCATAAAGATTTCTCCGCGATCAAGAGCGGCGACCATATCCGGATCGGTAATTATCATTCCGTTATCGTCATCTCACATACGAGCGATTCTGTAACAGTAGTAGAGGGAAACTACAACTCCTCCATTCACTGGTTCCGAACCATAACGAAATCTTCCCTGCAGCAAACAGGCTTTTCAGTAGATACACGGTATTAAGCACAGTTCAAATGCAAATCATTCATTTCAGGGAGATAAGTTTTTATCTCCCTGTTTGACTATACTTATGGAGAAAATCATGAATAATTCTTATATTAATAAAGATGAGATAAATAATAAAATATATGACTACATTGCCGGCTACATAAATTGTTCAACAGATCAATTAAAAGAAGAAGGCACACATTTCGTAAAGAACAAAAAGGCTGCTAAAAATTATGTTAAAATTCTCAGCATCAGAGATACAAATATCATTTCTCTGTCTGAAGAAAAATATGAACTTGGAAAACAACTGTTATCAGGTAAAACTCGAGACGAATTATATGAAAGTACCTTGATTTTTGGTCAGACTATTCATTACATTCCTGACCTGAAACAAATGGTTAAATTACCTCTTTCAGATACCTTTTCGTTCAAATTATATGAAGGTAACAACCTTAAAACATTATGTGATATCGAGGGCTTTGAAAATTCACTGGCTTTTGATGCAGAAGGAAATACAAATACAACCATCGTTTTATGTGCAATAAAAGATAACGAAATAATAGCAATTGCGGGTGCTGCTCCCACCGGTAAACTGATGGAAGTTGGAATTGATGTAAAAAAGAAATGGAGAGGATATGGTCTATCCCGTTTGCTGGTTAGAAATCTGACAGTTGAAATTCTGGAACGAAATATGATTCCATTTTATAGTGCATCTGTTACAAATCTGGCTTCCCAAGCAGTAGCCATCCGAAGCGGCTATATGCCACTCTGGACGGATTCATTTGGGACACGCTAATCAGCGCACTATAAGTATAAAAAATAACCGCCCAGCCTGCAAACTGCGAGCGGTTATTTTTAACCAATCATATCAAGGCTAACCGTCTATCGGTAGCACTTTTTATTTATGAACGATAATCCCCGTTGATCTTAACGTAATCATAAGTCAGGTCACAGCCCCACGCCTTGGCGGATGCTTCGCCCTGATTCAGATTGACGTTGATATAGATATCATCCTCAGATAATACCTCAGAGGCTTTTTCCTCAGAAAATGGAATACCGGAACCATTTCTGCACACCTCTACGATTCCCTTCTCAGATTCAAGATCTACATCTACTTTATCGATATCGAAATCTGCTTCTGCATATCCGATCGCACAGAGAATACGTCCCCAGTTTGCATCTTCACCAAACATCGCACATTTGGTCAGTGGGGAACGGATAATGCTCTTTGCAACGATGATCGCTGTGTCCTGATCCGGTGCTCCTGATACTGTACATTCCAGCATCTTGCTTGCGCCCTCTCCATCACTTGCGAGCATCATCGTCATACACTCCATAACGATGTACAGTGCTTTCTTGAAAATTGCATAGTCGTCATTTTCTGTTACGATCTCTTCATTTCCTGCAAGTCCGTTTGCCATGACACTTAAAGTATCATTTGTCGATGTATCACCATCTATAGACAGACAATTATAGGTTACCTTTACGATCTCACTCAGAGCCTTCTGGATCATATCGGCTGAGATTGCAACATCCGTTGTGATAAAGTTCAGCGTGGTTGCCATATTCGGATGGATCATCCCGCTTCCCTTTGCCATTCCACCAAGACGACAGGTCTTGCCACCAAGTGTGAATTCTACTGCAACCTGCTTATCAACTGTATCTGTCGTCATGATCGCATTTGCAGCCTTATCATTGCCATCGGCACTTAAACCGCCAGCAAGCTCTTTCATGTGCTCTTCAAATGGTTCGATCGGAATGATCTGACCAATCACACCGGTCGATGCATTGATGATCATATCTGCATCGATTCCCAGTACATCTGCTGCCAGCTCGCAGATCCGCTCTGCCTTTTCCACGCCATCCGCATTACAGGTATTTGCATTCTTTGAATTAACGACAACTGCCATGGCTTTGCCGCCTGTTGCCTTCAGATGCTCCTTAGTTACAAGGATTGGCGCACCTTTTACCTTGTTCTGTGTATATACGGCTGCTGCATTACAGACTGTACTACTGTAAACCATACCCAGATCATTCTTATTCTTATCGGAATTCAGTCCGCAGTTTATACCATTTGCCACAAATCCCTTTGCTGCACAGACACCACCGTCTACATATGTGTATCCTTCGTATGTTTTCTTCTTCATAATCATCCGTAGCCAAATCCTGTCGACTTCCACGTTTCATTCCACTGCTGCCGATCAGTGATTCGCCACTGCCTCCTTTTTAAGATATATAAAACTCTGCCTGTATTTCTATTATCTTACTTGCCGATCGCTGCCAGGAACTTATCCAGTCTTCCGATCGTACGATCCTTGCCGATCACGTTCATGATCGTAGCAAGATCCGGTGAATTCTTCTTACCGGTTACTGCCACACGAACGATCGTGCAGACATCTGTGATCGATCCCTTATAAGCATCCGGATTCTTCTTATACTCCTTGACATTCGGACAATAGCCAAGCTTGTCGCCCATTACCTTCATCTCGGCAAACCAGTTCTCTGCATCTAAGAACAGATCCTTCTTATATTCATTGATGATCTCTGCCATCTGATCTGCATTATACTTCTCATCGACCTCGTAGGAAAGCTTCAGTTCATCCTCCGGCACATAGAGATAGCCGAACATCTCTGCCAGATCTGACCACTTGCCAACATCCTTACGGACTTTATTTCCGGACATCTTCCAGAGGCTGATCGTCTTTAAGAAGCTCTCTTTATCATTTGTGCCAAATTCATACAGCTTCTCATCAAATTCTTTTGCCCATGCCATGATCTTCTCATAGCACTTTTCTTCTGAAAATGTGGAGATCATCTCTTTGCTGACATCATTTAACTTCACCATGTCAAATAATGCACCGGATGCCGGCATCTTCGCAAGTGACAATGTGAAATCATCGATCGTCTTATCCGGATTTGCTGCATGCCATTCCTCATAATTGGAATTGGCGATCGTCATCAGATATTCCAGTACACTCTCGGATGGATAACCCTGCTCCTGATAGAAGCCAACGGCTGCCTCCGGGTCTTTTCTCTTACTAAGCTTTCTCTTATGCTGATGTTCATTTCCATCCTCATCAACGGATATTTCCATCTTCATAATTGGTGAAATATGTGCATACTCAGGAAGTTCAAATCCGCACAGTTCAAATAACTGCTTATGAAGCGGATAGGATGCAAGCCATTCATCACCACGGATGACCATATTTGTTCTCATAAAATGATCGTCTACTGCATGTGCAAAATGATAGGTTGGGATTCCATCAGATTTTAACAGTACAACATCCATCATGTTCTCAGGCATCTCGATCTTACCACGGATCGGGTCACTGTAAACAACTGTCTTGCCTGCCTCGCCCGGGCTCTTAAGTCTGACAACATAAGGCTCTCCGGCTGCCAATTTCTCCTCGATCTGCTCGTATGTCAGATTTCTTCCAACTGCATACTCTCCATAATATCCGATATCTACCTTTGCAGCCTCCTGCTTTGCTCTTATCGCATCCAGTTCTTCCGCAGTTGTAAAATCAGGATATGCATATCCCTCCTGCATCAGCTTCTTAACGCAAATCTGATAGATCTCTTTTCTCTCGCTCTGCTTATATGGTGCATATGTGACAGGGCTTCCTTCAAATGGTCCCTCATCAAATCCAAGATCAAACTTGTTTAAGGAATTGATGATCTCCTCCACGCCATTTTCAAGCTCTCTCTTTCTGTCTGTATCTTCTATTCTAAGATAAAACACACCACCGCTCTGCTTTGCAAGTTTTCTTGATATCATAGCAGCATATAAACCACCGATATGCATATATCCGGTTGGGCTTGGCGCAAATCTCGTTACCTTCGCACCCTCCGGCAAGTCTCTCTTTGGAAATCTTGCTTCGAGATCGTCTACCGTTCCTGTTATATCCGGGAATATTAATTCTGCTAATTTGTTATAATCCATCTTATCTGCCACCTCTTATATCAAATCTATTTTTCGTTTCTTACCGCCTGACAGCACCTAATCGACTGTCAAAACACATATAGTAAAAAATACCACAAACCCCACATTTTGTACAGTTGTTTATTTCCTGTACACCACCGTACACCGTACGCCGTACAGTATGGGTTGACGGATATCTCCGATACGCTTCGTTTTCTATTCGGTTCACGCGCCCATTTGCCTGCAGTCGCCCAAACTCGCCTTTCAGGCTCAAATAATGGGCTTAATGCAGGCAGCTAGCGCAAACCTCATTACGAAAGCCTCGCTATGATCGTTGATATCCGTCAACCCATACTGTCGGCTGGTACCGGCATTGGCTGGTAATGCTTTTTCTGAACGGGGTACGTCTTGAAGATACTGCTCGAAGTTCGTAGAACTTATATTATATCTACAGTCTCCAAAGCGTAAATAAAATGGAAGACAGTTTTCCATATGATTCGCAAGTCTTGACATCCAACTTGTTACATATAGTAAATACTGTCTTCCATTTTTATTTCATATATTATTATCTGCCAAGCTGAACAATATCTGTAATACAGCACAAGCTACCACTCACAGTTGCTTATTCGCGATAAAGTAAGTAGCTGTACATGTCAGCGTATTCGTGTTTGCCCTGTTTGATGAAATCAATGGCCTCTCTTGGATGCTGGTTCAGCATACCGGTCAGCATGTACGGTACATCATAGCCCCATACAGCATCACCCTTTTCCTTTAACGGAACCATGTAACGCTCAATGAACTTCAGGATATGGTACAGATTGTACTTTGGATTACGAAGGAAGCCAAGCAGCAATTCCATCGCGCAATTTCCTGCACCTCGTCCCATAGAGCTTACCGTTCCATCTAACATGCTTGCTCCATGTCTCATTGCTTCAACAGTATTTGCATATGCCATCTTCATGTTGTCATGTGCATGAATACCAATCTTCTTACCGTATTTCTCTCCAACTGCCACATATTTCTGTGTCAGTCTCTGGATCTGCTCCGGGTATAAAGAGCCGTAGCTGTCTACAATGTAGATTCCGTCTACATTTGATTTGCCTAACATCTCAAGAGCGATATCGATCTCTGACTCCTGATCCTTTGAGATTGCCATAATGTTACAGGTCGTCTCATATCCCTTTGCATGTGCATCCTCTATCATCTCGATCGCAGCAGGCATGGTGTTGATGTATGTAGCCACACGTATCATGTCAATAACACTGTCTGCTCTGTCAATAATATCTGTCTTGTAATCGCATCTTCCGACATCCGCCATAACAGATATCTTCATCTCTGTATTATTCTCTCCGACTATACTGCGAATGGCTTCTTCGTCACAGAACTTCCACTTTCCGAACTTTTCTACATCGAACATCTCCTTGGAAGCCTTGTAGCCGAATTCCATATAATCAACACCAGCCTTCAAATTTGCTTCATAAAGTGCTTTTACAAATTCATCTGTAAAATAAAAATCGTTGACAAGTCCTCCATCTCGAATTGTAGCATCAAGCACCTGAATATCAGGTCTGTACGTGATCATATCTCCGCCTATCATCGCTGTTTCCTCCTAAATCTTTTTTATCACCTGATGAGCCGATCAAACTCCCAGGGTTATCCAACGCTCTTTCTATTTATTTTCTCACTTTAACGCGTTGGTGTGAGTATAGTATAACAGCTTTTTAAAATAATGCAAGCACTTTTTTACTTCAACGCACTAAAACGTGCAAATTGTAATAAATTTTCCTGTACATGCATCAATTATCAACATTTCATTGGGATAGGCATCTATCTGATATTCTAATGAAATTTCATCCAATGACAAAAATACCCATACCGGCGAGAGTACAAATTCTCCATTATCCTGAAGCGTCATGCAATAAGTTAACCGTGCGTAATTAAAAATGATATCTCCTGATATATTATCATTAGAATAATTATCAAATTCTAAGGATACTGTTTCTAATAATTTATCCCAATCCATCAATACCTGTTGATCCTGTTTGCTATCTGACCTCTGATATTTTTGACGGCATACAATACCAACAATTCCATTATCATTTATGTTAACCTCATAAATTTGGGATGTCATACTTCTTTGATCACCTTCAATTGGTGACAAAATATTCGTTTCATCACAAAATCCAAGGTAGGCAGGATTTGATTCTACTGCATCTGTAAAAGTAATATAGTAACCATCATATATAACACTTTCTTCATTCTGTCCCAACGCCAGATCACGACATAGCCACTCTGCTGTTGCTGCTTCTGCCATCATTACATTTCCGATTCCTATATCAGCCAAAAAATCACCCGCTTCTTTAATTGCTTCTTCTTTACTGATCTCCGCCCTATTCAGTTCATTGGTTTGAATAAGTTCTTGTTCTTTACCATCTCCATATTCTGTAATGCAGTATGCATATGTTATGTCGTCTGCATGTATAACATCATATGTTAATTCTTCGGGATAACGTTTTAACTCAAAACCATCCCCACTTTCTGTAAAATTCAGCAGAAACGTCTTTCCATCTATGTATCCAATATATGAATCTGACTCATATTCTCCTGCAGGATGCAATGGTGCTGCCTGTGTCTTTTTCTGTTCTTCTTCAGCTGCCATTTCTCTATAAGCTTCTACCGCATCTTTATCTCCCTGTTTTTTTGCTATATCTTCACATTTTTTATAATAACAAATATTTTCATCATGCATTTCCTTAGACAATTTTCCATTATATTCATATATTTCATTGTCCTTATCAAATATACATTCCGCTACCTTTTTCTTATAATCTCTATCTATTTGAATCTCTTTATATCGTATCGATTCCATATGGTCTGTCTCCGGTAATATAATATTCTCTGTATCAAGCAATATCTTTTTCCCATTGATCTCTCCAAATTCAAAGGATTCCTTTTCCGGTATATTTAATTCTCCTCTCAAACCGGGTTCTGCATAATCATCCATTTCCTCATTAATATCTGCCCCTGCTTTTCTCTGACATCCAGTCAACGCCACACAGATAAGTAATAAAAAAGCAGTTTTTTTCAGACTATTTATTATCATACTAATCTCCCATCCTCTATGCGTATTATACGATCACCCATTTGTGCTACATTTTCATCATGTGTGACAACAATTACTGTTTTGCCCTGTTGATTTACTTTCTTTAAAATTTTCATAATCTCCTGTCCGGTCATTTTATCCAATGCACCCGTCGGCTCATCTGCCAGAATTATATTTTTATTTGCAACCAACGCTCTTGCGATCGCACACCTCTGCTGTTGTCCCCCTGATAAATTAGCCGGGAGTTTTTTCCAATAATCTGCAATTCCCACCATATCCAAGCTTTGCATAACGATTTCTTTTCTTTTTTTCTTCGGAATATTTAATGCTATTAACGGTATCTCCACATTTTCAAAAATCGTATAATGCTTCATAAGGGCAAATTGTTGAAAAATAAATCCTACATTTTCTTTCCTGAAATTATGGAGTTCATTTTCCTTCAATTCATGTACTGCTATATCATTATAAAAATATTCGCCTTCCGTCAGCCGATCCATTCCTCCTAAAATATTTAGCAGGGTACTTTTTCCTGAACCAGAAGTTCCCATAATAGAAATATAAGCTCCATCTTCTATCTCCAGAGAAATTCCATTTAATGCTGCTGTCGATACATCACCAGTTACATATGTCTTTCTTACATTATTTAATCTAATCATAATTCATCTCCTATTAATTCTGCTCCTGAGTGATTTTTTATCAATCTAATCGGGATAACGGATGAAAGCATTATCATAAAGACACCTGCTAATACATTCATAACCAATACATTTTTATATATCACCATAGTTAATATTCTTTGAGACTCATATACTGCTTCAAAAAAATATTTTGCAAGAAGTGCCACCACAGGAATTACTAAAATAATTGCGATTAACATTTTCCATATATTTTCAATTAAAATAATTGAAATTATATCTTTCTGATTCCATCCATTCGCATACAAAATACCATACTCATATTTTCGTGTGAGAATATTCATACTTTGATAACAAGTCAATGATACACATGCTGATATTGCCACAATAAAAAACAATTCCAATAAATATCTGCGTATATCCTTGGTTGATGACTCAACGCTGCTCATAACGGCTGCCAGATTCTTAACAGAGATACTTATATTCTCGCGGTCTGCTAACATATTCAATCTATTCTTTGCATCATCAAATGTATAATCATGGTTTACACAAAAATAAAGGTTCCAATATCCCGCTTCTGTTTCATTTACTTCTATAACCCCATAATCTAAAGAAGTAGTTGTATGAATTGAATATTTATTCACATCCGTTATGTCCATAACAGGAATAACCTGGTTTCTTTTTATATAACCTGCAATGATCCCCTGTTTGTCGCATCCATTTAGTTCTATTACATCACCTATGTGCAATATTTTTTTATATTGGAATCCGGCATAAACCGCTTCATATCCCCTGCGCAATGCATCATCTATTGTAATATAGCCCGCTTCCAGATTTATACTCAGCATTGAAAACATATCTTTACTAACATTCCAAGTCTCAACATATGAATCCGAATTATACAATTCATCTTTCTCTTCCTTGTTATTTGCCTGTTTCTCTGCTACAGTTCTCCAGCTATCTCCATTTTCAATTTTATTCTCCATTGTCCCAAGCATTTTTATATATTTTTGTGTTTTCATATATTCAATAAATTTCAAACACTTTTCATAATCTTCTTCATTTTCTATCTGTACCATCCCAATGTTTTTAATGTCTTCTTTATATGCTTTCTGCGTTTCATTATAAAAATTACCACTCGTATGCATAATTAGAATTACAACAGACAGTACCAATAATGTGACGGTATTCAGCAAAATTCCTTCCCATATCTTAGAACTATGCAGGCACATATTATCAACTGCAAATTTTAGTCTATATCGAAATTTCATCCATCTAACCCCCTGTCCATTTTATTCTCTTACTAATTGTCCATAATTTTTCCTGTTTATGAAAAAAGCCACTGATAGCATACAAATAAATACCGTTATAATAAAACCTAATAATAATACGAGCCAAATCCAATGCATTATATACGAGATATTCTTAAATCCACCAAAATAACGTATATATATGAATGAGATCACGGTTGCAAGCCCCAAACCAATTCCAGCCATCAGACATATCTCTTTGAATGACATTGACAGAATTTTCCAACTGCTCATACCATAAATCCGCATGATCAAATAATCTTTTCTACGCCGTAAAATCCAGATTTTTGATAGCATAATACAATTCATAATTCCAAACAAAATCATTACAGCAACAATCAATGTCTTTATATTATATAAGTACTTCCACTTATTTCCCGATATATCAGACTGCTCTCTATCCATAGCTTTTCTTATAGAAAATCCCGGCTCACCCAAATACAGACTATCACTCTCATTTTCCTCTTTTTGAAATAAATCCGGTGATTCAATTGGCTCATTAGCTCCCATTACAATTTGAATCTCATCTTTATTTAACATTTCATTTAATTTATTCTGAAATATACTTGATTCTTCATAAAACTGTCGTCCTCCCAAAACAAGTATCTCACAGTCATCTTCTGCCTGATACTTTTCAAATACACCACATACCTCTATATATCTATCGCCTATCCACATATATAATTTGTTGTTTTTCTGAATCGTTTCTGCCATCAGATCTTTGCTGATTACAACAGCAGGATTTTCCCCATTTGTCCATGCATATTCCCCACTTTCAAGTGTCTGAAACCATACATCTTTATACGAAAAAACCACATTTATATCTCGCGAATCTCCATTTTCACCAGAGGATAAGCTAATATCTGTAATATAGGTTGTATCCATCTGATCAGATAATATATTAACCATACTATCTGTATCATCCTTACATAACTGCAAACATTCTGCTTCCTGTTCAATATCTACTTCAAAATAACCGTCTTCTGCAACTTTCTCCCAGTCTACATAATTTGCCTCATATGAGTGTATGGAATGTATGTATAAATTTTCTGAATATTGATACGATGTTTTTTGATTACTGTATTGCCACAGCCAATTTGAAACTGTGGCATATGCAGTACATAGAAGAATAAACACAAATGTAAATCCTATAATGAATAAAATTGAAATCTCTTTATCTCTGATACGCAATATCTTTCCCCCTCTAACTCTGATCAACTTTCCGCTAACCAAGATTCGTCCGCGGTTACGAATCTTGTTGTTAGCAGAATTCGACTTTAATTACCATAAAGTGTAAATTCCTTTTTCTTATTTCCATCCGCAATGAATTTTACAGTAGCATATGTATTATCAGTGCTAATTTTTTCACTCTTACTGGCACTTCTATGTCCTCCATATACTTTAGCGATACACTGACCATTTTTATTGCCAAACATTTTCACTCCATTAAATGGTCCACTAGAAATAGTCTCATCACTATCTCGTCCAGATAATGTAGCATAACAACTTATTTTGTCACGCGTTACTCTGTATAAATAGCTGGCATTTCCCCTTACAGTAATTCCTGCATGGACCGCAGACTGCGTTGGCAAATTACCCACGTATCTACTTTGTGCAAATGAAACTGTACTAAACATCATACAGGCGCAACAGCCTAAGATAAATATGTAACGTTTTGTCTTTAATAATCGTTTTGTCATAAACATTATAATCTCCTTTTCTAAATATTATCTGCAGATATAGAAAATATAACATAAATATACAAACTTTGTGGTTATTCGACAAAACTAGAACATAAACAACAAAACTAGATGTAAAAAAACAAATTTCGACGTTTTTTACGCCCGCTTCAGGCTTCCAACCCGAAGATCGAATTCATCCAGTGCTTCCTGCTCCGGATTCTCACATTTCAAATGAACCAGATCGATCAGTCTGGTGTGAGGCTCATATTCGTATTTGTAATCAATATCTGCCGGATCAAGCCCCAGTCTGAGCCACAGATGATTCATATGCGCTTTCGCCACGGAATTCTCATACAACACCTTGATCGGCGTCATCAGACTATAGCTGTACGCTGTCTTTGCATCCAGATAGACGGGCATGCTGCACACGATATTCCGGGAGCTGTTTCCAATCAGGATATTATAGATTCCTTCCTCTGCCACCCACTGATGCAGGTCACTGTCAAATGAAGCAAAGTCCTCTTTTTTCAGAGTAAAGCTGACCTTCTCCTGGTCGCCATATGCCAGCCGGATTTTCTTAAACGCTTTCAATTCCTTTACAGGCTTTGAAATGGATGCATACGGATCACTGATATAGAGCTGAACAACTTCCATACCTTCAGAGAATTCTTCCGGTCCCTGATTGATCACATCCACAGCGATCTTGATCGAATCCGTAAATACCGGCATTTTCTTATTATCTACTTTGCCATCCGGGTAAATGATCTCTACCGGAGACTGCTCTCCGATTGCACGCTCATTGCTGATCTCAAAATGACTGTAGGATAATCCATGTCCAAATGGATACAACGGCTCTACCATCTTCTTATCATAATATCTGTATCCGACGTAGATGCCTTCTCCATAATTGACCTGATATCCGTCACCCGGGAAATTCAGATACGTCGGTGTATCCTGATATTTCTTTGGGAATGTCAGCGGCAGCTTTCCGGATGGATTCACTCTGCCGGTTAAGATATCTGCCATTGCATGTCCACCTTCCATACCCGGTAAGAACATACAGAAGATGCCATCTAACTCATGCTCCCAAAGTGCCAGATCAACCGGTCCGCTTACATTTAAGATAAGTCCCAGCTTCACAAGTGGATTTTCCCGTTTCAGATCTAACATCTGATTCAAAATCTGTGCATCCTCGGCGGACAGCTTCATATCCTTCCGGTCATTTCCTTCCATGCCCGGTATTCTGGCAACGCAGATATAGGTGGAAATGCCTGCGCGCTTCCCTACTGCCGGTATTCCGATACTCACCTCGACACCATTCTGGATCAGCCCCTCGTAGATGCTGCTGTCCTTATCTGTCGTAATACCTGCACTTCCGGTACCACAGTCATATAAACGGATAGCTCCGCTTCCGCAAAGAACGACACCCGATAAAAGATCATCTTCCACAGCTGTCTCAAATACCGAATCACTTCCTGCCTTGCTCTTTGCCTGAATCGGAAAGATGTCATTCTCATTTTTCAACATAACAATGCCCTCACAAGCCGTCTTATAGGCTGCCTGCTTCGACATATCCATGATATACTGCGCTGACATATCATAGCACTCCGGTGCAGCGTAAGTCTCTGCCAGTTCCAGTATTCTCGCCACATTCTGATCCAGTTCTTCTTCGGTCAGTTCCCCATTTGCAACTGCTTCCATGACTACTGTAGGATCAGCTGTAACTCCCGGCATATTCAGGTCATTTCCTGCTTTTAATGCTGCGATCGGATCGTAGACTGCGCCCCAATCTGACACAACCATTCCGTCAAAGCCCCAGTATTTACGCAGGATGTCATCTAACAGCCATTTATTCTGTGTACATGCCGTACCATTGATCTTATTATATGCTGACATTACAGTTGCCGGCTTTCCCTGCTCTACACAGGCACGGAAGCCCGGAAAATAAATCTCCTGCAACGCCCGTTCCGATATCGTCTCATTGATCCCCTGACGGTTCTTTTCCTGATTATTTGCAGCAAAATGCTTGATATTTGCCGCTACTCCTTCCTCCTGCACACCCTTTACATACTCCGGTGCAAGCTTCGACACCAGACACGGATCTTCTGAGAAACCTTCAAATAATCTTCCACTCAATGGATCTCTGTGGATATTGATATTCGGTGTTCCAAGGAGCATATGCACGCCATACGCCCGTGCTTCCCGTCCAAGTGCATGTCCTGTCATATTCACGATATCCGGGTTAAATGTAGCCCCAAGCATCATCCCACATGGAAAACATGCAGGCGACATAATGTCTGCCGCAGCATCCCCTGCCATCTCTACAAATGCCAGTGTTGTCTCATTATTTGTTGTATTCTTTACAAACTGATCCTTGAAGTGATCCCGAACCTTCTTCCAGACCTTCATTTCCTTTTCTGTCAGCTTATCAGGACGGAAATAATCAAATATAACATGACGTTCTTCTGTAGCACTGAAGTCTTTCATCAGCCATGCTTCTTCCTCATCCCTCGGATTCTGTCTCCATGCAAGGATCAGATCGCCGATCAGCTGTTCATAATTAATTCCCGTTCCGCCATCCAGCATACGGATCGCCGGTACACCACACTCAGGAACTGCTGCGGTACTGAAGTTACTTGCACCGCACACCATAGTGGCTTTTTCTTCTATTGTCATTTGTTCCAGTATGTTTTTGATCTTATCTGTCATGTCTCAATCTCCTGCTATTTGAAGCTATTTTTATCTGAAAACAGCTTACAGATTCTATCTAATAAATTCCGCTTCTTATAATAGTACCCGCTTTACCGCAGTCTCCCAACCGGAAAGCCGCATCCGGCGCATCTCCTCATCGATCTCCGATGTAAATGCCCGCTCTACGCTCCAATTGCTCTTTATCTCTTCTATGTCATCATAATATCCAACTGCCAGTCCTGCCAGATAAGCCGCACCAAGTGCTGTCGTCTCTGTCACAACCGGACGGATGATCTCGCCGGACAGCAGATCTGCCTGAAACTGCATCAGGAAGTTATTTGCACTTGCACCACCATCTACACGTAACTGCTTCAGGCTGATACCGGAATCACTCTCCATCGCTTTTAATACATCGTAAGTCTCATATGCCAGTGATTCTACAGTTGCCCGGACGATGTGCTCTCTTGTCGTTCCTCTGGTCAGCCCCAGGATCGCACCTCTGGCATAAGCATCCCAGTACGGTGCACCAAGTCCGGTAAATGCCGGAACTACATAGACACCATTGCTGTCCTTAACGGATAATGCTATTCTCTCGGTATCACCGGCTTTCTCGATCAGCTTCATCTCATCACGCAGCCATTTGATCGCGGCTCCTGCGACAAACACACTGCCCTCCAGCGCGTACTGTACTTTGCCGTTCAGTCCGATCGCTATCGTGGTAAGCAGCCCATGTTCTGAATAAACAGCCCTGTCTCCCGTATTCATCAGCAGGAAACAGCCGGTTCCATAAGTATTCTTCGTATCTCCCGGTTCGAAACAGCACTGTCCGAATAATGCCGCCTGCTGATCTCCGGCAACGCCTGCAACCGGAATCGAACCACCGAATAACCGCTCGTCTGTATAGCCATAGATCTCACTGGAATTATGTACCTCCGGCAGCATACTCTCCGGTATACGGAATTTCTCAAGTAATTCTTTATCCCATTCCATTGTGTGGATATTAAACAGCATCGTTCTGGATGCATTTGTATAATCTGTTGCGTGAACCTTTCCTCCGGTCAGCTTATAGATCAGCCATGTATCAACTGTTCCAAAATATAACTTTCCATCCTCTGCAAGTTTTCTCGCTCCCTCTACATGATCGAGAATCCACTCAATCTTTGTAGCTGAAAAATAAGGATCAGCGATCAATCCTGTCTTCTCGCGGATCACTGTATCATAGCCCTCTGCTTTTAATGCCTCGATCCGGTCTGCCGTTCTTCTGCACTGCCACACGATCGCCGGATATATCGGTTCTCCTGTTTCTTTATTCCAGACGATCGTTGTCTCTCTCTGATTCGTAATTCCGATCGCAGCAATCTCCTCAACAGGAATTCCCAGTGTCTCTCTGGCTTCCATCATCACGCTCATCTGTGACGCCCAGATCTCCTTCGGATCCTGCTCTACCCAGCCATTTTCAGGAAAATACTGTGTAAACTCCTTCTGTGATACAGCCGCCATCTCTCCATTTTTTCCGAATAAAATCGCCCTTGAACTTGTCGTACCCTGATCAAGTGCCATAATGTATTTCTTCATACCCATTTCTCCATTATATATTTTCTGCTTTGCCCATTCGTTACTTTATATCGTTCTCTTATCTGCTTTGCCGCATAACACTTCAGCCTTTATTTCAAATAATCATCTCTCAGTATCCGGTTCACACGTTCTACTTCTTCCCGAAGCCCACGGGAGGACATTCGAAGTGCACCCTGCCCCATGATGATCAACTGTTCCAATCCATCTGAGGATGCAACCGTCACTTTATACTTTCTGCCAAGTTCATGTGTCGTCTTTTCTATATACATATCGGCAGTCTCTGCTTCTTTCGTATAGACCACATGGATATTTCCATGCTTTGTAATGCTGCCCGGATTCTGCTTCACCTTATAAGCATCAAATACGAGGATCAGCTCACAGCCGACATACCCCTGATAATTCGACATAATATCAATCAGCTTATCTCTGGCACTGTCGATGTTCACCGCTGCCAGCGCTTTCAGGTCATCCCATGCAAATATCACGTTATACCCATCAACTAACAGATATTCTTTCTCGCCCTTTTGCTTCCTGTATGCTCCGGGTCTGGCAATTCCAGTATCCGCCGTCTTTAATCCGACAGCCGGTGTCTGCGCACCGGTGGTCTTGCTCTTGCCATGTTCTGCCGCCTTTTTCACATACCAGTCCGCTTCCGACACACTCTTATTATACCGATTAAAACCGGCTTTATTATAAGCTGCATTTTCCCGGCTGTTTGAACCATAGGTACGGACAAATATATCCTCTAACTCTTTCTCATCATACACCGGAGCACCTACGTCCTGCCGCTCACGCGCCATCCGTTTTCGGTTATCCTCGTCTGCCTCAGTAGGCTCTGACGTTATATTTCGCAGGACATCTTCCATTCCTGCAAGTGCAAATCCCGGATCTTCTTTTACATGCATCATATCATACACATCGTACCAGTCCACGATATATCCGGCTCCATGTGCACAGAATACCGATGATGCCGGATTTGCCATATCAAGCTCCGGATCATAGGTACTTGCCGCCAGCACTTCATCTTCATTGTGGCATGGCTCATATCCCTGCAGGGTACAGGATAACTTACCCTGTCCTCTGGTATATGCCGTCACATCCTGCTGGTACTCCTGCATCGTAGCAACCGGTGCAGTTCCTGTCAGGATACTCATTTCACCCTCGATCTCCGGCTGTGCAAATCGTCCATGCATCCGCGTGATATCGTTCATCGCCCGCCCGGTCATCTCTGTAGGAATCTCCAGCCGGAATGCATACACGGGTTCTAACAGTCTGCATTCCCCCATCATAAGCCCCTGCCTTACTGCACGATATGTTGCCTGACGGAAATCACCGCCCTCTGTGTGCTTCTGATGTGCCCGTCCTGCGGTCACTGTGATCTTCATATCTGTGATCGGTGCGCCTGTCAGCACGCCGCGGTATTCTTTTTCTTCCAGATGTGTCAGGATCAATCTCTGCCAGTTCTTATCGAGTACATCCTCGCTACATATCGTATCAAACTGCATTCCACTTCCCGGCTCCAACGGTTCCATCAGCAAATGCACTTCGGCATAATGGCGAAGCGGTTCAAAATGACCGACACCCATTACCGGTTCTGCAAGTGTCTCTTTATATATGATCCTTCCCATACCAAATGATATGTGATAACCAAATCTGTCTTTTATGATCTGTGTCAGCACCTGAAGCTGCACCTGTCCCATAACCTTGACAAAGATCTCCCGGGTCTCCTGTGCAAACTCCACATGTAACTCCGGTTCTTCTTCCTCCAACTGCCTGATATCCCGGAGTACGACAACTGCATCCTTGTCCTCCGGATAACTGACTTTATAGGATAACACAGGTTCCAGTCCTGCGAATACATTTTCCTGTTCACATCCAACGCCCTGACCTGCGGATGTCTCACCAAGCCCGGTGACCGCACATACTGTTCCGGCAGGAGCCTCCTCTACCGTCTCGTAACGCGCACCGGAATAAATCCGTATCTGGTTGACTTTTCCTTCAGTTCCCTCGATCTGCTCTCTGCACTTTAAGCATCCTCCGGTCACCTTCATATAGGTAAGACGTTCCCCTTTTGCATCTCTCGATATCTTGAAGATCCGTCCGCCAAATTCTGCATTATATGCAGGCATCACCATATAGGTATTCATCGCATCCAATAATTCCTGCACACCGGAGAGTTTGAGTGCCGATCCCCAGAAACACGGAAATATCTTTCTGTCAAGAATTGCTTCGATGATATCCTCTGTCTCAACCATACCACTATCCAGATAGGTATCTAACAGTCTCTCGTCTGTCATCGCGATCTGTTCATCTCTGTCCCCGGATGAGAAATCAACGCAATCCCCATCCAGCTTTTTTCGTATATTTTGGAAAACAGCATCTTTATCTGCCCCATCCATATCCATCTTATTTACAAATATAAATGTCGGGATCTCGTACCGCTTCAACAGCTTCCATAACGTATCGGTATGACTCTGTACCCCGTCCATGCCATTAATGACAAGAATCGCATAGTCAAGCACCTGTAAGGTTCGTTCCATTTCCGCTGAGAAATCAACATGCCCCGGCGTATCAAGCAGCGTGATCTCCATGTCATCATATGTAAATACCGCCTGCTTGGAAAATATCGTGATCCCACGCTCCCGCTCCTGTGCATCCGTATCCAGGTAAGCATCCTTATGATCCACCCGTCCAAGCTTACGGGTCTTGCCTGCCGTATATAACATGGCTTCCGATAATGTAGTTTTTCCCGAATCAACATGGGCAAGAATACCCACCACCAACTTTTTCATATCTGTATTTACCCTGTTTCTGTCCATCATATATTATATCGAGCATATAGCTGACGGATATTTTTCCATCCGTCCCACATCTCATACGGGTCAGACTTCCCTCTTCTTATTCTTTCTCTGTTTTATAACTGCAAACTTCGCTGCATAGGCCGCGCCCAGTGCACACGGAAATACAAATGTTGCAAAACGGTATAGCAGTGCCATAGCTCCTGCTTTCGCACTTCCCACGATCGCACCAAACATTGCGATCATTACAAACTCACTGGAACCGATCCCGGCAGGCGTAGGAATAACTGCCGCCAGCATGACGGATACCGTCGTGATCGCCAGTGCCACATCCGGCGAAAATGCACCGCTCTTGTACAATACGATATACGGAATCATAAACCAGCAGGAAAACTTACAAAAGTTGATCAGCAGAACGCCAAGCAGCAGCTTCCAATGGCGCAGCAATTTCTTTGATTCCGTTTCCATGATATCACACTGTTCTTTGATTTTATCAAACTTTTCTGTAAATCGTCCTTTGTAATTCACCAGATCCATCAGCTTCTTTAAGATCTGATGAAACCATCCGGCACATACAAACAACAGTAAACATATCGTAATAATAACCGTAGCCACAAATCCAATTCCAATATATGCTTCATATTCCGCAAAGGTTTCATTTATATAATGGAAATGCAGCAGATACAGGATCACCGCCATAATTCCGATGCTTAATTTGTGCACTGCATATTCAATCATATACATACCAAATGCTTCTGATGTCTTCACTCCATACTCATTCAGGTAAACCAGAGCCGACACACCCGCTCCGCTTCCAAGCGTCGCCGTTCTGTAAAATGACACAAAATATGTCATTCCAAACGCCTGTCTGAATGTAAACGTCGGATTATACTGTCTGGCAAATAACATCGTGATCGTACTCTCAAACACACCATACAGCAATGTTGCCACAAGGATCAGCACGACGATCCAAGGGCTTGTCTTCACAAGCTGCTTTGCAATCGGTCCTGCCATATCCCGGAACACATATACGATCAGGCCAAGAAGCACCAGCACAAATGCCCATTTTATAATACTTTTCTGCGTTTCTGTTAATTTCTTCATACTCAACTTATTACCTTTTATCTAATTTCCATATATATCCGCATATAAATATACTATACCATATCCACACGCTCACCGACAACATAAAAGGCTGTTTGTTGTTACAGGCATTTGCATCTAAACTACTGTGCCATTTACGCCTGTGCCGCTGTGCCATATACCATGATATAAAACATTAGTGTCAGTTTCGTTATGAAATGCATATTGCCAGCGAATGCGGGTGCATGTTTGAGCCGAAGGCGAGTTTGCACAGGAGCATGAGCAAATAAGGCAGGTACAATTCATAGAAAATATGCGAGTTTATATGCAAAGAATCCGGCCGGAAGGGAGCAGACATGAAGTGGGGGGGGTAGTGGACAGCCGAGAGGGACAGGACAAAACCTTAAATCTCATTTTTTCGGCATTATTCTCTTTTATGTTTTTCTAAAATATAGTAGAATTAATTCGTATGGGGTCATTTAAGGTCGACCCGCTGGAGGTTATGTATTTATGATTAATATTTTAGTAGTTGAAGACGAAAAGCCAATCGCCAATCTGATCAAAATGAGTCTTACAAAGGCGGGATATTCCTGTACCTGTATCTATGACGGTCTGGCTGCAGCCGATATATTAGAGGAAAATCCGTTTGACCTGGTTCTGCTCGACATCATGCTTCCGGGTGCATCCGGTTATGATGTCCTTGAATATATCAAGCCGTTAAAAATCCCTGTAATCTTTATCACAGCAAAGAATTCCTTAAACGACCGTGTTATGGGTCTGAAGATGGGAGCCGAAGATTATATCGTGAAACCATTTGAGATTGTCGAGCTTCTTGCAAGGATCGAGGTTGTACTCCGGAGATATAATAAGCTGAATACAACGATTGCCATACGTGATCTGATGATCGATACTGTCGCAATGAGCGTTACCAAAAACGGCAGGGAGATTCCTCTGACAAACAAGGAATATGAACTGCTGCTGTTATTTGCACAGAATCCGGGCGTTGCCCTCTATCGTGAAACGATCTATGAACGTATCTGGGGCGGCGACTATCCATGCGACAGCCGCACAGTTGCACTCCATGTTCAGCGTATGCGTAAAAAGCTCGGACTGGAGGACTGCTTAAAAACCATTAACAAGATCGGATATCGTCTGGAGATCTAAAAAGGAGTTTCTATGAAATTTAAGCATAAACTGGTATTATGTATGGTTGTACTTCTGGGACTGTCCTTCGGTCTGGGAGGAACCATACTGATCCACCGATCATTCAAAACCTCGTTATCTTCCACCATCGACAGCGACCTGCTAAATTATGAGAGTATTCAGAGTACTCTGCTGATTGCTGTTGATACAAATTCTGTATCATCTTATATCGACATGTCTAATATCATCAACCAGCTTTCCGCCCAGGGCAACTCCAACCGCAAGAATATCATTCTTCGAAATTCGGATATGGAAGTCGTAAGCATCATGAATTCATCCTTTACATATAAAGAAATGAAACCATCGGATGAAAATACCTGTAATTCAATCATTTGGAGAGAAAATAATAACTACTATCTACAATTATGCAGTTCCATGGATATCAATACAGAAAATCTGGACATCTCACAGATGGACATTGTCTATGACATCACTTCCGTGTATGCTGCTCGTGCGCAGGAACAGAATACATTCCGTCTGCTGTTGATCGCGATCTTCGTTGTCGGAAGTATCACATCCATGATCGCAGCCAGCCTGCTTACAAAGCCGTTGGAAAAATTATCATCACTTGCGCAGCATATCTCCCACGGTGATTACTCTGCCCGTCTGCACATCCACTCCGGCGATGAGATCGAGGCACTCGCAAATGATTTTAACAACATGGCAGATACTATCGAAGATAACATCTCAGAGCTTCATTTCTCTATGGAAAAACAGGAACAGTTTATGGGAAGCTTCGCACATGAATTAAAGACCCCTATGACTTCGATCATCGGTTATGCCGATCTTCTGCGAAGCCAGAATATGAGTGAAGACGAAACAAATGAAGCAGCCAACTATATCTTCTCAGAAGGAAAACGTCTGGAGAGCTTATCCTTGAAATTACTAGATCTGCTGGTCGTTAAGAATCAGGAAACTATATTGACACCGACTGATCCGGCTCTTGCGGTCCGAAATGTAATCAATGTTATGAAGCCGGAGCTGGCAAAGGAACATATCACATTAAAGTCAAGCTGCCGAAAGGGCTGCTGTATGATGGATATTGACCTCTTTCAGTCTCTGATCATCAATATCATTGATAACGCCAGAAAAGCGATCGACGACAATGGTCTTATCCATGTAGCCGGAACCGTAAGGGATGATAATTATGTAATCATTATCAAAGATAACGGACGGGGAATGCCACCGGAAGAAATCACACGAATCAGTGAAGCTTTCTACCGAATCGACAAATCCAGATCCCGTGCGCAGGGCGGCGCCGGACTCGGACTTGCTATTTGCAGCAAGATCGCAGAGATCCATCAGGCTAAGATCAAATACAAAAGTGCCGTCGGACGTGGTACGGTTGTCACTATTACATTACCAAATATAAAGGAGTCGGCACATCATGAGTAACGAAGAAAATAAAGAATCTGTCATTGCTTCCTATGAACTGACCGCTGCCCATAAGGAAGACGATGATATCTCTGAATCAGAAGTAAATGATATGATAAATGAGAGTGAAGAAGGTACTGTTCCCTCTGTCGAGCATACCGGAAAAACACGCGGTATTCTTCATTTCCTATACAAGAATCTTCTCTGGTTTATAATATGCATTGCAATTTTTATGATCTGCATCATTGCCTCGAATCTGTATTTTCGTATTCAGGACAGGAAAACATTGAATTCCGTATCCAGCCATGAGATCAGTCCGAACAATCTCGATGTAACAAATAAACTGACACTGCTTGAGAAGATCAACATCATAAACGGAGAATGTTATTACACCGATCTGAACTTTGATTATACGGACAAGCATTCCTACAGTGAGATTCATGATATAACCGTAAATGAACTGACATCGTATTTCTCAGATTATTTTTCCTGTGATTTTACTGTAAATGGTATCTACGAGATGTATATATCCAAATATCTCGCAACCTCAGACGAAGATTCTTACCGCAGTTTTACGATATGGGTGGTTAATATCTACTATTTTGGATTTGAAATGAATTGCTTCCTGGATTATGACACAAACAAACTGATTACATTTACAATGAATCTGGATCCTAATTCCAACACTTTCTATAATGAAGAAAGTCTGGTAAAACTGAAATATTACAATGATTATATACTTCCACTGTATAACTTTTTAGGAAGCCATGTCGGTAATTCAACTACGTTCAGTGACACTTGTTTTGACACCCTATACGATATATTAACCTCTTATTATGAGCTCAGCTTTGAGAAAGGGTCCGGAAGCGGTGCAGGTATGACTCCAACAGAGGTACCGGATTCTGATCTGCAGCTGTTTGAAAAGCTGACAGGAACACCTCTGACCGCTCATACCTATTATACTTACACTACTGAGATTAGTGTGGAATTAGACGTCGATACAACAGAAGAATACAACTTTTATATGAAAAACGGATTGTTCTTCTACCAGATGAACCGATATTTTTATAATTAACAGATGCTTAATACTTCTTTATAAGAAATATGCAGAATTGATGCATTTTTTTGCAGATTATGATGCATAGAGGTTTTATAGTAACATCATCAAGACAAGGGATGGTGCTTATGAAGTATTCAAGCAGAGAACAGAACAGGAATGAGTGCAGCACTTACGCTGAGACAGAGAGGTCTTTCGCACGCTGCAATTATCTCAAAGTTAAGTTTGGTATCTTTGCAATATGTTGTTTTATTTTGTTTGTTGCCATTTTGCTCAAAGGTACCATCCTATAATCTCTTGAGCCCCCTCATATTTCAGACTAGCTCCAGATGCGTTTCCCGGCATCTGGAGTTTTTCATTTATCATCTTCATTTACGGTCTCATCTTTCCTGTTATTTTTTTGACGCTCAATCTTATACTGCGTCTGTCTGCGCTTCGCCGCGATCCTTTTCTGTTTCTTTTCGGCTTCCCGCTCAGCCGAACGGTCAGGAAGGATCCCACCGGCTTCCAAGGCTCTCGGCCATGGTCCAAGAAATGATTTGATCGCCGCAACTTCTTCTACCGTAAAATCAGATTTCTTCGGATACCTGTCCAGTCTCTTATAAGCTTCCTGAAGCATTTCTATACAGTCTTCTCTTGTCATGAATCTGTCAGCCATAGAACTGTCTCCTCTCTGAGCAATTTGCTCTTTCTATAATAAATACCGGCTGCCACATCGTCAGATTTGTATATCCAACTTATGACAGCCGGTATCAAGATCCTGTTATGATCTTATATTATGATCCAATCATTTGCAATTCCGTATTACTTTGTCTTTACGGTCTTTACTTTACTGTAAACGCTGTAATACTTCTTGCCACCGATCTTCTTATATGATCTTACCTTCACATAATAGTTCTTACCCTTTTTCAGGTTCTTTATAACAGCACTTGTCTTCTTGCTGCTTACTGACACGCTCTTAGCGTTCTTGAATGACTTATTTGTTGCATATGTGATCTGGTAACCACTTGCACCGGAAGCCTTCTTATAAGAAACCTTGATTGCCTTGGTCTTATATGCAGCAGCCTTCTGTACAGTCGGTGTCGCAGGTACAACGATCAGGGTGATCGTTCCTGTGCCCTTCTTGTAATTTGCTGTTGCTGCGGCTGTTACTTTGATCTGTACCTTGCCCGGCTTCTTAGCTGTAACAAATCCAGACTTCTTGTTTACGGTTGCAACCTTCTTATCAGAAGATGTGTAAGTAACTGCACCCTTAACAGATGGTCTTAATGCAATATACTTATTATATACATAGATCGTCTGTGATGAGATCGTCTGTGATGCCTTCTTGATCACAAATGTACTCTCTGCTGTACCTGTATAACCACCCTTACCTGTAACAACTACTTTTGCAGTTCCTGCATTCTTGTTATCAGAATATTCTACAGTATAATCATCTGCTGATAATTCTTTGCCACCAACAGTAACTGTAACAGCCGGCTCCTGTTCTTTTCCGGTATATGTAACATCCGAAACTGTGACTACTGTATTTTCAGCAGTAATCTGAACGCCCTCATTCTTCTTAACAGTCAGACTGATAACCAGTTCTGCTGCCTCATAATTATCTGTCTCAGCCGCCTTGATCGTAATATCAGCAGTACCAACTGCCTTTACTGTTACCAGACCAGTCTCGTCTACAGAAGCTATGTCATCCGCTGAAATAGTGTATGTAAGTGCACCCTTAGCCTCAGCTGCAAGAGCAAATGGTTCTGCACCCTCTACTACTTCCAGCGTTGTAGATGCAACTACAATTTCCTGCTTTGCCTTTTTAATCTCAAAGGTTGTCTGAACCTGTCCACTATATTCATTCTTACCTTTGATCGTACAGGTAGCAGTTCCTGCATTTACATTGTCGGTAAATATCACATCATAGTTCTCTGCTGCCAACAGCTTATCATCCAGATATACCTTTACTTCCGGTTTTACTTTCTCTCCTGTATATACAGCTTCTGCAACTTCAATCTTTGTATTGTCTGTTGTCAATACCTTTTCTATTGCAAGCTTATAATAAGCGGTTCTTCCTGCTCTGGATGTGATATGGAATACAACTCCATCTGTCAGATCCACGCTATCTGAAAGACCATCTACTGTTACATAATGAGAATCTGCTTCTGTCTTATAATTAACTGCTAACTTCGTAATATCTGAACCAGCTATACGATCTGACTTAATCTTTACAACAAATGGATCTGCTTCTGTACCGGCTCCGGCAAGTGTCTCACCATTTACCTTGTAAGTATAACTTGGCTGCCAGTTGTCATCATATGCTGTCTCTGTCTCAAATGCAAATGTATTATTCTCAACTGTAAGTTCTTTTAATACCGGGAGTCCTGCATATGCAGATGCTACATCCGCACCTGTAAGCTCATAATGGAATTCCAGTGTATCTCCATCATTTAATGTAACTGTTCCCAATCCACTATTTGTAAAATCATCATGGTTATATGAGAACATCCAGCCTGACATTGTATATTCAGCCTGAACAGTCAGTCCATTAATAGATTCCATATATGGTCCATATCCTGTATCTGTCAGAACATATGGAATATTGTTCTCCTTTAATGCCTTTTCGACAGCATCCACTGCAGTCGCTGCATCAACTTTTACTTCATCAAGGACAACACCATCAGAAGATGCTCCCTCAATTCCTGCATTTACTGCGGTATAATCATATATACCGACCTTTACAGTTCTTACTTTATCGATAGCTTCATTCAAATCATTATATAATTTTATAAATGCCTGTTCATCCTGTGTTGTCAGAACCTTTGAAAGAATATCGATAACAGGAGCAACACGATCAAGTAATTCTTTATCTGAAGCTCTGGAAACAGTCTCTGTTGTCAGTGCTTTTACCGCTGCTATATCAGAAGCAGCTACAAAAGCAGCCTGATCCTCAGTATATGTATTTCCTACCTCATTCGTACATGAATATACAGATCCGGATATTATCATATCCTCTGCCTCTCCTGCAAATGCTGTAACATCTGTTGTAGCACCGCTTCCTGTAACCGTTCCGGCACTGTAGCATCCTGTCATCTCTGTGCTGGCATTATTTGATTCTCTACCATTGAAGATACCTGCGATTCCTCCAACATACTCCTTACCGGAAATCTCACCTGCATTATAGCAGTTAATAATCTTGTCTCCAGGAGCAAATGCATTGTATTCATCATGAGTACCAAGAATACCACCCACTCTGTTCTTTGCTGTAATAGTACCATAGTTTGTACAATTCTTTATCGTAATATTGCAGCTGGACATGGATCCTAAAATACCACCTACAGTTCCACCATTCTCAGCTTTGATCGTACCATAGTTTACACAATTCTCTATTACTGAATTCGTTAAGCTGCTTGTATTACAATATCCTACAATTCCACCAATATTAGCATAAGAATTTGTTCCTGTGTATGTAATATTTACTTTAGAAACACAGTTTGAGATCAATGCCGGATTATCTTTTGTTCCCTGATTGAGATAACCAACAATCGCACCGGCAGCTGTCTTGGTAGCTATATAAATATTACCTTCTACTGTCAGGTTTCGTACCTGTCCCTTTTCCAATCCAAAGATTCCTGAATAAGATGTATCGTTCTGATACAGATTCTTAATCGTGTGCCCCTGTCCATCAAAAGAACCCGCATAAATAGTATTAAAATCACCAATCGGAGTCCATTGATAACCTGCAAGATCAATGTCTGCCGTTAACACTACATCAATTGAAGCCTTCTTATTCACATTTACTTCATTTGCAAACCAGTAGAACTCAGCTCCGCTTCCGATCTGATATACACCATCAACCTGCTTTGGTTCTGTCTTTGTCGTTCCATCCCATGCAAGTTCAGAAGATGGAGTCAGGTATAACTTCTGCACAAGACCGCCTGTTGTATCCTCCGGAATCTCAAAAGATCCTTCTTTATACATATAACCTGCAGCCTTAATAGCATATGAATATGTTTTGCCCGCAAGTCCCTTGAATGCGCCGTCTGTTACAGTTGTAACATTTCCTTTTTCATCCTTTACGCTGATTGTGTAATCTTTAATCTCATTCTGTGTCTTTCTGTCATTAACACTTAATGAAACATTTACAAATCCTGCATCTGCAAGCTTAAATTCCATCTTTGGAAGTCTGCCCATATATGCGGTACCTGTACCGGCTGCCATCTGCATAGGTTTTCCAACAGAATGTTTGATCTGTCTGTGTGAACCATAGACTGAACCAAATCCTGATTCAAGAAGACATCCGTCTAAAGTAAATGTATCCTCTGTATAATAAGTTGGAACAGTAACTGTTACTGTCTGTGCAGCCGGAGTAGCCGCATATGGATACTGAGTTGTCTTGCCCTTATATACATTACCCTCATCATCTGTCAGATAGATAGTACCATACATATTATATACACCTGCCAGTTTGTTAGCAGGAATATATGTACCATTATAAGAACGCTTTCCGTCTTCTGTTCTCTCGCCATAGGAAATCACAATAGAATCACCTGCTGTAAGCTTATCCGCAGTTATATCATTTCCATCGGCATCTTTATAGGTATATGAAACCTCTACCTCTTTTGCACGAATTACCTGATAGGTACTAACTCCGTTCTTTGTAACTTTAACAACATTAGGACCTTCTGTCAGTCCTGCAATCGTATAGCTTCCATCCTCATTCTCTGTAATATCTTTTGCCGAGAAACCACCATATGTCAGTTTTCCACCAACGATCTCCGGACGAAGAACGGATACAGATACTCCGCTTTCCGGTGCAAATGTATACTCTGCGCCTTCTGTTCCCTTCAGATAATAAAGAACATCAAGCTGTGAATCGATTCCGTCTGCTGCAGTTTTTGCCTTTTCTGAATTCTTTCCTTCGTTGATTGTCATATTGGTCTGAATGCCGGTTCCATCCTGATCAACAGTTACTACAACAACACCTGTATTTTCCGGCCAGATCGCACTGAAGTTTGTTCCGCCCATATTTTTGCTTGCCATATTGATCTCTGCATCATATGTTACCAGAATAAGTGCTGTTCCTTCGGATTTCGCCTGAATCTCTGCGACCTCGGAATGGGCTCCCGGTGTAACTGAAATTACATCGTTGGAAGGGTTTCCATTTTCATCAATAACTGTATAATGGAAATCCGGTTCTGCTATTTTAGAATTCATAAAGCTTTCAATCGCCTGCCAGTTACGGAAACATTCCAGACTATACGTCTCACCCTTCTTCATAGAAAGATATCCACGCTCATCTGATGTAAGATAAATATCTGCAACATCATACAGGTTCTTGGATAGATCATGATATACAGTATCCGGATTATAGGAATCATCCCCAATATACATATCTGCTTTTGTAACCGTATAATCTGCATCCTGACTTGTTGAAACCCAGTTCCAGTAAGTTACACCGCCTGCACCGGATACACGATAATAATAAGTAGTACCACTTCCGAGATTATACTCATATGTATCATAACCTTCTTCGGCAGATTCTATCTTTGTACCTGTTTCATCTCTGTAAATATAATAGGTTGACAGGATTCCGACACGAAGCTCAGCTCCTTCCGGTACAGTAAATGTTACCTTTCTTGCTGCCGGTGCGGATATAGAATATCCATAGGAACGGCTTGAAGTGATTGTATTGGATACCACTTTCGAAGCATAAGCTGACACACGCTCTCCTAAAGGTGTAACCGTCACCTCAACCATATCAGCAGCATAACAAAGTGCTGCATATCTCGCATAATCAGTTGCAGTTGCTGCCTGCATCAGTCCAAGAGACGCATGACGATCTACACTATCCGGTGACATAACCTTAGATGTGATTGTATAATCTTTGCCTTCTGTCCAGTATACCTTTGAACCGTCAACTGTGTCTGCATTTGTACAGGCAATTCCTGTTACGCTATATAATGTATATGACTGCCCAGCATCATCGGTAACAACCAGATCGATCGAACCCATATCTACCTTTTTATCATTCACTAATTTATAACCTGATAAACGATATGTTCCTTTTTCAAGTCCAACTGTATATACATGATTACTGTCCGGATGTCCAGCCGCCACTGTCTTTCCATCTGCATCTGTAAGAGTCATATATGGTGCATCGTTATTCATTTTGATTGATACAAGATTTCCGTTAAGTTTTTTGATTTTCAATTCCGCATCTGCAACATCATCTGCTGATGCATTCAGGTCTGTCATAACTGCCAGAAGCTCTGCATTTAATGATGCATCTTTGGCAATTTCTTCTTCATTCTCTGCATATAATGTATACAGATCAGTCTTATCCTGTGTTACATAATATGCCTCATTTCCTTCAAATCCACATCCAATATCTGCTCCATAACCGGCAAGTGTAAACTGCCAACGGAGAACATTGGTATTTGCTCCGGTCCCCCGGTCTACAAGATATGCTCCTGCACTTGTGTTGCAAGGTACATTATCATCTGTGATCATCCAGCCTGACCATGATGTGTAATCAAATTCTCCGAGTCCGGAACCGGTTTTGTCATCCAGCTCCAGATCATTTCCATTGTTACGTGTCTTATATGCATCCAAGAGTGCTGTTGGAACTTTTACAGTTCCTTTATCAATGCCTTTGATATTTGACAGATAGAAGTTGCTGTCATTATAGGCACTTGATCCTGCAGGCTCTGTCTGAAGTCCTGCTTTCTTGAAAAATGCATAAGTTGCCTGTGAAACGGTCAATTTAGACAGATCAATGTCTATCCCTTCCTGTTTCCAGACGTTTCCAATCTCTTCATAAGACATACGGGTCGGTGTGATATAAAATCCCTGTCCGATCGTAAAGCCCTCAAGAGACAGCACAACATATTTTGTGCTGTAATCGGTCGTGCTTTCATCTTCTTCCGCTGCCGCAACATTCTGAATACCATAACCTGCATTTACTGCAAATGGCACGAATAAAACTGCGCACGCAAATAAAAACGAAAGCACCAGTGTCCTGATTCGTTTCATTTCGTAGATTCCTTTCTTTATAAATATGTAATTGTTGGTTCTAAGCAGGGGAATAATATTCTTCATCATCTGCTTTTCCCACGCCCAAAAGCTGTATAGGCAATAATGTCTTACTGCCCATCTCCGCCGAACTGGTCCTGTCTTATACAGGTGGCGGAAAAATCTCATGAAATCTGCGGGTATTCTGACTGAAAGGCTGATGCCTTAACACAGTAATGGCGGTTGCACCGGATTCTCACCGAATTTCCCCCTGATCAGATGCGAAAAAGACTGCATCCGAGCAGATTCTGCCACTATGAAATTTACATGCTTTATCTTAATTCCTGCCTTGCCAAATGTCAACAAATATCCTGTTATTTGCGTTATATTGTCATGTACTCCCTATTCTATGCATAGATATGAATAACAGCGTATCCCGGGTGATTTCCATGAAGCCAGCAAATGCCTCTATTCTAAGAAAAATCAATCGCAAGCTTGTATTCGGCCTGATCTTCTTCTGTTCCTTATCGGTTCTCCTGCTTTTCTATTATAAGCCGGATACTTCTCCCGATACAGATAATCAGTCAGTGCCGGTTCCCGAAGTAGTTCCTGATACTTCAGAGACAAATGATACGTCATCCAAATATATCATTACTCTTGACCCTGGACACGGCGGCTATGATCCGGGAAAGATCGGGGTAGATGACTCTCAGGAAAAGAATATCAATCTCCGGATCACCCTTGCCCTAAAACAGAAACTGACCGACATGGGCTTTGTCGTCTATATGACCAGAGAGGATGACAGTTCCCTGAATACCGAAGCAACAGGAACGATGAAAAACTCAGACTTGAACCATCGTATTCAGATTGTTGCAGATCATCAGTCTGATCTGTTCATCAGTATCCACCAAAACAGTTTCACCGATCCTTCAGTACATGGCGCTCAGGTTTTCTATTTTACAGGCTCAAAACAGGGGAAGCTGCTCGCCGAAAGTATTCACAGCTCGATTCAATCCAATATCGATCCCGATAATGAAAGGCCTGTAAAAGGAAATGCCGAATACATGATCCTGAAAAAAAGCCCCTGTCCTGCCGTCATTGTTGAGTGCGGCTTCTTAAGTAACCCAGATGAATGTAAAGCACTTACTTCTGCCGATTATCAGGATGCCATGGCCGCTGCGATAGCTGAAGGTATCTGGTATTTTATAACAGAATACGGCGATACACTGACAGAATAGAAAAAAGGCAGGGACACCTTATATGCGCCCTGCCTTCAATTATTTTGTGCATGGTCATATCAGCAAATTTTTCTTTTTGTAATCTTCTACAAATTATCTGCTGATATCTATTTTGATTTATTTGGTTAAAGTTTCTTTCTTATATGGAAAATTGACTCTGTCTGCCCACCGATTCCCATGTGCATTCTTACATAATCAAACTGTGATGTGTGAATATTAATCATATCATGGACAACCCTTTAGGCATAAACAGCATTTGTCATATACAGATCATTAAACGGATATTCACCGGCATAAAAAAAAACACCCGTGCCGAACCACATGAAAGGTTCATAAGATGTCTGTATTTATATTACCCTATCTGAAGACGTTTGCCAACCCATTTTTTTAAAATTATGGTCAAACCGCAGTCAAATATATGAATTATGAACCCAATCTCCTTTTGTTACATAATTTATACTGTGGATATATCTTTATTCATTACACACAGATTTTTTATAAATTATTTCATATTTTTTCACATTATACCCTATTTACTTGTTCGTCAAATATGGTAAACTATAAGTGCGTTTTAATACACAATTGCATGACTTGTTTTCTACCCATCCGGGTAACTATCAGAAATGGGGTGATCCTATTGAAAATTGAACGCTTAAGTGAAAATCAGATCAGATGCACATTGAATAAAGCAGATTTAGCAGACAAACAATTAAAAATATCCGAACTCGCATATGGTTCTCCAAAGGCAAAGGAGCTGTTTCGCGAAATGATGCAACAAGCATCCAACGAACTCGGATTTGAAGTTGATGATATACCTCTGATGATCGAGGCCATCCCAATCTCATCAGAATGCCTTATATTGATCGTAACCAAGGTTGAGGATCCGGAGGAATTAGATACCAGATTCTCAAGGTTCACAAAAGATACGGATGCTGATGATACCGACTATGACGATGAAGAAGATGATTACGATGACGAAGATCTTACTTTTTCCTCCGATGACGATGATAACGTCATATCCGGTCAGATCAATATCGGAATCAACGGAGATTCTTCTCAGGTACCGGAAGCAATCTTTAATGCTCTGGAAGGCTTCGTAAACAGCTTATCAAGTATCGCAGGTAATAATGCAGAGATCACAACGAATTTTGATACCCCTGCATCCACTCCTGAATCAAAGGAAGAAGAAACACAGAAAGCCTTGACAAGACTTATCGTGTTTGATTCATTGAATACTGTGATCCAAGCCTCCAAGCAGATTGCCGGCTTTTATTTCAGTACCAACACATTATATAAGAATCCGGTAGATAAGCGCTTCTATCTTCTGTTCACAAACGACCAGAATACCATACCGGAATTCAATCGTGTCTGCTATATACTCGGTGAATACGGTTCATCTCAAAAGATGACGTCAGCGACACCTTATCATTTCAAAGAACATTATAAGATGGTTATTGAAGATGAGGCAGTACAGACACTGTCTGCTCTATAAATATTTATTCATGGGAAGCTTGATTCCTGTATATTTTTACAATTGAAAAGATTCAGATACAGCATTTTCTGTTACATCCGAATTTCTGTACAAAAAAAGAACCATTCCTGTCAATACTCTTTCGGGAATGGTTTCTTTTTTACAGATCTGCTGCTCGGGCTGTTACAAATCACTATGCCTGCTGCTCCTCTTTCTTTGCAAGATAATCATTAATCTCAACTTCCAGCTCTGCAGCATCTAAACCGTGAACGGCTGCTGCTTCCTCTAATGTCTCTCCGGCTGCTGCAAGGCATCCGATACAATGCATACCTGCCGCCATAAGAATTGCAGCATTTCCTGCATCTACTGCTAAAATATCATTTATAAGCATATCTTTACTGATCTTTGCCATGTGGATATTTCCTCCTGTTTCCTGTATTCTTCATTGATTTTATGACATTTTTCGATTCCAAAAATATCTTCATTATTATAGTATACACAATTTTAATTGTCTATCCTTTTATATGAAAAAAAGCTAGGCAAACTCAAGTTAGCACAGACTAATTTTTTACAAATCACTTCATTTCACTTGATATAAAAAACTTTTTGATTTAGAATAGGTAACGAGATGTGATTATTATTACTAAAAGGAGGACAATCATATGGCATTCGTAATTGGTGATTCATGTATCGGTTGTGGTTCATGTGCAGGTTCATGCCCAGTTGGAGCTATTAGCGATAACGGTGGTGTTTTCGTTATTGATGGTTCACAGTGCATTTCATGTGGCGCATGTGCAGGTTCATGTCCTGTTGGAACAATTTCAGAGGAGTAATCCACACAGAACGTTGTTATCATAATATAGAAAAGCTGCCGGAATTGGCAGCTTTTCTTTTTATTTTATATACGGCAGAACTCAAACCTTTTGTGTAATGTCTTTGACCCCTTCTGTATATCTTTTCAATTCTACTCCTGAACATAGGAATAAAGTTCATTATTTCCCTTACTCATAGAGGCTTCATATTCTTTTCTTGACACCCGCACTTCTTCATCCAGTACAGGATCATAGTATCTGACCGCCTCACTGTTATAGCTGACGATCAATACATACCTTCCGTCATTTATCCTGCTGATAACCGGAATACCCCTGCCGATATATCCAAATACAAGATCTAATGAAATACCGGAGATATCTGCACCCGGATATTTACCGAGTACAGTGAGTGTCTCTACCGGATCTGTATACGATGCCTTCATCTCATCGTATGTCAGATCTGTAACGCCCTCATAGATCAGTGTCATATAAACGCAATCCCAAATGGAAGCTTCCACACTCTTTGAGCTCTGATGATAGATTGACGATGCAATCGTATTATACTCCTGTGTCTCTGACTGTCTGTATACGACTTCGCCATCTTTGGATACTACGATACCCGATATCTTTGTTGCCCGATTGATTGCATCTCCTGCCTTATCATAAATACCTGTCAGCCCCAGGTTATCATATACCATATATCCTGCATACTCATCTTCAACTGTAATAAGCATATCTGAGGAACGATTCGTTACAGTATTCTTCGTTATATTCAGATATGGTACATATGTCAGATAAATATTCGATGGAACCGTAAAATAAAGCTTTGATATACCACCGGATGAACTTCTTGTCACAGTCTGTATTCTTGCTACAGCATCATCTTCTTTGAAAGTGATGAAATCATCGTCTGTCTGCTTAAAATTTTCTCCTGACTTCACTCCTCTGGTCATATAGATCAGATTATCTTCAATCCGAACATCTACAATATAAGTATCGCCCTTTTCGTACTCTTTGATCTGTTCTCCATTTTCATCCACAATAAACAATTTATAAGACGGTATCTTGCTGTATACAGATTCTGCCAGTCCCGCCTTTGCAAATGATTCCTGATCCAACTGCATAGAATTATCTGCCACATCACAGATTCCATAAATCATATCTGAATTCTTAAAGCCATAACATATCAGACTCTTACCTGCACCGGAATCAAAAGTATATGTCTGTCCGGTTTTCAGATTCACCATTGTAAGAACGGAATTATCCGTACTGTTATCAGAACTGTCATATGCGATCACTTCCATATTATCTGATACATATACATGATCGAGTGATACCTGATCTATAAAATAAGATAACTGTTTCTGATCCACATTAATGCAATTCACTTTATTTCCAAGCATAAAATAAAAATTAGTACCATCATAATAGGTAAGTCTGGATACTTCATCCTTCATTGCTGCATATGGCTCATTGCATTCAGCAAATACCAGTTCAGTCACTTCCATAGTTGCAGCATCATAAGAACACAGACTGATTCCAAGCTTGCCTTCATGTGCGCCACGGTTCATATAACCATATACCGCAAACTTGATATTTCCATCATCATCCATCGATATAATGTTAATATCATAATGATCATATGTGTTTCGAACATTCTCCACATCATCCATCCAGAAACCAAATACCATAGATATCTGATTTTCAGAATAATTATACAACCACAATTGTCCATTTCTTACAAATGCGATTTTCTTATTATCTGAACTGTATTTGTAGTCTAATTTCTTATCCAGAACAATACCGATCTCATAGACATTATTCTTATTATCGACACCGGTTCTGTTGAAATATTCATCCACATACCGGTCAAAGTTCATAACCGAGATCGTACCCTCATCAGCAGATGCTTCGCCATCTCCGGAGCCTGTATCTCCGGTTGAGTCCTCTGCTCCGGCACCAGTCATATCACCGGTTTCCGCACCGACTGTCGTGTCATCCGGCTGCAGTTCTTTGTAACTCACACGATAGTATTCCCTGATAGAGTAATAATCTGTTTCTCCGTTTGAATCCTCTGTCATCGTTACATAGTCTAATTCGATCACGGCATAATTTACATCAATCTCTTTAATCTGTGGAATGATCGATGTAATACGAATCGGGTTCATTCCGCTCCAGATCAGATCCTTATAACTGCTGTTCAGATTCATATGTCCCATGGATACGCTATCATCATCCTGCCCTTTATATGCCTGCATATACGGATAGATCAGGGATGCTTCTTCATAAGTATCAAACTCAAATGTTGCAGCATTGAATTTCTGTACAAAATCAAGCAGCTCATCTGCGTGATAATTATCATTGATCACAATTCTTGTATAATATCGAACCGTTTCTTCATCCTTTCCGTCAAGCTTGAATACAAGCATATATTCTGTATCCGGCTTTATATCCATACGAATCTCGATATCAAACATCTGATAGCCGTTTTCTTCCCCATCCGATTCAAGATCACCATTCTCGATCAATGAGTCACCCGATATCGATCGAAGCTCATAGCTGTAATCTTTTGCATAACCATTCTTATCATCTACTGCAAGCCGCACCTTCTTATCATCTGTAACCGGGGTAATGCAGTCTCTGAACAGAGTGGTATCAACTACCGTTGTATAACCATGAAGGCAGTTAATATATCTGCCCTCATAGTCTACATATACTAAAGGCAATGTGGCATTCTCCATTTCCATTGCCAGATTCTTATATTGTCTATTCTGAAATTTATCAACTAAAAAAATAGTAATCACAAAGAAAACTGCCATTACTATTATTCTCATAATAAGTGTTCCTATTTTCTTCACAGGTAAAATCGTCTCCTACATCTTCTGTAGCGCTCACGTCTACAGTAAAATTCATTACAGATCAATGTTTCTATCAAATTACGCATCATACAGTTACCACAACCATTTCCCCTCGGTACATACGGAGGTTCTGATGGTGCCGCTTCCATATCCAAGTGGATATCAATATCCCGATCGGGAAGTTCCGCATAGACATCTCTTGCTATTTTACGGATAACCTCTGCATCCGGATATTCCGCAAACATCGGACTTCCGGCATATTCCAATTTATCACATTCTTCCTCTACCATTGCACTGATGCGCCGTACCCGTTCAGGGTACATCTCTTTCAGATATGCCCAGTCCTTTTCCGCACGGCTGAGATCTTCATTTGGATCATCCGGCAGGAGCAGACCTGACATACCTCTTGTCAGACTATATACATTTCCATTCTTTATCAATCCTCTTATATTCGTATCCTTACCGTCATATGGAATGTATTTGAATTCGTTCTGCATACAAATCTCCCTGTCTACAATCTTAATTACTATTAGTATATATGCAGACAGAGAGACTTATGTTACTGAAAAACTGTTTTTCTCTGAATTTAATCGCCAAATGAGATTCCAAGCGTTTTTGCCGCCAGTACAGTATCGTCATCCGGAGATACATATTTGAGCTTTCCTGCTGATTCTGATAATGGAATAGCAGTTACCATATTATCCTTGAATACAACGAGCTTTCCGAAATCCTTTGCCTTGATCAGCTCCGCAGCCTTTGCACCGAATCTGGATGAAATCACTCTGTCATATGGGCATGGGCTTCCACCTCTCTGTGTATGACCGGGAATCGCGATACGGATATCCTGTGTTGTGAACTCCTTAAGCTTGTCTGCCATCTCATATGCAACAGATGGATACGGAGAATTTGCGATTACTTCCTTTCTCTTTTTCTTTGGAAGCTCAGCAACCTCTTTGGAGATTGCTCCTTCTGCTACTGCAACGATAGTAAAGCCTTTATTGTTCTTCGTTCTCTTATCGATTGCTTCATATACTTTCTTGATATCATATGGGATCTCAGGGATCAGGATAACATCTGCGCCGCCCGCAATGCCTGCATGTAATGTGATCCATCCAACCTTGTGACCCATAATCTCTACAATAAAGATACGATTATGGGATGCTGCTGTCGTATGAATACAGTCAATCGTCTGTGTTGCCACATCAACAGCACTCTGGAAACCAAATGTCATATCGGTTCCCCAAAGATCATTATCGATCGTCTTTGGAAGACCGATTACATTTAAACCTTCCTCGCTTAACAGATTTGCTGTCTTCTGCGAACCATTTCCTCCTAATACACACAGACAATCCAGCTTCAGCTTCTTGTATGTGTCCTTCATGGATTTCACCTTATCAAGACCATCCTCTGTCGGTTCTCCCATAAGTTTAAATGGCTGTCTGGAACTACCAAGAATCGTTCCACCCTTTGTCATAATGCCTGAGAAATCATCCGGCTGCATCTTGATATACTGTGCTCTCATCAAGCCCTTATATCCATTCAGGAAACCATAAATCTCTACTTCATCAAATAACTCGTACAAACCCTTTGCTACACCACGCATGGTTGCATTCAGTGCCTGACAATCGCCGCCACTGGTAAGTAATCCAACTCGCAACATTCCTAAACACCTCTTTCGTCTTTTATATGTAAAACATTATTTAATTGTCCCTATAAATATACTCTGCCTTCTAATGCCCGAAGAAGCGTCACTTCATCAATGCATTCCAGATCTCCGCCTACCGGTACACCACTGGCTATCCTGCTCACTTTGATGCCTGCCGGCTTGACCAGCTTCGATATATACATCGCCGTTGCTTCACCTTCCGGTCCCGATCCTGTTGCAATGATCAGTTCATCTACATCTCCCTGTAACCGCTTCATCAATTCTGCGATCTTGATATCTGCCGGTCCGATTCCCAGAGATGGATTGATCACTCCATGCAGTACATGATACACACCATCATACTGATTCGTTCGTTCATATGCTGCCAGATCCCTCGGAGTCTCAACAACCATGATCACCTTATGGTTTCGATTTGCCGATCTACAGATCGGACAGAGATCACTGTCGGTAATCGTATAACAGTTATTGCAGTATCTTATCTTCTTCTTTGCATTTACGATTGAATCTGCCAGTGCCTGCACACGTTCCTCCGGCATACTGATTATGTGGAATGCCAGTCTCTGTGCTGTCTTTGCTCCGATACCCGGAAGTCTGCCAAGTTCTTCGATCAGACGGTTTACTTCACCACCATATATATCCATTAGAACGGTAAGCCTCCAAGACCCATACCGCCGGAAATCTTATTCATATTCTCCTGATAATCTTCATCCTGCATACGGAATGCTTCATTGACAGCAGAAATGATCAGATCCTCTAATGTCTCGATATCATCAGGATCAACAACTTCAGGATCCAGCTTGATCTCCATTAATTCCTTCTTACCGGAAACCTTTGCTGTAACAACTCCGCCACCTACAGAAGATTCATATATCTTGTCTTCTAATTCCTTGGTAGTTGTCTCCATCTGTTTCTGCATTCTCTGTGCCTGTTTCATTAAGTTGTTCATGTTACCAGGCATCATACCCATATTATAGCCGCCTCTTTTAGCCATTTTATATGTCCTCCTTGATTCTTAACTCTTTTTTATGTTTTTATTCATACTGAATAGCAAAATTGATTTTCGTAAGATCATTCGCCTCGATCTCCTGTGCTGCATCACTGTTCTTTGAGACAACCTTCAACTCGATCTTTACCTGTCTTCCGGTCACTTTCTCTATATGCTCCCGTAATGCTGCCATTCGTTCTTTTCCTTCAAAATAAGCGATTGCCTGCTTATTATCTTCATTCTGAACATATGCCAGATACAGACCATCCTTGGCTTCATTAATATTGATCCTTGCTTTCTCCAGAAATTTCTTCGTAATATTCTGATATCCATCCATGATGATATCCCATTGCTCTACGAACTCTCTTAATTCATTATAATTCGCTTCCGGCAGTTCTTTCTTCAGCTGTTCTGACAGTTTCTTCGATGCTGCTTCTATATCTGCTTCTCCCATTGCAGGTGCATTTCCTATCTGCATTCCTTCCTGCTTCAGTCTTGTGCAGATCTGATCCAACAATTCCTGTGATACTGCTCCGGCACCCTGCACTGTTGCTCCTGCCGATGCTGTAACACCTTCTGATACCGAGCTTCCTATACCATTGTTCCCGGCAACCACTAATCCGGCAGATCCACTCTCTAACTTCTGTTCCAGAACTCGGACCCGGTCAAGCAGCGCACTGTAATCTGTCTCCATCTCCGGTTTGCATAATTTGATCACTGCAAGCTCCAGAACGATACGCTTCTGAACCGCATATTTGATATTTGCCGATGTATCCGAGAATATATTGATATAACGAATGAGTGCATCCGTATCGATCTGTGCTGCAAGCTGTCTTAACCGCTCCAGATTCTCTGCTGACATATCAAGCTTCTGATCTGCCTCCGGTGAAACCTTCACCAGCAGTACATTTCGAAGAAACCATGTGAATTCTGATACAAACCGGGACAGCTCACGTCCCTGCCATACGACCTCATCTACCAGATCGATCGCACCGACAACATCAAGCTTTATCACACAGTCAAGCAATCTGGCAAATACATCGATATCGACTGCACCGATCGTATCCAGAACATTCTCGTATGTCAGTTCTTTGCCTATATTAAAGGCTATACACTGATCCAGAATACTAAGTGCATCTCGCATAGAGCCATCCGCCGCTTTGGCGATATAATCAACTGCTTTCTTCTCAGCTTCGATCTGCTCTCTGCCAAGCAGCTCCATCAGACGATCACTGATCGTTTCTACTGAAATCCTGCGAAATTCATACTTCTGACATCTTGATGATATCGTAATCGGAATCTTATGTGATTCTGTTGTTGCCAATATAAAGATGACATAAGCCGGTGGTTCTTCCAACGTCTTTAACAGAGCATTAAACGCTCCCTGTGTCAGCATATGAACCTCATCGATGATGTATACCTTATATTTTCCTTCCGATGGAGAATACTGAACTTCCTCACGGATCTGTCTGATATTATCTACACCATTGTTAGATGCCGCATCAATCTCGATCACATTCATGGATGATCCATCTGCGATCGCACGACATGCCGTACACTCATTACATGGACTGCCATTTATCGGATGCTCACAGTTTACTGCCTTTGCAAATAACTTAGCTATGGATGTCTTTCCGGTTCCTCTGGTTCCACAGAACAGAAATGCATGTCCGATCCTGTTATTTATGATCTGATTCTTTAGTGTTGTTACAACATGATCCTGACCCTTGACTTCTTCAAAAGTATCCGGTCTCCATTTACGATATAATGCCATATAAGACATGACGATTTCCTCCAAAATACAACTAAAGATATTATATCCGAAATGGTGATTGATAGCAATTATTAGTTTTCAAGGTGCTGGGCTTTTTCTATCCTATTTATTTTCGTTTCTTATTTCCGTTTCTACAGATCAATAATATCATGGCTGCCAAAAGAGCAGCTCCTGCTCCGATACAGGCAATCAATAAGAGGCTGGTCTGATCACCTGTCTTCGGGGTTCCTGATTCATGTATCTGTTCGGTCGTCTGAGTCGTCAATTCTGCAGTAAGCTCTTCCGTATCTTCAGTGGTTGCTTCCGTGGTATTCTCAGTTGTTATTTCGGTGCTGTTTTCGGTTGTAATTTCAGTACTGTTCTCCGTCGTTACCTCAGTACTGTTTTCGGTTGTTATCTCGGTTGTATCCTCGGTCGTTGTCTCGGTTGTATTCTCGGTCGTTGTCTCGGTTGTATCCTCGGTTGTCGTCTCCGTCGTTGTTTCTACTGAAAGTATCGTCTGTCTTACTTTTTCTTCCGGATGCTCCGGTGTAAGGTGCTTATAATATATTACAGGATCAAGCGCAAAGCCTTCCGATTCCTTCACCTCCACAACCGCATACCATCCAAACGGAAGTCCTGAAAATACGCATTCTTCCTGATCTGCTGAAATCGCAACCAGACTGTCATCCGGCATACGAAATTGATTTTCCACACCACAGGAATTTAAAATCTCCGGAATTCCAATTGCTGTCAATGTCTCATTATTCGTCTGTTGTCTGAGTTTCGTCGTAAAGGTTCCGACTTTATACCGTTCATCATACGGCTGATCTTTGCCGGTTACCATATATACCTCATATACCGCACCCTCAAGTGAGAAACGGGTATCATGGTCTGTTATCTCCGGAGCTTCGCTTACTTTTTCAAGCCTTAATTCTCCGGTCTTAGCCGTATCCGCTACGGTTATCTCATACCGATAACTGCCCTCATCGTTTGAATCACGATTCTCTAAGGACATATCTACTTTTTGAGGTGTCAGATTTTTCTCAAAATATGCATTTCCCGAAATTTCGACCAGATAATAGATACCAGCCGGTAGTCCGTCTAATGTATATTCATCCTTCCTCGTAAGAGCAATCGTTGCTCCGTCGGTCGGGGCAAATCCTTTATTTATATCTGTCACCTTGCCCTTTCCATCCTCCTGTATCTCAAATTCTCCCGCATATCGAGCATCCTCCACAGAGCAACCTCCTGTCGCATCCGCCATATATAAACGATAACGGATTCCTGCAAAAGAATACTCGGATGAGTGTGCGGCATATAACTGATCGGTCGTTTTATTCACCGATAAATTAATCTTAGAATTATGAACCTGAAATTCGTACTCCGAACTTTGCGTTGTAATCTCATGATAAACAGCTTGTGCCGGACGGAATCCCCGTTCCGTTGCACTCACAGCATCCTCCACCAGCACATACCAGCCAAGCGGAAGATCATAAATATCCCGACATAATGACTGGTCAATGTCTTCGCCCTTATAATCACTCTTTATTCCAAGTGTTATTGCCTCAGATGTCAGACTGACAGGTATTCCTTTTCCCTGTGCATTTACCATATACTCGCCTATTAATATAGAACTTCCTTCTGCATCGTAGGCAGTCTTATCATTCGGAACTTTATATAGTCTGAATCGAACTCCCTTCGTCTGTGATATATCTCCAAAATATGTCTTTATCAGGCGCAATTTTCCCTTTTCCATATCTTCGCTGACAGATGCATCCACCTGAAATGTGCTGTTCTTTTTTAATGTAAAACTCTTAACTTCCGAATCAACCCGATAGCCTGTATGAACGATTCCCGCGGTATCGTATGGATAGACATTTGCATCCAGATAGCCATAGGTATTTCCTTTTGCCGCATACCATCTCGCTTTACCGTCTCCGGTATAAACGGTATCCCGTTCTCTGTAATAATAAGTATACGAACTGTCCTTTTCCAGATTCAACTTTGTCCAGTAGTATATGCATGGCGTATATTTATACTTTGTTATATAGTGTTGTCTTGCCGCCTCACTGTCAAATACTACATTTGCACCATCCTTATCCTGATATGCCTTTCCATCATAAGATACAACTATGTTTGAACCCGCTTTGTCCGTACAAGCTTTGTCAGAATAGACAGTATAGCGGATTCCTGCCATATTATAATAAGGTTCATCTGACGGAAGCCTGACGGCTGCCGGATTTACCGGATTCTTTTCTACTGTAAATGAACCATCTGTCAGACTTTTTCCCCAGTCAACAGTCATCGCAAATGTATATTCATATAAAACACCTGCAAAGCACGACTGAATCTTTTTATTATCCGGCACTACCGCATATGTAGTAAATCCATACTTCTCAGCTGCTGTCTTTGCTATCTTAGTGTTTCCCGACGTCTGAATATCTGCTGTAAACAGGAATCGATCTCCCGCTTTTAACCGCACTGTACTTCCACCTGTACAGGCTTTCCATTTGCTGTCTTTTACCGTATCATTCCATGTCACACATATCCAGAATGTCACGCCCTGACCGGAAGGAACTTTTACTGAAAAACCGTTCTCTGTTCCTCCTGACACCCGGATAACCTCCGTTCTTTTCTTCCGCTTCTGTTCAGGGGTATTATCACTGACATAAGCTGTTTCTGTTGTGCTCATATTATATGTATACTTCAATCTATTTTCTGCTGATGTCGGTGCAATATTCGTTACTACCGGACTGGGAAGCTTCCCGCCGATCATCAACTCTGCCTGTGCTCGCGTCAGCGGAGATGTCCCACTTATCGTCGCATCAGAATGACGGATTGAATTTAAAAGATTTTGAATAACAGTCTGTGACTTCTTCTCTTTATATCCCTGATATAATGCTTTTCGAATATTGCTATTCAACATGCTTCCATTATGTGCATACTGATCTGCCGCATCGTCACTATAAACGGCTGCTCTTGTTCCCCTGCGATGAACACCATCTGCCAGCGTCTCACCATACCACGGCATCTGTGCATCTTTGTCCCCACAATATACAGAAAACAGTTTGCTATAAGTATTGCCCTTATATCGTAATATTCGGTAATCCTTACAGCTGTTTTCTGCTTTCATTCTTCCAAGCCTGTATTCTTCTATGTCTGATTCTACGAGCTCCGGTAACGCCTGTACCGCTAATGCCATCTCAGCGGTTTCACCCGTTGTACTATCAGCCGTTTCCATAGCATCACTGCCTGTTGCAATAACTATCTGTCTTAGTGTCAAACCACCACCGGCAAAACTACCCAGCATTTCTGATTTGCCAAATGCATAAATCGACAAACATATACATACCAATACCACACATATTATGCCTGTTATCACCCGTCTTCTCCGGTTCCTCCGTCTTCTCCGTTTTCTTTCTTCTTTTTCAAACTTCATAGCGTCATCATTTCCTCCTCGTCTGTATAATTAATCGTCCCGGATCAACACACCCGAAACTCATAACGTTCACTTCCAAATGAAACCTCATCACCGGGGAACAACAACACCGGATACCCTTTCTTCAATGGATAATCATTGACATATGTTCCATTTGTTGACTCAATATCTTCCAATATAAAATTTGCATCTGCATAAGCAAGCTTCGCATGAACCCGGCTGATGCTCTCACCATGCAGCCGACAGTCCGCCATATCACCCCTGCCGATCAATGCCGGAATCTGTGTCACGTACACCATTTTCGGTGGAGAACCATACCCGGAAAGAGAAACAAACATCCCATATGGCTGCCCGGTATTTAACACCTGTGTATCCGCTGCATTTTCGTCCGTACATATCTCGCACGATTTATCAAATAATCGTAGCTTCTCTACATCGCTCTCAATTTCATCGTCCGTAATGTCTTCTGTTTTCTGTTCTCTAAAAGCTGTATGCTGCAAAGGTTCTTTCGGGTATTCTTCGTATATCCTGTTATCTTCTGTCCGTTTATCAATCTCTATATATGCCAGCAATTCCACAGCCAGTAATATGCATATGCCAAATAACGGTTTCGTATGTTCCACCCGTCCATATCTTCGACATTGCAAATAAGCCATTATGACCCCAGCTAAAAATGTCAGAATCATACCACCTATAATCAAGCTCTTATATATATTCCATTGATGTCGCATACTGATTCCCGCCCTGCTTCCTAAGTCGCTCAGGCTACTCTCTTCGATACTTACCTGATCTTCCGATTCCGAATCTTCCCTGCTCATATTCCAGACAGCTTCCATATCCCTGCAAACATCATCTATCTGAGATCCGCCCCCTTTTTTCTCTGCATATCCGATTCCCGACATTTGAAAGGAACCATCACATGATAAGATCCGATCAAGTTCTGTCCCTAACTCTTCCGGATCAACATATTCTTCGACTATTTTCTGATACAGATCATACACCTTATCTGCCTGAACCCGATTCGTATGATCCATTCTACCAAGGTACTGTTCCATCAATACCCGCATCTGCATCCGCACACTTATCTGATATCCCGGCAGATAAGTAAAAACAAATTGTTTCTTATGGTTATCAAAAAATATGTATTCTTCCTGTAGAACCAGATCGTTCATCACCAGCAGATAACGTCTGAGTTCCCATATTACATGAAACACCGCCTGAAATACCCGCATGATTTCCTCCGGTGAAATCGACATAGATGCATACGAAGGATCCGAAGTCGGCTGTGCCGGCATGGATGCAAATGCTGCATCCATATCCATCATACCGGCCGCATATTCTGTAAGACCGCTTACCTTATAACAGGGATACCCCTCACCATCTATATAGCGAAGACGCATATCGAGAATACCGCTTATATGATTTCTCTGTAACATCTCCATCTCATATGATGGCTGACATACAACATCAGATAACAACATATATACATCAAATCCATCTGTGTCATAATTCTTTTCCATATAGCTGCCACCTCCTGAGATTATTCCCTGTATCCCGGATCTCCTCCTCCAGTTTGATCTTATTCTGACTGACTTTTTTATTGATCAGCAGTCCTATGCCCAGATGGTTTTCCTCATATTTCACAATAGTCTTTCGTTTTCCTACAGAATAGAACAGACTTCTGCTGCCCTTATCCCCAGACACACTGACCTCCAATTCATCCAGATTATTCATATATTCTGATAATGACTGAAATATCTGTTGTTCCAGTATCTCATCTCCTGTACCAGCCTGCCCGGCTATATAGCTTTCTTTATTGTATGTAATGGCATACGCTTCTCCCCGCGCAGCTGCCCGGTTGATCTGCATGAACATCATATTAATTGCAATAAATACAATAGTGATAACGATCGGCATAAGCACACACATTTCAACTATGATCGAACCGGCGTCACCCTTTATACGCTCATACGGCCTGTTATTCTCCATAACCATACTTCCATATTCATACGCCTTGTCAGTCTTCATAGCCATACATTGAGTTTTTCTGCCCTTCTCCATATTCATATCCCCTTTCTGTCTTCTATCTGCCACATTCAGAGCAATAGGGAAGCCCAGTCACATCCGACCTGCGAACCCTTGTCACCGTACGTTTCAGTCCTGAACACCCTATCGATAGATGATAACGGTCACCCGTCTCTGTCACATACACCGCAGAATCTGCATGTTTTCCTTCTGCACATAATTCACAGGGAGATAACGAATTCTGTATCTGGTTCAAGTTCGTTTGCCGGATCGTCAGCCGGATGTGATAACAACTCCTGCTGGTATGGCAGACATCACCTGTCTCAGCGATATATACATAACGGTCATCGTCATCTACTCCGTCCAAGATCAGACCCACATATGCTTTCTGGCAAATCTGCTCAGAAACCTTCCACCTGATTATTCCGATAAATGGAATCTCCTGCTGCAAGCCATACCCAAGCCGCAGATAGATGCATCCATCAGTCGTATCGTAATTCGCCTGACTTATCCGTATCCCGCTACTTCCACCTGTTACATATCGGTCAACCATATCCGCATCATCTATATAGGTATGAAGCACCATCCCTGCTGTAACAGCGTCTAAGCTCGTGTCAGCTTCTGAATCTGTCAGTTCCATATATTTGGTCTCTGCCATATACTGTGCAGTCTCCTGCATCGCTTCATATACCAGCATTCTGGTCTGAAGGAGATTCCCAATCTGGAAGCAGGCAAATGCTGCCAATAAAAACAGCGGTAACACCAGCATGGCTTCTAATGTTGCACTTCCCCGATTTCCTGTTTGTTTCTGATCTAAAGGGATGGTCTTATACACTCTCTTTGCCCTGCGCATGGCACCAAAATCTAACTTTCCGTGGAGAGACGGGGACATTATACATACAATTATTCTTTTTACGTGTATCACTACCATATTAACCATGCCGCCTGACAAGCAAGAGAGCATATAACACCACCCCTTATCTTACTTTGTAGTAGTTTTTTCAGACCCTCTCCAAGGTCCAAACGATCACCAAATGTCACAAGACATTACTATCTTGTTCCAATCCTGATACGACATATCTCTGCAAACATCTTGATTCAACATATCTCTGGCAATTATCTCTGTCCCTGATATGAAGCCTCTATAGCAATGCTGAAATTTGTCCCGTGCTTCCGGATATCAAGGTCTGCCGTGTATGCACAGATACAGTCTCTCATCAAAAACTCCGGCTGTTTTTCCCTTACAACCATCTGCATAACATCACACATGCGCTCATATATGACATCTCCTTTTTCTGCCAGAAACAGGAATAAAAATGTCCGGTAATCAACACCATCCGCACCTGAATAATCCATCCGATCAAGTTCAGTAAGCTTTCCGATACTGTCAAAATCTACAGTCCACTCCGCGCCTGTCTTTACAAGCGGAATCTTATGGCCTGCAAGTAACGAGCGAATCTCCACCAATGTCTCCGCATAAGACAGACATGCCACTAACAGATATTTGGCGGCTCCATATGTAATTCCCGGTGCAAGTGATAATGTAAGTGCTATACTATCGATCTCTGCCATCTTCTCCGGGTCAGTCAATAATACCGCCATATTAACAGGCATCCTGTGAAGCACTATCCGGTTTACAACGGCCTGCAGGTTATCATAATCATTATCCCGGCCTGCGATCAGGTACTCGACTTCGCATTGCAACGGATGTCCCTTTCCATCGGTTCTTGTAAAATAATCAAAGCACGTCAACCCATATAGCAGTTCTTTCCCTGCATCTGTCATCTCCGACAGACCATTTCCGGCTTCTCCACTCTCGGATGAGCCGCTTCGGGTCATCTTCTGCATATCTGCTTCCAGACGATCAATATCCTCAAATGAAGTATCCACGCTGCAATCATCCTCACCATCTGCACGATCCTGTCTGCTGTCCGAATCCTTTTGTCCGGTATGGGACGGAAGCTCGCTCATTTCTATCTTCACACCAGATACACCGGAATTCTCCGGAAGTACCAGATCAAGCAATCCATGCTTCATCTCTCTTTGTAATACTTTTCTTGGATCTTCACCTTGCCAGTCACCGGATTTCTCACTTTCTTCCAGCTTCCCTGTTGCAATCTCCTGTGCCATAGTCTCAGCCGAACGATCATCCAACTGCATCCATTCTCCAATATCCTTTACTGCCTTTACCTGTAAATACAAAGTCATATAATCGCGGATCTGCTCTCTTAGCAGCGCACAATGTGAATCCATCACAGATTTCATTCCGGTAAGACTGACATCTTGTATCTGAAATCCATATGACGAAAGTGTATAATCCAGATAACGAAGCATTCTGTCTTCCAATGCTCCCTCTCCTCTGCCTGCATACGTTTTATCCAGCAAAAGCACATGATATTCCTCAAATATCTGCTCCTGATAATCGGCTTTGATATGCTCGGAGGCTCCTTTCGCAGCCTCCGATACCCTTGCTCTGTCCATATGAAATTCAACCACTCCGATAGCCGCAAGGAACAAAACCAGAAGACTTATCAGTATCAGACTGAGAAATACTGTGATCTGTCCCTGATTTCTCATTCTGACCTCCTTATCAATAGATCTTCTTTGCACTCTTACCGATTGATTTCCATATGTTATTTACAAGCGTCGTAATCTTGTTCTGAAAGATCAGAACCATTGCAATCAACACAACTGTGATCAGCAAAATCTCTACAACACCCATTCCACTTTCATCTGTTAAAAAACGTTTTACATTCTTCATAGCTCTCTTAGGTTCCGGTTTATCCGGCACCCTTCCTCCTTCTCTTTTATTTCATTACTTAACTTATTTTTTCGTTTTGAACTTTCTGTCCTGACATTATTTAAAGTCCCGACAATATTGATCCAATTATGGTATTCTTTAAAATCCCATCAGTGCAGGCGCTATCACGATAATCATTACAACGCCCAGCTGTAATATCATAGGAAACAACAGTCGGGTTCCTGCCTCCTCTCCTTTCTTCTTTGCAAGTTCCCGTTTCAACTGAAGTGCTGACAGCTCTTCCTCTGCAAGCATATTCAGGATATCTCTTGTACCTTTTCTGATATTCTGAGAAAGCAGCGTCATCATCTTCAAATAGACCGGAAGCTCCAGTCGATTTCCCAATCTGTAATACCCTTCTGTCTCCGGTATGCCTGATCGGATCTCATTTAATGTATAATTGATCTCCTCCGAAAGGATACGACTATCCGTCATAGTAACGATCTTTAGAAGTGCTCCTTTTACTGTCAGACCCGCTCCCATATACAATGACAACAGATCGACAAATGATGGATATGCCTGCATCAGTTCCTGATTCCGCTTCTGTCCTGCCTTATGCAGATCAGAATATCCTTTGCAAACCAGAAGAACACCAATACTTACACATAATAAGAACACTATAAATGGCAAAGGAATACTCTTTTTTGTCGTAATAGCATATCCGTCCAACTCAGCCGGAAGCTCTAACTGCCGGCTGTCATTTGACTGAAGCTGCATAAATCGGATCTGCTCTTTCAGCTGATCTATAACCTGTTCCGTCTTCGTCTTTTCTTTCCCGGTTATACGAATCGGATACTGCCTTACCGCCTGAAAATCCTCATACGATAACGTCGCCGTCAGATTGACCAGAACCGGCTCCGGATAATCACCATCCAGAATCGCACCCTTAAAATCCACACAGTCATCACGGTCTATCTCCCACGAAACATCAAGTCCGAGGTCTTCGATCTCATCAATCAGGTTCAGATCCTTCTTCACCTGATCTGCGCTCTCATTTTCTCCCAGATACACTGAATCCAGATATTCAAATCCCGCATCAAATGCCTGCTCTATGCTGTCGGCATCATACATGACTGGAAGCACCGCAACATGAAAATGTTTCTGTTCTCCATCGATCTCTGTCTGTAATTCCATACTGCTCTCATCTCCTCCATATGAGTCGCGATCCAGCACCACCTTTCGTTCCTGACTGAATTCTTTAACCCCTGCGGCAATCATCAGAACCACCATTAAGATCAATATCATAAGAGTTCTGGATATCAGCCCGGTATAATAATCTTCACATATCTGTCCCAGACGTTCTTCTGATACTACATGAACCTTACGCAGACCGGCTCTGACCCTCCTGTGATCCAGATCCCTGCCATACCTTTTATATAATCTTCTTACACCCGGTAACTCCATCCGTCACACTCCTATCCTGATCATTTTTCTACTCCACGCAGCAGAAAGGATACTTACAGCCAAACAGATTGTCATAATCAGTCTGCCTGCTATATTCTCATACAAAATATGTATATAGCTTCCATTTGCGATCCGCAGATATGCTAGAATGAAAAATGGAACGATCAACATAATCTTCTGTTCATATTTTTTCGCTGCGATCATCGTCTGTATCTCAAGCTCCACTTCCATCTTCCGGCTGATATCTGCCGCCGTTGCTTTCATAATGTGAACCATGTTGCCACCTGTTCGTTTTGCCACACCGACAACCTGCGCAAATTCCGATATCTCACGAACTCCGGAACGCTCTCCCATATCCTGAAGCAGATATTCTATATCTTCATGCATTCGAAGCCCACGTATCACCCATTTCAATTCCTTCACGATAAGACCAGAATCTCCATATAACTTGCGCATTTCTTCATATGCCGCCGTAAATGCATTTTCAAATGCATATCCTGCTCCCATACTTGCCGCAAGCGACTGCACCATATCCTTAAACTCGACATATAATTGCCTTTGTCGTTTCTCTATGCATCTGCTTCGAAAGACTCGAAGTGCCGCCACACCTCCCGGCGCTGCAATCAGTATAGGAAGCGGAGAATTGTAATATAGAAAACTAATGATCCCGACAAGCCCCAGATATAGGATCAGACACACCGCCACCTCAGGCAGAGACAGTCTGTATATTCTATAATCTGTTTTTCTTCTTGTATCCTCCTGTCTGTTCATCCCTTTCTTCCTTTCTGTCAAATCTTCCGCCAGTAACCTTACCGGAGATTCTTCCGAAAATGCCGCCGGTAACCCTACCGGAGATCCTTCTGAAAATACTGCCGGAAACCTTATCGGAGATCCTTCCGAAAATCTCACACCCCGGCACCTTCTGACCTTACCTCCGCACATAATACGCTCTTGTAAGCTATCCCGGCACGTAGGAACTTCTCCTGATGCAGCAGTTCCGCCCGCGCCCGAAGTCTGCCTGTAACCTTATGCAGCTGAAAACCATCTGTCACATTTTGTTCCGACAGTGTTCCTGCTGCCGCATAAACCATATCTGTAACCTCCTGTTCTTCTCCCGCCACCATCTCCTCAAACTCATATATCGTATGAAGTTCTACCAGTCCTTCACGCATCCCGGTCACCTCGGCAATCTCCAGCACCTTTCTGGAACCATCCCTCAGTCTTCCAAGATGAATAATGACATCTACAGCAGATGCGATCTGTCTGCGAACAGCTTCCAGCGGAAGCTCCATTCCCATTAATACCATAGATTCCAGACGAGTGATCATATCTCCGGAAGAATTCGCATGTCCGGTAGAGAGGCTCCCATCATGTCCGGTATTCATAGCCGCAAGCATATCAATGGCAGCCGCATCCCTAACCTCTCCTACGATCACACGATCCGGCCGCATTCGAAGACTGGACTTAATAAGCTCCCGGATAGTAACAGCATTCGTTCCCTCTACATTTGAGTTCCGACTTTCCAGCCGAACGAGATTTACTACATTCTTCAACTGTAGTTCCGCAGAATCTTCGATCGTAATAACCCGTTCCTGCTGTGGGATATAATCAGATAATGCATTTAGAAACGTAGTCTTGCCTGCTCCGGTTCCTCCTGATACAAAGATATTGTACCGAGCTTTCACCAGCCGTTTAAGGAACTCTGCCGCATCCTCTGATAATGCCCCAACCTCAATCAGGCGTTCCATCGTCATTTTCTCTTTCGGAAATTTACGAATCGTCATCGTCGGTCCATTTAATGAAATCGGCGGCAATACCACATTCACACGGGAACCATCCGCCAGTCTGGCATCCACGATAGGAACCGCCTCATTTACAATACGATTACAGCCTGCAACGATCTGCTGAATGATCGAAGCCAGACGTTCCTCATTCTCAAATGTCTGATCAACCTTATAAACCCTGCCAGATCTCTCAATAAAGATATTGTCATAGCCATTGATCATGATCTCCGTCACGCTCTCATCCTCAAGGAATTCCGACAATACATCCATCCGCCTTACAGTATTAAACAGCTCCTTTCTAAGTTTTATCCGTGCAGGCAATGGCAGCTCTGTCGTTCCCTTATATTCCATAATGCACTGATCGACCAGCCGTCTGACTTCCATATCATCGATCTCCTGTGACATATCGAGCTCCGCAAGGATGCGTTGCTTCATCTCATTCTTTATTTCCTGTTCCATAACATCTTCTGCTACCCTCCCTGCCATTTTCTTCCATCAGGTTTCCCGCACAACGAATCATCTCCGCACTGTCATATTCAGCATTTGGAACTTCTACGCACTTCATGCGGCTGACGATCTTTCCAAGCTCCTGCCGTTTCAAGCAATTCCGGAATACTTTCACTTTCTCCTTCGCATATGCTTCATCAAACGCCGGCACGATCACATGGTCAAATGCTTCCAGAACCGAACTGTCACCAAGCACGCCTCCATCAATATCACATACGATCGTGGTGTATCTGCCCCATGCATAAAGCCGATCTAAGAACCAACACATATCTGCCGCATCCAGATTCCGAATATCCAGATAGGATCGGGGAGAATCAATAACCCCCATCTTCCCATCCGCAATGACGCTCCGTTCCACATAGTCAAGTATCTGATCCGACCTCGTCTTGATCAGATAAGCAAGCTCCGACATCGTATACCGCTCCTGAACTTCTCCGATAACTGCAGGAAGCCCATAAGCCTCAAATCCGATGTACAGACCACCTCTTACCTCGTCCAGATAACAGATGCACTTCGATAATCTTGTCTTCCCGCAACGCCCAAGCGGTGAGATAACAGCATATGAACAAAACAATTCACTGGACAGGCTCTTACATCCGGCTCGGAAAAAGCGCAGGATATCCTGAACGATCTTGTCTGCATCTTCATACTTACAAATAACATTCTCTGCACTATGCTCCGACATTCCTATCACACACAGCTCTGTGTCTGTATCCCAGAACGCCGCATCAGCTATCCAGTCTTCTGCAACCAGTACCAGATCCAGATGATTGCCTGTAAGATATTCCGACAGACTCTCTCTCGTTGAAAATGCAAATGCCAGAAAAGAATTTCCGATATCAGCATTAATATAGTTCATCAGACTAACTGCATATCTGATATCCGGATCACAGATGCCAAGCTTTCTCTGTCTCATACAGCAACCTCCTTTATCCATATACTACATACACCAGACACGCCAGCCAGATAGCCAGAGAAAAATGAATCCTGTGTCTTTCTGCCCTGCCATCCAAACCACGCCGTTTCTTTTTGCGGATGAGCAGATTTATCACATAAAACAATGACAAAATTCCACCTGCAATAAATGCATACAGCACGATCTTCCAGATCATAAATCCACAAAATGCTCCGACAGCCGAAAATAATTTGATATCTCCCGCACCAAGCCATCCTGCCAGAAACATCACATACAGAATACCGATTGGAATCCATATCCCTGCAAGTACACGAATACTTCCGGTACGAACTCCATTCTGCCAAACGGTGATAAAAATACCTGTCTCAAGTCCTAACAGGATCAACCAATTCGGAATCTTCCATGTTCTGATGTCATATAATGCTGCGATACCCGCAACCAGCATCATACCTGTGTTCTCAATCTCTGCCGATATCTCTCCCTCCTTTCATCTGACCTATATATTTCTCCTGTGAACAGCTACTCATCTTCGTGTCCATCAAGAGCGTATCCATACGTTAGCATTCTGAAAAAGCGAAGTAAATACGCAGAAAATAAACTATATTTCACCATTCTGAACTTGACACAGATTCCCGCACATGACACAAATCAGCACATTTTTCCATCGGTAATCTGTTCCCGATAAAAACCATTACATTACCTTGATAATTCACCTTTACCCATTTTCTGGCATCAAAAAAAGACCTGCCGAAACAGATCTTTTTCTGATACACATATGTAATTTTCAGCACTTGTGCTATTTTGAATCATAGACGCATTGTGCTATTTGATTTTGAATGTAATATACTTTTTGCCGTATCCAACGTATAAACGATATGTCCCTTTTTTCAGTTTTGAAAGATCATAATGATCTCCCAGATTGAATGTAACATATTTGCGGCTATGTGCCGGCAGGTCATACCAATTTGTCCATGTAATATTCTTTTCTGCTACTGTCTTCCATTTGCCATTTTCATACTTTTTGAGTTTCCTGTTATTGTTGTATCTGCGCTCTTTGTTGGTTCCGTTATACAGCATATAACAAACCATCATATAGTCCGAATCAAGCTCAACAAGCTCTGCTTTCACAGATTTTCCCTTGTATGCCGAAAGTGCTTTCACAACCTGAATCTTTATCTTATATACAACCGTTCCTGACTCACTTCTGTACTTTGTCTGTACAACTACAGTCCCTGTCTTTTTACCGGTTCTGATCGCCATGCCATTCTTCGTCTTTACAACTTTGGCAATCTGCTTATTCGATACCGTCCATTCTGCATTTTTCAGCTTATCGGGTATCTCATATACAGCATATATCGAATAAAAATGCCATGTAGTATTCGTAGCTATCCACCGTTTCCATGAATGTGTCGTGATGCCTCCCTTTGCATTACTTCCACATAACTCTGCTTCCGATGCCTGAACGGAAGCCTGTGAAACAGCTCCATCCTTAAACTCTGCGGCTTTACTGCTGATACCTGTTGTTACCACCATAGCCAAAATCAATATGCTGCTCATTAAACATTTAAACGCTTTTTTCATGTTTTCTCCCTTTCATATAATTCGCCTTTACACGTCCCTCTGTGATCAATATGAATATGATACCTTATTTTAGCATATATCTTTCTGCATCTGGTATATATCAAATCTTAAATTTTGCTTTTAAAGTCTCAGATATGCTTCTCGCTACCGAATCTTTTGCAGTTTGCCGTTCTCCATCCGGTATACATGATCGCACAAAAGATCTATATCATCTTTATTATGACTGGCAATCAGGATCGTCTTATTCTTCTGCTTTTCCTGCATAAAAACAGCACGCATATCGTCTACTCCATGACTGTCCAGACCATTCATTGGTTCATCCAGTATCAGGATATGGGGATCTTCCATAATCGCCTGCGCAATTGCCAGACGCTGTTTCATACCAAGTGAATAATTCTTCACTTTCTTTTTCAGTGCCGGATCCAGCCCAACCTTTTTCAGAACCTGCCGTACCTGTTCCTTATCTCTTTTATGTGCGATACAGTACAGATAATCCAGATTCTTAAAACCTGTTTCATTTTCCAGAAATGAAGGATTCTCAATGATAACGCCTGCATCCTGAATCATTTTTCCTCCACGCTTCATTTCCTGACCATCTACCCGGATTTCCCCGGAGTCAGCATACAGAAGGCCGCAGATACATTTGAATAATACAGATTTTCCTGATCCGTTATGTCCGATAATTCCTGTAATCTCACCTGTCGGACAAGTCAGCGTTACTCCATCTAATACTGTCTGATCTTTGAATTTCTTCGTAACATCTTTTATCTCTATCATAATATTCTTACCTCTCAATCTTCCCTTACCCAGTCAAACTCGATGTAACAGATCCTTATCATCGATACAATAAATGAAATCACAAGAATACATGCGATGATCCATTGATATTCTGATAGTTCGGGATAGTTCCAGTCAAGAAACAACTGCTCACCATAAGTTGACAAGCGATACCAGGAAAATATCGTAATATACGGAAGCCATTTCACAGTAAAGAACACACCATCTGAAAGACTAACTAATGCGATTCCTGCCATTATACTAAGTGCAGCTACACGATTTACCAGAATACTGATCGTAAACATCAAAAGTCCTATCATAATTGATATTAGCCATACCATAAGGAAACACAACAACATAGCTTCAAGCGGAGTGTATTTGCTGATTATCACCGGCGATGGCTGTGTCATGATATTATAAGCGTACAGATTTCCACTATATGCCATCGTATATATCATCTTACCCCAGTCCTTCTGAAATGATATATGCGGTACAAATACCAATATACATATTGCAAAAGAAATCATGGTAAATATGAATGTAGATAATAGCATGGACACTATCTTTCTCAGATACCAGCATGGTCTTCCCTGTCTGACAATAGAGAACAATTCTTTCTGATTGAAAAAGGGAACATCTGAAAACAGATAACAGATAACCAGACCATAAAAGGTAGCAAAAAATACATTACTGTAAATATGCGGAACCATCCAAATCGTAACGCCCTCACCAACCCGGTCAACCAGTCGATCGATACCGGAAGTAACGGCTGCCGCCAATCCCAGTACCATTACAAATGCGCTGATATACCGAAATGATCTTAATTTTAATATACAATCCTGCCATGCTCCACGCAGGACAAATCTAATCTTACTCATTCCAATCCCTCTGATTCAAATAACGAATTCCATAAAGCAATACAATAAAATAACTAAGAATCTCCGTATAGTAGACAAAAGCAGACTGCCCCGGATTGGATATATCAAGAAGTGCCACTCCCATCCAGTTTAATGAGATCGTACTGCCTTTCTCCCAGCCAAATAGTCTCTGTACAAAGACATCCTGCAAATATATAAAAACGATTGGAAAGCCATATACAGCCATCTGATTATGAATCAACTGAGAGATCAGCAATCCCATAAGTGCCATAATTCCTGCCAGACAAGACAGATGGATCGTACATGCCAGAAAATATAACAAATATTTTCCTTTCAGTATTAGCAAATAATATGCTGATTTTGCTATTTTAATATGTTCTATGCTGTCTGCTTTGTAATCTGGAATTCCAAGATAGAAATAAAAGGTAATTCCTGCTATAATAAACGCTACAAAGAAAACAACAAATGCTGACAAAAAGACTACTATAACTCTGGAATAAATATATGTATTTCCATCTCCCCTGAGAATCATCTGCCGCTTATACTTATGTGATACATCCTCTACATAACTGGATGCGTATGGTACAGATGCTAATGCCAAAGCAATCACAATTAATACTACTTGATTTACAGATGAAACCCATCCAATAATATCTGTCTCCATATTTTTATTATAAAGCAGCGCTACATAAATCAGAATAATAGTAATCGGATTTTTCCATGTAATAAATGCACGTCGCAAATCTACTTTTAAATAACCACAAAATGCTTCCATTTTCTCATCCTTATTGTATAATAATTGCTCCAGTCTCAGCATTCACTCTAAGTTCATAACGAGAGGTCGATTCACCTTCCGGAGTTTCCTCAATGCCAAACGCCCAAACAGGAATTAATTTTTTTGCATCTTTGCTACTTTTTTCAGAGTCTACTATTAATTCTGCAGAAATAACTTTTTTTTCGACTCCATCAACAATATTTTCATAATAATTTTTTACCACATTCATAATATCGTCAAATTCCATTAACGCCACTGGCTCTCCGCTATTTTCATATAAATACAAATTTTGAAGATTGAACGAAATAATCCCATCCTTATTATACATAACAGTTAACTGTGCATTCCGATCCTCAGCAGTCTCATCAGCATATACATTTTTCTGGAAATCCCGAAGTCCACAATAGATCTTATGAAAATAAAATAAATACGTATCATCCTGATCTGACCAATCCTTTTTATATTGATCTGCCTGAATATTTCCATCTATATCTATATGTTCTTCTTCTGACTGAAGTGTTACATGATCCAGATAATATACTTCATAAGAAAAATCTGTACTGAGATCAATTCCACAATTTGCAAAACTGTTAACAATATCTTGTCTTGCCTGCTCTACATTCCCAAAGGAAAATACTTTTTCCACGGTATATTTATCTAAATTAAAATCATCATATTTTTTATCATCTCGAACACACGCGTTTAATATGCTACTCTTTACTGTATCATACGAACATGCATCTATCCCCCATGAATAAATTTGATCATACGCATCATCTGTCATTTTATTACTAAGTATACATTCCTCTTCTGTATTTATTGTATTAGTTCCATCATCCGGCATAATCATACGTCCTATCTTCTCATAATCGAGATCAGCCATATGACTTATTCCATTATTAAATTTTGCATTATTGGGATGTATATGTTCTATATCAATTGTTAACTCCTTTGATTCATATTTATATTCTGTGGGAAATATATTGTCATTTTTCCCATTCTGCACAGTTTCTGTTTTTTCCTTTTCTGATGTCACCCCACAGCTACACATACTCCATCCTACAAGAATAGTCACAATAACCAAAAGAATATTTTTCATAGCCATTCTCCTTATTTCCATACTATACAGACCTATGCTTTTCTACACAGGTCTGTATAATTAATATATAATCTTTTTATATTTACTATTTATTTTATGGACAGTATCTTCCAATCCCCCTCACATTACCATATCCGGACGGCGCTAATGCGTATACATAATATGATTTATTCTTATACACTTTTGCACTATAGTCTTTACTTCTTGTATTTCCCAAACTTATTTTTTCATACTTTAATGCACCCGAAACCTTTTTATGATTCGCATTATATGAAGTAAAATAAAGCGAAGGACCATTACTAAGTGTGTTTAACGTAATATAAAAAGACTGCTCTGCGTCACTTTTTGTTGTCATCTTAGAAAAAGGATCCTTTGGAACCATTCCTGATACATTAGAAGATGTTACATCCAATGAAACAGTACCAGCAGATACATTCATAACACCTGCACCACCAATACAACCTATAATTGCGGTTGTAAGGATCGCCTTTGATAAAAATTTTTTTATCATATTTTCCACTCCTTTACATTAAATTCTTACATAATGACTTTTTCTTTTGTTGGATATAATTGCATGCCCATAAATCCCTATATCATTATACGCGCTATATTAGATTAATAATATTCATTTGTCAACATAATTTTAGTTTATCTAACTATTGTTTTTCGATATATCGATTATCTCTATATGTTTTATGCTTTACATCTGAAAAACCTATGTTATAATATCTGCATGAGTCTTTATCGGGAACGCACAACATTACTAATGTGTATAAAAGGTTCGGAATATGAGTGAGGTGTTGCTATGGACAACAACAAAAGTAATTTCAGGAGGGGATCTGTTGAACTTATGGTTCTGTATCTGTTAAGTCTGAGAGACTATTATGGATATGAATTAACTCAGATTTTAAAGGAACAGACAAATGGTGTCATGGATATACCTGTAGGATCACTGTATCCGGCACTATACAAATTAATTGATGCAGGCTTGATCTCTGATTATAAGATGCCTGCCGGAAAACGTCTAATGCGTGTGTACTATCATCTGGAAGCTTCCGGTAAAAAGCGCTTAGAGCTTCTGTTAAATGATTACCGGGAAACACACGAAGCGATCAATAATATTTTAAACTATACAGGAGATAAGGAAATCCATGAATAAGCAGGAACAACGTGCAGTTAAGCGTTATTTACATGATATAAAACGAACACTTCCTGTATATCGTAAGATGGAACGTCGTTTTCTGTCGGATATCCATTCTACGATAGAGGAATATGCCGAGACAGGTGCTGTTATTACATCAACTACATTAAGACAAGAATTTGGTGAACCAAAAGATCAGGTGATTTTATATCTTTCTTCAAAAGATGGGAAAGATCTGGAAAAAGACTTATCCGTATCCGCCTGCATCCGATATACAGCATGTATAATTATTATTGCAGTTATCACTACATCCTTTTGTTTCATTTATACAACCTACAAATCCTATCAACATGTTTTACAGGCAGATATTGCTTATACCGAAACAGTAATTGGGGAACTTCCGGATTGTGAATGGGAAGATGGAAATCCTCCCGGAGATGCAGTATTACCAACCGAAGAATCAACGACAACAGAAACAACAAATTAACAAACACAGAGGTAATATACAAATGAAAAAAATAAGTATTATCGCAGGTATCATTCTTTGTCTGCATCTAATTTTTGCACCGACTGCGACTGCTCAAGCTGCAACAATTGAAACATTGGCAGATGATACCTTATATTATGAGACAGTTATAGAAGAAACTGCTTCTTTTTCTCCTATGGCATCAAATACGGCAAAAACAAAGACTGGCTACAAAACAACTTATTGTAAGAATGCTAATGGTACAGTTCTCTGGTCTGTAACAGTAACTGCTCGTTTCTCATACAATGGTACAACCGCAACCTGTACATCTTCATCTGTATCCGCTACTATTAAGGATTCGACTTGGAAGATATCCAATAAATACAGCACACGCTGTTCTAATTATGGAACAGCCACAGCCACCGGTCAGGAATATATTAATAATAAACTAGTAAAGTCTGTTACAAAGACCGTTAAACTGACCTGTTCTCCAACCGGAACGCTTTCATAGAAAAACAAATTTCAACATAAAAATACAGCCCCCATATAACTAACCTGGCTATATGGGGGCTGTGTTTTTATGTCTGTTTTCTTATTTAAACGTTTTCTTCGTTCTGTGGAACTGCTTCCGGCTGGGATGTAGGTGCAGCTGCCGGTGCGGATTCCTGTACAGGCTCTGCCTGTGGTGCAGGTGCGACATTCTGCTGCGGTGGCATCTCATTCGTCTGTGGTGCCATACCCTGTGGTGGCATTCCATTCATCTGTGGTGCCATACCCTGTGGTGGCATTCCATTCATCTGTGGTGCCATGCCCTGTGGTGGCATTCCGTTCATCTGTGGTGCCATGCCCTGTGGTGGCATTCCGTTCATCTGTGGATTGTACATGCCCTGTGGTGGCATTCCGTTCATCTGCTGATTGTACATGCCCTGTGGTGGCATTCCGTTCATCTGTGGATTGTACATACCCTGTGGCGGCATTCCGTTCATCTGCTGATTATACATACCCTGTGGTGGCGTCTGCTGATACTGGTTGCCACTGTTCATGATACGGTGTTCCTGTTCCTCTACTTCTCTGTACTCTTTCTCCAGAGCTGCGATATTCTCCAGGCCCTTTGCAGCGCTGTCGAACAGATGCTTGATCTCCTCCGGTGCTTCTTCCTTATTCAGATTGTAATAATATCTTCCGATCTCTGTATAGATTCTATCAAGATTTGAATTCTCAGATGAGATCTTACCTTTTATCTTTGTCTTCTGTGCAGCACATTTTGTACTGTCAACTGCCTGATTGGCTAATGACTTTGTCTTTTCAAATGCATTCTGAAAAAAATTACCTGCCATTTTCAAATGACCTCCTTACGTTAATCATCAATATATTTATTTAATGTCTCAACAACATCATTCAGATTGTATGGCTTAGCTATGTAATCGTCCAGTTTATTCTCAAGAATTCGTTCCTTATCGCCGAACATCGCTCTCGCCGTTACTGCGATAATCGGAAGTCTCTTTCTCTTTTCCTTCTGCTCGATCTCACGGATCTCCTGTGTAGCTGCGATACCATCCATAACAGGCATCTGTACATCGAATAAAGCAGCATCGTAGATCTTCTGTTTGAAGAGTTCAACTGCTTTCTGACCATTCTCTGCAATATCATAAGAGAAGCCTGCCATACCAAGCAGCTTACCGATTACCTGCTGGTTAACCGGTTCATCCTCAGCTACAAGGATTCTTGCCTTGCTGTGTGCATTGATTGAGAATACAGCCGGCTCTTCTTCCTGCTCAATCTCTACTGATGCATCATCCGATGCCTTTACAACCTTCATAGGTACTTCTACGATGAAAGTAGAACCAATATCTTCTTTACTCTGAACCTGAATGTTACCACCCATCAGTTCAACGATCTGCTTTGTGATTACAAGTCCAAGTCCTGATCCGCCATATCTTCTTGTATCAGAAGAATCAACCTGACTGAAACGGATGAACAGCTTGCTCATGTTTGCTTCTGAAATACCGATTCCGGTATCTGCAACCGCCATACGGATCTTAACTTTATTTTCCCCTTCCATATCCATGGATGCGATCTTAACACGGACACTTCCTTCGGAGGTGAACTTGATCGCGTTTGATAACAGGCAGTTTAATACCTGCTGAATTCTCTGTCCATCGCCCTTTACCAGCTTTGGAATATTGTTTCCAAATGAACAGTCGAGCTGTAACCCCTTATTATTTGCAAGTGGTACCTGTGCAGCAACCGTCTCCTCGATCGCCTGCTTGATATCAAATGTTTCTTCTTTGATCTTGTATTTTCCTGCTTCCAGTTTACTGATATCAAGAATATCATTGATCAGTCGGAGCAATGTATCCGCACAGTTCTTTGCGGTTACAAGATTATCTCTGTAATCTGCCTGAAGATCATCTGCCATCAATGTAAGCTGGAGCATACCCAGAATACCATTGATAGGTGTACGGATCTCATGGCTCATATTTGCAAGGAACTCAGCCTGTGTCTTATAGGCTGCATTCGCATCAACAATTGCCTTGGACAATTTGTTCTCTGTATCTTTCTGATCTGTGATATCGATAACGACCATGTTAATGTAATCTGCTTCTGACTTATACATTACGGTATTGAATACCTTCTGAAGGGATTCCATCGTGATCTCGACATCCATCAGATCTCCTTCTTTTGTTCCGGAGTTATTATATGCCGTGAACCATGCATTGATATCCTGAAGAACTTCAATCTTGCTCTCCTTCAGGTTCTTGCCGGTGTAATCACTGACATCAAGTTTGAAGTACTCGCCAAAGATCTCGTTTGCATCTACAATCTGATAACTGGTTCCGTTTACAGGATCTTCTATGATCTTTGCCTGCGCAAATCCGATTGGCAGGTTCATAAATAATTTCTTATATTTATCTCCCTTGCCACCATTGCCTCCGGCACTGTCACCGCAGACGATAAACAAGCCTCCAAATGTTACAATCGCAGCAAGTATTCCAACGATCAGAGCACCCGCTCCTACCCCTGCAACACCTAAGATACCAGCCAGAAGACCAAGTACCGCACCGGCTGCTGCGACCGGTTTCCAACCCAACTCCTTAATTTTCTCCATTGATGCACCTCTATTTCTACTTTTTTGAATCTAATACTTTGACTCCACATGTTATTATATTATAAATGAATGTTAAGGTCAACGAGATGATAAAAAAACCTATAGATTTTTCATAAAATCTATAGGCCTTTTTTGATATTTTTTACTATATATAACTAACAACATTATTCTGTTTCTTTTTATAATATGTCAGATATAAACAAATTTACCGGATGTACGCCACTCATTTTTTATCTATGTTATACATCCTATCTACAACCTTCAAATGGTCGCCTTGCAGATGCTCAGATTCCCGATCTCTACTTCTTGTCATCGTCAAATACATCCTTAAGGATCTCATCTACATGCTTGTAATAATCATCATCTGTTGACGGTTCAGCTTCATTCCGTACAGACTCCGGAAGCCTCTCATCATCCCTTGATACCTCTATTATATCTGATGGCTCTACATCGGAGATTTCACCTGACCGACTTCTGCGTCTCCGCTTGCCGGATGCCGCACCTTCCAGGCGATTCTGAAGCTGTGTTCTTCCGCATAAGAATCCGAACAAGATCCAGCATGCAAATGTAAGAATCAGTCCAAGCTTCAAGCCCGGTGGGAAATACCTGAACTCGACCACATGCTCTCCGGTCGCAAGCTTCAAGGCTATGAAAGCATTTCCTACCGTGTCGATCTCATACTTCTTGCCATCTACATAAGCTGTCCAGCCCTTATCATATGGGATGGATGTAAACAGCAGTCCCGGATAGTCGATCGTCATATATCCTTTCACATAACCATCTTTCATTTTACCAACCAGCATCTGCTGAGCACTTAATATATCATATGCCTGTAAGAAGGAATCCCAGTTAAAGGAAGATACGACCAGTCTGGCACTTCCGCTGTTCGCCTGTGAACTCTGGAAACAATACTCAACCGTTACGGTCTGTCCCTGAACCAGATGTCCGACATGGTAAGTCTGGTTCTGAAGTCTCTCATAATTCTGTTCCTCTCCGTCTACATAGATCCTTACCTTATTGATACCGGAGCTGTTTGCCAGAATATAGATATCTGCGGACTCGTCCGTCACATCAAAGCTCAGCTGGAAATCGCACTTACTGTTGTCCGTTCTTGTATAGGAATAATACTCGCTGGTATCACTATCATGTGACAGCTCGCAGTTATCACTGTACATCGTTACTTCCGGATATAACTGTGAGAATACACCCGGCACACCGGTTGACAGCTTCACAAACTGATTTAAGGTATCGAACATGTTACCGATCGTACCATCATAATCTAACAGGTCATTATTTACCATGTAGCCAAGACTTAACGCATATGGATTTTCATATATGTTCACTCCATCTACATCTGTTACATAGTTGACATCAAAATAATTATATTCGCCCTCTCTCTGTAACAGATAACGCACACCCAGTAATGAATTGGATAAGGTGTTACCGCCGTCGAACAGGAATTCATTTGCACCTGTGTAATATCCAAGGTCATGCATCATATCAACCAGATCAGCGGACACTGTCGATCCGAACAGACAGACGCTCTTAAGATTATAATAAGTAGGCTCATCTACGATCTTTGTATTCATCAGCTCTACTCTATACGCCTTGTCCTTACAGTCCAGTGTATCGATCGCCTGATTCATCGATGATTCCATGCCAAAATACTGGCTGATATCGACATATCCGTTGCTGTCATATCCCTTAATTCCATTTGTGACCGTCTCTACCAGACAGGCTATGGTCAGTACATATATGACGAGCTTCCGCCAGACTCCCTTTGTCAGGGTAAATGCCAGTATTAACAATGCATATATCGTCAGGAATATCTCAGTCCAGATCAGTGTCTGACGCTCAATCGTACATTTCTTATAGGATAAGATCAAAAAACCATATCCAAATGCTACAGCCAGAAGTACCGCAAAGGTATCTTTCTTATCCAGAAGCAGAAGCACCTCACAGCACATGGCAAGCATCAGGGAAATGAACAGGAATGAGAATCGGTTCGGAATTCCGTACTGATCATGAAAGCCATGCCAGATATAATTCAACAGCTTATTATTAAAGCTTGCAAAGATCACTACCAGAATGATCACATTCTTTATCTTATCCCACAGCTTAATGTTCCGGTTAAACAGATAGACAAATACCAGAACAAAGCAGATCGTTCCGCAATAAATGTTCAGACCGCCGTCAAACTGCTGGTTCTTGATCGGCTTCGTCAGATAAAACAGCTGTTTGATCTGATCCCATATACTTCCATACCATTCCCATTTCGGAAATACTCTGGTCGCCGACGCTGTTGTATTCAATCCCAGATATGCAGGGATCAACAGAAATGCCGACATACCCGCTGCCAGCAGAGAGCATCCGGCAAATCGGAAGCCATCGGTAAAGAATCGCTTCACACTCTTATGGTTCGTCAGCAGAAAGACCATAACGAGGAAGATACAGATCATAAAACTCATATAATAGTTACACATCAGCGCATAGAACAAAGACAGAACATAGAGCTTATAATCCCCTCTCTCTGTCATACGCTCAAAGCCTGCCATGATGAGTGGAAGGATCATGATACAGTCCATCCACATCAGATTCCATGAATATCCGATCACATAATTACTGATCGCATATGCCGTTGAGAAGATCAGGATCGCAACATCATATGTCTTATAATTCTTGCATTTCTCACGCATATAATATGCAAATGACATACCGGAAAGTACGATCTTGATTCCGATGAACAAACTCATTGCAATATAGATATGTTCTCTTTTAAATAATACAACAAGGAAATTGATCGGACATGCAATATAATATGCGATGATCGCCAACATATTACTTCCAAGTCCGATATCCCATGTATAGAACAGACTGCCTTCATTCTTTAACTTATCATAATAATCTGAGAAAAACGGCAGATACTGATGAAGACTGTCTACCATCGTCAGACTGTTTCCTCCAAACGGTCCGATCTTTTCCGCGATCCATACCCCTAAAAGGAAGCACGCAGGGATCACTCCCGCAAGCAGGATAAGATAATTTCTTCTCATAAATATCCGGATTGACATTTTTTCTTTCTTAAAGACAAAGCACTTACCGAATATATAATTGATCATGACTACAAAGAACTGAACAATGATCTTCGATATAAATTCATTGCAGCGAAACGAATCACATAACAGATTCATGCCGACAACTTCAACCAACATCGCAAGAAGCCTTGTTCCGACAAAGGAGATAAATTCCCGTATCAGCGTTCCTGCATCTTTTTTACTGCTCTCTGTGAACACAAAAAACTTATTTGCAAAGAATGCGAATAAAATCGCCAGTGATATAGCTATGATATTCGCTACGCTTCTTGACAAATCGGTAAACAGACGCAGCAGATAAAAAGATACAATATTTACAACCGTAGTTGCCCCGCCTGCTATTACATATCTGACAATTTCTTTTTCTAATAACTTCTTTATTTTGTCCATAATGAAAACTCTCTTATACCGGCTACAGCCGAACAGTTATCCCGATCGGCTGTGCTATTTATGTGTGTGTTATTTTGTGTGTTTATTTCGTGTTGCCAAGTCCTGACATCAGATAGATCATCGGAGAATTCCAATAGATCGTCACCTCATTACAGGAGAATGACTGCGCATTGTCTGCATATCTGCTCTCCGGTGCTTTGCCCAAAAGAACAGCCTTTGCATATGGATCTTCCAGATTACTGTCTGCGCCACCTACTAACATACCCGGCATTGCTACCTCTAATACCTGAGATGGTCTGTGGTGCGGATGAAGCGGAGTTCTTGTACCATAGCCTGTTACATAACAGTAGCCGACTGCATTTCTTCCAAGCAGATAGTCTCTTTGGTATGAAGCATATTTTACATAATCTGCATTTGGCTTAAGCTTATTTGCCATCAGAAGTAACATTCCTTTATTTGCAATGTTCATATTGCTTCCCCATGCAAATGTCTTGGTTGGTGATACCCATACACCGAAACCGTTGTCTTTAATCTGATCTACGGTCTTATCTACTTCATTGAAGAACAATTCGTTTGCCTTGGCAGAACCGCCGTCATATTTGATGTAGTCATACAGAGCGTAATATCCGACATCTGCCCATCCAAGTCCATAGTTTACGATATCACTACCCTCAATGATTGCATCGGCAGCCTTCTTATAGGAAGCATCTCCAGTTGCTGCATATAATTCTACCGCTGCCCAGATCGTCTCATCACGGAAGATCGTATCCGGATATTCACCTGTTACGATATCGTCCGGATTTGAGAATCCGTAAGCATCCATATTACCGCTCAGGTATTCATATGCCTTCTTTGATGCATCCAGACATTTTGCTGCAAAATCCGCATCGTAATCTTTATAAAGAACTGAAGCCTTTGCCATAACAGCCGCAAAATCTCCGGTCGCTGTATTTGAGATCGGACATGCGATCAGCTGTGCGGTTTCTTCTTCCGGCATAACTGTCTCAGGGAATACATCACAGGTTACCTTGTGATATACACCACCATTTGCATCCTGCATCTTGAGCAACCAATCCAGCTCAAATCTTGCTTCATCTAAGACATCCGGCACACCGTTTCCGCTCTCCGGAATACCGATGTCATCTGCCTTATATCCATTGTCTTCATATGTTAAGAACAGATCCTGTACTGTCTTTGCACCTGATACAACATAGCGTCCATAATCACCGGCATCATGCCAGCCGCCTGTTACATCGATCTTCTTATCTGTTCCGTATACAACCGCTTCACCTGTATGGCAGGCGGGATGTGCAAATTCACCTGCAATGCTGCTATCAAGCTCCACACCGCAACGCTGATTATAAAGCATCAGCACGACATCCTTATACAGATCTCCGTAAATGTCGTCACCGATCTTGAATTCCACTGATTCTTCTCCATCATCTGTCTTGATCTTATAGGTTCCTGCATCCTTTACGGATGAGAAATCCGCCTGCTTACAGAACATCTCTGATGGTGGATCGTAGGTAGCTTCTTCCGGCAGATCTGCTGAATATACAGATTTTCCTGATGCCACATCAATTACTTCAAATGATTTCGCATTTTTTCCGATCACGGTAGCGACCTTGGAGTCACCGGTCATGTAGCCCACCTGGTTCACATTGATAGCCATAGGATCAGGTGTTGCTTCTACCTGCTGTGCGCCGGAAGCATCAACTGCCTCTAATAAAATATTATCAAAATAAATATTATGCTCTGCTTCATCTCCGGTCATACCTTCCTGTTTTCCCATGTTGAAGCAAAGTCTTGGTGCAGGATCGGAATCCTCCTCCATCTTAAACTGTGCTGTGATATGCTGTGTCTCCGGTCCGATCGTGATCACATCACTGGTGTATGCATGATAATCTCCACCATTGATCTGTAATCTCCATTCAATCGTACGTTCCAGATCAGAACGGACATCGAAGGAATATTCATAGACACAACCCTGATACAGACGGAATCCATCATAATAGATCTGGTTCGCATAGTCTACGCTTCCCGTCTTCTTAATATTGATACGAAGTTCTCCATCTTCATTGGTCATTTCTTCATTTCCACCATTTGTATAAGTATGGAAACCATCGGTATCTTTATCATCAAAGTTGATATTGATCACCTTATCGCCGTCTGACACCCCGAGTTCCTCCTCTGTTGTTGCTTCTTCGGTCGTAGCTTCGGTTGTCTCTTCTTCGGTTGATACCTCTGTTGTCACTTCTGTCTCAGAAGTCGAACCATCGGTATCCTTCTTTGCTCCGCCACAGCCTGCAAGCAACGACATCGTCATCGCTGCTGTCAGGCACATGACTGCAACCTTCTTCATTTTTCTCATGTCTTATTGTCCCTCCATGTTTTCTATATTGCTATGTACCTTCCTTCTCAACTGTACATATAACTCTATCTCATGAATCATGTTCATTCAACACTTCATTACTGATCTGAATACTGCAAAACATCCTGATACTTCATATGTCCTCCAAAAATATCAAGTGCACTGCCTATCGTGAAATCAATCCGATTCTGCCCCAACACACGGAGCTTATCCAGATCATCAAATGATGCAATACCACCTGCATAAGTTACAGGTATTCTGCCCCAATCTCCAAGAAGCTTTGCGATATGCATCTCTATACCGGATGCCTTACCTTCCACATCTACAGCATGGATCAGATATTCATCACAATAATCGGAAAGCATGTCCAATGTATCTGCTGTTATCTTCACATTTGTAAACTTCTGCCAGCGATCTGTCACAATGTAGTATCCGTCCTCGCGTTTTCTACAGCTTAAGTCCAACACCAGATGTTCCTTTCCGACTGCCCGTCTGATCGCAGTCAGATTATCGTAGTTGATCTCACCATTCTTAAAGACATAGGATGTGACGATCACATGGGATGCTCCCATATCAAGAAACCGTCCGGCATTCTCGGCATTGATTCCGCCGCCGATCTGCAGCCCTCCCGGATATTCCGCAAGCGCAAGCTCTGCCTGATGGCAGTCCGCTTCGTAGTACCCGCTCCCCGCAGGATTCAATAAAATGATATGTCCACCATGTAGCCCGGCAGCCTTATACATCCTTGCAAATGCAGCCCCGTCATACTCAGATACAAAATTCTCCTTCGCAGTATTGCCTTCATCCTGAAGGCTGCTGCCAACGATCTGTTTTACTTTTCCATTATGTATATCGATACACGGACGAAATCTCATCTCTCACCCCGGCTGATACGCCTTTTCCATTTCTGTATATTTCTCCTGCCGATTCTTTTAAACATCCGCAGATATCATTTATTCTATCACAGAACCGACTATAAGCCAAGTCCTCTCATCGGCCTTCTCCTACGCATATCACTCCGACATAGACCTGTTCCGCTCCGGCCTCCTGCAAGGCTTCTGTACATGCCTGCACCGTTGCCCCTGTCGTATAGATATCATCTATTAATAACACTGTCTTCCATTCCACCGGAAGCATCTTAACTTCTAATGCCTGTTTAATATTATTAGCGCGTTCAAGCGGAGATAATTCCTTCTGCGGTGCTGTCTCTGATACCCGGAGCAAATGCGTCTTATCTACCGGAAGATGAAGCTGTCGTCCTACCACCTCGGCCAAAAGCTCAGCCTGATTATAGCCACGTTTCTTTCTTCTGCGCTTATGTATCGGCACCGGAAGAATAATCTGTATCCGGTCTGCAACCCCTGCTTTTCTGAGACGTTCTGCCACAAGGTTGCCATAATAATCCACATATTCCCGTTTATTATGATATTTAATAGCAAGCACACTGGATGCAACCGGCTCCTCATAACGAAAGACCGGATATGCCCGCTCGAAGCTTCTGGTGTGTCGCCTGCAGTCTTCACAATATTCCTGTTCAGCTTCCGAAAGCTCCTTCCCGCATTTCATACAGACCGGCCCGGTCACATATGGCAGCGTCTTATGCCTGTTACAGATGCCCTGTTCGCCATATGCCATAACTACATCACAGATCGGACATCTCCTTGGGAATACAAGATCCATAAGCGTCCGGTTCCACATATTCTGTTCCCGCATATTTTATCCCCCTTTATCACTCTGGATTTATGCCAGTTCTGCCAGTCGTTCAGCAAATGTCGTATACCGCTTCTGTTCATCGATATTATCGATCATCGTCTTAACCAGACCGATATTTCCTACGATCACAACACCTTTTCTGGCTCTCGTAACTGCCGTATAGAGCAGATTCCGATTCAACAGCTTTGCCGGTCCTGTAAGAAGTGGAATCACTACGACCGGATATTCGCTTCCCTGTGATTTATGTATCGTGATGGCATAAGCATGTTCCAGTTCATCAAGCTGGGAATAAAGGTAATCTACCAGTCTTCCGTCGTCGTATTCGACAACGATCTTCTGATCGAATTCATCGATTTCTTTTATAAAACCAACATCTCCGTTAAATACACCTACGCCCTCTTCCTTCACAAAGCGGCCCTTTGCATCCATGATCTTCCACTCCAGCTTATAGTTGTTCTTGATCTGCATGACCTTGTCACCCTTACGGAATACAACATCATTTTTCTCTTTCTCCGGTATGCTTCTGCTCGAAGGATTCAGGATCTCCTGCAATCGTTTATTCAGATTCTCGACACCCAGCTCATACTTACGCATCGGAGTAAGCACCTGGATATTCATCGGGTCGACCTGAAAGAAGCCCGGCAGACTGTCTAAGATTAAATGCTTCAATTCCGCAATGATATCCTGTGATCCCTGTCTTGGAATATAGAAGAAATCCCTGCTCTTATTATTGATCTCAAGCTGCTTTCCCGCATTGATCAAATGGGCATTCGTAATAATGTCACTATTCTCACCCTGTCGGAATATCTTGTCCAGCACCGTTACAGAGAATACCCCCGAACGAATGATATCCTTTAATACATTGCCCGGTCCGACCGATGGAAGCTGATTGGAATCTCCTACCAGTACCAGCCTGGTTCCCGGCATGATCGCTTGCAGCAGGCTGTAGAACAGACTGCTGTCTACCATCGACATCTCATCTATTATGATCACATCCGCTTCTAACGGATTATTTGAATTTCTTACAAATGTATAAGCAGAGCGGTTACCTTCTTCATCAATCCCGCCACCGGACAGCTCCAACAGGCGGTGGATCGTCTGCGCCGTATATCCGGTTGCCTCGGTGATTCTCTTTGCCGCGCGTCCGGTCGGTGCCGCAAGCATCAGTTCCAAATTCAGCTTCTCAAACATCTTGATCATGGCATTGATCGTTGTAGTTTTACCGGTACCCGGTCCGCCTGTGATCACTGCCACACCGTTGTTGACCGCATTCTTGATCGCAAGTTTTTGTTTTTCTTCCAATGTGATCTTCTCTGCTTCCTCGATCTGCGCAAGCATCTTATCCAACGGTCGATCCTCTGATGTGAAATCCAGATCGATATCTGACAGTATCCTCGCCGAATTCAGCTCAATATAATAATTTGCCGCCGCATAGACAGCAGTAACATCTCCGGCAAGCTCCTTTACGATCGCCTTACCCGTCATCTGAAGTTCTATGATCTGGCTTCCGATCTCATCTTCCAGTTCTTCATTATATGGTACATTGTCAGCAACCAAGAGCGAATAGGTCTTTGCCACCAGCATCTGCTTCGGAAGATACATATGTCCGAGCTGGCTCGCATTTAACAATGTATATAACAGTGCCGCGCGGATACGAAAATCCGAGTCACTGCTGATTCCCATGCGCTCTGCGATCTCATCTGCCGTCTTAAAACCGACACCATTTATGTCCTCTGCAATCCTGTATGGATTTGACCGGATGATCTTATACATCTCCTGTCCATATTCATTGAAGATTTTTACTGCCAGATTGATTGATATTCCATATCCGGTCAGGAAAATAATCGCATCCTGCATCTCTTTCTTTTCATTATAAGAAACAGCGATATCTCTTGCTTTTCGTTCCGAGATACCTTTAACTTCCGCCAGTCGTTCCGGTTCTTCTTCAATTATGCGCAGAGAATCCATCTTGAATTTTTTAACGATACGTTTTGCCAGTGCCTCACCGACACCCTTTATGATACCGGAACCCAGATATCGTTCTACACTTATCATATCATCCGGCATTTTTATTTCATAAGATGTAAATTTGAATTGGAGATCATACTGGGGATGATTGACATATTCCCCTTCCGCAGATATATAGATTCCCTCACTGACGCCGTGAAGGGTTCCGACAAAAATGTCTTCGCCGTCTTCACCCTCTACAGTGAAAACGGCGTAGCCATTGTCGTCATTTTTATAGATAACTTTTTCAACATAACCTTCTTTTATCACAACAAGTCTCCTGCGTTACTCTTTCTTACTGTTGAGTAATTCGATATATTTTCCTGTTCCGATAGCAACTGCACGAAGTGGATCTTCCGCAGTCATGGTTGTAATTCCTGTCTTTTCTTCCAGAAGCTCTTCCAGTCCGTGAAGCAAAGCTCCACCACCGGTCAGTACGATACCTCTGTCAGCAATATCTGCTGCCAGTTCAGGCGGAGTACGTTCCAGAACGGAGTGAACAGCCTCACATACCTGTGATGCAGGTTCTCGGAGTGCTTCTTCTGTCTCATCTGAGGTTACGGTAACTGTCTTCGGAAGTCCGGTTACAAGATTTCTTCCGCGGATATCCAGTGTGATATTCTCAGGTCTTCTAAAACATGTACCAATCTTGATCTTGATCTCCTCTGCGGTTCTCTCACCGATCAGAAGATTGTGTTTTTTCCTCATAAAACGTACGATTGCTTCATCAAAATCATCTCCGGCAACCTTAATGGATGCACTTACAACCGGACCGCCCAGAGATATAACCGCGATATCCGAAGTTCCGCCACCGATATCAACGATCATGTTGCCACATGGTCTGTAGATATCAATTCCTGCTCCGATTGCTGCTGCCACCGGTTCTTCTATGATAGACACGTCTCTTGCGCCTGCTGCGTAAGTTGCGTCCTCTACTGCTTTCTTCTCAACCTCTGTTACCTGTGAAGGCACACATACACTGATACGAGGTCGTCTTCCAAAGTAACTTCTGCCTACTGCTTTCTGAACAAAATACTTTAACATCTTTTCTGTTATTGTGTAGTCCGATATAACGCCCTGACGAAGCGGGCGGATTGCTACGATATTTCCCGGTGTTCTTCCAAGCATAAGTCTGGCTTCTTCACCGATCGCTACTATTTTATTTGTATCTCTGTCATAGGCAACTACGGACGGCTCTTTTAATACAACGCCCTTGCCTTTTACATATACCAATATACTGGCGGTACCTAAATCTATACCGATATCTGAACTTGCCATGATTGGTCCCCTTTCTGGTTACTGTTAATCCTGTACATCCCTTAATATTACAAGAGATGCCTTTCTTCCGTCAAGCCATTTCATGCTGACTTCGGATAAATCCATGATCTTGTCGAACTGTCTTATATAGCTTCTCCAGCTTACCTCTTTCCGTTCAGTAAGGAACGGCTTCTGTACGGTCGCCACACCCTTAAATGTATCATTCAGATCACGGATCAACGTCTTACTGTCTTTTCCTGTAAAATCATATCCAAGCATATCATTTAACGGCTGATTGGAGAACAATACCTCCCCCGTCTCTTCATCACGGATAAAGATGCCGATCTTGATATGATTATAAGTATCTACCAGAAGCTTATTTACCATTCGGATATTACCATCACCTTCTATTCTGGCAAGGATACCCTGAATGACATTCCGAATGTCCTTCGAGAATTCAATATCATCCTCTGACCATATCTTATCCGTATGGTTATTCGCCATAACGATACATCCGCTGATAATATTATTGATCTCTATACTGAGTGCAACAAAGCTTGTTACACCGATCTGTTCCATATTACTCTGAAAATTCTTAAAGTCATGGTTCTTATCCGCTACAATGCAGTCATATGTTCTTTCCTTACTGTGCGCAAAGAATTTCTTACCCTTCTGCCATTCTTCCACATATTCTTCCGCAGACATGCTTTTTTCCCTTGACCAGATATGGCTGCACATATACTCCTGATCTTCGTTCAGTGAGTATATCGCCATAACATCGATGCCCAGATAATCACCGGTTCTTTCCAAAATATTGCTGATTGTCTTATTATCATCGCTGTCCATGGAACTGAGTGCTTCTGTCAGGATCTTCTGTCTCTGGATCTTTTCCTCTAACAACATTTCAACAGATTTGCTCCGTTCTGCTTCTTTAGACAGGACCTTGTCATTATATGCATATTCTGAGAAGATATTGCACATATTCCACTGGATCTTATATACCCTCTTCATCTTTGCAACATCTGCTGTATCATATCCGCACAGAATCCAGGTTGCGATATGTTTCTCTCCGATCTTAACCGGTGCACCGCAGATAATACTTCCATCTATACCATCATCCATCTCCATAATGACCGGAACATTGTTCTGGAGAATCACCTCATTTAACTTCACAATGATGCTCTTATACTGAGGTTTCTCAAAAAGATCATAAAAGCTTCCCATATGCAGAGACGGTCCTGCCGGTTCTACAAGCTGATCACCCGCCGGAGATACAACCGTTGAATACAGTCCGCTTAAGCTTGCAAATGCTTTTACAATACTGTTCCATTTGTCTTTATCGATACTCTCGCTCGTATATTCATTCTCATCTACAGTCGTGTTCATAATGTAAGAAAGCTTGTCTTCATACTCTTTCTTAGCTTCCTCTACACTGTTCTGCAACTTCTTGTTCTCTGTAATATCTGTTATAAAGAACTCGATCGTATAAGAAGAATCCTCTGCCTGTGTGATACTGTTCTGGGAACGAACCCATCTGACATTTCCATAATCATCTACGATACGATACTCGTCCTCATAATCAGATCCACCACTCTTTAACACATTCTTCGCATTCTGAATAACTCTTGCGCGATCCTGCGGATGAACATAGTCTTCTGTCAATTTATTTCCAGCCATAAGTGCATCTACATTCATTCCAAGCAATCTGGCATTCGGTGTAATGTATTTCAATGTGCTGTGTCCTCTGCTAATGGATTTTACCATCACAAGACTCTTGATCTTGTTCATAACAGATAATATATATTCACCTTTTTCCCCATCATAGGAATGCTTTTTTTCTTTTACAAATAGTAGTTCAATGCCATCGGCACCTCCGTCCGGCGACTTTACGATATGACAGTTCAGCATCATAGTAGTGATCGCACTTTCTGCCGATACAAAACGTACCTTCATCTCAAAATCCGTATGCCCGGTATTCTCCGCCTTATAGAGATTCCCGATCAGGATATCATAGTCATTCTTAACTATAATATCGCGAATGCCTACAGCTCCACTGTAAAAGTCACCTTCTTTATATCCGAATTCCGTTATATTCTTTGTTACATAACGAGTCTGCCATCTGCTGTCCGGCTTGTAGAGATACAGTGCCAGAATGCCTGCATGGTTAATAATACGTTCCAGACTCATACTTCCGATTGCTACATCGGAACGCAGTTCAAACAGCACCATATATGCTTTTTTTCCGTTATATTCAAACTGATTGACAAATCCGCTTACAACCAGTCTTTTTTTCTTATTTATATTCAGCAGAAGTCGATGCCAGATGATCGTTTTTTTCTCATTTAAAATCGGCCAAAACTCATCACTGGACATAAACTTATCCGGTGCCATCGTAATCGAATCGATCTGATTACCGACCAGTTTTACCGCTGCATTGTTGATACTTAAAACTTCTCCATCCTCGCAGAATACAACTGCGGGATATTCAATATGGCTCAGAAAATCTGAATAATTACTGATTTTGCCTATCTCCAAATGTATCCCTCTTTTCTCTTATGCAACCCCATAGACACATAAAACTTTTCCATGTCAGCCATAGAAAAGTTTCATGTATTTTAAATATCGCTGTTAAAATTATTCCTCTGTCTTGCTGTCTTCACTGCCGGCAGCTGTTTCTTCTTTCTCATCGTCTGATGATACCATCGATGTTGCTTCACTCTTTAGACCTGTAAACGCCTTATCCGCAATATCCTTTGTTACACAGCATGCGTCTACGACACCATCTAAGGCTGCAAGCAACTCACCCATATACTTGCTGACTGCATCGCACTCTTTCTTTACATTCTTTCTGAGTACATATGCTTCGCCGGTTGCTTTATTCGTGATAGCTTCAGCTTCCTTCTGTGCATTTTCTTTCTGAGTTCTGCACTCATAATCTGTCTTTGCACTTAATGCTTCGGCAGCTTCATGTGCTTTATTTCTTGTACGTTCACTGTCGCTGTAAGCCTGTTCCTTCAGACTTGCACAGGTTGCTTCTGTCTCATCATACATCTGCTTGCACTTTTCATTTGTCTCTGTTTCAAGTGCATTGCAACGATCTGTTGTCTCTTTCTCCATTGCTTCGCATTTTGCAGTCATCTCTGCATGCTGAGCTTCACACTCTTTATTTGTCTGGGCGATCAATGCATCCGCACTCTCTCTTGCCTCTAAAAGTGTTCTTGAAATAGACTCATATCTTCCTGCTGATTCGAATTCTTTCTGCTTATAAGCATTTACCTGCTCTTTCAGGGATTCGATCTCGCTTTCATATTCGGAATTCTTAGTCTTAAGTCCTTCGATCGTCTTATTCGACTCTGTCAGGTTTACTTCTCTCATAGTCTTAAGGCTTAATACAGCTTCGCTGAGCTTATTTACATTTGCTTTTAACTCATTAACTTCCTTCTCATGGTCAGCCTTTAACTCCTCAATATAATAATCAACCGAATTCTTATCATATCCACCAAATGTTACAGTCTTAAATGTAGACTCTGCCTTTACTTCTGTTTCATCAAAATTATCTTTGTTCTCTTTTGCCACGATAATCCCTCCAAAATAATCTATTATTTAAGCTGCGCCCGATGTCTTAACAGGATCTGTTACCGGCATCCCTTTCTATTGTGTGTGTGATACTCATGCTTTCCGGCGCAAATGCTCATTTTCTGTAAACACCAATTGAAATGATTATAACACACCCTTATTGTTTTGCACAATTATTTTTTCTTAATTTAGTTACAAAGCACATATTTTGTGCTATATTGAACGAAGAAAATACAAATCGAACTGTTAGGAGGAATTTTTATCAACATGAAACGTACAAGAAACTATCTGACAGCCATTCTTATGATCGTGATCGGTCTTATCTCACTTACCGGCTGTGGTCAGAAGAAAGCTACTGCATACCAGTCGTATGTGAAAAATCTTCTCGATGTCAATTACAAAGGTGATTACACCAACTATATAAAAGAAAACAAAGGAAATGAAACCGACGCACTCGCTATGTATCAGGAATGTCTGTCAAATCTGGCAAATCAGCTGATCTCGCACTACAACCTGAATACAAATAAGTCTGTCGAGGTTACCCAGACTTTCACGACTCTTGCAACTACGATCTATAGTAATGCAAAATATGAAGTCTCTGAAAGTTATAAAGAAAATGGCGATTATTATGTGGATGTAACTATTTATCCGATCGCAGTCTTAGACCAATCCTACGACGAGATCATGTCATATATAGAGGATTTCAACAAGGATGTCAATAATGGCGTATATAACGATGTTAAAAAAGAGGAATACGATAAGAAGTTTGCAAACGGAATTGCCTCCATCCTCACTTCTCATGCAGAGAATCCTGAATATAAAGATGCCGTTGTCGTAAAAGCACTTATCAACGATGATGGCGAATACTACAGTATCGCATCCGACAGCCTCACGGAGATCGATCAGGCGATGGTCGCCACCGAAACCGCCGACGCTACGGAAACCGACACTTCCGAAGAATAAACGAGTGAACGACAACAGCACCAATTTTTATCTAAAAAAAAGAACAATACCCTTTCACTACGCAGAACACTCTCGTTCTATTTCTCACGTAGCGGTACTAAACTCCCACCTAATGGTGGTTTGTTAAGGACCGACGTTCGTAACTGAGACCTTAGCGAGGCTCACCGAGGTTAGTTCGAAGTTATACAGAGTAAAAAAGTCTGCTACATGAAAGATATTGTTCTTTTTTCTATCTATACATACTACACACTGTTGTCTTTCTGCCTACTGATATAATACTTACAGAATAGTTATATGAAAAGGCTTCGTCTGTCAGAAACAAGACGAAGCCCCTTTTGTTTAAATGATCATATCCAGCATTTATTTGTTCGATATCATAAAGCGATACTTTTATTTTGTTTATTTCTCGCGGAATGTGAATTCCTCGTTTGCAAGTTTGAATTTACTGCCATCGATCAGCATCATGTCTGTGCCGCTGTTGATGATCTTTCCGCCAAGGTAGGTGTGGTTGGTTGATTTGTTATCACGCAGATAATAAACGCCATTGACGTTGATGATATATGCATGACGACGGCTGACGGAATTGTTGTCTGTTACCTGATAATCAACACCCTGTGCCGACTTACCGATACAGAAGATCGGCTTGTCTATCTTGATACGCTCACCGGTTCTGGTTCTAACGATCACAGGTCCCGGTTTGCCTTTTGTTGCATTTGTAAGAACTGTCGTTGATGTTGCATCAGATTCGTCATCATCGAATCCGATATCACTGCCGGAATAATCTTTTACTTCCTTCGCCAGCTTAAAGCTTGGAGTTGATACAACAGTTGTCTGCAACGGAGCTTCTGTATTTTCTTCTACAGCTTCTGCCATCTGCGGTCTTACAATAAAATGCTGTTCATCTTCCGGATGAACATTATTATCATTCTTCATATCTGTGATAAACTTATAGAACTCTGACAGATAAAATGATGGATTGTGATCAAAAAACTTGATCAGTTCATATCCACAATCTGATGCTTTTTTATTTGCAAAATCAAGTTTGTTGATCAGATCTCTGACGAACTTCTCCATATTGCATTTTTCCATCGGTTTATCAATCGGAAGGAATACAAGCTGTACACTCATATCCTCCAGATTCAAATACATATATCCAATATTCAGGATAACCTTTCCCAGTGGCATATCATTCGCCTTCAGATACATCAGCTGGTCTGTTATACTGAACATGATATCTACCAATTCATCTCTGTGAATCTTCTTGGTGATAAACTGATTCATCGTAATCATGGCCGGAATCGAATATGTAAGTGCTCTCTGTCCATCAATATACTCTTCATGACAAAAGCTGTTGTTTCCTACAAATGATGTATTGTACAGCTCGACTTCATTATGAAGGATCTGGACATCATCTTCAATTTTAAAATATAATTTGTACTCGTCGCACAAATAGGTCTTCTCTGTGCTCATAATAACACCCTCCGCAATTATTCTCCAGCCACTCAAGTCCCTTTTACTCTACCGTAACAGACTTGGCAAGATTACGTGGTTTATCTACATCCAGCCCTTTCGCATCCGATGTGTAATATGCGATCAACTGCAAAATAACAGCCGCTGCAAATACTGTAAACAAACTATCCTGCTTAGGTATTCTTATATGCTTATCACATATCTGGGTATCAGTAACTTCATCACCCATACTAATTAGAATAACATATGCTCCCCTGGCTTTTACTTCCCTTATATTTGAAACCATCTTCTCGTAAACAGCCGGCTGAGTCGCTAATGCGATAACCGGTACATTCTCTGTGATCAGAGCAATCGTACCATGTTTTAACTCACCCGCCGCATAAGCCTCCGCATGAACATAGGATATCTCCTTCAACTTCAGAGCCCCCTCCAGTGAAAGAGTATAATCCATGCCCCTTCCGATAAAAAATGCATCCGGAGCCATTTTTATATAATTAGCGACAGCCTTGACCTCATCTGCCTGAAGCAGGGTTTCTTCGATCACCGGAATTGTTCCAAGTAATTTACCGATAAATTCCTTTGCCCGATCTTCTGAATAAATACCTTTTACAAGTCCAAGTCTGCAACCGATTAAATACATTGCTGCCATCTGAACCGAATATGCCTTTGTGCTTGCTACCGCAATCTCCGGTCCGGCATGTGTGTATAACACATAATCACTTTCTCTTGCAATTGTAGAACCCTTTACATTTACAATCGAAATAACCTTTGAACCACATCGTTTTGCCAACCGCATCGCCTCCAGAGTGTCGATCGTCTCGCCAGACTGGGAAGTAACGATAACCAGTGTCTTCTCATTGATCAGTGGTTCTTTATATCGAAATTCCGATGCGATCTCAACATTTACCGGTATACGAAGCTCCGATTCGATCATTGCCTTGCCAACAATTCCTGCATGCATCGCTGTTCCGCATGCGATCACTGTAATGTTTTCGCAATTTTTGAACACCTCATCATCAATTCCGTCCTCTGTAAAATCAGGAAGTGAATTTACAATTCTTGGTGTGATCGTATTTCTCAGAGATTCCGGCTGCTCATAGATCTCCTTTAACATGAAATGCGGAAATCCGCCTTTCTGAGCCGCTGTGATATCCCATGTAATCTCAAGCATCTGTGGTCTTACTTCATTGCCCTTTAAGTCCTCAACCTTGATTCCACCCTCTGTCATTGTCAGAATATGATATTCCGGCACAACAAAATAATCCTTTGAGAATGAAATAATGGCTGTCAGATCGGATGCAATGATAGATCCTTCTTCACTGTGAGCCGCAACCATCGGGCTGACATTTCTCACCGCGTATATAATTCCGGGTCTGTCTGCAAACATGATACATAATGCAAACGATCCTGCAATTATCTTTACAACTTTCCGAATCGCCGTAATCGGATCACCCTCATACAACGTATCAAGTAAGGCTGCCACAACTTCTGAGTCGGTCTCTGATACAAGCTTATCTGCTAAACCATACTCTCTTATAATATCACTGTAATTCTCAATGATACCATTATGGATCAATGCAACATTTCCACATCTATGTGGATGCGCATTTGCATCTGTAACACCACCATGTGTTGCCCATCTCGTGTGTCCGATACCGCAGGTTGAAGAATATTCTCCGTCTTTGCATAACTCTCTGAGTTCGCTTACCCTTCCTGCCTTTTTTCTGATCGTCAAAGTGTCATCATCATTCAAAAGTGCAATACCCGCACTATCATAGCCTCGGTACTCCAGCCGTTCCAGTCCATCGATCAGGATGTCCTTCGCCGGCTTTCTTCCTGTAAAACCTATGATTCCACACATATATTCAATTAACTCCTTTCGGCATATGATGCAGTTTGTTCTTTAAGTAACTGTATCACGTTCTTAACGCGACAGTCTTATCTTATAATGCATCATTCAATTATCCGGTCATGCTGTTTTGTTTTGAGATTTCTCCCATATTTGACATACATGTGCGCATCCGGACTCTACGTAGAGGCATCCGCCGAATTTTCGATAACCTCCATCCTCGTTACCCTTCTCAACAGGCTGTACCGACCAACCACGTTTACACCGCATCTGTCAGTCCTTCAATGCCAGGATAAAAGGGACATGGCGCTAAGATTTCTAAATCTTTCCAAATCTGCTGTCTCCTTGTATAAGCAGACATTAAAATTCTATCATAGACCTACCAATAAATCAACGACTTCATACCTGTAAGCCTATGATTTATTTTTTTATGCAACACATACCGGATCACAGCCGATATCCCACAGAACAGCGTTTTTTTGCTCCATACGCTTTACTCTAAGCGGAACAGGAAATTCTGCTGACCTTCTGCTATATCATCTGTGATCCGTTATGACTTTCTTTTATAAACTAGCTGATAAATGAACCACCCGGCAAGCCCTTCTCAGTTGTAAGCAGAGACAGGTTACCTTCTGCATCTTCCGCGCATAAAAGCATACCTTCCGATACAACTCCGGCAAGCTTACATGGCTTCAGATTCACGATCGCAACAACACGCTTTCCAACCATTTCCTCCGGTGTATAGAAGCCTTTGATTCCCGAAACGATCTGTTTTACATTGTTCTCACCGAATTTTACCTGTGAGCATAACAGTTTTCTGGAATTCTGAACTTCTTCGCAGGCAATGATCTCTCCGATCATCAGCTGCATTTTCTCGAATTCTTCAATGGTGATCTGCTGTTTATTTAATACAGAAGGATCTGCATTCAAAGCAGCGACCTTAGCTTCTGCCTGTTTCATTTTCTTCTTTTCTTCGGAATTCTCTTTTTCTTCCTTCTGCTTCTTTGCTTTCTCGTAGATAGTTTCTTCTACCGGAGGTGCAAACTTGGCAACTTCTGCCATAACTTCCTTTACGTCCAGTCTTGCGAACAGGATCTCAGGAGTTTCTGTTACCTTGTTTCCGGATGGGTAAAGTCCGAATCTTCCAAGCTCTGTTACCTTTCTCTTTGCAGCATTTAACTGGTTCAGGATCTTAACAGAGGTATCCGGCATATATGGCTCCAGAAGGGACGCACCGATCACGATGCTCTCAACCAGATTATATAATACGGTATTCAGACGATCCTGCTTTGTTTCATCTTTTGCAAGTGCCCAAGGCATCGTCTCGTCGATATATTTGTTGCATCTCTTGAATAAGGTGAAAATCTCTGAGATCGCATCTGCAACCTTTAACTTATCCATACATTCTGCGACCTTAATACGGCAGTTTAATACGACGTTCTTCAGGTCTTCATCTACTTCTTCTGTTACTCCGGTATTCGTAACTACGCCGCCAAAATATTTATTTGACATGGAGATCGTACGATTTACCAGATTTCCGAGTGTATTTGCAAGCTCGGAATTAATTCTTTCTACAACCAACTCCCATGAAATGATTCCGTCATTCTCAAATGGCATCTCATGCAGAACGAAGAAACGGACTGCATCCACACCAAACAGACGAACCATATCATCCGCATACATTACATTTCCCTTGGACTTACTCATCTTACCGTCATTCTGGATCAGCCATGGATGTCCGAAGATCTGCTTTGGAAGCGGTACTCCAAGTGCCATCAGCATGATTGGCCAGTAGATCGTATGGAATCTTAAGATATCCTTTCCGATCAGGTGTAAGTCCGCCGGCCAGTATTTCTTATATAATTCATCATTATTACCGTCTACATCATATCCAAGACCTGTGATGTAGTTTGATAATGCATCGATCCATACATAGATTACATGCTTGTCATCGAAATCAACCGGGATGCCCCACTTGAAGGATGTTCTGGATACACACAGATCCTGAAGTCCCGGCTTGATGAAGTTGTTGATCATCTCGTTCTTTCTGGACTCCGGCTGAATAAAATCAGGATTCTGCTCAATGTGCTTCATCAGTCTGTCCTGATATTTGCTGAGTTTGAAGAAATATGCTTCCTCTTTTGCTTCCTGTACCGGTCTTCCGCAGTCCGGACATTTGCCGTCTACAAGCTGTGAATCTGTAAAGAAGGATTCACATGGAGTACAGTATTTTCCTACATATTCTCCCTTATATATGTCACCCTGATCGTACAGCTTCCTAAAAATCTTCTGAACCTGTCTCTCATGATCTGCATCTGTTGTTCTGATAAATTTGTCGTAAGATGTGTTCATCAGATCCCAGATATCCTTAATCTCGCCTGAAATCTCGTCAACGAATTCCTTTGGAGTCTGCATGTTCTCAAAAGCCTTGTTCTCGATCTTCTGACCATGCTCATCGGTTCCGGTCTGGAATCTTACATCATATCCTGCGAATCTCTTGTACCTTGCAATGCTGTCAGCCAACACGATCTCGTAGGTGTTGCCTATATGAGGTTTACCTGATGCATATGCAATGGCGGTTGTAATATAATACGGTTTTTTTGCCATTTCAAAAACCCTCCTTGATAAAACTACAAACACGAATGAAATGTCTGCGCTATTTTTTCTGGCAATCTTATGTGGCCAGATAACAAAAATTATATGCCTTTTTTGTGCAAATTGTCAACAGATTCCATTTGTTTTTATACAGTTTTTGCAACCTTCATCTCTAAATAAAATTATGTCTTTTTTTTCGGATTTCTTTTGTGCTATAGTATGTCCGAACAGTGCGATCATGTAATACCGCACGACACATCTGCGGATCTTCCGTCATCTGTTACTGTTTAAAATTATACTTTTATTATTGAGGTCATTCTGTCATGAAAATTTTTTTAACGAAAACACCTGTTGTTATCACATTTGCGCTCATCTGCTGTGCCTTATGGGGAAGTGCATTTCCCTGCATCAAGATAGGCTACCGTATGTTTGCGATCGGCGGAAATGATACCGCATCCCAGATCCTGTTCGCCGGCATCCGTTTTCTGCTCGCCGGACTTATGGTTATCCTTATCTGCAGCTTCATATATAAAAAGCCTTTGATCCCACATAGCGGGGCAACGATCAAACGTATCTTTATCCTGTCATTGTTCCAGACTATCCTGCAATATGTCTTCTTTTACGTCGGTCTGGCAAATACGACCGGAAGCAAGGCAGCGATCATTGAAGCGGCAAACGTCTTTCTGGCGATCCTTGTATCGGGTCTGTTATTTAAAATGGAAAAGGTTACATCCAAAAAGATGCTTGGATGTCTGATCGGATTTATCGGAGTTGTTATCATCAATCTGGGAAATGGTGTAGACGCGCATTTCTCTCTCACCGGAGAAGGCTTCATCTTGTTATCAACAGTGGCTTATGCTTTCTCTTCAGTTATCATCAAATATTTTTCCGATAAGGAGAATCCTGTTCTGCTCAGTGGCTGGCAATTCTTTGTCGGCGGCTTCGTGATGATCCTCTGCGGTCTGGCCGGAGGCGGACATATCGCGGGAAGCTCTGCTCCTGCTGTCCTACTTCTGCTCTATATGGCGTTCATCTCGGCCTGCGCCTATACATTATGGAGTCTGCTGTTAGCGCACAATCCGGTATCAAGAATTGCCGTCTTTGGTTTCTCGAATCCGGTCTTTGGCGTACTGTTATCAGCTCTGCTTCTGCATGAAACATCTGCCTTAAATATCCGCTGTCTGGTCGCACTTGTTCTTGTCTGCGTAGGCATTATCCTTGCAAATAAAGAAAAAGCCAAGTAAAAAATGCCATATATCATCAAATTCGCCTGATGATATATGGCATTTTATTTTTATAGATTTCTCACAACGCCGAATATCAGCGCTGCTACGATCAGTATATAGATCAGAACCGTATCCACTGTACCAAGCCGATATGTATCTCTTTTTATATAGTTCAAATCTCCCCTGACTATCAGATATATGATACATGGTCCTGCAATGTACAAAAACGGATTATAGGAAAAGGATGTCCGTATCTCTCCTTTTAATAAAGACAGGCACGCTCTGGTTATCCCACAACCGGGGCACTGCCAACCGGTCAGAACTCGAAATATGCAGGGAACCGCCAAACCGGTCAGTCTGACAAATGCCGCATACAGGATTCCTGCTAAAAGGATAATGACATCCCGATATATAATCTTTCGGACACGATTTTTCTTTTCTTTCATATATGTTTCTTACTGTCCGTTATATGGGTTGTTATTATCATTTCCATTGCTGTATGGATTATTGCCGCCCTGATTGTAACCACCATACTGCTGATTCTGGTTGTAACCGCCGTTATATGGCTGCTGATTCTGGTTGTAACCGCCGTTATATGGCTGCTGATTCTGGTTATAAGCTCCATACTGCTGGTTCTGATATCCACCATTATACGGCTGATTATATCCTGTTGTTCCGCTGTACTTGTTAACCGCATCCTGCGCTAATGCATAGTTGATGATTCCAAGTCCAAGGAACTGAAGAACTACAAACAGGATACCGCTGTTGCTTGATGGCATGCCGTTTCTGTTCTTGATGATATCGACCTTTTCACCCATCTTATACGCCCAGTACCATCCGTAGATATTACAGGTAACAATCGTAAGCAGCAGTGCCATTCCACCACCTGCCAAGTCATTCTCGCCTGACATCTCATTTGTATCATCTGTAATACATACAAACCAATAAAGCCCATAGATACCACAGGTGACAATTGACAATAAGATACACATGCCAATACTTCTTTGTTTCATACTTTCCTCCTTGCCGACGCGCCTTTCGCATCTCTTTCATAATAAAAAAAGTATAAAATATTTATAAACAACTGTCAACGAAGTTATACAAAAATATTGCACATTCGGCAATGTTATTGCGTAATCTTCCGTAGTTTGTATCTTATTCTGCTTCATCCCGACAAAATTCCAATAAATTCCAACAATTGCATACAAAAAAATTGAAAAAAAATACATATCGTGGTACAATTTGTTTTTCTGTTATTATTTCATTAATAATATTATAAATATGCCCTGCTTTTTCATTTTATGATATACAGATTTATATCATTTTTTCTGTATAATTTATGCATATATGCGAAGCAGTGACGGATACATACTATTTATTTTAAAGAGGTGTCAGATATGAAAAACATGTTAAACTTCAAGGAATTCACAGCAGATGAGCTGATGGATATCCTGAACCTTGCTCTGGATATGAAGAAGAATCCGGAGAAGTACAGCGAATCCTTAAAAGGAAAGAAACTTTATACTTTATTTGAAAAGACATCAACCAGAACCTTTCTTTCATTTGCAACCGGCATTACCGAGTTAGGTGGTACCTACTACAACCAGTTATGGAAGGACTCCAACTTTGTACTCGGCGAGCCTGTTTCCGAGATCAAATATGTCTGCCGTAATGTTGATATCATCATGGCACGTCTGATCAAAAATGAAACTGTTGAATTATTTGGCAAGAATGCTACGGTTCCATTTATCAACGGCTGTGATAATTCCTACCATCCATGCCAGATCCTTGCAGATGCCCTCACGATCCTTGAGAAGTTTGGAACTCTGGATGTCAATCTGATGTACATCGGTGCAAAGAACAATGTATTTAACTCCCATGTTGAATTCTTCTCCAAGATGAAGAAGGGTACGTTATACGGACTGACTCCACTTGTAAATGAGACAGCCTGTGGTCCTGATTTCTATGAAGAAGCAAAGAAAAGCGGTCATTATATCGAGCTTGATCCTGCCATGTCCATGGAAGAAGCAAAAGAATATGCTAATAAGATGGATGTCCTCTACACGGATACATGGGTAGATATGGAATTCTTCAACAATCCTGCTTACCAGAAGCAGAAGGAAGAAACCCTTGCAAAGATGATGCCTTACCAGTTAAACGGCGACTTCACAAAAGACAGCAAAGCGATCGTATTCCACGATATGCCAATGCATGTCGGCTTCGAGATCTCTCAGGATGTCGTAGATAAGAACCTCGACCATATCCTAGACGAGGCAGAAAACCGCCGTCATGCCGAAAAGGCCGTAATGTACACACTCTTAAATTCATAAAACCGGTTGCATGCCATTCAGGCAGGTGCTATAATCGTGGATAGCAAATTTGTAAGGAGGCTGCCATGAAGCATCTTATAGATCCAATGGATTTAAGTATGGAAGAGCTTGATCACATTTTGAATCTTGCTCAGGATATTATTGATCATAAAGAAAAATACAGTGAGTTATGCAAAGGAAAAAAGCTCGCTACTTTATTTTTTGAACCAAGTACAAGAACTCGTTTAAGTTTTGAAGCTGCCATGATGGAATTAGGCGGTAATGTACTTGGTTTTTCTTCTGCCAGTTCATCATCCTCATCTAAGGGTGAAAGCGTTGGTGATACGGTAAAGGTTGTAAGCTGTTATGCAGATATCATAGCTATGCGCCATTTCAAGGAAGGTGCTCCGATGCTTGCATCCATGAAATCCGATGTACCGATCATTAATGCAGGTGACGGTGGACATAACCACCCAACACAGACACTGGCTGATCTTTTAACGATCAAACGTGAAAAAGGAAGACTGGACAACCTTGTGATCGGCTTCTGCGGAGATCTGATGTTTGGACGTACCGTTCATTCTCTGATCAAAGCAATGTCCCGTTATGAAAATATCAGTTTTGTGCTTATTTCACCGGATGAATTAAAAATTCCTGATTATATCCGCACAGAAGTGATCGAGAAGAATAATATACCTTATAAGGAAGTTTCTTCTATGGAGGATGTGATCGGAGAACTGGATATCCTCTATATGACAAGAGTACAGAAAGAACGTTTCTTCAACGAAGCAGATTACATCCGATTAAAGGATACTTACATACTGGATAACAGCAAGATGGCACTTGCCCGTCCGGATATGTGTGTCCTCCATCCGCTGCCACGAGTAAATGAGATTGCTGTTGAAGTAGATGACGATCCAAGAGCATGTTATTTTCGTCAGGTATTAAATGGTAAATATGTCCGTATGGCATTAATTGCCACACTGCTTGGTTTAGCATAGGAGGTACAAACAGATGAACATAGACAGTATTCAAAACGGTATCGTACTTGATCACATTGCCGCAGGCAAGGCACTCCAGATCTATAATGACCTGCATCTCGACAAGCTGGACTGCTCCGTAGCAATTATCAAAAATGTCAAAAGCCAAAAAATGGGCAAAAAGGATATCTTAAAGATAGACCAGGATATCGACATCAACCTTGATGTCCTTGGTTATATCGATCCGGATATCTCGGTTAATATTATCCGCGACGGAAAACTGGTAGAAAAGAAAAATATCGAACTTCCGGAACGTCTGGTAGGCATCAAGAAATGTACCAATCCACGTTGTATTACCTCAACGGAACAGGGTATCCAGCACATATTCAAGCTTACCGACAGAGCACACAGGATTTATCGTTGTATTTACTGCGAAGCAGATAAATAATTTTACTTACTATTTACTTTTTGCAAAAATATGCTATAATCTAGAAGTTATCTGTGCGGTAAAGCATCGAAAAAACTCACCGGCACGATAACCAGACTTTTTAAATATGCTGATTAATATTTAGAGGTGCAATTAGTATGGAACAATATGTGATCAAAGGCGGTCAGCCTCTTGAAGGAGAGGTAACAATTGCAGGTGCAAAAAATGCGGCACTCGGTATTCTTGCTGCTGCTGTTATGACCGACCAGGAAGTTATAATAGAAAATGTACCAAATGTCCGAGATACACGGGTTCTCCTGCAGGCGATCGAAGGTATCGGCGCAAAAGTCCGTTACATAGATGAGCACACAGTTTCTATCTGCGGAGCCTCCATTAATCCGAACAGCGATCTATGTGTAGATGACGAATTTATTCGTAAGATCCGTGCTTCTTATTATCTGTTAGGAGCACTGCTTGGAAAATATAAGCGCTCTCAGGTAGCATTACCCGGCGGCTGCGATATCGGAGCCAGACCGATCAATCTTCATATAAAAGGATTTGAAGCACTTGGTGCACAGGTTGATATTACAAATGGAACTATCTCCACTTATGCCGAAGAACTGATTGGAAGCCATATTTATATGGATGTTGCATCCGTTGGTGCAACGATCAATATTATGATGGCTGCAGTTCTCGCTGAAGGTAAAACCACCATTGAAAACGCAGCAAAAGAACCACATATTGTCGATGTTGCCAACTTCTTAAACAGTATGGGCGCAAATATCAAAGGTGCAGGAACTGATGTCATCCGTATCCGTGGTGTTAAAGAACTTCATGGTACTACTTATTCCATCATTCCGGATCAGATTGAAGCCGGTACATTTATGGTAGCTGCTGCTGCAACAAAAGGAAATGTTCTGATCAAGAATGTCATTCCAAAGCATCTGGAAGCTATCACCTCCAAGTTGAACGAGATTGGTGCTCACGTTATTGAATATGATGATTCTGTAAGAGTCATGTCAGATAAACGTTTGAAGTCTACTAATATCAAGACACTTCCATATCCCGGATTTCCGACTGATATGCAACCACAGATGGCTGTTACACTGGCTCTTTCAAACGGAACAAGCATCGTAACCGAAAGTATATTTGAAAATCGTTTCAAATATGTTGCGGAACTTACAAGAATGGGCGCTCATATCCGTGTGGAAGGCAACACCGCTATTATCGATGGTGTCGAATCCTTCACCGGAGCGAATGTTGCCGCTCCTGATCTCCGAGCCGGCGCTGCCCTTGTGATTGCCGCATTGGTAGCCGATGATTTTTCAGTTGTATCCGATATCAAGTATATCCAGCGCGGATATGAGAAATTCGACGAAAAACTTCAGTGTCTTGGCGCAAAGATTGAAAAAGTAGATACCGAAAAGGACATTCAAAAGTTCAAGTTAAAAATCGGATAATCCGATTACTGATATACCCAAAAATGGATTTTGCTTATATGCAGAATCCATTTTTTTTTACGATTTTTCATAGTTTTTTGAGAAAAAAGGGTTTTGTTTTTTTCAGATTATGGTAAACTGTTTTTCAAGAGCGTTTTCGCGTTCTTTTTATGTTTTGAACCCTGAAGGAGAATACACATGACAAACAAAAAGTCTTATACCGGATTGGGATACACCTGTATGTTTCTGCTTACAGCACTTATTTTCAGTCTCCTGATCTGCTTATTTATAAACAACGGCATGGCCGATGCTGCCGGAAAGGAAGGATATATCTCCGAGGGACGTACAAATGTCTACTTCAGAGAATCCCCCGGCGGAAATCCTGTTCAGGAAAACGGAAGTAACATTATGTTAAATGGGGGGCAGGCATTAAACGTCGTTGACACCTCTAACGGTTCCTGGTATAAGGTTACTCTGGTATATAACGGAACAACTTATACCGGATATGTATCTTCATCATTTATCACCCTCGGGAAAAAAGAAGATTCATCGGATACCGAAGCTACAACAGCAAGTGCCGGCGGTTCCGATTCCGACTTTGAAGCATATCTGACCAAACAGGGCTTCCCGGAAAGCTATAAACCACAGCTTCGTGATCTGCATGCCCTCCATCCAAACTGGACATTCAAAGCTATACAGACCGGATTAGACTGGAACACGGTTATCGACAATGAGATCAACAAAGCAGGCCAGATTAAAAATCTGGTTCAGGGAACCAGCGGAGCCCCTCATTATAACTGGCGTTCTACCACAGTCGGATATAACATCAAGACGGACAAATGGTCCTCTTACGATGGCTCGAACTGGTTTGCTGCTTCAAATGATTTTGTCACTTATTATCTGGATCCACGAACTTACTTATACGAGCGCTTTGTATTTGCATTTGAAAATCTTTCATATGAAGATACCCAGACCAAATCCGGCGTAGAATCGATTCTTTCCGGTACATTTATGTACAAGTCCAAACCATCCGGATACAGTTATACATATTCCGAGTTAATCATCAAAGCCGGGCAGGCAGTCGGTGTCAGCCCATATCATATTGCGTCCCGTATCAAACAAGAGGTAGGTTCATCCCTGAGCTCGGTTACTAACGGAAAACACGCTAAATATCCGGGCATCTATAACTTCTATAATATCGGTGGCTATGACAGTGCCAGCGGTAATGCTGTAACAAATGCTCTGCGCTGGGCAGCGACCAGCGGTTCCTACGGAAGACCATGGAACAATGTCTACAAGTCCATTTATGGTGGCGCACAGTATATCGGCAACAACTACATTTTGAAAAAACAGAATACTTTGTATACACAAAAATTTAACGTTACAAATACATCCAACCTGTTCTCTCATCAATATATGTCAAATGTACAGGCTGTATCATCAGAAGCATCGAAAGTATTTAATGCCTACGCAGGCTCCGGTACCTTAAATGATGCGATCACTTTCAGCATTCCGGTCTATACCGATATGCCGGACACAAACACGGGGAAACCGGCAGACAGCGGCAATCCGAATAATTATCTGAAGTCTCTTACGATCGATAATTATTCACTGACACCGACTTTTGCCATCAACTCAACAAAGAAATATTCCCTGATCGTATCTGAGAACACAACCTCGGTTAAGATCTCCGCCACCCCGGTAAACAGCCATGCTTCTGTATCCGGAACCGGAAAGATCTCCCTATCAAAGGGAACAAATACAGCTAAAGTTACAGTTACAGCACAAAGTGGTGCAAAACGAACTTATACCATAACTATAGTCCGCGGTAAGTCAACCGGAAACGGAGGATCTGATCCTGAATTTGACGGAGACTACATCATCTCCGACGAAACAATCAGCGGAGTAGCTCCATCAACTACTGTCTCCTCTTTCCTGTCAACTCTAGGATGCACAAACGGAACGATAAGCATTACAAATGCTTCCGGTAAGGAAAAGACATCCGGTAAGATCGGAACAGGTGACATTGTAAAGATCACAGTATCCGGTAATACAAGCACTTATAATGTTATTATCTTTGGTGATGTAACAGGTGATGGTGTGATCAATGCACTGGATCTGTTAAAGATTCAAAAACATATCATCGGCGCCTCCTCATTAAAGGGTGCATTCCTGCAGGCAGCCAATATCAAACGAAGCGGTGGTCTCTCTGCACTGGATCTGTTAAAGGTTCAGAAATTCCTGATGGGTGCTGCCAAGATTTCACAAAAATAAGCCTTTTACAAGGTTATGATAGGAGATATTACTATGAATAAGCTAAAAAAATGTACAGCGATGATTCTGGTTCTGATCATGGCTCTCAGCTGTTTTGTGTATGGAAACGCGATAAAAGCGCAGGCCGCTTCTACCCAGTTCTCCATTTCCCTTTCATCTTCAAGTGTATCAAAGGGAGGTTCGGTAACAGTAACCGTATCAGTAAGCTGCCCCGAAGCACTGGGTGCATACAGCTATTGCTTGTCCTATGATTCTTCCGTTCTGGAATACACTTCCGGTGACGGATATGGCGGAGGCGGTACAATTTCCTGTGCCGGATACGGTGACGGAAATATCAAATCTGCTTCTAACAGCTTTACATTTTCTGCTATCGCAAGCGGCTCTTCCTATGTAGGTACAGGAAGCTCAGACGTATATACCTGGGGTGAGGAAAGCTGCTCTGTCTCAAATGCCGGTGCTACGATCACTGTAACAGCAGCAGGTAGCGGCAACAACGGTGGAGATTCCACCACTCAGGCTGCAACTACACAAGAACAGGGTTCCACCGAAGCCGGAAGTACCGAAAGCGGAGAATCTACAGAAAGCACCGAAGAAACTTCCGAGGAGACAACCGAAGAAATGTCCGATAATTGTTTCCTTTCATCCCTTCAAATCACACCGGGCGAATTAAAGCCGGAATTTTCAAAGGATGTATATTCATATGAGACAACTGTTCCGGGTGAAACAACAAGTCTCGCCATCAATGCTTTACCGGAAGATTCCAAATCATCTGTATCTATTGACGGAAACGAGAACTTCGAACCGGGCAAGCAGGCACATGTTACGATAAAAGTTACCGCCGAGACAGGCGACACCCACATTTATGATCTTACGGTAAATGTTGAGGAAATCGTTGATACACGGGCTGTTATCAATGTAAACGGAACCGATTATTATTTCTCTCAGGATTATAGCAAGATCAGTGTCCCTGAAGGGTTTGCCCAATCAAAAGAAAAATTTGATGGCGCCGATGTAATCTTATATACTTCTCCTAATGGTCAGATCAAATGTGCATATCTGACGGATAAAGATGGAAAAAACGGGGCATGGTACATCATTGATCTGAATGCAAAAACAGCAGTTCCGTTGATCAATGTGCAGTCGTCATATAAGAATTTTATTATTCTGGAACCATCTGACAACGTAAGCAAGCCGGAAGGTTACAGCTCATTCTCTTATGATTTTGGTGGAAACACCGTTACTGCTTACCATGTAACAGAAAATGATGAAGTTATCTTGGTATATGCTATGAGTCCGGATTCTGACCCAAGCTGGTACAGATACGATACAGTTGAGAAAACATTTGTCCGATATAATGCAGATCCTGTAACGGAAAAGCAGGAAGAAGCTGCATCAAACGGTTCATTCTTCGACCAGCATAAGGATAAGGTTCTGACAATCTGCATCATTGTCGTTGTAGTTATGTTCTTCCTTATCATCATCCTTGCATGCATGCTTGTACGTGTGATCCGAAAGGGTCTGCCTGAAGACGATGAGCCGGATGATCCGAACGATCCTGATAAAATGGCCGATGAAGATATTGATACTGACGCTATAGACGACGCCGGCGATAATGTCGAATCTAATGCCAACGAAGATATTCATGCAAATGCTATTGATAACGCCGGTGATAGTGTTGAGTCAGATGCCACAGATGATGCCGGCGATAGTGTTGAGTCAGATGCCACAGATGATACCGACGATAATATTGAGGCAGATACCACAGATGATGCCGATGATGCAAATGTTGATCCTGAGACATCAGAAACCAGTAGTGTTACCGACGTTGCAGACAACTCAGAAATTATGGATGACTCTGCTAAAGCAGACACTATAGACGATACTGCGGATTCAGACAGCTCCGAAGATTCCGAACAGCTTGTCTTAAACGAGTCTTCTGACAAGGATTCTATTGAGGCATCTTCGATCCCTGAGATTAAGACCAAAACAGAACCTGCTGAAGCAGATACGACCGATTTACATGCTACAACAGAGGAAGCGGTTGCTACAGATACCACTGAGGCAAAACAGCCTGAACCGGATGCAAATGCTTCTGTAAAAGAAACAGCCGCTGCTACTCATGATGGAATGACGGAATTAAAAGCAGAACCTGCTACCAAGGCAGAAAACATTACATCTACCAGATTAAGTGCTGATGCAAAGAAGGAACAGGAATTAACACCGGCAGAAGAGATCGTGAAGAAAGCTGCTCAGTATTCATCTATGAATACCGCAGACCTGTCAGAGGTATTCAACATGGCCGAAGCAATCATCAACCATGAAGATCCTAAGAAGAATGCCGGTTCCTTACAGTTCAAGCCGATCAAGCAGAACGCACCGGAGGATAAAAAGGAAAAATAAGATTTTAATAATAGCAAAATAAGACCTGACCAGAATTGTTTGTTATTCTTTATTAAGGTTTCTAATCACGTTTGCCTACCTTTGTTTCACTCAATTTTATATGCACATGTCTCTGCCGCGATAAAAACTTTTGCGGCGACGACATGGCACAAAATTGAATGAAACTCAGTCGGCTACACTATGGATTATGAAACCTTAATCAGAAATAACAAACTCTGTCAGGTCTTATTTTTATTTTTACAATAGCGCCAATATTAAACAAGCAAACGTGATTATAAACCTTATTCAAGAGCTGCAAACTTCCGACAGGCTTTTTATCTATACCTTTTATAAATATGCCTTTAACATATCAACTTTGTCGAGCTTCTCCCACGGAAGGTCGAGGTCAGTTCTTCCAAAGTGTCCGTATGCTGCTGTCTGCTTGTAGATTGGTCTTCTGAGGTCAAGCATCTTGATGATACCGGCCGGGCGAAGATCGAAATGCTCACGAATGATCTCAACCAGCTTCTCATCGGATACCTTTCCTGTTCCAAATGTATCTACCATGATAGATGTAGGTCTGGCAACACCGATCGCATAAGACAACTGGATCTCACATTTATCTGCAAGTCCTGCTGCTACAATGTTCTTTGCTACATATCTTGCTGCATATGCTGCTGAACGGTCAACCTTTGTGCAATCCTTTCCTGAGAAAGCACCGCCGCCGTGACGGGCATATCCGCCATAAGTATCTACGATGATCTTACGTCCTGTAAGTCCACTGTCACCATTCGGTCCGCCGATAACGAATCTTCCGGTCGGATTAATAAAGAACTTAGTATCTTCATCTACCATATCAGCAGGAAGAACCGGATCAAATACATACTTCTTGATATCTTCGTGAATCTGTTCCTGTGATACTTCCTCGCCATGCTGAGTTGAAAGAACTACTGCATCGAGCCTCTTTGCTTTTCCATTCTCATCGTACTCTACTGTTACCTGAGTCTTACCATCCGGTCTAAGATATGAAAGTGTTCCGTTCTTTCTTACTTCTGTCAGCTTTCTTGCAAGCTTATGTGCAAGTGCAATCGGATATGGCATATATTCCGGAGTCTCATTTGTTGCAAATCCGAACATCATACCCTGATCTCCTGCACCGATCGCTTCGATATCATCATCGCTCATCAGATGCTCTTTTGCTTCTAACGCCTTATCAACACCCATTGCGATATCTGCTGACTGTTCGTCAATTGCTGTGATAACACCGCAGGTATCGCAGTCAAATCCATATTTTGCTCTGTCGTATCCAATCTCACGGATCGTCTCACGAACGATCTTCTGAATATCTACATATGCTTTTGTTGTAATCTCACCCATTACAAGTACAAGACCTGTTGTAATAGATGTCTCGCAAGCCACACGGCTCATTGGATCCTGTTCCATCAACGCATCCAATACCGCATCTGAAATCTGGTCACAGATTTTATCCGGATGACCTTCTGTTACTGATTCTGATGTGAATAATAATTTTTCCATCATTTCCTCCTTGTATAAATACTGTCTATAGCTATAGCCATGCGTATTCGTTCACATGGCTTTCTGATTTTTCTTTTTTTCAGACAGGACGTCTCTACCTGATTTTAGGCAAAAGAAAAATCCGCTCTGAGCGGATTGATAAAATCAAACCTCTCATTGTTCGACGTCTGCATATTACAGACTCGCTCAGGAAGGCACCTTCCATACAGGTATTTCTTTCACCTGTTCCGGGGTTGCCATGGCTTCACAGTCCCTTATGACTCCACCATTCTGAATAAGAGCATTTATAAATATTTACTTGTATTCGAACTGCAATGCAGTTCAGAAACAGCTATACTGTAACTGATAAATCTTCATAAGTCAATAGGAAATTTATATTTTGCGACAAAAAATCAATAATTTTACATAGATCACAGCACTGTTTTTTAATTTTTAGCATTTTCAGAATAAAATAATATTTCATCTTAAAAAGGTTATACTATAAAATCACCCTGCCAAGCAGATATAAAATGAGCAAATGTGCCGGATAGAACACATAGAATGCATATTTTAGAACTTTATTCTTTCGACCATACTCTCCGTTATACAGACTGATTGGTAGGATCGCCAAAACAGCATAGAGCTGTCTTATTCCGTAAAACAGGAAATACAACACCGCCGATACGATCGCAAATCCCATATTCTGACGCAGTTTCCTGCTAAATGGATAATGTCCCGTCACAAGGCCGGCATTTCTGAATGCATGTTCCGCTGTGCCATCTTGGGTCGAATAATACATTAATACGATCAGAAGGATGCCGGCAATTCCATAATCAAAATGCAGCGCTTCTGCAACTACCATAATGACAACAATTCCGATGACTGCTCCCATCTGATTCCATTTTGCTACCTTTCCGAGATAAAGCACGATCAGCCCTGCTGCAAGCGTAAAGAAGATATTCTGCTTTTGCATATCAAACAGACGACCGGTTGTTACCAGATCAAAAGGGACTTCCGAAATCAAGGCAAACAAAAAAAGCCGGATAAAATATTTTCTGATATCCGACGTATGTCTGTATCCTTCTACCAGCAGAAATGCAAATATAGGAAATGCGAGCCGTCCTACAGCCCGCATTATCCAGTTATTATTCATTAGAACAAATCCTACATGATCGCACAACATAAAAATACATGCCAGAAGCTTTAACTGATTTGAAGTTATCCCTGTCTCTGCCCTTTTATCCATGTTTTCCTTAAATTCTCTTACGAAGTGCCTTTGACAACTGATCCAGTTCCTCATTGTCTGACTGACCCGGAACCCATGTAACTGTAACCGTATCCTTAATGAATCGCGGTACAAGATGCATGTGAAAATGGAATACTGTCTGTCCTGCAGCAGCGCCATTGTTCTGAATAATGTTCAGTCCGTCAGGATTTAATTCCGCTTTCTGAGCCTTGGCAACCTCTGTTGCAATCGTAAAGATCTTTGAAGCAGTATCCGCGTCCATGCTATATATATCATCATAATGTTCTTTTGGTATAATTAAAGCATGACCTTTATTTGCAGGATTTACATCAAGTATTACTCTACATATGCTGTCTTCATAAACTGTCGCTGATGGTATCTCACCATTTGCAATCTTGCAAAAAATGCAATCGTCCTTACCCATAAAAGTTTCCTCCTTAATTGCTTTTTCCATTTTACTCCATTATGTGAGATTTTACAAGCTTTATGTGGTTTGGGTTCCACCAAGCCCATATAATTCATCTAATTTATCCGAATATTCTGTATTCATGGTTCTGCGACACGCCTCTGCTAATTCATCCGGTGTCTCCCATACAAAAGGTTCCATGTCTCTTTACCCCGTAAATTATTTATATAGATAATATTTTATCTTTTTATTCTACATTTTTGTTGTAATAGACAATATATTATCCATATTTATTATATGATATCATCTTATTATTTTTAATTTATATTTATTCAAAAATAAAATATGCTTACAGCCTGTCGAATAAAAATGAAGCATATCATGTATTTTTCATGCCGATCCGACTGACTGTAAGCACATTTCATCAATAAAGCGTCTTATAAAATGTATTCTTTCTGTCATTTGCCTGTGGAAATTCTGTTCTTGCCAGTCTGACTCCCCCGGAATCAATATCTGCAACACGCAGCTTCTCACTAACCCGAACCGATATATCCCATCCAAGCCAGTCATATACATGAGAGCCCGGAATATAGTGAAGCCCGTCTCCATCTCCGACCCGGTTGACAGCGATCACATATGCCTGATTCTCGATCGCCCTTGCTTTTAAAAGTGTTTCCCATTGTTCCGCCCTTGTTTCCGGCCAGTTTGCGATTACCATGACAGCCTCATACCGGTCTCTCATTGCAGAGAAAATCTCCGGGAAACGAAGATCATAGCAGATATATCCGCCTATCCGGATATCCTTTACCTGTGCCTGTACAAGCTTTTCTCCTGCCCGATATGCCTTATCCTCACCGCTATATGAAAATGGATGGATCTTAGCATAATCAAGCAATATATTTTCTCCATCCACAAGCACCAGCCGGTTCTCGTAAGCATTTTCTTTCATTTCATCATACACCAGGCTGCCATCGGCCATAACTGCACGAATATATCCAAATGCCATAGGCATCTTATATTTTTTGCTGTTCTCCATAAAAAATGAAACACTGTCAGGGATATTATCCGCATCCCCGCTTTCCCCATGTAACCATGGGCGCATCGTAAATCCTGTCAGTGTCATCTCCGGAAATACCAGAAGCTCTACTCCATTTGCACAGGCTTCTTCCATAACTTCAAGACAGCGTTTCTTTGCTTCTTCCCTATTCTCAAATCCAATATCCAGTTCCGTAACACCAACTCTAAGCATAGCCGCTGCCTCCTACCTGTTTTTCTTTATCATATTCTTATATAGTATATTTATATCTGCTTTTTTTCAACCCTTAAGCCTCCCGTTTCAATTGTCAACCTTAATGTTTGTTTTATGGTTGACAATTAAGAATATACCATCTATAATGTTATCCAGTGGGTGCCATTTAATAGTTGACATTCAATTTGTTATCTGGAAGCGGATAGCTTAGCCCTGCTATCCGCTTCATATTTTTGTCAATCCCCCTTAACCTCATCCAATCGAGGAATGGCACCCATTGTATGTATATTATTTATCAACAAGGAGAACACACAGATGAAAAACAAATTCACAACCGTGGAGATTACAATGATGGCTGTATTTGCAGCAATCTTATGCGTATCCGCATATTTAAGTATCCCAACTCCACTCCCAAATGCAGCACACATTACGTTACTGAACTTTATGATCATGCTCATTGCACTGGTATTTGAAGTCCGCGACTCAACGATCATCGTTGCCTTATGGATGATCCTCGGTGCAGTCGGTGTTCCGGTATTTATCGGCGGCGGCTCCGGTATCGGTTATTTGACAGGAGTATTTGGTGGATATACATTCTCATTTATTATCGTTACTATCTTTGCAGGTCTGACAAAGGGTAAGAAATACAATCGTATCCGTTATACGATCGTTGCTATTTTAACAGCAGCACTTATCGACATCATCGGTATGTTATGGTGGAAATTCAACGGAAACTTAACCTGGAAAGTTGCTTTCCTTTCAGGCTTTGTTGCATTTATTCCACTTGATCTTGTAAAAGCTATCATTGCTGCACAGATTGTTCCATTATTCAAAAAACTTATGCCGGAAGCAAATGCAAATACAGGAGCAAAAGAAGTAACCGAATAATTCTTCAATAATTACTATACGCAAATAAGCAGGAAACTTTTAAAGTTCCTGCTTATTTGCGTTTTTGTATTAATTAATATAACTCTACAGATTCCGATGTAGCAGCCGATGTTCTTTTCCGGCAAGGAAATGATCATACAACTGACGGACTGCCGGGTTTTCCTCGGAGAAACGGACATTGGAGCTTGCGTCTGCATTGTACATACCTTCCATACGGCTCCGTCTGGTTCTTGGGCCTGCGCCGGATGGCTGACCGCCACCCATGATACATCCACGTCTGCACGCCATAACTTCAACGAAATCATAGCTTGCTTCGCCGGATCGGATACGGTCAAGCAGCCGTCCTGCATTTGCAAGGCCATGTACAACTGCGATCTTCACTTCTCTGCCATCTAAGTCGATCGTTGCTTCCTTCGTTCCTTCAAATCCCCGGACACCTGTATAACTGATCTCACGGATCGTGTTATAGGATTTGTCCTCCGCAAGACGACGGAGCACCGCTTCCGTTACACCACCTGTCGTTCCGAAGATCTTGCCTGCACCGGAAGCCACGGAAAATGGTGCATCTGCGGATTCATTTTCCAGTTCGGTAAACTGCAGTCCCATCTGCTTGATCATCCGCACAACCTCTGTCGTTGTGATGACATAATCGGTATCCTGTCTGCCATCCGTGAAATTATCCGGTCGGAGGATCTCTCCCTTCTTTGCTGTACAAGGCATGATCGATACAACCATCGTTCTCTTACCATCTTCTTTATCTTTCTCTGCAAAATAATCCTTGATCACTGCCGAGAACATTCCCTGTGGAGAACGGCAGGTTGACAGATTATCTGCAAATTCCGGATATTTTTCTTCACAATATTTGACCCAGCCCGGACAACAGGATGTAAATAATGGCAGCTTCTCATCCGACGCAAGACGCGCCGCAAATTCTTTGGATTCCTCCATAACCGTAAGATCGGCGCCAAAGCTTGTGTCAAATACCATGTCAAAGCCCATGATACGAAGTGCTGATACCAGCTTGCCAAAACAGTTCTCGCCCTTTGGTATGCCGAAGTTATCTCCAACTGCCACGCGGACTGCCGGTGCGATCTGTGCGACCACCCGGATGGACGGATCTTCGATTGCATCCCAGATATCGGTTACATTGGTACGGATCGAGATTGCTGCGGTCGGGCAGACAACTGCACATTGTCCGCATCCTACACAGTCTGTCTCTGCAAGCGGCTTGTCAAATGCCGGCTGCACCTTCATTTTCGAACCACGGAATGCAAAATCGATAACACCAAGTCCCTGAATCTCATCGCAGGTACGCACACAGTCACCGCACAGGATACATTTATTTGGATCCCGGACGATAGACGGCGAACTCATATCGATCTTTTCTTCTTTTTTATTATTCAGGAAACGAACCGCATGCACTCCAACCTTATAGGCAAGTGACTGGAGCGCACACATGCCATTCTTCTGGCAGGTCGTACAGTCTCTGCAATGAGAGGATAACAACAGCTCGATAATAAGCTTTCTGTACTGCTGTACTTTCTTTGTATTCGTATAGATCACCATGCCCGCTCTCGGTGTCTCGGAGCATGCCGCAAATATTTTTCCTCTGTCATCTTCTACCACGCACATACGACATGCGCCATAGATGGATAATTCTGAATGATAACAGAATGTCGGGATATCGATCCCCGCCTTTCGAATCAGAGACAGAACATTCTTCTCGCCCTCGATCGGCACTTTGATTGAATTGATCGTAATATAATCCATGTTCGTCTCCCTCCTTAATTCTCTGTATATACTGCATGGAACGCACAATTATCGATACATGCACCACACTTGATGCATTTGGCTGTATCAATGACAAATGGTTTCCGGATCTCACCTGTGATCGCACCGACCGGACAGTTTCTCGCACATTTGGAACAGCCCTTACATGCTTCCGGATCGATCTTATAGCGAACCAGTGCTTTACAGTTTCCGGTTCTGCATCGTTTGTCAACCACATGCTCGATGTATTCCTGACGGAAATTCCTCAGCGTACTGAGTACCGGCAGGGCTGCGCTCTTACCAAGTCCACAAAGGGCCGTGTCGGTGATCGCCTGTCCCAATTCCTCTAACAGATCCAGATCCTCTAACGTACCATTTCCGGCAACGATCCGCTCCAGGATCTCAAGCATCCGCTTGGTTCCTTCACGGCATGGAACGCATTTGCCGCAGCTCTCGTTCTGTGTAAAGTTCATAAAGAAACGGGCTACCTCAACCAGACAGGTATTCTCATCCATAACAACCAGACCACCTGAACCGATCATCGCGCCTTTGCTCTTTAATGAATCAAAATCCAGACTGACCTCCAGATCATCCGTCACCAGACAGCCACCGGATGGTCCACCGATCTGAACTGCCTTTAATGGGATGTCATCCTTTAAACCACCGCCGATATCATACACGATCTCACGCAGCTTTGTTCCCATCGGTACCTCGATCAGTCCCGTATTCTTTACACTTCCGGTCAATGCAAATGCCTTGGTTCCCGGACTTTTCTCCGGTCCGATCGACTTGTACCAGTCTGCACCATTTAAAATGATCATGGACACATTTGCATAGGTTTCTACATTATTCAGAACCGTCGGCTTGGCAAATAAGCCCTGCTCTACGGTTCTTGGCGGCTTGGTTCTCGGCATTCCGCGCTGTCCCTCGATCGATGCCGTAAGCGCACTTCCCTCTCCGCAGACAAATGCCCCCGCGCCACGATTGATATGTATATGGAAAGAAAAATCGGAGCCTAAGATATCCTCACCAAGGAAGCCCGCTTCCTCTGCCTGTGCTATCGCTGTCTTCAAACGGCTGACTGCCAGCGGATATTCTGCTCTTACATAGACATATCCCTCCTGCGCACCAACCGCATATGCAGCAATGATCATACCCTCTAACATCTTATGCGGATCGCCTTCCATCACGCTTCGATCCATGAACGCACCCGGATCTCCCTCATCACCATTGCAGACAACATATCGGATCTTCTCCGCCTGTCTGGCAACCTGCTGCCATTTGTATCCGGTCGGGAAACCACCGCCTCCACGTCCACGCAGATTGGAGTCACTGATGACCTGAATAACTTCCGAAGGCTCCATGGTAAATAACACCTTACGAAGTGCCTGATATCCACCGACCGCAAGATATTCATTGATATTTTCTGCATCGATATGTCCGCAGTTTTTCAGTACCAGTCTGGTCTGTTTCTTATAAAATGGAATTTCTTCCTGCTGTCTGTAGACAATACCATCCTTGTGATACATCAGACGCTCTACCGGTCTTCCGTGCAGGATCGTCTCGTTGAAGATCTCCTCGCAGTCTTCTTCCTTTACTTTTATGTAGATATAATTATATGGCTCGATACGCACAAGCGGCCCCATCTCACAGAATCCATGACAGCCGCTTTTCTTCACGCCGACATGACAGGCTTCTTTTATAACTGTCTGTCCCGCTGCAGAATTCTCTGTTTTACTAATATCTGTTCCAAATTCTTCTGCTGTATCCGGCTTTTCCTGTTTCTCCGTCCCTGTATACTCTGCCTCCGGGACAAATTCTACCTTCACGCCCTCTGACTGCTTCGCCATCTCGCAGAACCGGTCGTATATTTTCTGAGAGCCACCTGCCAGACATCCGGTTCCTGCACAGACAAGGATCCTGTGCGAATCTGCATGCAACATCTCTTCTGCCTGTTTTACTGCTGCGTCAAGCTCCGATACATTTGTTATTCTATTCATCCGCACCCTCCTTCAATTCTGCTATCAATGCAGTTACCTTCTCCGGTGTCATAGCCGGATGAACAACATCGTTTACCGTCATGACCGGTGCGAGTCCGCATGCGCCAAGACATGATACTGTCTCTAATGTGAACATCATATCATCTGTTGTGTGTTTCTCTTTTGACAATCCAAGTTCTTTATACAATTGATTTAAGATATCCATGGATTTTCTGACATGGCATGCGGTTCCATCGCACACCTTAAGAATGAACTTTCCTTTTGCATCAAATGAAAAGTTCTCATAGAATGTTGCTACGCTGTAAGCTTTTGCCTCTGTAATATTCAGTTTGTCCGCCACATATCGTAATAATTCCGGCGGAAGATACTTATATTCGCTCTGAATATCCTGAATGATCGGGATCAAAAATCTTGGCTCCGTCCCATATGCAACAATAATCTTATCAGCTTCATCGTAGTAAGATTGTTCCAGCATGTATTACCCTCCGTACTTTGCCCTATTGTTGGGAATTTTTATCAATACCTCATATACAGATGATATCATTTTTCAATAGGATTTGCACGAAGATTTTGGATTGAAAAATAAACCCCCGTCTGTCTCCGGCACGATGGTGGATAGTGTTTCAACTCGTTGCACTTTCTATTCGGTTCGCACGCTTATTTGTCAGCAGTCGCCCAAACTCGCCTTATCAGGCTCAAACATGGGCTTGATGCTGACAGCTAGTGCAAACCTCATAACGAAAGTTCCACTGATGTTGAAAACACTATCCACCATCGTGCCGGAGACAAGCGGGGAATTTTTATATTGCTAACATTTTACGATCAATAGTTTTTCACCCGGTGTTACCTCGTCGCTTTCCAGATGGTTGATGGTTCGGATGGAATCCAGGCTGGAGAAATATTCTTTGGCAATGGACCAGATACTGTCGCCTTCTTTTACAACATATCCAACCATACCCGGCATAGCTGCCTTCTTATTCCAATCGATCGGTAGGATATTCATATCGGTAATGACGTCCACAGAACCCGGTGCAAATACCGTAACATTCATATTGATCACCGCCTTGATCTCCACCTCATCAGAATTCAACATCTGGGCTGTAATCTGGTCAACTGATGGATTGATACGGATTGAATCCTGATTGACAAATGGTACGGATTCCACTTGATAATTGAATGGTATCGCCGTTTCAATCTGCTGTAACGGCTTGCTATCCTCCGCTGATACATAGAGTATTTCAGCTTTTACCGCACCTGATATATCAATGCTGTCCTCTCCTGCTTTTACCTCATCGATCTCAACCGTTCCGGTTGCGTATACGATCTGCAGTATCTTCGGGAAGCTGCTCTTGATCCGCTCTTTATGTACGACCTTTGTCTTGGCATTATTTTTTATCTGAAGATTCTCAAATGGAAACTGTTCACAGATCGTTTCTACATTTGCCGACGGAGAGAACATATCCCCGATGATAGAAAGCTCCATATCTTCATAAATCTTCATATCTGTATGGAGATTATATTCAACCTGAAGCACGCGGTCCTCTCCGTCATTGTCGGCACGCACACCGACTTCTCCTTTTCCCATTGCGATGCGGTCATCCAGGATCATGCCTTCATTTGCTTCTTCGCAAGGGATCATTCCTGCAAATTCCCGGCTCTCATTCAGATACTGCATCGGTACGCCGGGCTCCTCCGCCAGATAGATTACAAACAGGTCCATCTGTCCTTTAATATTTATTCCCCCATCTACAACCTTTGTCTCGATGCCATAGAAGGACACCCGGCTCCAAAGCACCCGACCGATGTTTGGTTTATTGGCAGCGATCTCGAAATCTTCTTTTACCTTCAATATATCTTTTACAGATGCCACATTATTTGTAAATGGAATCTGCTCATTCCTGCATTCGATTCCTGATCCATTTAACAGTCCGGTTGCCCCGGACAGTTCTACGGAATCCATAGCCCACAGTTTCATGCCAACCAACCCGCGAACTTCAAATTTTCTTGAATTGATCATGGTTATGTACAGATCTTCCAGCACGCAGCTGACATCGACCTTATCACCGGCAAGTATGCCATCCATATTAATGGATTCCTCAAATGGAACATCACCCTCATAGGTTTCAAACCGAACATCTTCACCAACTGTCTGATACAGGACTTTAAATACAACTGTTCCTGATATCCGCACCTTATTCTCCAATGTCTCTACATCATCTAAAAGGACATTTCCTGTACTTGCAATGATCCGTTCCATATCATCTTTTGCATCCGGTACATTAAAATCATCATTGATCGTAAACTGCGAATACTTAGAAGTCTTTAAAATCGTTGTACTGAGTTTATTTTTTACAAGTTCCATATGATACCCCCATACTATTTTCTAATTTTTAAATACAACCGGTGTCGTTGTCCGTGCGATCCGAAGAACTATATATGGATACGATACCGTATCCTTACTTACTGCATCTGATGGTGTCGCCGTCTGCCTAAGAACCGATTCGATGTAAATAGCATTTTCATCCATATACATCTTATCTACAACCACGCCAACATCATCCCGATTCTGCCTGCCGCTGCAGATCACAATATATGTGTAAGTGTTGTTTGAATATGTCAAATTAAACGGTTCTTCTTTTTTGCTGTTAATGACGCTCAACAACTCCTCCGGCAGCATGGTGTCGTCACAGATATCGTAAGTCAGCGCTTCACCATCTTCTTTCACCTTATAAAAACTGCATCCAGCAAACAAACTCAGCCCAACTACCACAGTCAACACCCCTGCCAGAATACGCAGCCATCTTTGTCCTCTCATCTCACCGCTCCCTTCACAATGTCATTTTTCGGCTCTATCTTTATCCTTGTCAATCTCTATACCATTATTTATATGTCCTGCTTTGCAAGTCTATGCATGGAAATTTTGCCGGAGCTCTTAGCCTGTCTTTTCTCATTTTTTCTTATTAATTTATATTTCAACTAAAAAAGTCCGGATACAGCATTTCTGCCATATCCGGACTTCCACTAAAATATACATGTTATCTGTTCTGCTTATGTTCTTATCCTATAATTGCCTTGATTTCAGCTTCACTCATTTCGGTTACATCCATGATCTGCTCTAAGGAATAGCCTTTCTTATGCATTTTCAGGATAACCTCAGATTTTCCTCGTGCTTCGCCTATTTTTTCACCTTCTGCCCTTCCAGCAGCTTTGCCAGCGATCATTCCAGCGGCTTCGCCCTTTGCATATCCCATTTCCTCTACGCCTTCACTCAGATTACACATGATTTTCACCTCATCTCTTATACCGCGTCTGTCTACCGGTATGTCATACTCCTGTTTCATAAGCTTCAGTTTTTGTTCTGCTGTCATTGTCTGCGACAATAGTGCTCCTAACAATCGATGCAGTTCATATCTTTCTTCCTTTGGTGGAATCTCCTTTGCCAGACCAATCATCACGATATTTGAAATATCCAGATTGCCCTTCCAGTCCTGATCACCAAGCAGATCATCTTTTACCATATGGATATGACTCAGACTGTTCTCTTTCATATTCATACAGATCCAGATAGAATACACCTGTTTGATCTCGTTATAATCGGAACCGGTAAATTCCCGCTCTTTCTGTGATGATACTAACCTCGCGGTGTAGAAAATTGCCCTATTTAAGATATAATACTTTGTCGGTTCATTCTTCTGTGCTTCCAGATTAATGATCATTTTTGCCAGTCCATCCCGCATCCGTACATAGAAAATGATATCAAAACACACCTTTCCCTCATCGATCTCGGAACTTTCTGTATTCAGTCCGACAATCCGTTCACCGGTTCTGGCATCCACCGTTTCTTTGTTCGTTAATCCCGGTTCAACCGGAATCTGGCTGATATACGGTTCACCTTCAATCAATGATGCAACCGTATCTGCATCCATACCTTTAAATTCTTCTACTACCCTGATCAGTATATGCGCCAATATGATCTTCTGTCCAAGCAAGCGCTTGGCACTGGCATCATACTGCGCTTTCTGATCAGTAGCCTTGGAGGAATATACAATTTCATTATCCATGTCCCATCTCCTTTCCCGATAGAACAGAATAACATGCATATTTTAGCTTTGTATATTGCCTCCGTCTCTCCAAGTTTGATTGTAACGGATATCAGAAAGGAAAACAAGTTTAACCATAAAAAAACTCTGCCTGCTATAGATTCATATGTTTCTATGTAAAAAAAAAAGAGTCGTCAATATGCCGGAAGAAATTAATAAAAGAATTTTCCTATAAATAAATGTCTGAGAATTTGGGCAACTGCTGGTTCATAAATGTGCGAACCGAATAGAAATATTGCGAGTCTTACTGTTTGTATGTGGCCTGAATAAGATGGTATAGCAAATAACAGAAAATCTCCATCAAGTAGTAAGATGAAGTCAGGAAAACAACATATAGGTTCCCGCCATCAACCCACACTGGACAGTCACAGGCAAACTGTTTATAATGGATTGTGTATGCGTATTTGTGCATTTAAGATGGAGAAAATGATATGAATTTAAGGACTTTAAGACTTTTAGAATATAATAAAATAGTAGAAATGCTGACCTCCTACGCGGCATCCCCGATGGCAAAACGAAAATGCGAACGCCTGAAGCCCCGCAGGGATCTGACACTGATCCAGACCTTACAGCAGGAAACAAGAGATGCTCTGATCCGGCTGAATACACAGGGCAACCTATCATTTGCCGGACTCCGTGATATCGGTGCTTCGATCAAGCGGCTGGAGGTTCAGGGAGCACTCGGCATCAAGGAACTGTTAGATATCGGAAGTGTCCTTGATATGGCATTATCCGCCAGACAATATGGCAGCGGCGATGATAACGAGGAAAAAGCACATGACAGCCTCTACTCCCGCTTCATGGAGCTTGTTCCGCTGGAACATTTAAGTCAGGAGATCCACCGCTGTATCCTGTCAGAATCCGAGATCGCAGACGATGCATCGTCCGGTCTGAAGGCAGTCAGACGGAACAAAAAACTGACAAATGAAAAGTTACATAACCAGTTGAACAAACTTGTAACCGACCAGAGCAAGCAGACGATGTTTCAGGATAACCTGATCACGATGCGTAACGGAAGATACTGTATCCCGGTAAAACAGGAATATAAGAACAGCTTTCCGGGTATGATCCACGACCAGTCTTCCAGTGGAAATACTGTATTTATCGAACCTCTTGCGGTAGTTAATCTGAACAACCAGTTAAAAGAGCTGGATAATCAGGAACTGGCAGAGATCGAAAAGATTCTTGAGAACCTGTCGGCACAGGCAGCATCTGAATACGAAAATATAAAATTTGACTTCGAGACATTGACCGATCTGGACTTTATATTTGCCAGAGCGAATTTTGCAAGATCCTATAAGGGAACCGAGCCGATCTTTAATACGGACGGCATTGTGGATATCAAGCAGGGCCGCCACCCACTTTTAGACAAACATACCGTTGTTCCGGTCGACATCAGACTGGGTGAGGACTACAACCTACTGATCATTACCGGTCCGAATACCGGTGGTAAGACCGTATCCTTAAAAACACTGGGTCTGTTTACTCTGATGGGACAGTCCGGACTTCATATTCCGGCACTGGATGGTTCCAGACTGAATGTATTTGATGATGTATTTGCCGATATTGGAGATGAACAGAGCATCGAGCAGAGTCTCTCGACCTTCTCCTCCCATATGAGCAATGTCGTATATATCATGAACCATGTGACACCAAACACGCTGTGCCTTTTCGATGAGCTTGGCGGTGGAACCGATCCGGTCGAGGGTGCTGCACTTGCAATCGCGATCTTAAGCAGCTTAAACGATCAGGACATCCGCTGCATGGCGACCACACACTACAGCGAACTGAAGTTATTTGCCATGTCGACTCCGGGCGTTCAGAATGCAAGCTGCGAATTCGATGTAGCAACACTGATGCCGACCTACCGGCTCATTATCGGTATTCCCGGCAAATCAAATGCATTTGCAATATCGAAGAAATTAGGTTTGTCCGACGATATTATTGAACGGGCAAAGACAAATATCGACAGCAACAAAGTTGATTTTGAAACACTGCTGTCCGATTTGGAAAACAGCCGAAAAGAGATTGAACGCGACAAAGCGGAGATCGCACGGTTCAAGGAAGAAGCCAGACAGCTTCAGGAACGCGCAAAGGCAAAGGATGATGAACTCTCTGCCAAGAAAGCTCAGATCCTAGCGGATGCAAGAGAAGAAGCGGCCGATATTCTGGAAGAAGCAAAGGAAATGGCGGATTCAGCCATTAAGAAATATAACAAATGGACAACAAATCCTCATAAGGCAGATGCGAGCACGATGGAGAATGAGCGAAAAAAGCTCCGTACCAAGATGGACGATTACCGGAAGATGACACCGGAAAAACGCAAATCCATGACCTCCCATCATACGGCAAAGGATTTCAAGGCCGGAGACACCGTGCATGTTATCAGCATGGATACAACAGGAACGGTTACTGCTCCTGCTGATTCAAAGGGAAATATCAAAGTTCAGATGGGCATCTTAAGCTCTCTGCTTCCTGCTTCTGATCTTGTGATCATCGAGACACCAAAGCAGAACAACGCTCAGGTATCGATCAACAATAAACGTGGAATGGGCAAGGCTTTAAATATTCAGCCGGAGATTAATGTACTCGGCATGACTGTAGCTGAAGCTACCTCATTAGTCGACCGTTATCTCGATGATGCCATGATGGCTCACCTGCACAAGGTAAGGATCATCCATGGAAAAGGCACCGGAGCACTCCGGAAAGGAATCCACGACTATCTGCGCAAGCAGTCATACGTCAAATCCTTCCGTCTGGGTGAATACGGTGAGGGTGAAGCCGGCGTTACGATCGTAGAATTATAAAATACACAACAACAAGGAGAACTATATGGACAAAGAAAAAATATTGATCGTTGACGATGACGAAAACATCGCCGAACTGATCTCCCTTTATCTGAATAAAGAATGTTATGAAACACAGATTGCCGCAGACGGAACTTCTGCCCTGGAAGCATTTGTCGAATTTGCGCCAAATCTCATCCTCTTAGATGTCATGCTTCCGGGCATGGATGGATATCAGGTATGTACCGAAATCAGAAAGCAGTCAAATGTACCGATCATCATGTTATCCGCAAAAGGCGAGGTATTTGACAAGGTGCTCGGACTTAAGATCGGCGCCGATGATTACATCGTAAAACCTTTCGATTCCAACGAACTGGTTGCCCGTGTCGGTGCATTGCTTCGTCGCTGCAACTCACGGACGGATAATTCCCAGAACTATAATCCGACAAACGCCGATCATATCGGCACCTATGTTGAGTATGATAATCTGGTCGTTAATATTTCAAATTATACTGTTACATTAGAGGGCAAAAATCTGGAAATGCCGCCAAAAGAACTGGAACTGCTGTATTTCCTTGCAAGCCGTCCAAATCAGGTATTTACCAGAGAACAGCTTCTGGACAAATTATGGGGCTACGAATATGTCGGCGACACCAGAACCGTCGATGTGCACATCAAGCGTCTTCGTGAAAAACTGACAGACAAATATAACTGGTCTATTTTCACAGTATGGGGAATCGGTTACAAATTTGAGGTTAAATAACCATGAAAAAAACCATTTTTGATAAGATTGTTGTTGGCTTTGTCCTGCTGGTCATTGCTATCTTCAGTGTTCTTGCGTTGTACACTGTCCATATGACTCAGTCAAGGCTTCTTAACAATACAGAGAAAAATCTGAATACCGAGAGTAAACTGATCATCGACACAACGATTCATGATTACCTGAATAATACGATCGATCAGTATACTTTCTTTGATCGATTGGATGATCATGCCGATACGATGAATGCTGAAATCTGGTTTTCCACACCGGACAATAATATTATTTATTGCTCAAATAAAGACAGTGTGGCTGCAAAGGATCTGATCATAACCGATTTTTATGAGCGTACGGAATTATTTACCAAAACGATCAAAACCGGAACCTTGAACGGATGCTTTAACACTAAAACGCTGAGTATCAGTACTCCGGTTTATCAGGATAATACATACGCAGGTTTATTATCGATCCACTTATCCCTGCAGTTCATTAAAGATATTGCGCAGAAAACATTTGCATCCACTTACATGCCGTTTCTCGTCATCGTTGTATTATCTCTAATCGCCCTTATGCTGATCTCGAATAGCACCTTAAAACCGATTCGTGAAATTATCGCAACATCCAAACAATATGCTGCGGGTAATTTTAATGCTAGAATCGATGTCCATACGGATAATGAATTTGGCGAACTGGCACGATATATGGAGGAAATGGCAGACGAACTGAGCCGGTCAAATGAATACCGAAGATCATTTATCTCTAATATCTCCCACGACTTCCGTTCCCCTCTGACCTCCATCAAGGGATATATCGAAGCCATGATCGACGGAACGATTCCGCCGGATAAGCACGAGAAATATCTCCAGATCGTTCTGAGCGAAACTATGCGTCTTACCAAACTGACACAAGGGCTTCTGGAACTTAACAACTTTGATTCCTTTGACCTTCAGCTTGATAAATCGAATTTTGATATCAAGAGCATCATTCTTCCTACGATCAACACCTTTGAAGGCCGTTGTCAGGACAAAGGCATTTATCTGCACGCGATCTTCCATACCGACAATACCATTGTCTATGCCGATCGAACAAGAATCCAGCAGGTTATCTATAATCTGGTTGATAATGCGATCAAATTCACCCCGGAGGGTCGCCAGATCACGGTTCAGGTCACGGAAAAATCTGATAAAGTCTATGTCAGTGTCAAGGATGAGGGTGTGGGAATTCCACCGGAATCGATCAAGAAAGTTTTCGACCGTTTCTATAAGACGGATCCGAGCCGCGGAAAGGATAAGACCGGAACCGGTCTCGGACTTGCTATCACAAAAGAGATCATCAAAGCGCACGGCGAGAACATTACCCTCACCAGTAAGGTTGGCGAGGGAAGTGAATTCATCTTCTCTCTCCCTATGCAGAAGGAAATGCAGGTTCCGATCAAAGCCGTGCATGTGAAGAAGGAAGAAGCCGATACACAATATATCTCCAATGGAAAGTTCCGTATTAAGAAGGACTAACCAAAGCCCCACCCGTTCTTGCCACTATGCTGGGTAGGAATTGAAACATCAGTGAAACTTTCGTTATGAGGTTTGCACTAGCTGTCAGCATCAAGCCCTTGTTTGAGCCTTATAAGGCGAGTTTGGGCGACTGCTGACAAATCAGCGTGCGAACCGAATAGAAAGTGTAGCGAGTTTCAACTCCTACCCAGCATAGTGGCAAGAGCGGGTGGGGCTTTATTTTATGTCTTACTCATAATGTCTCCATTAATAGGAGGCATTATTTATATCTCTCTGCCATCTCATTTACAGCATTGCGGATGCGTTCACGGAGATCTGCAGGCTCTATGACTTCCACGCTGGTTCCGTACTGCATCGCCCAGTGGAACATGGCATTCTGGCTGCAGGTCACACGGATAAATGCCTTATTGGCATCTGCCTCAGGATTAAAGTTATCTGGATAATTGTTCTGAACAAATTTTGGTGACAACACTTCAAAGTTCTTATCAAACCAGTCTACAATATCACCCATATTCCCTTTCTGAACCTTTAATACAATCGTAGCTGCGGAATCACTGAACATGTAGAGATGTTCCGCCATATGCTGTGGCAGATTCAGTCCATGCTCCATCCCTTTTACCAGACTTTTATCCTTGACCTTTTCATCCAGTATCTCAATCTCCGTCATACGGTCGATCCGGTAATTCGACAGATTGTCATATTTATCATAATTGCAGATCAGATAATATTTGCCCTCATTTGCAACCATCTGATATGGATTTACAATATACTTCGTATCCTTTCTTGGATGAAGATGTTTATCGATACCATAGGTGTTATAGAGAAATGCAACCTTCTTGCCCTCACTGATCGCATCATCGATCATCTCAACATTTAACATGGTCTGACGGTTATCGGTATGTGATAACCCCGGCAGATTGCACACATGCTGTACCTTCGCACTGAAATACACATTCGAAAGCCCCTTGATCTTCTCGATCAGCTCCTGTGCCTGATTTCTCGGTATCGTCTTTGAAAATAAGATACTGTCGATCAGCATTCGAAGTTCTGCATCATCAAATTCGTGATTGTAATACCAGTCCTTTGTCAGGATCTCGGTCTCTCCGTTTTTATTTTCACGTTCAATCTCCGTACATTCCAGATTATAACCAAAATCCACCAGATTCATCAGATTGCTCTTGACAGATTTCCGGTCAACCTTCATTCCATATTCGGTTTCCAGTTTCTTTATGATATCCTTCTGATCCATTGTATGTTCGGAATCCGTGTATTTCCGAAGAATCTCAAGGATACAGATATTCATCATTTTCTTTCCATCTACCATGTATGTACTCATAAATACTCCTTTTTACCACTCATAATGGTGAAGCTGTCCCTTCGTCTCAAGCTCCGGAAAACCCTGCTGTCTGAGTGCCTCATATAACACGATTGCTACAGAATTTGCCAGATTCAGGGAACGGATCTCCGGGAACATCGGAATCCTGACTGCTGTTTCCTTATAGTCTAACAGAATTTCCTCCGGGATTCCCGCGCTCTCTTTTCCGAACATGATATAGGCATCTTCCTCATAGTTTACATCCGTATATTTCTGTTTAGATTTGGTCGTTGCCATATAGATCTTTGCGCCCGGATTCTTTTTAAGAAAATCATTAAAATCATCATAGATCGTTACATCTAATTTGTCCCAATAGTCCAAACCTGCACGCTTTAACTGCTTCTCGTTGATCTGAAAACCCAGAGGCTCGATCAAATGAAGTCTTGCACCTGCTGCCACACAGGTACGTCCTATATTTCCTGTATTTGCCGGCATCTCCGGCTCATGAAGTACGATATTTAACATGTTTTTCTCCTTTTTTATATAGCTGTATATTCGTAAGCATCGCTCACTTCTTAACCAAGCTTATATCCTTCATTTTTTACAATTTTAAAAATATCTCGGTTAAATCTCGGTTAAATCTCGGTTAAATTGTCTCGACAACACTAATTATCAAACAAATTATTTGGGTTAAAATCAGGATTTTAACCAAGCCCTACTTAAGTATCCAATTAGATATTTGTTGATTATCCGAATCTAATTGTATAATATTGCTCTTTTTCATTGCTGTTAGAATATTATGAATCTTATTTTCCTTCTGTTTATCAGACAAAGAATCCGGTAATTTTTCCCACAATAATAACTTAATATCTCTACGTTTTGCCTTATGATATTTTTTCAAATACTCAACAATCAAATCTTTATAATATTTGTCATTAAATCCTTTATTCTTGATATAGCCTGCACTATCATCCATACTTTTTGATGCTGACGCTGATAAAAACAAACTTGTAATTCTTCCCTCAACCAATTTTGCAGCTCTTAATTTATCTACATCCGCTTTATCAAGTGAAAGTCCCTTCTGAACTCGATCCAAAAGAAATACCGTCTGTAAATCCAGGTCCTGATGATCATATAATATATGCATGTAATTATCATCTAATATTTTTCCATAAACAGTAACCTCAACCTGAGTTCCTGATGAAATATTATAATCTGGCATAGGAAAATATTTCGCTTTTTGAATATTAAATGCTCTTCTGATACCTAAAGTTGCAGTATCAATCATATGAAACACAACCATCGATTCAGCTAATAACTGATTTCTGTAAAATGGTGGATTATAGCTCACTTCCAATACATTTTCAATCTTTTGCGGAATAAAATCTCCAGGGTTTGTAAATTTAATTTTATCCTCAAATTCATTTACATATATTCTCCCACCAAGTTGATAATTTGTGTGTGCAATACAATTATTTAACAACTCTCGAATAAGCCAACTGTTATATTGTTCCGTTTCCATAGGAAAAAGGGTCAATTGATTCGGCATATATCTGTATGTAAGATTACGCACCTTCGAAAACACCTTATCTACAACATTTATAAATGGTATCTTAAATATTTCATAATCCTTATCACTTCCATCCGCACCATATAATCTCCACATAATACTTGGAGCAGATGTCATTAAATAATCATAATCTGCTGACCCAAGTAACAACATGCCAGCATTCGTAACCTTACCACCAATCAATAACTTTACTTTCGTCAAGAACTCTTCATCTGTCATTTCATCGACTTCTTTTGATATGTGTTCCTGATTCATTTTCTCTTTATACTTTTCTCTAGCCAAATTAATAGCCGTTTTATCTAAATTATCAATAGTGGCTACTTCAATCACCTGTTTTGACCAGTCTTTTCTTTCCTGTGATCGAATTGCATCAATCTTATATTGTTTTAATGGAACAAGACTCTCACCCGAACGCTCATAATAATTGGTACGCCAATCTGTAGGAATACCCGTTGCTGCGGCTGGAACTTTAAACATTAACACCCTTAATCTTTTACCATTTACAATAGGAAATATCTCTTTAATTTCATAAAAAGTCATTCCATTTGTAATATCTCTTGATATCTCATACTTAAATTTTTCAAGAAGACTCTGTTCCCCCTGCTTGTATGCAGTTCCAACAACATGTTTTATCTTATCTCGTTCACTTACACCAAAAATTAGCCATCCGTACTGTTGCTGCTTCAGATTAGCCTCATTACTTAATGCTGAAAAATATCTTCCTATTTTATCCGTATCATAATTACTTTTTGCTTCTTTAAATTCAACCGTTTCATACTCCCAACGTTCCATCAAGTTCTCAAGTATTTCATAGTATTCAATATCTTTAACATTCTTCTCATAATGAAAAAAAGCCATTTCACCTTTAACCCCCTATTACAAATTTTCACATTCTTCCCTTATGATAATACCACAACAAGTGGTCAAAACCATTTCTACTAATTTTTTCATCTGCTGCATTCCTAATCATATCAACAGCATTTCTATACTGCTTATAATCACGGAGATCATACCGCTCAGTAATATTAAAATAAACCAAATACATTGGTAAAACTGTTCTTAAAATATTATCATATATTGAATAATTATCCTGATATTCTGTATTTTCAAATAAATAAAAGCATGCGTAATGACAAAATTTACTCGCAAAGGACAAATTTGTTCTTGCCCTAAACTTGGCAGATGTTACTCTTGCAATTTCATGAACTAACTTCATGTCTTCATATTCCGGATTTCTCAAACATTCAATCAGTTCTGAACAATCAAATGCGCAAATACGCCTTACTATTTCTGTTCTTCCACATTTATCAGCATTCAAATGTGTACTGTTTTCTCTATCTACAGCCTCAACTGCACCTTTTATTAATTCCTCATAAGTATAATTTACTTCTTTATTTTTAATTAGAACACTTTTCAACATGGTCATCCAGTATGCTGATGAGCCACCATATACAAGTTGATTCTTTCTATCAAATTTAGGTCCCGCCGATATATCTGTTGATTTTATATAGGCAGAATCATTACGTATCATAGCCTCTACAATAGCGACATTATCCGTTGTTAATTTAACAAGTTTTTTGTTATTATAAGTAACCTCTTCAAACATTTTTGTCTTTGCAATTCTAAGCTCTTTTTGAATAATATTACCCATACTATATTTCTCCTTTATATCCCCATATAGGCTATATGGCTAGTCTTAAATATATTGTGAACTAAACTATGGTGTCAAAAAGCTTTCCTCTCCATCGTGGATGATCACGCGATCATGTCCGATTGTTGTTCTGCCGATCACAGCAGCTTCAAATCCGGCTTCATACAGACGATCGCTTAACAATCCACCATCTGCCGTGACAAATAATGCCGCTCCGCATCCATCGATCCGGTATGGATCATCCCCGGTAAATTCACAGATCTCGATGGTTTCCTGCATGATCGGTATATGGTCATGGCTAATCCGAAGCCCGACATTTCCAGCCTCTGCCAGTTCCCATAATGCGCCATATACTCCTTCTGTTGAGATGTGGCGTACGTATATACTGCCACATGCCATCGCAATATCTCCTTGATCCTTCACAAGTAATAACCGGTCAAATTGCTCTGCTGTGCGAAGGTATTCCTCAGAATATCTGGTCAGAAGCTCTTCTTTTCTTTCCCTGACCCGAAGCAGGGTTCCAAGGATGCCGGCCTGTCCACACATAACGATATCCATATCCGGCTTGATCTTTGCATTTTTCTCGCCCTGCGATATCCTTCGTCCATACATCGTTACAGTTACCGCAGGCTCCTTGAATATCCCGCTGATCGCGGTATCTCCATACACAACATCCATGTGAAACTCCTTCGCAAGATCAGAAAGCTCCCGCAGAATCTTTTTCATACGCTTCTCATCATTTTCCGGCATCATGACCGTATCTGTAAGTGCAAATGGCTGATACCCGCCAAGCCGTAATTTATTATATTGTTTGATAACATCCGAAGTCACCGTCCCCAGTGCATTTGCAAGGCAGAGCCCTTCCGTTACTGCAAGCTCACTATCCAACAACACAAGCCGGCTATAGTCATCTCCTATGCCGGCTTGTGTTATGTCAGAATGTTCCTGTTTATTCAACGATCTTAAGATTGACCGCTTCTGCTGTATAAATCGAAACTTTTCTTTATTCATCCCTGATACCTTTTAGAATGCATATGCAAGCATACCGATTACCATAGCTGCTACCAGGATTCCAACTATAATTGCGGATGCTACCTTTTTACCCTTTGAACTGCTTAAATTGATCATTTCCCATTTCTCCTTTATATTTTAAACTTATAATTTTCTGATATTACCTGCCCACACATCAGATCTTTTTCCGTCTTATGCAGGACATCATGTATAGATTAACGCTGAATTTTCACTTTGTCCAGATATAATAGCATTATTTTATAGCAATTTAGCATTTGTGCCAGATTCTGCCAACTGCTTATTCCGTTACATTTGCCGATGGGCACACACGGTTCAGCGCGCATTCGGCACATTTTGGTCGTCTGGCGATACAGATCGTTCTTCCAAGTGTAATGATCTGAATATTATATAAGATCCACTGTTCCTTTGGAAGCTTTTCCATAAGCTCATGCTCGATCTTCACCGGATCATCACTATCTGTCAGCCCAAGCAGCCTGGAAATACGTTTTACATGTGTATCAACGACGATACTTGGCTCGTGGTAGATATTGCCACGAATCACATTTGCGGTCTTTCTTCCAACACCGTCTAATTTCGTCAGGCTCTCGATATCACTCGGCACTTCTCCGCCATATTCACTGATGAGCTTCTTTGCACAGCCAATTATATTCTTCGCTTTATTCTTATAAAATCCGGTCGAGTAAATATCCTTTTCCAGTTCCTTGATATCTGCATCGGCAAATGCCTGCAAGGTCGGATATTTCACGAACAGATCTTTTGTTACGATGTTTACTCTGGCATCTGTACATTGTGCCGACAGCATCGTTGCGATCAGAAGCTGCCATGCATTTTCATGATTCAGATAACACTTGTAATCAGTTCCGTATGTCTCATTCAAAATCCGGCAGATCTCAGCGACCTGCTGCTTTTCTTTTTTTGTCATGCTACATTACTCCTGTTTTCCTGCCAGATAGTTGATAAACTGCTGTGCTGTACGGCCGGAGATTCCACCATGCGACAGCTCCCATTTGTTTGCTTCCGCACACAGTTCTTCCTCTGTCATATGAATGCCGTTCTTCTCTGCCAGACCTACAACGATCTGGAAATATTCCTTCTGTGACGGCTTGCTATAATTGATCGTAACACCAAAACGATTGACCAGTGACAGCTTCTCCTGCATTGTATCGCTCTTGTGCATACCATTGTTATTCTCAAGATCGGTACGATCTGTCCATGTCTCACGGATCAGATGACGACGGTTCGATGTTGCATAGATCAGGACATTATCCGGTTTGATCTCCAGACCGCCTTCGATGACTGCCTTCAGATATTTGTATTCTGTCTCGAATTCCTCAAAGGACAGGTCATCCATGTAAATGATGAATCGATAGTTTCGATTCTTGATCTGGGAAATAACCTGTGACAGATCCTGAAACTGATGCTTATAAATCTCGATCATACGAAGTCCCTGATCGTAATATTCATTTATGATCGCCTTGATCGTTGTTGACTTTCCGGTTCCGCTGTCGCCAAATAACAGCGCATTATTTGCCTTACGTCCTGCAACAAAGGCTTCTGTGTTCTCCACGATCTTCTGTTTCTGGATCTCATATCCGATCAGATCATCCAGACGAACATCCTCTGTGTTATTGATCGGAACAAACTGCATATCTCCATTTGTCGGATGAACGATACGGAATGCCTTGTTCAGTCCGAACATTCCAACACCATATGCCTTATAGAAATCCGTCACGATCTTGAAGATATCATTTTCATCCTTTGCCCCTTCGATCGCACGGCTGATATCCTGTACCTTTGTGCTGACATTCTTATTATACATACGTTCTTTCTTGCCGATGGCTTTATAATTATTCACGATCGTGAAGCAGTCAATATCCAACGCTTCCTCGATCTCAGAGAAATCAAAATCAAACAGCTTCTTGAAGATCTTGAAATCATTTTTTGCAAAATAATTAACGGTTCCGTCATTAGCACCCACTTTTTCACTCGTCATAGAGAATGAATTCTCATTTGTGATAAGGATAAATGCCAGATAATTGTGCCACAGATTTGTGTCAAATCCATAATCGGTAGCAAGATCCAGCAACCGCTTGATCTGGTCGTAGATCCTTGCAACCAGCTCCGCATTCGGACAGTCTCCGCGATCAAAATCCTCAAATATCCCGGACAGCTTCATCAGAATACTGTTTTCACCCAGATTTCTATATAATACTAATTTCGCTATATCTCTGTACATCTTAAATTATCCTTCTTTCTTCATTTGTCTATATAAACAGGCATTTGCCCTGTTTTATCCAGCTCGTTTCTCTCAGGCATTTTCCTTGCTTCTTTTCTCTTTCATGCGTCTGGACTGTCGTCTCTGCTGCCGCTTCCGGGGTTTCTCCCTCCAGCGATCATCCGACGAAGCGTAAGGTTCTCCGTACTTTTCCCATGCGACTCCCTTTTCCCGCAATCTCATAAGTACGAATTCCTTCACCAGTGCATATAAGACAGAGGATAATGGTACAAATATCAGCATACCGAGAATTCCCATCAGATCTCCGCCAATGATAACGGCAACCAACACCCATATAGATGGAAGTCCGACGGACCCGCCCACCACATGCGGATAGATCAGATTTCCCTCGACCTGCTGCAATACGATAAACAGGATCAGAAATACCAATACCTTCTTCGGATCGTCAACCAGAATGAGAAATGCACCGACACCACATCCAATAAATGCACCAAAGACCGGAATCAATGCCGTTACCACAATCGTAACACTGACCGTCAGTGCATATGGAATACTAAGGACGCTCATGGATACAAAGAACATCAAGCCCAGAATACATGCCTCCAGACACTGTCCGGTTATAAAATTTGCAAATGTCTCATCTGCCATAACGCAGGTCTTGATGATCTTATCTGCTGTTTTCTCTTTAAATAATGCATATATCAGACCCTTTGTCTGACGCTTCAAGTTCTCCTTCTGTGCCAGAATATAGATTGCGAAAAATAATCCAACCACAAAATCGACTATACCGCTGACAATAGAGGTTGCAAAATTAAATGTTGATGACAACAGGCTTCCGCTTCCATTCTTTATCAGATTGATCGCACTCTCACTCACCTTATCCCATGCAATATCAATCTCCATGATCCGGTCAACGATATCCGGATACCCCGCTGCCAGATTCACCGCCCAATTCTTAATTGCCTCCATCGTAGACGGGAACTGCTGTCCGATCGCTGTAATTGTCCGGCTGACCTCCGGTATCAGCATCGTGATCACAAAAGCAATCACCAGGACGACGCAGATAATGGAAAGCACCATACAGACCGGTCTCCGGAACCGATACCATCTACTTTTTTCATTTCGGAATAACAGATTTTCAAATCCCTTCATCGGCACATTCAGAATGAACGCAATCGCAAATCCAATCACGAACGGCATAAGCAACCCGATGATCCATGTACCGCAGGCATAGATTTTATCAAAACGAAATACGCAAAATACGACTAATACAGTTATAATGATCAATTTTATGAGCTTTTTCATATTCGAATTATTCAGTTCCAAATTCAATTTCCTCTGCTTTCTTTTTACATTTTTTTGAGCAGGCACATAGAACGTGTCTGCTCAATCATGCCAAGACCATTTATTCCGGCAGATTGATGTTCCCAAATACATCACCTATGGAATAGGTCATATTCTCTTTTGGTTTATAAGCATTCATAATCGGAGCCATGATCTTCTCAAACTTCTCCCTGTCCTTTGAAAGAATGAATACTTCTGCTGTATTTCTGGCATCCCACAATGCATCATGCTCTTTTCCCTGAAAATCTTCTCCCAGATAGAATACCGCATCTGACAGTGCCAGTCTTCTTCTGGTTCCAAGCATACGTGCAAATTCCTTCTGGAAATCCTTCCATTTGGATGCAAGCTTCTGTGCATCCGGGTTATTGTAGGATTTTAACTTGCGCTCCCGGTTGAACTGCCGCAGATCATTCTCACTCCATGCATAGATCACATCCGCGCTTAAGCCCCATGCAATGAACCGATCCATCGCAATCGCAAAATCCGGTGCATCGTCTACCATCTCATTTGTGATCCCTGTAAGATTTGTTATTCTGGATGTCACAGGCGTAATTCCCGGCTTTACATAAGTCTTGAATGAATCAATCTCCTTATATGTATCGTCCAGCTTAACAGCTCCTATTTCAATTATTTCATTTTTGCAAATTTTTAATTCATCGGGATGAGAATTATCGATCTGATTCATCTCAAAATCCACAAATATATACTCCATGTGTCACAACCTTCCTGAAGCTGTCTTCCGGGTGAAAGCCACCTGCCGAACATGGCTTCCACCATCACAATCTTACCTTAAAGCATACCATTCACAGTCAAAAATGTCTATCTTTTTCTTGGTGGAGATTTCCTGTAAATGCCCTGTTAAAAAATGTAGCTGTCTCGGCTTTATTTACCGTAACTTAAAAGATTTCGGATAAATAAAGCCGGGACAGCTACAGTTTTTTACAGGATATCTATTCTCCATAGCAAAAAACATTATTCATTATAGCTATTTCCTACCTGTTTTTTTACACATATAAATCGCCACAAGTATAAACGGCAATGAAAATACCCCTGACAGTATATCGGAGATTCCCTGTGTAAGAGCCACGCCTGTTTCCTGAAAACACATTGGAAGAAGCCAGATCAATGGCAGGAAAAAGATTCCCTGTCTGGTGGATGATATGAGAATGGCTTTTCCGATCTCCCCTATTGCCTGAAATAACATACCGCTGACCAGGCAAACCGCCATAAATGGCAATGACACCGCATGCATCCGGAGGGAGCGCACGCCCAGATCAAGTGCTGCATTTTCACCAAATAACGAGATGATCGGAGAGGCAAATATCCACACAAGAACACCCGTGACAGCCGATGCGATGATCTGACTTAGAAGTGTAAACGTGATTGCCTTTTTTACCCGGTCATTTTCCTTTGCCCCATAGTTGTAGCCAACCACCGGCGCAAATCCCTGACCATAGCCAACCATAACAGCAAACAATATGGCAAATACTTTATTCGATACCGATATTGCAGCAACCACATCATCCCCATATTCTCTCGCCGCCCGGTTCAACAGGATCGTTGCCACGCAGACCAAACCCTGCCGGAAGAAAGATGGAATACCTGTTCTCGTAATAGCGGCTGCCGTCTGCCCAAACGCCTTCCCTTTCTGTCCCCTTAATCCGATCACGCTTTTCCCTCTCAGCATTACGATCAGCATGATAACAAGGCTTACACTCTGTCCACAAAATGTCGCGATTCCCGCTCCGCGGATCCCAAGTTCCAAACCTGACACCAAAATCGGATCTAAGACTGCATTTAAGACAGCACCACTTCCAATTCCAACTAAAGCCCAGACGGGCATTCCTTCCGCCCGCAGAACATTGTTGAGTACATACGACACACACATAACCGGAGCTGTAAGCAGGATCCAGAATCCATAGTCTAATGCAAATGTCTCGATCGTATCCGTTGATCCCAGAAAACGAACCAATGGTTTCTGCCACAGAAAGCCTGCTCCCATCAATATAAGTCCGGCAATCAACGACATCAGGACCGCAACCAGTGCATCTCTACCTGCTTCCTTTTCTTTCTGTTCGCCCAAAAATCGGGATATTCTGCTGCCTGCCCCCATGCCAAATGTATAACCAACCGCCTGTATCATGGCAAGCACCGAAAATAAAACCCCGACTGCCGCAACTGCACTGTTTCCAAGCCCCGAAACAAAATACATATCTACGATATTATACGTCGTTCCAGCAAGCATACTGACAATGGTTGAACAGGATAATCGCAAAATAAGAGAAGGCACAGGAGTCTGTGTCATTTTTACATGATTCTCCTGTGCCTTATCCTTCGTATTGTCCGTTTTACATTGAACATTATCATTTTTCATATGCAGACATCCTGCCTTATAGCCATAGTAAGAAACTGACAAATAAATATTTCTGTATCTATCCAAACTCTGGTACCAAAATCATAACAATCTTTTATATCATCCGGATATTGATACATCATTTCAGAAATTCAGCCACTTCCTCAATCTTATTCTGTGCATCATACACGCCCAGATCGTACATTGCCTGAATCTTCTTATCATCCTTTTCCGTTCTTGATATGTCGATCTGTACACTCGGACGGATAATAAGAACCTCGCCCTTCTGTTCCAGTTCAGCCAGCTTCTCCAATGTCTTATTATAATACAAATGCCGCATGGCTATTCGTTTCACATACTCCGGATATTCCTTATACCGGATTGCTTCCAGCTTCAACATGCTGTCTTCTTCCTTGACATAGCCTTCTGGTCTGGTCAAAACTACGATATCTTTTCGATATCCCATTCTTCGGAACTGGAAGATCGGGATGCTGTCTGCTGTTCCACCATCCAATAACTTCTTGCCATCTACTTCTACAATCTGTGACACGATCGGAAGTGATGCTGATGCACGAAGCTTGTCCATATCCTTTCGAAGATCCGTACATTCCAGATACTCCGGCTGTCCGGTCTCTACATTCGTACAACATACATAAAATCTCGTTGGATTCTCCTCAAATGCATCATAGTCAAATTTGTATAATTCATTTGGCAGTCGATCATAACAAAAATCAACGCCAAATAAATTTCCCGTTTTCAGCAATGACTTCAAACTCATATATTCCTTATTGTTCCGGTATTCCAAGCTATATGCAATATTTCTTCCACGCTGCTTGGATACGAAAGATGCTCCATGAATAGCTCCCGCCGATACGCCGATCACGCCATCCACTGTAATATTATGATCTAAAAATACATCCAGTACGCCAGCAGTATAGATGCCACGCATGCCACCGCCTTCTAAAACCAATCCTGTCTTTGTCATATATCTTCAACTTCCTTTCAAAACGAATTTGCTATCTTTTGTTTTTACTATGATAACGCAAATCTGGATTTTGGCAAGGGGAATTTTGGAGGTGGAGTGATGGATAAATAGGATGATGGATAATCTTATATTATCAATCTAAAGGATGAATAATACTTAAATTATATCATCTATAAGTTTTATAAATTACACAGGTATTCTTTAGCCCCAAATAATAATCAAAATAATTGCGGAGGGATTAATAAATGTTTTTAATGTTCATTGGAAAGTATCAGTCAGATATGGCATATACAGGTCATTATTTTAATGGTTCCATTACCTACTATGGAGATGGAACAAATGGCAATATATATTGTTGCTCAAAACATTCACGTGTTTATGACAAAAATGTGTTTATAAATTTTATTATAAAAAATATAAAATGCAGATTAGACAAATATAATTTTATTTTTTATAACCAGAGTTATGCATATGAAGTCATAAATAAATTTCCGGAATGCAAAGAGCATATTTTAAATATTAATTCAAAAGAATTGCTTGATTGGCTATCAAATAAAACATTAGTTCGTGTATGGGCCCAAAATCTTATTGATGTACCATCATTTTGTACTGTTACTGGAAGTGAATGTACCTTTTCTAATTTTAAAAAATTATTTCCACAAGAAAATGAATTTGTAATTCAAGATAATTATTCATCTGGCGGATTAGGTAGTTTCATGATTAAAAAAGAGCAAAATATGAAAGCTAACATACTCAATCCGTGCAATATTTATTTGGTTTCACCATTATTGAAAAATAGTTATTCAATAAATATACATATATTAGTTGGTAAATTTAATCAAATAATATTCTCACCATCAATCCAGATAATTGACCCAAATCAATCTCCGTTGATTTTTAGAGGATCTGACTATATCGAAGCACAAAAAATTCCAAAATTAATTATTAATAATTTATATAATTGTGCAAAAAAAATAGGTAATAAACTAGGAAAAATGAATTATATGGGAATCTGTGGTTTAGACTTTATTGTTCAAAACAATAAATTATATTTTATTGAAATAAATCCCAGATTTCAAGGTTCCTCTTTTTTAATTAATCGTACATTATTTGAAAACAACCTTCCATCATTATATGAATTAAATGAAATGGCATTTTCTAATGAACCAATTAAAATAGAAAAGAAAAAATTAGAAAATTTGAATATTAATTATAGCTATTACAAGATAAAATATAGTAAAAATATAGCTGTAGAATATTTCAATAAATTATGTAATTGTAAAGATATAGATAAATATTTTATGGATGGTTTAAATATACAAAATAATATTCAACTTAGAGGATATATGTTTCGTTTTATTTCTAAAAGAAATATAATAAGTTTGAATCCAAATCATCAAATTAATATTTACCAAAATTTACTTTCGAAAGAAATAATACGGTGTTCAATAAAATCTAATATGGATTGGAATAATCTAAAGACAGCCTTATTATTACAAGGAATTAAAATTGATATATCTGCTATGATTGCATTAACGGAATGTGGTGGAATTCAAGAAGGAACATTTGATGCTATTGATATTAGATTTTCTAATGACTTAATAGTAAATTGTCCACTTAAAATCCCTTTTATAGATTTCTCGCCATTTACTTTAAAATATATAGAAAAAAACTTTTATTTATTTTATCTTGAAAAAAATATAAGTATTGTATATGTAGATAAAAAAGATTATATCCCAAATGTTAAAACACATTCCGGTTTATTATATTCAAAAATGGTGCAGCGCAATAATATGCGTATTCGCATTCGTCATAATTCAATATGTTTGTTTAAACAAAATGGAAAAGGCTGTCATTTTTGTCATGCAAAAAATGAAGAATACTATAATTTTGATTTAGACGATATAAAGGAATCCTTTTTGTTTTATCTAGAAAATTTTGAATTTAAGGAAATTATGATAGGTGGCGCTTCAAACGATAGAATATATGAGCCAACACTCATAAAGGATATTCTTAAAATAATTAGAATACATACAGATAAACCAATTTATATCATGAGTCTTCCACCACAAGATTTAAATGATATTCAAGAATATAAGAAATTGGGTGCAAACGAAATTGCTTTTAATCTCGAAATTTATGACGAAACCATTTCAAAGGAAATAATGCCCGGTAAAGGAATGATTTCACGGAATGAATATCTAAAAGCTTTACAAAAAGCTGTAGAAGTCTTTGGAAATAATGGACAAGTACGTAGTATGCTAATTGTAGGTTTGGAGCCGCTTGAATCATTTAAAAAAGGTATAGAGGCCTTATGCAAAATTGGAGTATCTCCCATGATATCTCCGTTTCGGCCTATGCAAAATACAAAATTAGCAAACTATGTTCCACCAAATTTTGAAGAATGTAAACAGTATATAAATACTGCAATAGAGATAACAAAAAAATATAATATCAAATTAGGGCCACCAAATATTTATAATCAAAACAATACTTTTAATCCTATTGATATATAAATATAAATGATAACCAGCCTTAAGCTCCCAAAAGGCTGGTTATCATTTATATGTTACATCTATTCCTTACTGATTGTTAGACGCAGAATAACTTTGAAATATAGGATCACAATTTAATATTGATCCTGCTGTAATATTATGACTTATGCTATTAATTGTAATCTGATTAGCCTGAATAATCTGTTGAGAATGTTTAATTTTTTCGCTACTTTGTTTTTCTATTTGCTCTTTCTTTAATAAATTATCTATTTTTATTTGTTCCGTTTGAGCCTTTATTAATTCTATTTGAGCAAGAGATTTTTTTTCATCTATTTCATTTTTGATATTTTCTTTATATTTTTTATATAATGTATCTACACCTAATAATCCAGAATATATAATGCCTATTATATAAAAAATACATTCAGGGTTAGCTGTTATTTGACAAAAAATTTCATATGGAGAATAATGCCTTAACTCAATATAATTGTTTGCATTTGTTGAAGAATAATCAATTATAGAGTTTATGACTGAAATTAATACCCCTAACTTATCACATTCATTGGATTCTATATTTGTTTTAATAGTAATTCCTACCACAATACCATCTTTTCCGTTTACTAGTAGTTGGCGAACTTCACCGAGGTATCTTGATAAAATATAATAATCTGTCGATGAAAAAAATTGACATCCAATTTCATTTTGTATACATTCATATACAAAATTAAAATGTTTTGGCTCTAAAACAGGAATGGTTTTCAGCAATATACAAAAACTTCGTAAACTTCGAAACGACCTTAATTGCATAGCGACACGCATCCCGTTTATTATTGCATTGTATGCATCTTGATACTTATTTTGAGCGACATAAATATTTGCCAATGGGAAATAATTTTTTGTACCATAATAAAATTTTTCTAATATAGGGAGAAGTTTTAAATATTCTTCTTTCTTTATTAAACCACTTGAACTATTTGCAGAAGAAATTTGAACATTATCATCAGTCTGCATTAAATATTTTATCCCGTTAATAATATATGGAATAGTCGGAAATAATAGACGAGTATTATTCATATGGATATTATCAAAAACACACTGTTCAAAATTAAGTCCTTTCATTTGACAATTATCAAAATATACATCCTCAAAAGTTGCAGCTTCCCAAAGCATACCTAAAAATACACATTCTTTAAAACTTACGCTTTGAAATATAGCATTAGAAGCCATTCCAGCATCAAAAGTAATTCCTTCAAATGTACATTCTACAAATACAGCATTGTTAAAATCTGTGCCTTCTAATGTATTATTACCACTGATTGAATATTTAAAATTACATTGTCTAAAATTACATGAATCAAAAACTGTACGCTTTAATAAATTATTTGTAAAATTACAATTAGAAAAAATAGAACCAGTAAATCCCGTATTTGTAAAATTTGATTTCGTAAAATAACAATCAGAATAAAAGGAACGACGCTGATTCAAATTAGAATAATTTTTAGAAATCTGAGTTCCGAAATTTATTTTATATTGATCTATTCTGTAAAAATCTTTATTTTTTACATGTTTTTTTAATTCAATCTGTGCCTTTATAACATCTTCTTTTGAAATAGTTGTATCATTTATTGCATTTTGTAATAGTATTTCATTATCTTTATTCATAATAGTACTCCATATGTATTAGTTATTATCTTATATTGCAAAAGTCATATAATCTATCGGCCTCTAATAGAACTACTTACTTACTAAAACAATGGATAATATAAGATTATCCATCACTTATTTTCTTACTTTCCTTCCCCTCCAATCTATCCCCAATCCCATGCCAAATCAACCGTTTTGCATAAAACGACCATATATTGCAGAAAATGACCAAATTCCCCTGATTTTTCGATTGCATCCTTTCCTTTTATGAATTCTAGAATATATACTAAGCAAGGCAGAATTCTGCTACAAAGATTCTATGCACAGCAAAAATGACCTTGTTAAAATCCATACCGGACTTATATCGAGTCTATCTTGAAGTGCATCTAATAAATAATTTTAAGGAGAACAGATACAAATGACTACGACTCTTTTATCTACACACATTCAAAACTATCTCACCTACTGTAAGAACCAGAAGCGACTGGATGAAAAAACATTAAAAGCATACCGGATTGATCTGACACAATTTGCACATGCACAAATTCCTTCCGACATTACAGATATCACTCCCGATCTTTTAGAGGAATATGTCGCAAATCTTCATGAACAATATAAACCAAGAACGGTAAAACGGAAAATTGCTTCATTAAAAGCCTTCTTTCATTACCTGTTATACAAGGATTTTCTGCCACAAAATCCATTTGATAAGCTTCAACTGCGTTTTCGCGAACCTATTATTTTACCAAAAACAATCCCATTAGCTACTGTCGAAACGCTTCTGTCTGTAGCACACAAACAGCAAACACTGGCTCCAACAGAATATCAACGAAAAAATGCATTAAGAGATACTGCCGTACTGGAACTACTCTTTGCAACGGGTATTCGAATCTCCGAGCTTTGCTCTCTTCACAATGATTCCATTGATCTGCAAGACGGAACAATTCTAATCTATGGAAAGGGATCAAAGGAACGCCGCATCCAGATTGGGAATGAATCTGTGCTTTGTATTTTGAAAAAATATAAGATAACTTTTCAAAAAGAAATACTCGCCTGCGATTCTTTCTTTATTAATCAGGCTGCAACCCCCTTATCCGATCAGGCTGTGCGGCGTATGATAAATAAATACACAGAACTTGCATCTATTGATATGCATATTACACCACATATGTTTCGTCATACATTTGCAACCAGCCTTTTGGATGCAGATGTGGATATTCGATATATACAGGAAATGCTTGGTCACAGTTCGATCACCATAACCGAAATATATACTCATGTAGCTGTCGCCAAACAGCGTAATATTCTGGCAACCAGACATCCTCGAAATCAATTCATGCTATAAGCCATATAGTATATATCAAAAAAGATGATGCAGAATATATCAAACCTCAATATTAGATCTTCAAATCTAACCTTTGAAGCTGGTATATTCCACACCATCTTTTCACCTTTCTTCCAGATCATCTCTACAAGATAAATTTTTCAACTTAAAATCCTATATAATTCGACCGTCTGAAATTTCAATTATTCTATGACATTTTTCCGCTAATTCTTTATCATGCGTAACAATAATAATTGTTTTACCCTGTTTATTTAGAGAAAAGAAAAGATCCATTATTGCTTCCGTATTGGCTGAATCCAACGAACCAGTAGGTTCATCTGCCAGAATTAAGCTTGGATTATTAATAATAGCACGCGCAATTGCAATTCGCTGTTTTTCCCCTCCTGATAGATTTCTAACTTTTTCTTTTGCAAAGTTTTCCATATTCACTTGCTTTAATACTTCTTTTGCTAACTCTTTTGCATTTGGACGCTTATTTTTTGCAAAATCAAGCGGAATCATTATATTTTCCAAAACTGTGAAATCCTCAACCAATGAAAAATCCTGCATTACAATTCCGATTTTCTCATTTCTTATATTCGCTAATTTTTTTTCACTCATGTTTTTAATAAGAAGATCATCAATATAATATTCACCACTGTCATAGCTATCTATACAGGCTATTATGTGTAACAGAGTAGATTTACCTGCCCCTGATTTTCCCACGATAGCAACAAGTTCTCCATCCTTTACTTCTGTTGATATTCCCTTTAAAACATGAAGTTCATTTGACTTACCTGCGTTAAAGCTTTTCTCAATACCAATTAATTTAATCACTTTCTTACATCCTTTCAAATGAATTATTCATTATTCCTTAGTATTTCCTTTATACTTGTTCCATTAATGATAAGCGACGGCAACAAAGCTGATATCATACAATAAATTAAAGCAACACCTACACATACCGCCAATTGTACGATTCCCAAATTTATTGTTGTCACTTTATTAATAGTTGTTATTATAAAAACACACACTATGCTTATAATAAATGAAATTATTGCTAAAATACAGGTAGCTATAACAGATATACTGGCCGATCGCTGCCAAGGCATTCCACATATACTGTATATTGCATAATTTTTCATTTGCTTTTTGACTGAAACAGCACCAGAACATAAGGAACTGATAATTGTAAGAACAAAAACTCCAATAAAAATAGGAAATATTGCAATCAGTTTTTCTCGAAGTCTGACCTGACTTTTTACAGCAATCTCCTCTAAATCTTCTTTCGTTATAATTTGTGCATAATTCCCCAATACTTTTTCATTTTGTATTATTTGAGTTTCTGTTATATTATCTGAAAAAGTTACAAAGACCCAACCTTTTACAAATGCTTCCACTTCATATTGCTCATGGTAACGTTTTATACTTTCTTCACTCATTATCAACATCGGGATTTCTTCATTATCCAAACTATAATCACAATATATATCACTATAATCCCGACTATTTCTATATGTATTTTTTGTATATCCTACAATCCTTGCATTGTCCTCTAAAACACCAACAATTTTTATTTTTATTAGTTTTTGAGGATATTCGTAAAAAATATTATTCATAAAGATTGTATCTCCAACCTTTATATTATAGTTATTTTGCGAAATAACAGCCTCAATGCAGCCGACGTCTTCAGAAATTGAATTCAACCATATTCCTTCCGATAACTCAGGCGTATGACGGTCAATTATTTCCCTATCATACGCCATAGATACAAATTCAAGTCTGTCCCCGTTATTATCATAATAATTAACCACTGGTTCATAACTTGCAACTACATCAGCATGGGATAACAATTTCTCTATATCTTCAGAATCTGTAGCTATAAGATCATTATCATTCAGATAAAAAGAATCCAGATTATACAAATATCCATCTGATTCAAAATAATCCCTGAAATTATTATAGTATTTGTAGTGGTAAACAATAATTGAAGAAGTTGCAATGGCAAGAACAAAAACAATAACCAATTGTATACATATCAATATATTAATCCATATATTATTTTTTAGTTCATAAAAACCGATTTTTAACATTTGCTCCTACCCCCTGTCCTTTATTAATTCAAGAATTCTTTTTCTGCTCATCACCAAAAGCATGATACCAATAACAATAAGCGAAACACTAATAAATATTACAAACAAAAGAAAATAAACAAATGGGGTATATGCATCCTGCATATATACAAAATAAGTATGTAAACGTGGCAAAAATACTGTCTGGTACAACACCATACCTAAAATAAAAAAGGGAACAATTAGAATTATACACTCGCTCATATTCATAAAATTCAATTTAGCAGGGGTCAATCCCAAAATTCTAAAAATAGCAGTTGTCCTTTTTCTTGTTGACATAATATATCTATATAAAATCATAAAGTTTATTGCGGCTATTAATGCGATAAATACCGATATCAAAATAACTGTTTTATAAGTATAATATGTATCTTTATCAATAGTTCTAATTTCTTCAAAAACTGCTTTATCCCCCATATAATTATTGAAAACATCTCTTATTTGATTATAGGTCTTTACTGAAACCGCAGAATTAAAAGAAATTAATGTACTTGTCAGAAGCTGTTCATCTGCTACCGTTGAGAAAGGAAACATCGCCCCATTTTCATTCCATGCTTGTTTACCAATTATATCATAAATTTTTTCTCCAATTTTAAGCTGGTTGCCATACTTAATCGAATCCAATGCTGAAATCTCTCCAAATACAGCCGGATCAGAAATAAGTGCAACGCATATGCCATTTGCCTCCTCATAATCAGACCAGTAAGTTCCTTCTGTCAAATTATCATATTTTTTAAGATTTTCCTTAAATTCCTCTGCTACTTTAAATTTTCCATCACAGTATAAAAACTTAAATTCATAGGAATTATTATCAATTATTCCTTCTACATCATATTGTATAATCTGTTCCCGCAATTCATTACTTATATCATCAATTTCAGACAGGCAGTTTAATAAGTCCCTTTTTGTAACATATTCAGAACTGGTATTTACATAGTTAATCCCTATATAATCATCAGACAAGTCATCTTCCTTATAACTTAATATAGTATTATAATTCTGGTATACGCCATATGAGAAAAAAATGACAATAGCTGATGTAATTGTACTGATTACCAGCAATATAAAAATTATAAAATTATTTATAAAAAAGGATTTTATATTTTTCAGTGTATACTTAAAATACATTAAACCACCTGCCCATTTTTTAATTCTGTACAATTTTAATTAATAGTTATAGTCACTGATTCCAACTGCCCAGATGATACACTAGGACCTCTATATACAGATCCTGTAGCTTTAACCTTATAAGAACGATTTGTCTCAATAAGATCGGTTTGTAACTGTCCTTTACTTGATAATACGCGGCTATAGTATTTGCTATCCTGCAGTTTTCCTTTTGTATCATACATTCTTACACTTAAAGTTGTATATACCTTACCTGCATATAAATTTTTGACACTTGCTAGCCCAGATATCTTTGAACTATTTGAACTGCTCTGGGAAAAAGCTCCTGCAACCTGACAATAAGTTCCTGATTTAGCTGCAGAACCAGCTCCACTTGCATAAGATATACTACTAAATAAACAAATAAATACTAATGCCAACACTAAAATTGAAATATTCTTCTTCGTTTTAAACTACTCTTTTTCATAAAAACACCTCCCAATAATACAATTTCTGATCTACTACATCTTCTTAGGTCTTTTCGGCTGGTGGAAAAATCCAAAACACCAGGCTGTAGTATCATTATTCTTTTTTACCTCAGCATTTACGATTTTTTCCGCACCTTTCAGAATGTTTTTCTTTACATCATGCTTCATCCCTCTTCACCTCCTGTTTCAATAATTTTGCCAGTATCATGAGAAAGCCGCACAGTATGACTGCAAACATCATACAATATACATAAGAATCATCTATACGAAGATACCATGCTATACATAAAATTCCACATTCTATCAGCAATACATATCGGGCTGATTTCTGCGATATCTGCATTTCTTCTGCATCCAGATCAAGATTTGGATGATTTACTGTGCCTATAACGCTGATAACTACAACTGATATTCCGAGCAGAATCCATATCAAACAGGCCACTTCCTGCACATGATGACACAGATACATAACTGCCATGTACACAATTATTGTCATAATATAACATTGCCAATAATGCTTTGCATGATATCCTCCAGTTCTTTTTCGTAAGGAAAAAAAGAAGATCATAAAGAGAACTGTTAAATCCACATTTTTATGAATAAATCCCAGACATATTATTGATCCCACCGTCAAAAAACGTTCAATTATTGAGACCACTGCATAAATGTAATGTTCTCTCATCGTATGATCCATTAATTCCTCTTTTTCAAACTGATCTACCAGATGCTCTGCAAACCTTGCAACCACACTCTACACCTCCTCCACCCTCAATATATAATTTTCCCATACTGCCCACAACCCATATTGCAGAAAACGACCAAATATTGCAGAAAACGGAAAAATCCGATATAGTTACCACTCTATATGCGATAACCATATCGGATTATGTTCATTCATTACAGTATGATCGATATATAAAATTCACCAGTATCATGTTGAATAACATAGGAACCGTTGTACTTCTCAACAACCTTAATTATATTCTTCACACCTACACCATGTTCCTCCGGCTGATCCTTTTTACTGGTTTTCAATTCATCCTGTTGAAATACAATAGGTCTGCTATACGTATTTCTTACAGACAGAATAGTAGTGCCATCCTTTTCTCTGGTGAAACGGAATTTAATCTGTCGTTTCTCTTTACAGCTTTCACATGCCTCAATTGCATTATTCAGCAAATTTGCCAGCAAAACAACCAGATCATCATTTTGAATCTGAAGCTTTGACAGGTCATTTACCCGCAAAATAAAAAGAATATTCTTCTTTACTGCCTCATTATATTTTGCATTCAATATCGCATTTACAATGATATGATTTGTATCGATCTGTCTGTCACCATCTACAATCTGTTCGCTGATCTGATTCAAATACTTTACCAGTTCATCATATTGTTTCTCTCTCGCAAGTGTCTCCATGCACAAGATATGATTTTTGAACTCGTGTGATCTTCGTTTTTGTTGTTCATAATGCTCCAGCATAGAATGATACAACTCAACTTGATTTTTTTCCTGCATTTCAAGTATTTCTTTTTCATGCAGCTTTGCTTCATGCTCCATAATATCACTGATCAGATAGTACACAAATATATTCATAACGACCATTCCGAATGCGATCAGATACATCACCCTTTCCTGCATCTGATTCTTAACTCCGGAAGATACTGCAATCATTCCAGATACAGTTAAAATTGTAAATATTGGGAACGCAAGAAATTTGACCCATTCTGCATCATTTAATATATCAGATGATTTATTCTGAAACCGTCTGCGAATCAGTATAATAAATACAAACAATATAAGTTTTGCGCATATAACCAATAAATTTCCTTTAAGTGCATATCCAGACTGTACCTCTCCGGCCCGTGAAAACATAATGCTATTTCCGGCGTATACCAGATAATCTGCTCCCCAGACCAGACTTGTATACAACACAGATAATATACCAGACTTTGGTATGCTGATTCCAAAATAGACACACATGTTTATGACTATCATAAGCACACCTACAATCTGTTTTATAATGATCCACTGTGATAAAAACATTCCACATGCAAAAAACTCTGCTGTCTGTATTCCTATCAGTACATATTTATGCCATTTTTTCCAATTCTCCTGCTCTTTACAAAAGCTTTCAAAAAACATCACGCAGCAGATTACTTCAAATATAACAAGAGCCAGACTACTTATCCATTCAAACATATTATATTTCTCCTTTATATGCTACAAATACTGCCTGAACCTCTTTATATCGGGCTTTTGGTATTGAAATTGTCTCATCATCACAAAGTGTAACTTTGTATCTTGACACCTGTCTGATATATTGTAAATTTACAAGATAGCTTTGATGAACCCGGACAAAATGATATAACTCCAGTTCTTCTTCCAGATTGTTCATTGTTCCGTACATAGTGTAAATTCGTATTTTTTCATTTTCCAGAATATGAAATTCCAGTTTATGTAGTTTACTTTCAATATAGAGAATTTGAGCAAAAAGAACCTCTGTCTGTCCTTCCTTAAATGGAAACTTTTTTCTGGCATTGTTCTCTCTTTTATTCTCCAGAATGGCATCCAGACACTCTTCCATTGCCGCCTGCAGATTATATCCGTTTTTTAAAAGGTAACGAACAGCTCCAACCTTATATCCCTCCAGAGAATAATCTATATATGCCGTCACAAATACAATATAACTGTTAATTCCCCCCTCTCGGATTTTCTTTGCTGTTGTAACACCATCCATACCTTCCATATTTATATCAAGGAATATAATAGAATACTCAGAAGGGGATGTCTCACTCAGAAACTTCTCCCCGGAAATGAATGTATCGATTGCGTATAGAATATCCTTTGTATTCAGATAGTCTTCTATATATACCCGTATCAGATCACGGAATTCTTTTTCATCATCACATATGGCAATCTTCATCATATATCCCCCTCTGTTTCGTATAATGCATTATGTCTGTAAACAATATAATATAAAATTTTCACCCATAAATCAATCGTCTGGCCTTTTTATTCGACAAAAAACAACATCAACATGCTAGCCATAAGACTACCTTCGGATAATCTTATTTTTAACACATTGATGTTGCTTTTATATGTTCTCTATTCGATTATTTATTACTTATTCTTCACCCAGATATTTGTCGATGCTGACTAACTTTACACAAAGAACAAAGATCTTTGAAGCTGCTTCCATCTCCTCAACAGATGGGAAGGATGGTGCGATACGGATATTGCTGTCTTTTGGATCTTTACCGTATGGATATGTTGCACCTGCGCCTGTCAGAACAACTCCTGCATCCTTACACATTGCTACGATCTTCTTTGCACAGCCCTCTAATGCATCAAATGAAATGAAATATCCACCAACCGGTCTAATCCATGAACCGATCTCAAGTCCTGCAAGCTCCTTATCGAATTCATTCAGAACTGCTTCAAACTTTGGTCTTAAGATATCTGCATGCTTCTCCATATGAGCCTTTATGCCATCGATATTCTTAAAGAATCTTGTATGACGAAGCTGGTTGATCTTATCATGTCCGATTGTCTGAACAGTAAGCTGCTTCTTGATAAATTCAACATTTCTCGGAGATGTTGCAAGTGCTGCTACACCGGAGCCAGGGAATGTAATCTTGGAAGTAGAGCCAAACATGTATACCATATCCGGATTTCCGGCTTTCTCACATTCATCTATGATATTTAAAATCTTTGCCTGCTTGTCCTTATATAAATGATGGATGCAGTATGCGTTATCCCAGTAGATTCTGAAGTCTTCTGCTGCAGGCTTTAATGCTGCAAAACGTCTTACTACTTCATCTGAATAAACGATTCCTGTTGGATTTGAATACTTTGGTACACACCAGATTCCCTTTACTGCAGGATCGTTATTTACATATTTCTCTACAAGATCCATGTCCGGACCATCCTCTAATAAAGGAATATTGATCATTTCAATTCCGAAGAATTCTGTGATCTTGAAATGTCTGTCATATCCCGGTACAGGACAAAGGAACTTCACCTTGTCCAGCTTACACCATGGAGTAGAACCATTTACACCATGTGTCATGGAACGTGATACTGTATCATACATTACATTTAAGCTGGAGTTACCATATACGATGATATTCTCTTTCTTAACTTCCATCATATCTGCCATAAGCTGACGGCACTCACCGATACCATCCAGATCACCATAGTTTCTGGTATCGTTTCCTAACAAAGTTCTCATATCCGAAGAACTATTGATCTCATCTAACATTCCCATAGACAATGCAAGCTGTGAGAATCCAGGCTTACCTCTTGCCATGTTCAGACTCAGACCTTTTGCCTGTTCTTCCTTATACTCCTCCAAAAGAGCGGCTTTTAAAGTCAATAATTCATCTTTACTCATATCTTTGTATTTCTTCATTCTACATACCTGTGCCTTTCACTTATTCTATTCCGGTTAAATCAGTTATGTCCTGTAAAATTCCTATTAGCTATTTTAAAACATTTTTCAAAAAAGGCAAGCCTATAATTGAAAATTCTTGTCTATTTCGTTTTAAATATCAACTATTTTATTGAATTTTCTTTATTTTATTCAGTTTTTTCTGCAAAAATCGTATTTTTCTCCATTATTTTCATATATGACTTGTTTTCATTAAGTAATATGCAAACAAAATGACACCGGTCAGACTCTTTCCGACCGGTGCCATCTTATATGTATTTACGAATTGATACTTTTATAAACGTTCATCCTAGTATATGGAACTAAAATCCAGATACCACTTTCCAGCTCGCTTATATACATACATTGTGATATCTTCTTCGACATGCCTTTTACCTTAATGGTAGCTTCTACACGTGCAACCTGACTGACCTTGATATCGTATTCATCTTCATAGTCTTCCTTCTTATCTTCCAGCTTGCTGCCCTTTAACTTCTTAACCTTCTTGAACTTAACCTTGATACTCTTTACTTTACCAACCTGATTCTCCAGAGCCTCGCCTGAATATTCCATAACGTCGTCTAACTGTTCGATCATATCTTCTTTGTCGATATCATTTTCATCCTTAATATATTTAATGATCTTCTTATCGATCAGCTTATACATCTTCTTACCGCTCTGCTTTTCTACTGCATTTACATAAGCCTTAATAACTGCCTTTGGGCTCTGTTTGCCGTGGCTGGCAATTCCACCGATAATGTTAAAGATCAGAATCAATGCAACAACTGCTGCCGCCGCAATAATAACGATCTTCTTATTATTCACAATCGCATTCTTTACCTTATCAAATCCGCTGCCTGCCGGCTTATTACCCTGTGGCTGCTGTCCATACTGTCCACCATATGCCTGCTGGTTTGGATCATAATACTGCTGTCCGCCGTATGCCTGCTGGTTCGGATCATAATACTGCTGTCCGCCATATGCCTGCTGATTCGGATCATAATACTGCTGTCCGCCGTATGCCTGCTGGTTCGGATCATAATACTGCTGTCCGCCATATGCCTGCTG
>OLNP01000015.1_pt1 | contig 176370 bp, 175 predicted proteins | sample 1671951 | NCBI WGS metagenome assembly OLNP01 (sample SAMEA3136629, study PRJEB25190) | human gut metagenome | biome: human gut; feature: human-associated habitat; material: faeces | place: Austria | collected 2013
AAGAATACTGTATTCATCTTATATGTCCTCCTAATTATCTATCACACCTCAAATGGTAAAAAGGACAAAAAAAACAGCAGAAATTTAACATTTCTACTGATCTTTAAACTTTTTGTATAATCAAGCTCGACGAATCGTTTTGATTCTTTGATCCTTTAATGGCTTATCCTGCCAATTTGTTTTTACAGATGCAATCTTATCTACAGCTTCCATCCCTTCAATCACTTTTCCAAAAGCTGCGTATTGTCCATCTAGATGAGGAGCATCTTGATGCATGATAAAGAACTGTGAACTCGCTGAATTAGGCATATTTGTTCTAGCCATAGATAAAACACCACGAGTATGTGCTAAATCATTTTGGAATCCATTAGCTCTGAATTCTCCAACGATCGTATCTTTACTGCCACCCATACCGGTTCCAGTTGGATCACCACCTTGAATCATGAATCCTTTGATAACGCGGTGAAAGATTAATCCATCATAAAATTTTTCATCCACTAATTTCAAAAAGTTTTCTACTGTTTTAGGTGCTGCTTCAGGATATAGCTCTGCCTTGATTTCATCACCGTTTTCCATTGTAATCAAAATTAATTCTGTTTTCATAATAATCCTTTCCATTTACTCATAGATAATACAACAAACAAGCCATTTTCATCAAGATATTGTATAATACTGTTATTATGAAAAGAATAGGCCTGATTGGTTTATCTGATCCAGTGGATAAATCAAAAGTAAACGAAATAATTAAAAGACTCGAAAAAAGTGGATATCAGATTATTGTAGCTGACAGTTTGTTTAAATCTGCTTCAGCAAAGGAAAAAGCAGATGATTTTAACATGTTCTGTAAATTAGATCTTGAAGGAATTTTTGATCTTTCCGGAGGTGATCTGGCAAACACATGTATTCCTTTCATCGATTTTAAAGCTTATCAAAACGGTTCTGCCTGCTTTTATGGTTATAGCGACCTTAGTGTTGTATTAAATGCACTCTATTCAAAAACAAAAAAGAAAACCTGTCTTTTTCAACTTCGAAACAACCTCAATATTGAAGATACACAAAACGCTTTTAAATTCACATGGCTTAAAAAGAAAAATATGAAGGGTATCGTAATCGGAGGAAATATTCGTTGTTTTTTAAAGCTGGCAGGCACTCCTTATTTTCCTGAAACAGAGGATAAGATCTTATTTTTAGAAAGCCATTCAGGAAACATCAACAAAATCATAACTTATTTAACACAATTAGAAATGATGGATGTATTCAATAAAATAAACGGTCTGATCTTAGGACAGTTTACAGAATTAGATAAAACAAGCACAGATCATCTATTAGAATCCTATGTTTCAAAATATCCAATTGGAATCATACGTACACATGAAGTTGGCCATTCTTTAAATTCTAAAGCTGTATGGATTGGAAAAGAATACAGTTTTAAATCAAAAGGAGCGTAAACATGGATCTAAAATTATTGAAATTAACACCTAGAAGAAAACAGCTTTTAGAAAAAATGTCTATTTTTTCTGTTGAAGACCTTTTGAAGACATACCCAATGCGATATGAAACCATTGAAACCATCCCCTATAAAGATTGGCAGCCATCTATGCATGTTTGTTTTGAAGGTTTGATTTCTTCTGTTTGCCGCGTTATTCGACTTCAAAAAAATCGTTCAATGACCAAGTTTTCTGTCATCTCATGGGATGAAGAATTAGAAATAACGATTTTTAATCGTCCGTGGACAAATCAATTTACATTTGGCAAAAAAATATCCCTTTTTGGCGTTTATCAGGGAAACAATAAAGTTGTTGTCAGCACATATAATTTCAAACCTTTAAAAGAACAAATTGGACTTAAGCCAGTATATTCTTTGATTGAAGGTCTCAAACAAAACGATATGATTACTATGGTTTCCAATGCGTTAGAATTTGTAGATCAAATGGAATCGCTCGTTCCATTAAGACTTCAAGAAAAATATCGTCTTTTAAATTACCCTCAGGCGCTTCGCTGGATCCATCAGCCAAAAACACAAAACGAACTGAATCAAGCGGTTAGAACTTTAAAATATCAGGAATTTTTATGTTTTCAATGCGTTATGCAAGCCTCGCAGGCAAACACAAAAGAACATGTTCATAAACAAGAAAAGGTATTTGATGGCAACATGATTCAAACATGGGTCCAACAATTCCCATATACTCTTACTTCAGATCAACAGACCAGCATCGAAGCTGTCTTAAATGATATGAAATCCAGTAAAATCATGTTTCGCCTTGTACAAGGCGATGTTGGATGTGGAAAAACCATTATAGCCATGACAGCTATATATGCCTGTTATTTAAGCAATCATCAGGCAGCTTTTCTTGTACCTACAGAAATTTTAGCTCGTCAGCATTATGAAAACATGCAAAAACTCGGTCTTGAAACATGTCTATATGTATCCAGCCTTCCCACAAAAGAAAAACAACAAATCTTAACGGATCTTAGCAATGGAAAAATCAAGATCGTAGTGGGCACCCATGCCTTGTTCCAAGAACAAGTTGAGTTTAAAGATCTGGGTCTTGTCGTGACAGATGAACAACAACGTTTCGGCGTCAAACAAAGGCGTTCATTACTAGAAAAAGGGAAAAGTGTTGATTTTTTAATGATGTCAGCCACCCCAATTCCTAGAACATATGCCCATTTCATTTATGGTGATCTTGATATCAGCAATATTCACACTATGCCTGCAGGACGCAAGCCTGTCATCACAAAATACATCCCTTCCAAAAGCATGGCAAGCATTTTAAAAGATATCCTGGATGGTATTCAAATTGAAAAAAGACAATGTTATGTTGTGTGTCCTTCCATTGAAGACAATGAAGATACGAATCTGCGCAGTGTTACTTCCATCTATCAAGGTATGAAAAGCACCTTAAAAAACAGTGTGGCCATATCTTTGTTGCATGGAAAAATGAGTTCGGAAGAAAAAGAAGAAATCATGAATGATTTTGCCAACCATAAAATAGATATTCTTGTCAGTACGACTGTCATTGAAGTTGGTATTGATGTCAAGAACGCAACATTGATGGTAATTTATGATGCCCATCGTTTCGGTTTGAGTACGCTGCATCAATTAAGAGGGCGTGTAGCACGTGGTGAAAAGCAGGGATATTGTTATCTTTTAAGCAACACCAAAGACCCTAATGCAATCCAAAGATTAAAAAAGATGGAAGAACTCAGCGATGGATTTCAAGTCTCTGAGTATGACTTTCATATGCGCGGTCCTGGAGATATGTTAGGAGTTCGACAAAGCGGTTTGCCGGGGTTTGTCTTTGGTGATCTTCAAAAAGATAAGGCGATGATGGAAGCCTGCATCAAAAATGCCAAAGAAATCTTAAACCGTAATGATGACAAGCCACTTCTAGAATTTGTAGATAAGGCGCTGGAAAACGCACAATATTTTGATTAGAATGATTATAGGTGATCATTGACATGAATTCAGAAAAAACAAAGAACAAACTAATATATTTTCTAGCCCTTGGCTCAATGTGTCTAGCTTTGGTACTTATTATGTATAACTTCTTTTATAAAACTGTAGAAGTGGATGTCATGAAAAATATCGAACTTGTTTATATAGGTGAAAATGGAAGTGCCAGTGTAACTGTTGAAAACAATACTGAAGATCTTAATCAAAGGATCCAGGAGTTTATGGAAACCGTGAAATATGAAGTGAGTCCAAATTCCAACTTATCAAACGGAGATACGATTCACATCATTGCGACATATGATGATGAACTTTCCATGACTTATCATTATCAACCAATCAATACGGAAAAAGAATTTATCGTACAAGGATTAAATAACCGTTTTGAATCAAAAGATGATATTCCAGAAAACTATTTAAATGAAATCTTAACTGAATCAGAAAACTACATAACAGAACACGCTGATGAGATTTTTCATCTAGATCCTGAAACTGCTTCTCAAGAGGATGTCAGTCTAAACAATATAAGCCAATTATATTGTGCATTTTTAAAATCTACTCAAACCAGTGATCGAATCATATCCGTATATCAGTTAGATTACGCTAGCAAAGAACAAGCAGTAACTATTTATTATCTGGTCTGTGTTCCAAACATTAATGATGGAAATCGGGTCATCCGTCAAGATATATATGGAGAGACCGCTTATTTATCGAGCGAAGAACTTCAAAACCTAAATATCGAATCTTATATCCATAGAGTTTTTGGCACACAGTATTCAATTGAAAAAATTGAAACTTCTACCAATCAAGATCAAAATACTGAAAAACAATAGTGCATAAGAAAGGATTTATCAGTATGGATTTATTAATTGCGATTATTTTTATCATTGTTGGATTTCTCTTTCTGGTCAAAGGTGCAGATTGTTTTGTAGAAAATGCATCTTCCATTGCCGGGAAAATAGGAGTATCCAGTCTGATCATTGGTCTCACGATCGTAGCATTCGGTACTTCTATGCCTGAATTAGCCGTTAGTGTGACAGCTGCTTTGGAAAATGCCAATGAAATTGCGGTTGGAAATGTTGTTGGATCCAACATCTTTAATCTTTTAGTCGTTGCCGGATTAAGCGCCTGCATTTATCCATTACTTGTAAACAAAACAATCATGAAGCGTGACTGGCCTTTATCAGTTGTGGCGGCAGTTCTGCTCACATTTATGTTGATTGATCGAAACATTTCTCGTTTTGAAGGGATGATTTTATTGATTTGTTTTGGAATCATGTTATATGTTCAAATTAAACAAACCACAAAATCAGAAGAAGATCAAAAACGAATTGATACCCCTTACTCAAAACTCATCATTTTTTTGATCATTGGCATTGCAGGTATTGTAATCGGAGGTCAATTAGTTGTCGATGGAGCTACAAGCCTTGCTCGAATCATCGGTTTAAGTGAAACTCTAATTGGATTAACGATCGTAGCAATCGGCACTTCATTACCTGAGCTTGTCACTTCTTTGGTTGCAGCTAGAAAGAACGAGAATGAAATTGCCATGGGAAATGTCATTGGTTCAAACTTATTCAATATTTTCTGTATTCTAGGAATTTCTTCTGTGTTAAACCCAATTACTGTTGAACCAACTGCATTTATTGATTCTTTGATTTTAGTCGTTGTTTCGATTGTATTCTTAGTAATTTGTAAATTTAGACCTTTGGATAAAAAAACAGGATTGATCATGGTATTGACTTATATCGTCTATACAGTTTATATCATCCTTCGTTAAAGAGGTGTGCCTATGCAACATGATCAATATAAATACATATCAAGATGTGACGGATTGGAATTAGATGTCCTTGAAATTCAACCTTTATCTCAACCAAAAGGTATCGTACAATTTCTTCATGGCATGGCCGAGAATAAAGAACGATACATAGAAACAATGGAGTTCTTTGCTCGAAACGGATATATTACTATTATTCATGATCATAGAGGACATGGTAAAAGCATTCGTGATTTGGCCGATCAAGGATACTTCTATGATGATACAGGAAAATTTATATTATATGATGCACACGATATAACTCGAATGATCAAAGCAAAATACCCTGGTCTAGCAATCTATCTCTTTGGTCATTCTATGGGTGCTTTGATCGGACAAAACTATCTAAAAAATTATGATAACGAAGTTCAAAAATTGATCTTAAGTGGTATGCCAGGAAATAATCCCCTTTGTTCAGCAGCCATAGGCTTAGTCACTATTTTAGAAAAAATCAAAGGCAGTTATCATCGTTCTAAGTTAATTCAAAATCTTTCTGTAGGTACCTATGATAAAAAATTTAAAGGGGAAAACAAGAATTGCTGGTTAAGTGCAAATCCTGAAAATATAAATCTATATAACGCCGATATTAATTGTGGATTTACTTTTACTTTGAATGGATTTAAAAATCTTTTCTTATTGATGAAAAACGCATACAGTGATACGGATTGGGTAAAAACAAACTTAAATCTTCCTATATTATATCTTGCCGGTGAAAACGATCCTGTTATCATGACCAAAGAAGATTGGCGACGAGCTCAACTATTCTTAAATAAGATTGGGTATACATATGTCAAAGGAAAAATGTATCACCACATGCGTCATGAAATCCTTCATGAAGTACGTAAAGATGTTGTTATGCAAGATATTTTGAGTTTTATTGAAAAATGAAACAGCGTAAGCTGTTTTTTCTTTTAAAAAAGCGTTTAGCTTAAAGCCAAACGCCGTCTTGTGAATTTGAATAATCCTGATCCGGAATTTCTTCTTGATATTGGTTATCAGAATTATACTGATTTTGATAATCCGATTGATAACTGTTATAAAAGAAACCTCTAAATAATGCGGATATCAAGTTAATGATAAAATAAATGATGAATAAATATACAAAAGGATTACGAATCCTTGTTGTATGGTGTGTTGTATATGTTCTAAAACCAAATGGATTATAGTAAAAACCATTAAAATTTGAATTTTGATTAAAGTTATATCCATAAAAGCCGTTTTGAGCATACCCATTATTCGTCTGATTTTGTTGATTGGTGTACCCATAATTTTGATACTTTTCAGGATTTTGTATCTGCTCATATGCTGCATTAATCTCTCGCATCATTTTTGCCGCATTTTCATCACCTGGATTCAAATCCGGATGATATTTTTTTGCCAGTCTACGATACGCTTTTTTTATCTCATCTTCTGATGCATTTCTTGAAACACCCAAGACTTCATATGGATCCCTCATTAACAATATGCTCCTTTTTCTTCTTAACTTGAAAAAAATTATAGATTCTGCGTGATTGTTTGTCAATGATTCTAAACCATTTCACATGGTATCACAAATTATTTGTTAGTTGTCAAATCTTGTACGATATTGACATCTTTGACATAAAGGATGTTTTAATTTATTTTCTAAAAAGCCTTTTCGAATCATTAATGTTTTCTCATTTTGAAGAATGTCATCCAAATCCTCTAAAAATATATTTCCTAATTTAGCCTGCGCATAAGCATCTAGACAACAAGGAATCACATCTCCATTGCTTAAGATACCGATCATATCTCTTGTTCCTCTACAAGTTCCCACATTGCTGACAAAACAATGATCAAGAGATGGCCATTCAAATACATCGTCAAAACTAATAAATCGATTCTTTGCTAATGTATGATGATTCTTTAGAACTTCATCAAGATTTGTATGATAATGCTTTAGAAAAACATCTAAAATGTTCTTGGTTTCATTATCTAAACATCCATCTTGCATACACCACAAACGATAAGAAATATACGATTTTTGACTTAATATATCTGCACATTCAATTATGTTCTCTAAATACTCTTTTTGTAAATCTTTATTTTGTTGGCTAAAAGAATGAACTGATAAATTATATTGTCTTACTTTATAATTCATCAAAACCGGCAGCGTCTTTTTCAATAATGTTCCATTTGTTGTGATTTGGACATTGAATCCATATACTTGACATAAGCTTAAAATTTCTTCCAGTTTAGGATGAGATAAAGGTTCCCCCAAAACATGTAAGTAGATATATGAAGTAAAAGGCTTAATTTGTTTTAAAATATATTCAAACTCTAAAATCGATATATCTCTTCTCTTCTCATGTTTTTGAACACAAAAAGAACATGATAGATTACATCCATTTGTAATTTCTATATAAACTCTTTTTAATTTCATTCCTTGATTCTACCATAAAAATAATAAACTAAAAATCTTTTCGTCTCCATATAACAAAAAGGTGCCTAAGCACCTTTTATTCTTCACCATCAAAACAATATGTACAAAGTTTACATTTTTCCAACCCGATTGATTTGACCATATCATCCAAACGATGATAACGCAACGAAGTAAATCCTGAACGTTTACGAATTTCTTCCAGCATATTTTGATATTTTTCACTGTCTGGATTAGCGTATTCTTTTAATGTTTCTTCTGATACATTATCTCCTTCTAATTTATGGATCACACGACGTGTGATTAGATCCATTTCAGAACTGGAACGAGAGAAATTTAGATATTTACAACCAAACATAATTGGTGGACAAGCCGGGCGAACATGGACCTCTTTTGCTCCACTGTCATATAAGAAATCTGTTGTTTCCCCTAATTGAGTTCCGCGAACAATAGAATCATCTATCAATAACAAACTCTTATCTTTGATCAATTCTTTTACTGGAATCAATTTCATCTTGGCAATCATATTACGTTGAGATTGATTAGTTGGCATGAAAGATCGAGGCCAGGTAGGTGTATATTTAATAAACGGACGAGTAAATGGAATTCCTTTAGCATTCGCATATCCTACGGCATGAGCAGTACCAGAATCAGGTACTCCTGCAACGCTGTCTACATCTACATCATCTCGTTGTGACAAGATCTCTCCACAACGATTACGCATGCATTCAACATTAACTCCCTCATACGTAGAAGTAGGATATCCATAATATACCCATAAGAAAGAACATATCTTCATTTCCTCTTGTGGTTTCTTCTTCACTTCAATATGTGTAGGTGTCAAGAATACGATTTCTCCTGGACCTAAATCACGATAATGATGATATCCTAGATTCAAGAATGCACTACTTTCAAAAGTAGCACAATATCCAGTAGATTTCTCTCCAATTATGATTGGTGTACGTCCTACTTTATCACGAGCCGCATAGATTCCCTGTGGCGTCATTAATAGAATAGACATACTTCCTTCTACCATATCCTGTACATAACTTAAACCTTCTTCTATGCTGTCTTTTTGATTGATTAATGCCGCAACAAGTTCAGTTGGGTTGATATCTCCAGTACTCATTTCTAAGAAATGAGACATACCTTTTGAAAAACATAGCTCCTTTAATTCTTGAAGATTATTGATGCGACCAACAGTAGTAATCGCAAAAGAACCTAAATGTGACTGCATCAATAAAGGTTGTGCTTCAAAATCTGAAATACAGCCAATCCCTAGATTTCCATTGAATTTATCAAGATCCGCGTCAAATTTTGTACGGAATGGTGTGTTTTCTATATTGTGTATCGCGCGTTCAAATCCATGTTCTCCATGTACAGCCATACCACCACGACGAGTTCCTAAATGCGAATGATAGTCAACTCCAAAAAACAAATCTAATACGCAACTCTCTTTTGATGCTACTCCAAAAAAACCACTCATTTACTTTTCCCTCTTTCCATCTATTTGATGTAGAAAGTATACCATACAAAACAAAGTGTTTGAAAAATTTTTCGATATTTATCGACGAGATAATACCTTTTTACAAACGAAAACACTTACAGAAATAAAACCTAAATATGAAATAAACTGTCCAATTGCCAAGATCGCAAAAAACGGATCGATTGCCATACACATAATTATTGTCTTCATGATCAATACCTCCTAGCTTCATTTATAGTATATGTTTTAATTAGACATTATTTATGTCATATTTCTTTATTTAGCTCAAATTAAAAAGTACATGTCATCAAAACATGTACTTCAAAACTTATTTTACATCTTCTTCAATTGGCGTTTTTAACATCTCTGCAAATATGGATTGTTTTGTGGTACTTTCTGCTACAGAAGTAGGAACTATGATCTTGGTTGCCTTACCATCTGCAAGCTTCTGTAATGCTTCAAATGATTTTAATTGCACAACTGTAGAATTTGCCTGAGCATCCTTTAACTTTTCCAGTCCTTTTGCTTCGGCTTCATACGTCATTTCAATTGCTTTAGCTTTACCTTGTGCAATTGCGATATCTGCATCACGCTTTGCCTCTGCACGTTTAACCATAGCTTTGGCTTCTCCATCAGCTTTTTTAATTTCTGATTCCTGGAAAGCTTCTGCCTGTAATATCTTTTCACGTTTTTCTCGTTCTGCCTTCATCTGCTTTTCCATAGCGTTCTTGATCTCAGCAGGTGGATCAATATTTTTCAATTCCACACGACTGACATTGATTCCCCAAGGATCTGTTGCTTCATCCAAAATTTCTTTTAACTTTATATTAATCGTATCACGAGATGTCAAAGCTTCATCCAATGTCATATCACCAATCAAGTTACGCAAAGTTGTAGCAGCTAAATTTTCTAAGGCAAACAATGGATTTGCTGCACCATATGCGAATAATTTTGAATCGAAGATCTTAAAATAGACGACCGTATCTACATAAATTGATACATTATCTTTGGTAATAACAGATTGAGGTTCAAAATCTGCACATTGTTCTTTGCTGGTAGCCTTGCACACGACGCGTTCAAAGAATGGTATCAAGAAATGAATTCCTGCACTCCATGTTGTTTTATATTTTCCTAAAAATTCAATTACATACTCTTCTGTCTGTGGCACAATTCGTATCGTATAAAATAATATAAACCCAATAACTACAATAATCGCAATGATAAGTATAAACATAAAAAACTCCTTTCTATAAAAATGATAAAACAAATAAGATGATAAACATGATGATTACTGCTCGTATCACGATATTAGAAATTTGAACTTTAGATAATTTCCCCGGATTATTTCGCCATTGTTTTGTCAACTTATTATGGATTTGAATATGGCGAAAATAATTCTTTTTCTTCGCCTGATCATAACCATATAAAGGTTTTCCATTTAATATAGTTTTTTTATTTTTGCTTGACTCTCCATTTAAATTCATAAAGCCACTTCCTAATTATATTTTAGCACAACAAAATTTTTATAATGTTAAAATTGTATAAATTATGATGATCACTCTTGTCCAGATATAATGATATAATCTATGCGAGGAGATTTTTTCATGAAAGAAAACAAATATGATGATGATACATTTTTTAATAAATATCGCCAGATGCTTCGCTCACAAAAAGGATTGGATGGAGCCGGAGAATGGTATGAGCTCAAAAAGATATTACCTGATTTTAAAGAAAAACATGTACTAGATTTAGGATGTGGATATGGCTGGCACTGTAAATATGCTGCTGAGCATAAAGCTAAATCCGTTGTAGGTGTTGATATTTCAGAGAAAATGTTAAAAGTTGCTCAAGAAAAGAACCAGGATGATAAAATCACTTATATTCATTCAGCTATAGAAGATTTTGATACCGATCCTGAATCTTATGATGCCATTATTAGTTCTCTTGCCTTCCACTATATTAAAGATTATGATCGTTTGATAAATAATATCTATAAATGGTTAAAGCCAAATGGTGAATTTGTCTTTTCGGTCGAACACCCTATTTTTACATCCTATGGCAATCAAGACTGGTATTATGACAAAAAGGGAGAAATCCTTCATTTTCCTGTTGATAACTATTATTATGAAGGGAAGCGACAAGCAATATTTTTAGGTGAAGAAGTCATTAAATATCATAGGACATTAACTACATATTTAAACACTCTCTTAGAAAAAGGATTTGAACTCCAGCATGTGATTGAGCCAAAGCCACCAAAAGACATGATGGATCTACCTGGAATGAAAGACGAAATGAGACGCCCTATGATGTTATTAATAAGCGCAAGAAAAAGATAAACTAAAAACGAAGTAATAAATTACTTCGTTTTGTTTTAATCAATATCATCAAGATCTGTCATTACATCCTTACTTTTCCATTCCCAATGAATCAAAGCTGTTATGGCAGCCTTTACCATTATCAAAGCTCCAATTTGAATGATTTCATCTAAACTTCGAACCGTGATTGTTCTAGCAATCTCGGCAGCTAGTTTAAATGTTAACGCAACGCTTAATCCTTTTAATAAAGGTTTCTTAGTGTTTTTATCTTTGTTGAAGGCGACGACCATACTTTTAATTGCACTGCATACAATACAAAAAAGGGATAATGCTTCTAAAAAATAAACTGCCAAATATGCGAATAGACTTAAATATTCGTGTACAACTTCTATAAAACCGCTCATCTAATCCCCTTTCTTCTACATGATATTATTTTGTTCTTGATATTTCGATATTCACTAAACTTTATTGATCGTTTTTTTTATTATATCAAAAAAGTTTTTTTATTGTTCATTTCTATTAAAATCAAAATAAAGAGTGTATCTCAAAATACCAGATACACTCACTCTAATTATCATTTATCATTCATCAGTTTATCAATTAATTTAATAACACGTGTGGTATTCTTTCCATCTGTATAATACATATACTTTTTCTGAAAAGATTTAATACGCTGATCTTTGTTTTCTGATTTTATGGCATTGGCCAACTCTTCTTCATCTTTGCAGATTGGCCCACAGAAATCTTTTCTTAAATCAACATTTAAACCAATCGTTTTATCATATTCATCAATATCATCTATATATGCAATCATCTTTTTATTCAATAACGAATAATCAAAAAGAATTGATGAATAATCACTGATCAAACAATCACTTACCGTAAATAAAGTATATAAATTTTCTTCATTCACATTAATTGCTTTAGAAGAATTTACTTTTACATCCCCCAACAATGGATGAAATTTATATAAGAAAAGATATTCATCGCTCAACATAGATTCAACTCTTTCAAAATCAAAAGATTTGATCTTAAAGCCATCTATAATATTGCCACGAAATGTAGGAGCATACAGACAAAGTTTTTTCCCAACACACATAGGATATTTTTTATAAAATTCTTCTTTATTTTTTTTCTGTAAAGAATCGTCCAACAACAAATCAATTCTTGGCATTCCTGTAACATGAACTTGTTCTTCACAAACCCCAAACGATTTGGCATATACAGGTTTCCATGCCTTGGCATTGCAGATGATCGCATCATAATTTCGAATTGGATATTGCCTTTTAATTTCATTTCCGAATTTTTTTATAGCACCACAGGCATGCCAAACCTGAAGAACTTTTGTCCCTTGAGGTTTACAATGACTAATCACATAATTATTATCATTGATAATGATCAAAGCTGACTTTTTATACTCTACCAGTTGTTTTAAACAATTCAGAAAGTATTTAAAATCACCTAAGAGATTTTTTTCAAATTCGATCAAATTATAATGAATATGATATTTGTTTTCTTTTTTCAGTAAATCATCAATTAATTTAAAATCACTGGCTAAATGAGATTGTGTCAAAGAAACAAAAGTGATGCGTTTCTTATCTTTCTTGACCCAAAACGTAAGGATGTCAACTATTTTTAAAGCTATATTTAAGATAAGTTTATTCAAAGACATATTAATGACCTGCCTTATAGATGATATCCACAACACGCTTTGATGCCTTGCCATCATCAAGGTTATTAAAACGCTGATTAAATACTTCCATTCTTGAATCATCATAGATTTGATTTTTGATATCCATCAACATCTCATTTTCCTCTTTGTATATCTTCCCTGGTAATTCTTTGTGGATATCCATGTAGAAACCTCTTAGATCCGTGGCATATTCTTCAATATCATACATATAGAAATAAATAGGTCGTTTTAATATTGCATAGTCAAAGAAAACACTCGAATAATCGGTAATCAAAACATCACTGATCACATACAAATCTTTGATATCATTATTCGCTGGAATTGAATATAAAAATCCATCCAGAGATCTATCATTTTCATATTTATTGATGATCAAATAATGCGGTTTGAACAAAACAACATATTCTTCCTGTAAGATTTCCTTCCATTTATGAAAATCTGCTTTTAACTCAAATGTATACCCCGCCGCAACATATGAATTATCACGCCATGTTGGAGCATAAAGTATGACTTTTTTATCCATAGGAATATTTAATTTCTTTTTAATTCTAAAAACATCGTCTTTTGTCGCATTTACGATAAAATCATTTCTTGGATACCCTGTCTCAATCAATCTCTCTTTATTGATTCCAAATGCACTTGGAAACACTTGGGAACAAAACGCGTTTGGTGAAATCATATAGTTATATCGAGCTACATCCACATCGTAGGAATTGCACATTTGTTCATAAGTAACCGCAGAACGATAAAAAGTCGTATCTTCAGAAACATCTATATCATGTGCCAGGCGTTTTAAAGGTGTTCCATGCCATGTCTGAAGATAAAACTGATTCTCTTTTTTACAAATATATATAGGCATCTTACAATTTATGATCCAGTATTTTGCCTTTGACATATAGTAAAAATAGGAAAGACTGAAATATTCTTTTATTTCAGCACCTGGAATTGTTATGTTTTTACGTTTATGATCCTTAATAAACCATATAAAACGATATCCTTTAAATCTTTCATCTTGGATGATTTCTTCATAAATCGCTTTAGGATTATCTGAATATCCTTTTCCATGAAAAGATATAAAGATCATTAATTTATCATCCACTTTAAACAATTTATAAGTTAACTTATATGTGATCCTTATGATCTTACCGGCTATTTTCTTTATCTTTCGTAATATAAACATATCAACCCTCTTTTACCATCATTTTGATTGGAACAAATATCTTTTTTGATATCATATGAACAAAACGATCAAACACTTCTGCCATAATTCCTGTCATAACCAAACTAAATATAAAATATACTATCATATGTTCATCTATAAACTCTAAATGGTCCCCTATGATCATTGGAATCCTTTGAAGAATATATATACTAAAAATATGACTTCCTAACCATTTTAGCACAGGATTATCAATGTGAACGATCATAGACAGATGATTGATCAATAAAGTAAATACTAGAGCGTGAATTATATAAAACAACATCGCATTTCGCAATAGAATTGATATTAAAAATATAATTACCAAAACAGCTAAGGCCCAATAATATTTTTTCTTATCTTTCTGAACCATTTTTTCATATTTTGGTTTGATTTGAGCATACACCATACCAAGCCAGAAACAAAGAAAAGTATTGTACCATCTAGTCCCAGTTTGATACTGGGCCAGCAATACCATTGATATTAAAGAAAAAATCAAGACTAGACTTAATGACATTTTTCTATCTTTAGAAATCGTAAATGAAACATATGTAATCATATACAATAAAAGGATATCAAATAAGTACCAGTTGCTGTTTCCAACACTAATCCATCCTACACAAGATAATATGATTTCGATCGGATCAAAAAAACGTCCAAAGAAAGATTGAACAAGTAAAAATAAAACAATCGCAACCGAAAAATCAAAGATCAGTTCTAATACTTTGACAGGAATCGTTCTAATGTACGCCTCTTTTTTTCGGTTGATTGAAGTTAGGATGCCATAACCGGAATAGAATAAAAATGTTGTCACGACCAGCTGACCAAAGAAACCACGAACATTCATATAGATGAAATTCAATGGATATTCATGATCCAAATATCCTGCGAAATGACTTAAAAAAACTAAAAAAACAAATATCCCATTGATCTGAATCGTTGTGTCACGACTTATATAATCTCGATTGAAAAAATCAACTCTTACTCCGGTAATACATAAACAGAAAAAGATTAAAAGAATAAGCGTCATTAGATGATTTCATCCTTTCTCAATAACGTAATCAAACGTTCTGTATTCTTGCCATCATGGAAATCAACCAGTTTTGAATATCGTTTCTGATAAACTTCATCTTGACCATGGAAATAGTTAATATCAATTGCCTTGCTTAATTGATAAGGATTCATACAGATATCCCCATAAACATTTTCTTCATTCAACATCAATTTTGTCGTTGGGCCATAATTTGCCATACATTCATCTTTTTCTTCCCAATAGAAAATTACATTACAGCCGCGATAGAAGGCATCATAGGCAATGGAAGAATAGTCTGTGATCAAAATACGCGTATCCTTTAAAATATCATCGTATTTATCCGTTACATTAAGATATTGTTTCAATTCAAATTCTGTATCCTTGATCGCATCAAAGAAAAGCGGATGTGGCAATACGATCAATTTATCTTTAAATTTTTCTGGAATTGCATCAACAATTCTTACCAGCATCTGATAATACTTCGTTTGAGTAAAATCATAACGAGCTTCATTATATTCCCAAGGTCTCCATGTAGGCATGACCACGATCTTATCCGCATCTTCATTCAAAGTATTTCTATCAAATTTAGGCAGACCGCAGACATAAATCGTTTCCGGATCATATCCGCCTAATTCAATAAAATGCCTAGCTTCTTCTACAGATGAAGTAACGACACGATATTTTCCTTCTGTTTTCATTGGTTTAAAGAAACTTCTAGATTCAGAATCTAATGAAACCATGTACATAACACCATGCTGCAAAAAGACATAATTCAAAGACTTGTCATTGATCTTATTTAGCGCATGTTTATTAGAGATTCTTAGATCAATCGCATGAACCAAAGCCTCTGAGCCCAAAAATGTCTTCGACATAAAGAAATATAAGTAATGTTTAAAAGATCCTTTATATAAGATATTTGTACGATACTTATTGGCAATTTCATGAAAATGTGAATAATTTTTATCTAAGATAAAATACGCATCCTTATATCCATCATCAATCAATTTCTCATATAAAACACTCGCACTTTCTTCATAACGACTGCTTTCTTTTTCATACAATAATACAATCTTTTTCTTTGGCATGATTTTTGATAAATAATAGGCAAAATCTAGTTTGATTTGTTCAATTGTTTTGTCTGTTAAATTCTTTTTTCGAACTGTCAAATACAAAACATTGTTTTTTGACTGACGAAAATAAGCCGATGTATTGTTCTTTTCAAAGATCTTGATAGGTCCTTGTTTATTCTTGCCTTTTCTTCTAGCCAAAGCACTATAAAGACATCCTTTTTCAAATCCATATCCATTTTCATCTTGATATACAAATTTTAATTTGTTCTGAATTTCAAATTCCATAATATCGCTTGTAGGAATCTCTACTTTATATGTAACGATTGATACATATTGATTTAAAGAAAACAATTTATTGATATGGCAAGAATAATTCTTTTCATTGATCTGACAATGAATCTTGCCTAAATCAAATTCATATGCATTTCTCATTACGGCAACAGCCCAGACATTCATGCTATTGGATGTATTATGGAAACGATGAATGATATTGGCTAATTGAAAACTTGCATTATAATATGTTTCTTTCTTATCGTTCCAATACGCTTTTACATCTTTATCATAAAGATCAATTACTTGATCATACTTTTTTGATGCATCTGCACACATCTTTTTATAGATTTTTGTTGAAATCATCGTTCCTGCAAATGGCTTTGGTAAGATATATGCTGCTTTAGGACATTTGAATGTTTCTAACATCAAATTTATATATTGAGCCTTCCCCGACATGTTAATGACTAGACTAGGCTTAATGGAATAAAAGAAACGATTTCTTTCCTGATTGATAATTTTTCGTAGACCCCTATTGAATAATTTATCAAAAAAAGTAAAAGACAAGCTTAGGCGAGCCTTAACAACTTGATAAAGGCTGAAATTGTATTTTTTAACTAAAGCTAAATAATCGACTTTTTCATTTAATTGTGATAAAAATTCAATTCTTTTATCATTCACAGCTCCTCTAAAACAAACAATAACCTTCTTATCTGGGTATTGATCTACCACTTTATCAATCTCATTTAAAAGATATTGATTTAATGCATCCCCTTTTAATGCCCCTACATAAACTAAAACAAGATCCTGTTTTTCATTCTTTTCCAAAATAAGATTTTTCTTCTCTCCATGCACCAAAAGATCCACAATTTTTTCAGGAATAAATAAATCTCTATAACGACAAAATTCATTCAAGAACTGCTCCATCAAAATATCTCTTGGATAGTTTATTTCATTTATCAATTTAACAACTGTCTCCACGATTGGAAAAGGAAGTTCTTCAATAGAAAAATAGGTTCCCCTTTCTTCCATATACTCATTTAAGTCATACGTAAATAAGATGATCTTCTTTTTCGTAATCGCAAAATCAAAAAAGACACTTGAATAATCTGTGACAAGAACATCACAGATACTTAAGAAATCATATGTTTCATATTCCTTAGGAAATGGTTTGATATGTTTGTATTTTGAATAATCCATTGTATTTCCTACAAGGAAATGAAGATTTACATAGAATATTTGATCATCTTCTAATTTTTTATCGATTTCTTCAAAATATTTTTCCAATATCTTTTTTTGAACGATCGCATCAGCTGTTCGATCACTTCCTCGCCATGTAGGCATATAGGCAATCAACTGTTTATCCATCAAGCCTAACTTTTGACGTAATTCTTCTTGAAAATCAAGATCTAAAAATACACTGTTGCGAGGATAATCACACATTAAAATATTGCCTCTATAAAGACTTTCTAACATGTAATCTTTCATAAAGACATTTCTTGTTAATAGATTTGGAAATAAAGCATAATCTGCCATTAAGTAGTTTTTCTGAATATTCGCAAGTGATTTGGCATTCTTTATATCGCTTTTACCCAAAGTTTTTAATGGTGTTCCATGCCAAGTATTTAAATAAATCTGATTATTTCTTTTTATAAAAAAAGGAGGAAATGAGTTATCCGTCAATAAATATTTACATGTTGCCAAAAGTTTTGCATACTCATCACTTAAGCGAACTACAAATTCTACATTGTAGCTATAAAAGGAAAACCTATCTTTGGCAGACTGTAATGTATCTTCTGTTACGACCCAGTAAACCTTGAACTTTTTCCACGCAGGATTTGTACAAAGTTCCCTGGCAATCGCAAACATATTCCCATTGATATTTTTCCCCTGCCCTGCTTCAAGTAAAAAGCCATTTGGATCAATATCTGTTTTTCGGTATTTCAGGTATGTATTTTGCACTCCTTTGACTTTTGTGATAACTCTTTTCAACATATTTATTCCCTCTTACTTATCTTTTAATTCTTCTTTCAACTGAGTTGTAGAAATACCCTGTGTTCTTGGCAAATACACAACTTCGCAGTATTCCTTTAAAAAATCAAATTTTCCTTTCCAGTCATCTCCCATGACAAAAACATCAACATTATATTTTTTAACATCTTCTATCTTTTGATCCCAACTTGTTTCTGGAATCACTTTATCAACATAGCGAATTGCCTCAACGATCTGCATACGATCTGTATCCTTGATCTGGCAAACTTTCCCTTTTTGAAGATTAAATTCATCACTACTTACCGCAACGATCAAATAATCACCTAACTCTTTTGCCCTTTTTAAAATATTTAAATGACCAATATGAAAAAGATCAAATGTTCCATAAGTAATAACTGTTTTCATGATATTCATCCTTTCATACATGTACACTATGTAGATTTTAGTATATTTCTTCTTTTTTTACAATTCTTCAAGATTTCATGTCATAAAGAAAAAGAAGATCGTATCAATCTTCTAATTAAACAAGGAAAAAAGCTTACGTTTTTTCTGTGGCGGCAACAATCTTTTCGCAAATTTTTCATCAAGAACTTTTTGTTTTTCCTTGCCTTTTAATGCGTTTAATTGTTCTACATACTCTGAATAATGTTCACACACTTGATTGATGTCACCAACTTCTTGAAGAACGCCGCCTTCAATCCACATTCCGGTCTTACAGAAATTTTTCACTTGTGACAAAGAATGCGATACGAAAAAAATCGTTTTTCCTTCATCATCTCTTAGCTGCATCATTCGATCCATACATTTTTTCGCAAATCCCTTGTCCCCAACAGATAAAGCCTCATCAACGATAAAGATATCTGGATTTAATGCCAGAGATATTGAAAATCCCAATCTAGATTTCATACCACTGGAATACTTTTTGACAGGTTGATATAAAAAATCACCGAGTTCAGCAAAATTGACTACATCATCAATGATCTCATCAATTCTTTTTTTCTTTAAACCCATCAAAGCGCCTTTTACACGAATGTTTTCCAAACCTGTTAATTGTTGATTTAATCCCGTATTGATGGAAATCAAAGCCTGCTCTCCATTTACGTGAACACTTCCACTATCTATATCTGAAATCCCTGCCAATACCAAAGATAAGGTGGATTTCCCAGAACCATTGGTTCCTAAAATACCAACAACATCGCCTTTTTGAATTTCAAACGATACATCTTTTAAAGCATAAAATCGTTTTTTATCCTTTTTATACTGATTGTTCTTATTTTTTAGTTCGTATATCTTAGATATATTTTCTACTTTTACCGCATAATCTTTCATATATGTATCCTCTATATCAAATCAATAAATTTCTTTTTAAATTTATGCATCAACATACAACCAATCACAAAAAGAATAAGAACAACACCCCAAAAATATAAAGTTAAGGCTGGGTGATCTAAAAAAGTCTTTCCATAAAAAATAGAATCACGATATCCAGAAATAATATAGTAGGCTGGATTTAATTTCATGATCGTATTCAAAATATTATGAAATGGTACATGGCTGGCAAAATGGCATTCCCAAATAACAGGTGAAAAATACATAAACATACGAATCAATGATTTTACTAATTTTCTAATATCACGATATAACATCGTCAAAACAGAAAGGATCAAAGAAACAGCTTCCGCAAACATGAAAGCACAGAATGCATAATAAATAATTCCTAGCCAATGAATATTAGGAAAATATCCACACAATAACAAAGTAATAAACGCGATAATCAACATACAACCATGATTAAACATTTCTTTAGCACAAACTGTGGCCGGTAAAACTGATACGGGAAACTTCATTTTTGTGATGACATTGATCTTTGAAAAGATTGCCGTGCACCCATTTTGAATACATGGCTGAATGAACCACCATGCTGAATACCCAACGATCAACCATGGCAGATAACTTACAACGATTCCATTGACTTCTATTGGTTTTCGATTCCAAGCCACACCAAAGATCAACCAATACGTAAAAACTTGAATAGCTGGCGAAGCAAAATTCCAGAAAATACCGAATTTAGAATCGCGCATATCAGCTAATAATTCATATTTCGCAATACAGTAAATACGATATAAATTTGAAAAGTTTTCCTTTATTACATATTGAACACTTTTAAACATACTATCTCCTTTTGTGCCATCATTATACCATAAATGAGATTTCATATATTATATCTACATTATTGTTTTATACAAATATCCTATATATGAAAAAGTCCGCTATTTTGTAGCGGACACAAAACGCATTCTTCCTCCTTTCTAACTACTATATTAGAAAGGAAAAGTGACAAAAGAATGACAATGCACAATTATTTACTCATCTTGATCATCATTGTTTTCTTCACTATCATCTTCAGCTAGATCAGAAAACTCCATATCTTCATCATCGGAATCTTCATCAATTGCGATTGAATCTGTATCAAGTACGCTTTCTGAATATGTATGACGACTTCTTAGATCCCATACATTTTGAGGAAGATTCAAGAATCGCCCATCCATTGAAAGATCTGTATAAAACTGTGCAATATTATCTTCTTTTTGACTTACACTCAATCCCAACTTTGCACTTACAGTATTCCATAATTCAATAAAAGGAACACCATTTTCATAATCATTCATTACTTCATATGCTACATCAGTCATTGATTGTTTCATAATACATAAACTCCTTACAACTACATTGATTCTACAGCTTCAACACCAACTGTTTCTAAAGCATTTGCCAACACGATCTGTGTTGCCTTTACAAGCGCTAATCTTTGTGAACTTAGTTTCATATTGTCTCTATCAATTACTTTACATGCATTATAGAAACTATGGAATTTAGAAGCTAAAGTTTGAATATAATGACAAACTTTATGAACTTGTCTTGTTTTTGCACTCTCGATAATAACTTTATTGAATTCCTGAAGTGTCTTCATCAATTCAATTTCTTTTTCATCTGTTAGATCTTCAAAAGAATCCGCCAGTTCTATATCCTTTGCCTGTTTCTGAATTGAACACATACGAGCGTGAGCATATTGTGCATAATATACCGGATTATCATTTGATTGGCGCTTTGCCAACTCTATATCAAAATCCAAATGTGAATCCAATGCTCTTTGTACAAAGAAATATCTCGCCGCATCGACTCCTACACTGTCGCATAATTCATTGATCGTTGTGGCATTTCCTAAACGTTTAGACATCTTCACTTCTTTTCCATCACTAACTAAACGAACCATCTGAATGATATCTACATTTAGTTTGTCTGGATCATTCCCTAAAGCCTGCATACTAGCCTTTAATCTAGGAATATATCCATGATGATCAGCTCCTAGAAAATCTACCAGTAAATCATATCCACGTTTATATTTATCATTATGATATGCGATATCTGGAACTAAATATGTATAAGATCCATCTGTTTTTCTTAATACACGGTCTTTATCATCGCCTAATTCAGTTGTCTTGAACCAAAGCGCTCCTTCAGATTCATAAGTATAGCCTTTTTCATCAAGTACTTTTAAGGCTCTGTCTACATCTCCTGAATCACGAATCGTTTGTTCACTTGACCATACATCAAAATGAACACGATAATTATCAAGATCGGCCTTGATCTTATCTAATTCGAATTTAATTCCTTCTTTTCTAAAGAATTTTAAGTTTTCTTCAGTTGGTTCTAAATATTTTTCAGGATAATCTTTGGCAAGCTGTTCAGCCTTTTGTTTAACATCTTCACCTAAATAACCATCCTGACCTATTTCAGTTTCAATACCGTGTGCCTGACGATAACGAGCATTTAATGATAATGCAAGATTAGTGATCTGATTTCCCGCATCATTTACATAGTATTCACGAGTCACATCATATCCTGCTTTTTTCATGATCCTTGCACAGCTATCTCCCCATGCAGCTCCACGTGCATGACCTAGATGGAGCGAACCTGTTGGGTTGGCACTTACATATTCTAGATTGACCTTAATACCATTTGAAGGTTGTTGACCAAAATTCTCACGTTTACTTAAAACTTCTTCGATTACTTTTGTAAAACGTCCTTTTGAAAGAATAAAGTTGATAAATCCTGGTCCGGCAATATCCATTTTTTCTACATTTTCGCTTTCAATATTGGCTACGATCTTTTCCGCAATCATTCTTGGATTCTGTCTCAACTGTCGTGTTAACTGCATTGCGACATTGGTAGAAAAATCGCCATGATCTTTTACCTTAGGTGTTTCGATAACAATATTGTTTTCTTCTAGTTCAATATCAAATGCTTTCTTTACCGCTTCTTTTATTGCCTGCTTCAATTCTATATCAATGGATTTCATGTAATTCCTCCTCATTCATCTTATAGAGTATAAAATGAAAATTTTGACTGTCTTTTCCCTGGAGCAGTTCATAAACAACTTCTACATAATTTTTATCTATTTTATATAGAGTTGTTCTACATTGCAAGTCTATTTGTCCAAAGTCCGTACGAATATGCCCTTGGGTACTATGATCCTGCCGCAGAGTTAAATGAACATTGGCTTCGGAAATTGTCTCGATGATCAATCCTTTTTCAAAGACTTTCCAAACATATGTTCTCTCTTCATCTTGAAAAACTAATTTTTCTTTTGATAGATCGGATTCAATCAATGCCTTGCCTTCATAAATGACTTGATTTGAGATCTTATCGATCAGCTGAATTTTTGTTTTCATAGCTCATGCATAATATCATACATTTGATTTTTTTCAATAGCAAAAACCTTGTTTTTAAAGGATTTCTTCATATAAAAATAGAGCTAAGAACATATTCTTAACTCTTACTGATTTCTATATAGGAACTATCCTCTTTTTTAAATGGGACCATATTGGCTTTATCTAGAGCTACCATGATTGCAGGAATGAGTATTAGCTGCAAGATGATACCGGGTAAAGCCTGAATGATAGCACCACTTAAAAACATCGTAAAAGTAAATCCGCCTTCTCCTATTCCAAGCAACACCATCTCAATAACAGCCCATACGATCCTTCCAGCTATCATAGCCATGATCATTGATTTATAAAGGGCAATCACGCATTGCCATTTTCCTTTATTAAACAACCACCCTGATACAATTCCATAGGTAGCTAATTCAAATGACATCGCAATTCCTGTTGGATAAATTGGTGGCATGCCAAATAAAGCATAACGCATCAATGGCAATAAAAATCCAATCACACCACCATATTTCCAACCACAAATAAAACCACATAAAAAAACGGGAATATGCATCGGCAATAACATACTTCCAATTTGAGGTATCTGACCTGTAAAAAAAGGTAAGATTAATCCTAACGCAAAAAACATCGCACTCAATGAAATCTTTTTAACCATAAAATTCCTCTTTTCTAAAAGTTATAGAAATTTTCTATAGCTATTATTTATTGATCAGTTTCTTCACACATTCACTTGCCAATAACAAACCTGCACTTGCTGGTACGAAGATCATGCTTGGTAATGGCTTTCCTGCTTCTACAGGTCTTGGAGGTTCCGTAGAACAGACGACCCATATCTTATTTCGAATTTTGTTTTTTCGTTTCCAATTTCGCATTCTTTTCGCAATTGGATCATAACTTGTCTTTTCCAGTTCCATTATTTCAAGTTTTGACGGATCTAACCGTCTAGCTGTTCCCATACTTGATAAAAATGGGATATCTCTTTGAATGCATGCCATAGCCAAATCCTGTTTTGATTTTATCGAATCAATACAATCAATCACAAAATCAATTTTTTGTGAAAATATCTTCTCATCCATCGAGCAATCATAAAAACAGTCATACATATCAACCTTGCATTCTGGATTTAAAGTTTGAATCCTCTTTTTCATGACAATAACCTTGACTTGATCAATTGTTTCCGTGGTAGCCAACAACTGACGATTAATATTGCTGGATTCGACTTTATCTTTATCCACTAAAATCAAGTGGCCAATTCCTGTACGCGCCAAAGCTTCGACACAAAAAGAACCAACACCTCCAATGCCAACGACCAATACTGTTTTATTCTTTAAAATCTCTAAAGCTTCATTCCCCAGTAGCAAAGCACTTCTTTCGTTATTCATATAACCACTCTTTCACAGACTTTATGATTTGTTCTTCGTCTTCTCGATCAAACCAATGAACCTTCATTTGGTTTTTAAACCATGTATATTGTCTTTTGGCATATTGACGTGAATGAACTTTTATTTTATCTTTCACTTCTTCCAACGTTCTGGTATGTTCAAAATATTCTTTGAATTCTTTATATCCGATTCCTTGAAAACTTGTATAACCCCATGTTTGCGGATCTGAAAATAATTCTTCCACTTCCTTAACAAGTCCTTCTTTAAACATTAAATCAACTCGTTTATTAATTCTCTCATGAAGAATATCTCTATCTATATCCAGTCCAAGAAAAAATATATCATATAAAGGCTCATGACATTGTTCTTCTTCTCTTTGTGTTTTATTTTTACCACTGTGTGCTATTTGTAAAGCTCTGATTACTCTTTTTCGGTTATTTGGATGAATCTTTTCAAGGGCTTTTTCATCTTTTTGTTTGAGAAGTTCAACAAGCTGTTCGTTTGATAGAGAATGTAAATACGCCGTGTATTCTGTATCTTCCTGTTCTTCTTCAAATTCATAATCATATAAAGCAGCTTTTAGATATAATCCTGTCCCTCCACATAATATAGGCAGTTTATTTTTATTTTGAATTGTCTGGATCGCATCGCGGCATTTTGTTTGAAAGATCATTACATTATATGGTTCATCATATTCCTGCTCATCCAAAAGATAATGAGGAATCCCTTCCTTTTCTCTTTCGGTAACTTTTGCGGTTCCAATGTTCATTTGTTTATAAACCTGCATACTGTCACAAGATATGATTTCTCCATCAAACAACTTGGCAAGCCTAATAGATAAACTTGTCTTTCCAATTCCTGTTGGTCCTACGATCGCAAGTATCTTCTTTCTATCCACGTTCAAATTCCTTTCTTAGATCATGATCGCTCATCGTGATGATGGTTGGTCTTCCATGAGGACAATGATAAGGTTGTTTGCATTTCTTTAAATCTTCAATTACTTGTTTCATTTCATCCATGGTCAAAGAACGATTAAATCGAATTGAACTATGACAAGCCATTGTAGCCAAAACATGTTTTCTAAGCTTAGACATATCAATTTCATTGTCTTTTTCAAAAAGATCTAAAAGATCGTATAAAAATGCTTCTTCATGTACATCCTGAAACCATAATGGAATTTCTCTTACGATCAACTGATCGTTTCCAAATGGTTCAAATTCTAAGCCAAAGAAAGATGTTTTTTCATTGATCGTATTTACTTGTGACATTATATTGGATGATACATCAAGTTGAATCGGCAGCATCAAAGGTTGAAGATTGTTACAAGGCTTATTTAAAGTTTCCTGTAACATTTCATAATGATATCTTTCTTGAGCTGCGTGTTGATCTATAATAACAAGTCCATCTTCATTCTCGCATAAAATATAAGATTCTTTTAATTGTCCAATTACTTTTAAATGATAAAAGAATTCATATCCTACTGCTTTTTCTACGCTTTCAATTTCTTCAATTGATTCTTCTTTTTGAAGTTCTGGTTTTGTCAAAACTTCAAGTTCTGCAGGATATTCGATCTTTTCTTCTTTGATGCTAGGATTTGTCTTTATAGGATAATCATATGATTTTTCATATTCTTCTTTTTTCTTAAATCCCTTTTCAATGATCGATTCTGTCTTTCTTTCATTTTTTATTGGATAGGGAAAATTTAATGTTTCCTGTTCAAAGATTGGAGTTTTTACTTTTGGCTTGATTTGCACAGTTTGCAGCGAATTACTTAAAGAATCTCGAATCGTATTTTTGACAAGTTCTAAAAGATCATTTTGTTTCGATAAACGAACTTCCCATTTATTTGGATGGACATTGACATCCACCAATTGTGCATCGGATTCAATTTGTAATACCACAATAGGAAAACGATTTGGTGGTAAAAAATGTGAATATGCATCCAATATTGCCTTTTGGATCGGAACGCTTCGAATCAGACGAGTGTTTAGCGTAATATACATAAAATACTTAGTAGCACGGTTGATCTTAGGTTGAATGGCATAACCATGAATCTTAAAATCATCATTTTTTCCTTCAAAATAAACTGCATTTTCCGCAACTTCTCTACCATACATCTGATAAAGAATCTCCTGGATTTTTCCGTTTCCGCTTGTTTGAAACACAACTCTTCCGTCATGTGATAATTTAAAGCGAATCTCAGGATGAGATAAAGCCATCTTATTCACGATATCCGCAATAACCGAAAATTCATAACTTGGGCTCTTTAAATGTTTAAAGCGAGCTGGAGTTTTGACGAAAAGACCTGAAATATCTATTTTAGTTCCTCTAGGACAAGATGAAGATTCTTCACAGATCAATTCTCCATAGCTGTATCTTATTAAAGTAGATTCGTTTGAATCATTGGTATTCAGTTCGACTTTAGCGACAGATGCGATACTAGGCAGAGCTTCTCCACGGAATCCCATCGTATGAATATTGAAAAGATCTTCTTCTGAATGCATCTTACTGGTGGCATGGCGCATAAAAGCTAAACGAGCATCTTCTTTGTCCATACCTATTCCATCATCTGTAATGATCAATCTTTCGATACCGCCTTGGAAAGCTTCTATTTCAATTGTCTTGGCTTTAGCATCAATGCTATTTTCAACGCATTCTTTTACAATGCCTGCTGGTCTTTCAACTACTTCTCCGGCAGCAATCATATTTGTCAAATGTTCGCTTAAAACATGTATCTTGGACATGAAAGCCTCCTTAATCTATTTCATTTGATAATTTCTTTAATTCATATAAACAATCTAAAGCTTCACGTGGTGTCATAGAATCTATATCCAATTGTTGTAATCTCTGCAGTAATTCTGATTTTTCAGGCTGCACTGGATCCATGACAAATAAACTTGGTTGATACCCTTTTGTATCATCCCTGTTTTCATATTCATTCAATAATTGTTTTGCACGATCTAAAACGACTTTTGGTAAGTGAGCCAGACGTGCAACATTGATACCATATGATTTATCCGCTTTTCCTTCTACAATACGATATCTAAATTCAATTTCTTCTTTCTTTTCTCTTACATCTACATGAACATTATGCATAGAAGGATGTTCTTGTTCCATATCGGTTAGTTCATGATAGTGTGTTGAAAACAAAGTTTTTGCCTGAATAGCTTCATCAATATATTCCAACATTGCCTGAGCCAATGCCATTCCATCATATGTAGCTGTACCTCGACCAATTTCATCAAAAAGAATCAATGAATGCTTTGTCGCATAACGCAATGCGATGTTTGCTTCCATCATTTCCACCATAAATGTAGATTTTCCAGTTAAGATATCATCGCTGGCACCAATTCGTGTAAAGATACGATCAAAGATAGGCATCACTGCTTTTTTACATGGTATAAAACTTCCCATTTGTGCCATGATCACCAACAAAGCATTCTGACGCATGTATGTTGATTTACCACCCATGTTTGGTCCTGTGATCAATTGAATGGTTTCATCTTTGTTCATCTTCCAATCGTTAGAAACATATTTTTTCTTTTTCATTCGATCATCCAGGATTGGATGTTTCCCTTCTACAATATCAATACTAGATTCTGCATGAAATTCAGGACATACGTATCCTTTATCACTAGCAAGCAGCGATAAAGATACAAATACATCAATTGTCGCAAGAGCTTTAGCACATGTATGAAGATCAAAAAGATTTTCTTTGATCTTTGATAATAGATCATCAAATAATGCCTGCTCTAATTTTACTTTTTCTTCCTGAGCATGCAGTATTTGATCTTCTTTTTCTTTTAATTCCTGCGTTATAAAACGTGTTGCATTGGCAAGTGTTTGTTTAGGTACATATCCAAATTCATCTTTAATAGCCGATAAATTTCCATTTCGTACTTCGATATAATATCCAAAAACACGATTGTAACCAATTTTTAATGATTTAACCTGTGTTCTTTCTCTTTCCTTAGCCTCGAGTTCTAAAATAAAGTCTTTGCCTTGTTTGGCAATCATTCGAATTTGATCAAGCTGTGCATTATAACCATCATTAAAAACGCCACCCTCTTTTAAAGTCAAAGGAGGATTATCCACAATAGCACCTTGGATCGTTTCATATAATTCATGGCAGTCATTTACATTCTGAAATTCTGACCAACCTTCTATATTAGCGGCAAGATTTAATATAGGTTTGGCATGTTCTAAAGTCGCGACAAGCTGAAGGACATCTCTTGGGCTTGCATTTCCATAAGCCATACGACTTGCCAAACGTTCCATATCATATACATAGACAAGATGTTCTTTTAGATTTTCTCGTAATAAAAAATCTTCTGTCAAAGTTTTAACCGCTTTTTGACGTTTGATGATTTCATTAACATCAATTAATGGCATTTCGATCCACCGCTTCAAAAGTCTGGAACCCATTGCACTTTGACAACGATCCATAAAGCTCCATAAGCTTTCTGCTTTTGCACTAGTAGAATGTGAACTGGTTAATTCCAGATGATTTTTGGTTTCAAAATCCATGACCAGGACTTTTTCCATATCCATTGATTCCATCGGCATAAAATGATCAATATGCTGTTTCTGTGTTTCTTTTAAATAAGCCATCAACAGCGAAAATGCATTGATCAAATTTTCACTAGGATTTAAAGGAAGCAACTTTTCATCCTCAGAATCTAAAGAAGCTTTCTTCTGCAAAGAAACTAGAATGCTGTCCATTTCTTCAAATGCATTTAACCATCTCTTATCAAAAGACATTGGTAATACCACTTCACTGACATGCTGTTCCATCAAAGCTTTCTGTAAACTTACCAATGATCTTTCTAAAGTCTGATATTTTAGCTCACCTGTGCTTAATTCACAATATATGACAACAATCTCAAAACTCGATACTGAAACAGAGGCCATATAGTTGGTTTGTTTTTCATCCAAAGCACTATCCATATATGTTCCTGGTGTGATGATTTTTATGATTCCTCGATCCACTAGTCCTTTTGACAGGCTTGGATCGGATAGCTGTTCGCATATAGCTACTTTATAGCCCTTCTTTACAAGTCTTTGAATATATGAATTGGCCGCATGGTAAGGTATGCCACACATCGGTACTTTTTCTTCAACGCCTGCACTTCTTCCAGTTAGTACAAGATTCAATTCTTGACTGGCAATTTTCGCATCTTCAAAAAACATTTCATAAAAATCTCCCAGACGATAAAAAAGGATCGAATCTGGATTCTCTTCTTTTAATTTTATATAGTGCATCATCATTGGAGTATATTTTTTCTCTGCCATAAATTAACCTCTTCAACTCAAGTATTATATCAAATTTTTTGGTCTAAACATAAATTATGTTATACTAATTAATAACTTAGGGGGCATAGTAAGTGAAACATACCATAACAATCAAGAATCATACATTTTCTTTCGATATAGGTTTTATTGGAATCCTGATCCTGTTTGGACTCACTAGTTTCTTTTCCTTATATAATGCATTTAATCTTATCAGTGATGGAAGTGGATTAGGATATCTAGGTCGTCAGATCATGTGGTATATCATTGGTTTTGGTGCATTAACCATCATTACAATGATTCAAAATGAAGTAATATATCGTTATATTCGAAAAATATATAATTTTTTATTAATATGTCTTGCCTACTTGTTTATTTCATCATTGTTGATTAGTGTTACAGGTAACACAAATATTCACCTGCCATTTGCACCATCAATCAATGGTTCTGTTTCGTGGTTTCAGTTTCCAATTGTAGGTAGCTTTCAACCTAGTGAATTTATAAAAATTGTTTTGATCATCATGACATCTCAAACAATCAATATTCATCAAGATAAATATCCAGAACAAACATGGCAAAATGACTTAAAACTTTTAATTGAACTTGCCAAGATATTATTGCCTCCATTAATCCTGATCTTTCTTCAGCCGGATACCGGATTATGTCTTATCATCTGTTTTAATACTTTAGTCTTGTTAATGTGCTCTGGTATTAAAAAACAATATGTATGGATCCTTGCGGCATTGATCATTCTCTTTATCGGTGGATTCTTCTTTTTATACTTCCAATTTCCGAATGTCTTATCATCTTTTATCTCAGCTTATCGTTTACAGCGTATTGAATCCTGGCTGGATCCAGAAAGTTATATTACAGGTAGTTCTAACCAGCTATATACTGCCTTGTTATCACTTGGAAGTGCCGGACTGACAGGCTATGGTTTACAGGCAAACATCATTGCCATTCCAGAAGCTCATACAGACTTTATCTTTGCGGCAATTGGGCAATGTTTTGGATTATTAGGTACAACTTTCATCTTATTTATATGTATGCTGATGGATTTGTATTTATGTAAGATTGCTTATAATACTAAAAATAAAACAGATCGTTTTATCGTCATAGGAATTATTTCTATGTTGTTATATCAACAAATACAAAATTTAGGAATGATCGTTGGTTTATTACCAATCACCGGTATTACTTTACCACTTATTTCATATGGTGGAAGTAGTATTTTATCTTATTTTATTGCCTTTGGTATCATCATGAATATCTCTCCATTATCTAAAAACAATATTGAGATACACCCTCCAAAATTTAAAAAATTCAAAAAGATAAAGAGAGCAAAAAAATCAAGGTTATCATTCAGATAACCTTTTAATATAGATTCTTTAAACGTTTTAAATATGAATACTTGCGATAGCGGGCGAATCGAACGTATTTATCCGAAGTACTGATCATTATTTCTGATATTCCATTTAAATCCGTTTCCAAGTGATCATATCCAGCATGTGCTAAACTCAGATCTTCACCTTTTACCAAAATTTTTCGATCAGATTTCATGATATACGGAGATCGTAAAGAATGATGTGATTTATGAGCTATCGGCATAATTTCACAAAGCTGTAATACATTAAGTCCAGAATCAATTACAGCCCCCTGTAAAGCTCTATTAATGGCAGTCGAACCGGCTTGTGTGCTGACACAGATACCAGAACCTGTAGTATGTTCAAAAAATTCACCATCGATATATACATCAAGTGATAATGTTTTTAATAACGATTCAATACGAACTTCGTTTAACGCATAAAAGATTTCCTCTTTTTGCGGTGACGAAAATTTCAATAAAGGTGCTTTTTCTATATTACATTCATCTTGCCTGATATCATTGATAAATGCATCAATTTCTTTATCCGTATAATCTGTAAAAAAGCCTAATGTTCCAGTGTGAATTCCCACAAAAGATATATGATCTAGTTTATCTAAATGTTCATGGATACTTCTTAGTAATGTTCCATCTCCACCAACAGATAAAACCAGTTCAAAATCAGATTCATCAAATTTCCAGCCTGTTTCTTCACATCGTCTACGTAAATAATCAGAAACTTCTTTAGAATGATCATCCGGACGAGAAATAATCGTAAACCGCATCAAAACCACTTTCCTTTCAATTAAAACCATTGTACCATATTTTATGGTAGGTGATTTAAATGGAAAACTATATTGAAAGAGAATTAAAAATTTTAGTAAGCAAAGAACAATTTCAAAAAATCTTAAATTCATATGAATTTAAGAAACCAATAATACAAACAAATACATACTACGATACAAATGATCAAAAAATCAAACATATGAATGGTGCATTAAGAATACGTACGATTGAAAATACACATATATTTACTCTAAAAATAAAAAAGGATTCAATAACACATTATGAATATGAAAAAGAAATACAAACAACCAATATAAATGAAATTAAGGATCCAGAAATTTTAGGTTGGATCCAACAATATGATATTCCAACCAATATAAAACCGATAACATCATTTCGAACCGAAAGATATACATATAATTTTGAACATGGACAATTATGTGCTGATATTACATCATATGAAAATCATATCGATTATGAATTGGAATATGAATACATAGATAATCATGATGGTATCTCGTTTTTCAATCATATATTAAACAATATAAATACGAAATATGAAAAAAACTGCCCTAGCAAAATTGCCAGAGCAATGAATGATCAAAACTTATGTGTTAAACGATAGAAGAAGGACTTTGAATTATATTCTTCTTCTTTTTTCTTATATTCTTCTATTTCTTTTTTCATGGATTCAATAGAAGAATTTTCTTCCTTTAACATCTGATTTTCAGATTCTAATTTTTCAATTGTTTCATCTTTTGACTTCTGTTCCAATAAGAAGGTTTGTTGATGTTTTTCTAATTCTATCGCTAATCTTTCCTGATATAATTGTTCTATTTTTTGTTGAGATTTTTCTTTTTCTTCTATAATAGCTTTTAATTTATCATTCTCATACCGCAATTCCATCTCTACAGTAGATACTTCATGTTTTTCTTTTCTAAAGTAATTTGATAATTTTTCTACCCCTTCTGCCTTTATTGTAATACGTCTTGTTTCTGGATTTTTATACTTCCAATCCTTATCTGGATAATCTTTTACTAGTTTTGCTACTGCCTTATCTACTGTATTTCTTGATTTAGAAAAATGCTGGCAGATCTGAGAAATATCCATATCATAAAACACGTCGATTGGCTTTTCATTTTCTAACATGTCGATCCCCTTTCCTATGATTTTCATACATCAGCATTTTCTTTTCAGAGTTGATTATAGCACAATATTTTTTTAAAATCTACAACTTCATAGGAAATTCATATGTATTTTTCACATCCAATAATTTACATAGGATTCTTATTTCTCTTTTTCATATTACAATCACACTTGTTTTTGTTATTCATATGAATTAAAAATCAACCTTTTCTATTTCATATGATTTAATATTTTATACTACTCTCATTCATATGAAATTGATAATTCATTTATACTATTAAATATTTTTCATATTTTATTCATATGACTAATCAGAATATGTATTATATAACTTATTTAAAGATATTTCTATAATATATGATTTTCATATTCTTAAATCATATATTATTTATTATTCATATGATTTAAACAAAATTATTTGTCCATGTGTTCTTATTTCGTATATTAATCGTATGATTTAGTATAAATAATATGAAAACCGGTTGAAAAATCATATATTATTCATAAAAACAAGAAAAATCGTATGATTATTCATAAATAATTCATACGATTGATAAGATATAGTTATTTTCTTCCTTCAAAAGCCTTTAATAGAGTATGTGCATCTGTATAATCCAAATGTCCGCCCATTGGTATACCGTGAGCAAGTCTTGTTACCTTAGTTCTTCCATCTAATAACTTTGTGATATATAAAGCTGTCGTTTCTCCTTCTACTGTAGGATCTGTTGCAATAATCACTTCCTCTATGTCATCATTTATTCTATTCACTAACGATTGTATATTTAAATTCTCCGGTAAGATACCTTTCTGAATATTAATCAATCCATTTAAAACATGATATACACCATTATATTCCTGCATAGATTCTATCGCAGCTATATCTTTAGGAGATTGTACAACACATATAACATTATGATTCCTTGTATCATTCATACAAAATTCACATTTATCTCCATCTGATAGATTGCCACACACTTCGCAGCGTTTAATACCATCTTTAATAGAAGATAGGGAAGTGATAAATTCATTTATCCACTCCTCATCCCAATTTAATGTAGTAAAAGCATATCTTTCAGCTGTTTTTCTTCCTACACCTGGTAATTTAGAATACGCCTGGATCAAATCTTCGAATTTCTTTGGATACATAATATCTATCACTCTTTCTAATCATTCACTATTTCTATGTTTGGAAACAATTCAATCATCTGTTCCTCTTCACTTAACTTCTTCTCTTTATCAGATGAATTACTTCTACTTATAATTACATCAACTGGTTCAGGTAAGGTACCTTGAATCATTCTTTCTTTAAATTCTTCCAACACTCTTGTTTGTTGAATATGATCTATCGCAAATATTTTCTTTGCTTTTCCAAGAACTTGTTCCATAAAATCTTCAAATCCTTGCGTAAGCTGCATTTCATTAATTTCTTTTGCCTCTAATTCACTTCTAACCGCTACAACAATGTATTTATCTCCACTAGCAACAATAGCTATGTTGCGCAAACTATTTGCATATTTTGCATATTCTAAATCCGCTAAATACATATTTCTTTCATCCATTTTTGCGGTGTCTATCTTTCTTTCTGTTTTATTAGCTCCTACCAGCAATTGTAATATATATTCATCGTTCAATATGATTTTACTATCCTTATTTCCTACCTCTTTTAATGTTTCACGTGAAACATCAGAAATTGTTTCCAACTCAGAAATACCGGTATTTTCGCTATTTTTAGGCACTTTTTTATCAATTTCTGATTTTTCAGATGTTAAATCATATGATAAATCACTTGATTTAGCGAAATTTTCTTTATTTTCTCTATCTGAATCTTCTATAACATCATGAGTTATTTTAGACTTTATTTCATATGAATTTGATATTGATTTTAATAAAGCTGTTTCTAAATAATCCAACACATTGGATGCATAATTATATTTATTAAAAACATCCATTAATTCATTTAAAACATTGAAGCGAAATGGGGAAGGGGATTTTAATAAATACTTTTCAATGACTTCTTTATGAGTATTGCTAACAAGCTGTGAATTACTGGAATAATCCAGTATGATACTTTCCTTTAACAAAGTTATAAAATCACTGGTTAATCTTTTTAGATCCATTCCTTTATCTGAACACTCTTGAATCTGTTGAATCAACGCATCGACTTCGTGTGCATATAAATGTTCAAACAACTTTCCTATATCGGATGTTGTTAATACTCCATAAATTTCTCTTACATTATCTACAGTAATATTAGATGAACAATATGCGATACATTGATCTAGAATGGATAAAGAATCTCTCATTCCTCCATCTGCCAGCTGAGCAATCAAAGAAATAGCTTCTGGATCAATTTCAATCTTTTCTTCTTTACATACGATTGATAATCTTTTTTCAATGTCTTTTTGAGACACTTTATTAAAATCAAATCTTTGACATCTAGATATAATAGTAGGAATAACCTTATTAGGTTCAGTTGTTGCTAAAATAAATACGACATGTGCAGGTGGTTCTTCAATTGTCTTTAATAGGGCATTGAAAGCACCAGTAGTCATCATATGAACCTCATCAATAATATAGACTTTATATTTACCCTGCATTGGAGCATATTTTACCTTATCAATCAAATTACGAACTTCATCTACACCATTATTTGAAGCAGCATCAATTTCGATGATATCTGGATGTGAACCATTTTGTACCATTTTACAGTTGATACATTTTCCACAAGGTTTATTAGATTCATCTTCACAATTCAACATTTTCGCAAATATTTTCGCAATTGATGTTTTTCCAGTTCCTCTAGGACCGCAGAATAAATATGCGTGCGCAATACGATTTTGCACAATTGCATTCTTTAATGTTTGTATAATAGGTTGCTGACCAACTACTTCATCAAAATTGGATGGTCTATACTTTCTATATAGTGCCTGATATGCCATATTATCACTCTTTCTAATGCCTATATTATATCAAATGTATATTCATTTTTGTATGCACAAAAAAAGACCAGTCAAACGACTGGCTGACTATAAAATATTCAAACATAACTATTTTATTTGCTTTGATTTCTTTCTTTTTTCTTTAAAAAAATCTTTTAACAGTTGAGAACATTGAGGTTCAAGAATACCTCCTATATATTCAGGATGATGATTATATTCCTTTACATCAAATAGTTTAGTACAGGTTTCAACACTTCCACCTTTTGAATCATATGCACCAAATACTACTCTTTTTATTCTTGATTGAATAATAGCCCCAGCACACATTGGACATGGTTCTAGAGTAACAAATAAATCACATTCATCTAATCGCCAGGAATCCAATTTACGACATGCTTTTTGGATAGCCAATATTTCAGCATGTGCTATACTTTGATTCATCTTTTCTCTTTTGTTGTAAGCTCTTGAAATAATCTTACCATCTTTTACAATTACGCAACCAATTGGAACTTCATCAATTTCTTTTGCTTTAAGTGCCTGCTTGATTGCTTCTTTCATCATCTTTTCATCATTCATATGATCTTCCTTTATATAAAAAAACTACTACACATGATAGAGCATACTTAAGGCTGCTTCGTTCCCGACCTGACCTGATTCATAAGATATCATTGTAGTAGCTTATATATATTAACATAAATATGATTCAATTGAAAAGTATAAACTTATTTTTTATGATACACTATAAGTAAAGAAGGACATAATATGGCTACATATGTAATGAGTGATATTCATGGTCTTTGGGATAAATTCGAAAAGATGATGAATCTCTTAAATTTAAAAGATAATGATAAAGTATATTTCCTTGGTGATGTGATCGATAGGGGAGCTGACGGAATCAAAATATTACAATATATTTTAAATGATCCTCATTTTACCTTATTGATGGGAAATCATGAATATATGATGTATCAGGCCCTAGAAGAGGGAAAATGAAAATTAAAAATCAACATGGAATATATTCAATGGGTATTGAATGGAGCTCAGCCTACGATCGATGCTTTTTTAGAACTTGAAGAATCAAGGCAACAGAAACTATTTAGCACAATCAAAAATCTTCCGGTTGCAATTACAGATCTTGTTGTAAATGATAAAAAGTTTTATTTAACGCATGGCTGCTATTCTGAATTGGAAAAAGAAGGAACTCTCTATTTAAAAGATATTGATGATCCTATTCTCTTTGTTTGGCAGCGTGTAGATCCAAATGAAGTAATCTTACAAGATAAAATTCTTGTTGCCGGCCATACGATATCTACTTATTATCATGGAAAGTATGAAATCTTTCATAATAAATCTGATATCATGCAATCCAATTATATTGATATTGATTGTGGCTGTTCCTGTAATAATGAAGATTGTCAGTTTGCTGCATTGAGATTGGATGATATGAAAACATTTTATGTGAAATAAAAAGCTATTGGCATATAACCAATAGCACTTTTTTATCCTATTTTTTTAGTTCCTCCCATATATGGTTGTAATGCTTCAGGAATCAATACACTTCCATCTTCCTGTAAATTATTTTCTAAGAAAGCAATCAACATTCTTGGTGGAGCAACACATGTATTATTTAGAGTATGTGCAAAGTATTTATTTCCTTTATCATCTTTTACACGAATCTTTAAACGTCTTGCCTGAGCATCTGTCAAATTAGAACAACTTCCTACTTCAAAATATTTTTTCTGACGAGGAGACCAAGCTTCTACATCTACAGATTTACATTTAAGATCTGCCAAATCACCAGAACAACATTCCAATGTACGTACAGGAATATCTAAAGTTCTAAAGAACTCAACTGTATTCATATACAATTTTTTAAACCATTCCATACTTTCTTCTGGTTTACAAACAACGATCATTTCTTGTTTTTCGAACTGGTGAATTCGATAAACACCACGTTCTTCTATACCATGTGCACCTTTTTCTTTTCTGAAACATGGAGAATAAGAAGTATATGTATAAGGAAGATCTTTTTCATCTAAAATCGTATCAATAAATTTACCAATCATAGAATGTTCACTCGTTCCGATCAAGTATAGATCTTCACCTTCAATCTTATACATCATACCTTCCATTTCCGCAAATGACATTACACCATTTACTACAGAACTGCGAATCATGTAAGGTGGAATAACATATGTAAATCCTTTATTGATCATAAAATCTCGTGCATAGCTGATAATAGCTGAATGCAATCTAGCAATATCTCCCATTAAATAATAGAATCCATTTCCAGCTACTTTTCTTGCACTATCTAGATCAATACCGCTTAATCTTTCCATGATTTCTGTATGATATGGAATTTCAAAATCTGGAACAACTGGTTCGCCATATTTTTCCAATTCAACATTTTCAGAATCATCTTTTCCAATAGGAACGCTGTCATCAATGATGTTTGGAATCTGCATCATCTTATTCTTTACAGATTCACGAAGTTTTTCTTCTCTTTCTTCCAAAGCATCCAATTCTTCAGCAATCTCAGAAATTTGAGCTTTGATAGCTTCAGCTTCTTCTTTTTTCCCTTGAGACATCATAATTCCAATTTCTTTTGAAATTTTCTTTCTCTTAGAACGAAGATCATCTGCATGTTGCTGAGCTTGACGAAGTTCTTTATCTTCTTTTAAAACTTCACCAACCAAAGGGATCTTCTCATCCTGAAATTTTTTTCTCATGTTCTCTTTTACAACTTCAGGATTCTCACGCACAAATTTAATGTCTAACATTTCAATCCTCCTAAAATAAAAAAGAGACATTCCACCCAATAAAGGGACGATGTCTCGCGTTGCCACCCTTCTTATCTTAAAAATAAGATCTCTTGACATGATAACGGTATGTACCGGATTTTACTACTAAATTCATAAAATCACTCAAAGGTGCTTTTCAAATTGAATTTCATCGATATTTTCACCAGCCATATCGTCTCTATGAAAAAACTCAATTTTACTTTTCCTTCTCAAAGCTTTTACTATATCTTTATACCATTCTTTTGAACTTTCTGCAAACAAATAGTAAAATATTCTATAGGAATATTCATATGAAAAGAGAAAAACACTATGATTCGAAAAATGAATTCATCTGATTTTGAAAAAGTTTATAAATTAGTATGTGATTTGGAAGAAACATGTTTTGATCTTGATAAGATGAAAATGATCATGAACGAGCTTATTCATTCACATGATATTTTTGTCTTTGAAGACAATGATAATATTATTGGATATCTCGATTTAAAAATTGAATACCAGATGCACCATTGTGATAAAGTGGCAGAAGTTATTGAATTTTGTGTTGATCCAAAACATCGAAGCCAACACATAGGCGCAAAATTATTTGAATACGCAAAGACATATGCCAAAGAGAATGGATGTGTTGTATTAGATTTAACAACCAATCAAAAACGTCACCGTGCTCATAAATTTTATGAAAACCATGGTATGTATCAAACTCATTATAAATACACATTAAATTTGATAGATTAAAAAGAAGGCACTTATTCATATAAATAAGTGCCTATATTTTATTTCTCGCTTGTTTCTTCTTCCTCATGATCAACAAGAGTTACCTTGGTAACTTTTGCATCATCTGTCAGATTGATCAATCTTACACCCTGTGTATTTCTTCCGTAGATACCTACATTTTGTAAGCTGGTACGTATCATGATACCTGAACTTGATACGATCATAACATCTTCATCCCCGTTAACAGCTTTTACGCTGACTAGTTTTCCGGTCTTTTCTGTAATATTGATCGTACGAACACCTTTCTTACCGCGAGAAGTCAATCGATAATCTTCTAAATAGCTTCGTTTACCATATCCATTTTCACTAATAGATAGAATTGTCTTTCCCTCATTCGATAAAGCTACACCTACAACTTCACTTCCATCACAGTTGAATCCTGTTACACCAGCAGCGCTTCTTCCCATGACACGAATTTGATCTTCATTGAATCGTACAGCCTTTCCGTTAGATCCGGCAATGATAATTTCATCATTTCCTGTCGTTAACTTCACAAATGCCAATTCATCATTTTCTTTTAAACTGATTGCAATCTTACCATTACGATTAATGTTCTCAAATTCACTAACAGAAGTACGTTTTACAATACCATTTTTAGTAACAAATAGTAAGTTCTTAAATTCGATATCATTAAACTTATAATCTTTTGGTACAGGTTGTAAAGTTTTGATTTGTTCACCTTTTTCCAATGTTAATAAGTTTACGATAGGAATTCCTTTTGAAGTACGGGAAGCATTTGGTACATTGAAACCTCTCATTCGATAAACACGACCTGTATTTGTGAATAACAAAAGATAATCATGTGTAGACATAGAGATCATTGTATCAATACTATCTTCTTCATTTAGCGTTAAAGACTTGATACCTCGTCCACCACGATTTTGAGCTTTATATGTATCAACACTCTGGCGTTTGATATAACCAGATTCAGTCAACATAATGATCACATCTTCTACTGGAATCAAATCTTCATCTTCCATATCAAAGCTTGCATCACTAATTTCGGTTCTTCGATCATCACCATATTTTTTATTGATTTCAGTTAGATCATCACGAATGATCTTTAATACTCGATCATGATTAGCGAGAATATCTTCTAAATCAGCAATTGTCTTCAACAATTCCGCATATTCGCTTTCAATCTTATCTCGTTCTAATCCGGATAATCTTCTTAACTGCATCGCAAGAATTGCCTTTGCCTGGATTTGTGTTAATCCAAAAGCATCACATAGTTCTTGAACAAGCCCTGCCTCATCTTTTTTAGAAGAACGAATTAAATGAATAACTTCATCAATGTGATCCATTGCGATCTTTAATCCTTCTAAAATATGAGCTCGATCTTTTGCCTTTTTCAAATCAAATTGTGTTTTTCTTACGACAACATCCACTTGATGATCAATATAATCTAAAATAATGTTCTTTAATGGAAGCTGTCGAGGGCGCCCGTTTTCCAAGGCAAGCATATTAATACCAAAAGATGTCTGCAAAGGTGTCAATCTAAATAATTGATTTAAAATGACTTCTTCCTGTACATCTTTTTTAAGCTCCATGACAATTCGAATACCTTCACGGTTACTTTCATCATTTAAATACGTAACACCTTGAATGGCTTTGTCACGAATCAATGATGCCATCTTTTGAATTAAAGTTGCTTTATTGACCTGATATGGAATTTCGTAGAAAATAACACGTTTCTTACCATTTTCCATTTCTTCCACGCGGTATTTAGAACGAATAATAATAGAACCACGTCCTGTTTCATAAGCTTGGCGAATACCTTTTCTGCCTAAGATGATTCCACCAGTAGGAAAATCAGGTCCTTTAATAATTTCCATTAACTCAGGAACAGTAATATTTTCATCGTCCATCACCGCAAAGATTGCATTGATCGTTTCCGTTAAATTATGTGGTGGAATATTAGTTGCCATACCTACCGCAATTCCCACAGATCCATTGATCAATAAATTTGGAATACGGCTGGGAAGAACGGTTGGTTCTGTTTCTTCGCCGTCATAATTTGGTTCAAAGTTAACTGTTTCTTTTTGAATATCTCTCATCATCTCCATAGAGATCTTAGACATACGAGCTTCGGTATATCGCATGGCAGCTGCACCATCTCCGTCCATGGAACCAAAGTTTCCATGACCATCAACTAATGGATAACGATATGAGAAATCCTGTGCCATTCGAACCATTGCATCATATACTGCAGTATCTCCATGAGGGTGATATTTACCAATTACTTCACCGACGATACGTGCACTTTTCTTATGTGCGACACTGGAAGTAATATTCAATTGATTCATCGCATGAAGAATTCGTCTATGAACGGGTTTCATTCCATCTCGTACATCCGGTAAAGCTCGTTGTACAATTACAGACATTGAATAATCAAGAAATGCTTCCTGCATCTCTTTGGATATTTCAACATCTTCTATCTGGTCATATTTTTTATTTTCTTCCATTTCATGACCTCCTATTAATAGTCAAGTTTTGCGTAAGTTGCATTTTTAGTAATGAATTCGCGACGAGGTTCTACATCTTCTCCCATCAACATGTTGAATACATTATCTGCTTCCATCGCATCATCTATCGTAACTCTTTTTAATACACGGTTTTTTGGATCCATCGTAGTTTCCCATAACTGTTCTGCATCCATTTCTCCAAGACCTTTATAACGCTGGATCTTATAACCATCTTTAAATTCTTCTCTTAATGCCGGCATTTCTTCTTCTTTATACGCATACGCTATCTTCTTACCTTTTTGGATCTTATATAAAGGTGGCTGTGCGATATATACATATCCATTTTCAATAACTGGTTTCATAAAACGATATAAGAATGTCAACATCAAAGTACAGATATGACTACCATCTACATCGGCATCGGTCATGATTACGATCTTATGATAACGTAATTTATCTAAATCTACTTCATCTTGTATACCACACCCAAAGGCTGTGATCATGCTGCGAATCTCTGCATTTTCAAAAATACGATGCGTTCTAGCTTTTTCAACATTCAATATTTTTCCTCGCAAAGGTAAGATAGCCTGTGTTTTAGCATCACGTCCTTGTTTTGCACTACCTCCGGCAGAATCACCCTCGACAATATAAATCTCACATTCGCTGGCATCTTTGCTGGAACAATCTGTTAGTTTTCCTGGCAAAGAACTGATTCCATCTAAAGCTGACTTTCTACGTGTTAATTCACGTGCTTTTTTAGCTGCAATCCTTGCCTTGGATGCAACAATTGCCTTATCTACAATGGCCTTGGCATCGTTTGGATTTTCCAAAAAGAAACGTGCAATCTGATCACCGGCAATATTGGATACAATTTTTCTTACTTCAGAGTTACCAAGTTTTGTCTTAGTTTGTCCTTCATATTGAGGATCTGGATGCTTAATGGAGATAATTGCAACAAGTCCTTCTTTTACATCATCCTGTGACAATGTTTCCTCTTTTTTGATCAAGTTATTATTCTTTGCGTAATTATTAATGACACGTGTCAACGCCATTCTAAATCCATCTTCATGAAAACCACCTTCATGAGTATGAATATTATTACAGAAAGAATAAATCTGTGACTGATATCCATCGTTATACTGCAAAGCAACTTCAGCTAGTATTCCATCCTGCAATCCTTCAACATAAATAATCTTATCTGATAAAACAGAACGAGATTTATTTAAATATCGTACATATTCCATGATTCCACCTGCATAGTGATAATCCACATGAACAGGTTCTTCTTCTCTTTCATCAGTTAGTGTAAGTCGAATATTTTTATTTAAGAAAGCCAACTGACGCAATCTTGAATTCAATGTTTCAAAATCATAAACAGTCGTTTCTTTAAATATTTCAGGATCTGCCTTAAAACGAACTAAAGTTCCCGTTTCTTTTGTTTGACCAATGATTTTTAAAGGAGCTACTGTATTTCCACCATTTTCGAATCGTATAAAGTAAATTTTTCCATCCTGGTATACAGTAACTTCAAGCCATTCACTAAGAGCATTTACAACACTGGCACCAACACCATGTAAACCACCAGATACCTTATAAGCTCCACCGCCAAACTTTCCTCCGGCGTGCAAAACGGTCATGATCGTTTCAACAGCACTGATTCCTGTTTTTTCATGAATTCCAACAGGCATACCACGTCCATTATCACGAACAGCTATGATATCGTCTTTTTCTATAGTCACATCAATTTGTGAAGCAAAACCTGCCAATGCTTCGTCGATTCCATTATCTACAATTTCCCATACAAGATGATGAAGTCCTCGTGAACTGGTAGAACCAATGTACATACCAGGTCTCATACGAACAGCTTCCAATCCTTCTAATACTTGGATATCATCAGCAGTATAAGAGTGATCTACTAAAGTAGCTTCATTCTCTAATTTTTCAAATTCCAGTATCTCCTGTTTTAAACTATCTTCCATGGTCTACCTCCTTTATGGAACCTTTTTCTATTTTATAAAATTTAACCGGTCTAGATCCAAAACTTGATGGATCCATCCATTCTGTTGTTGTGATAAATATCTGCATATTTAACGGTAATTTCTGTATCAACTGTTTCTTTCGAATATCATCCAATTCACTAAATACATCATCCAATAACAAAATCGGATATTGATGTGATTTTTCATAAATGATCTGCGCAAGTCCTAATTTTAGTGCCAATAAGAAACTTCTTTTTTGGCCTTGGCTTGCGACATCATTGATATTGGAACCATTTAATAAAAATTGAATATCATCTTTATGAATTCCTAAATTAGTCTGATGATACAACTTATCTTTAGCTAAACTTTTTTGATATGCGTGAATTAAATTTTCTTCAAGATCATCATCAATAGAAACAAACGTTTCGTATTTAGCATCTATGATTTCTTTCTCGCTAGAGAAAAAAGGATAGATTTGTTTAGCTTTCAATATCAGCTGTTCAATAAAATGATTTCTTTGATTCAATATGATCTTTTCATCTTGAATCATTTGATCTGTATAAATATCAATTAAAGCATCATTTATTTCATTTTGTTTAAGCGCAAGATTTCGCTCCTTCAATATCTTTTGATAATGAGATAAAGTTGTCGTATAAGTCTTAGAAAGCTTGATTAGTTCCATATCAATAAAACGTCTTCGAAACTTTGGAGACTGAGAAAAAATCATCATATCATCTGGGCAAAACAATATCGCATTTACGATCCCTACAAAATCAGAATATTTATTGACCGGATTCAAAAAACGAAATAAATGCTTTTTATGCTGTGATACAACAACTTTTAAATGCTCATTTTGTTTATTCGACTCAACTTTTGCTTCAATGATCAAAGATTCATTTTCTTTCATGACCAAACTTGAAAGTTGATTGGTTCGAAATGAATGAAGATGACTTAAAAAATAAATTGCTTCGATCAAATTTGTCTTTCCCTGAGCATTTTTACCATATAGATAATGAATACAGTTGGAATCAAAAGAAAAAGAAGTGTTTTCATAGTTGCGAAAATGAATTAGTTTCAGCTGATTGACATTCATTCTACTTCAATACGAATTCCTTCTGTTTCAACGATATCACCAACGCGTATTTTTCTGCCACGTCTTGTTTCAATTTCACCATTGACAAAACAATCTACATTGGCAAGATATTCTTTTACTTGTCCTCCGCTTGATACAACATCACATGCCTTCAAAAGTTGTTCAAGTTTGATATATTCATCTCTAAGCTTAAAATGCATTGAAAATACCTCTCTTTGCCTGTTTATTATATCATAAATAGGGGAATAGTGCGAATAATAAAAAAGGCTGCAATGAGCCTTTAAACTAGTCATAACTGCGAATTGGTACGATTACCATGATTACAGAGTCATCTTCTGGATCATAAATCTTAATAGGTTTCATCAATCCGGAAAACTCTAATTTTACTTTTTCGCTGTTTAATGCCTTGATAGCATCCAACATAAATGTACCGTTGCAGGAAAGTGTAATATCTTCTCCTGTGTACTCACAATTTGTTAATACTTCATCCGAGTTTCCAATTTCACTTGAACTTGTTTTGATACGAGTAATCTCGCTTGAACATTCTAATTTGATCAAATGAATTTTTTCATTTCGAATGAAATTCGTACGATCAATAACACCGGCAAGTTCCTTGGAATCAATGACCATAGAAGAAATAAAAGAAGTTGGAATGATTCGATCAACATCTGGGAATGTTCCATCGATCAATCGTGTCTGAATGATCGTCTTATCAAAAATAAACTGGGCTTTTTTAGAATCTACATAAATGTGAATTGATTCTTCATCTTCATTGATAGAACGAACTACTTCATTTAATGACTTGCTGGGAATCGTTATATTGAATTCATGATTAATTTGTAATGGCAAAACTTTACGAGCTAAACGATAAGAATCTGTTCCTGAACAATATAAAGTGTTGTTTGAAGCTTTAAAGTTTACACCATTTAAAACAGGGCGTGTGTCTTTATCGCTGCAGGCAAATGATGTCTGAGAAACGATATCTTTTAGATCCTTAGACTTTAACTCAAAAGAATTTGTTGGTTGAGAAAAATCAATATTAGGATATTCATTAGATTGAATACCATTTAAATTAAATTGACCATTATCACTTGAAATTCTTACTAAAGAATAATCAACTAATTCTAATTCAACCATAGTGCAATCCATCTTACGAATGATCTCTAATAAATATTTGGATTCAATAACGATAGATCCTGTTGAATCAATATCTAGTTGATTTAATTCACCACGAACGATCGTAGAACGAATAGATACATTAGAATCACTACCTGTTAAAATGATTTGATCACTTTTGACATCAATACAAATTCCTGATAAAGCTGGAAGTGGTGAGAAAACACTAATAGCTCTAGAAACGACACTTAACTTTTCATAAAAATATTTTCGATCAATTGAAAAATGCATAAAAATCTCCTTTTCTTTTTATATATTTTATAAAAGTAATAATAATAACTGTGTGGATTTGGGTAAAAATCCTTATTTTTTATAATAAATCTCCTTTATTTAAAGGAAAAACACTCAATTCAAGCATTGTGGATTGAATGTGGATTTATGTGGAAAACTTATTTTTTCTCCAACATCTCCTGTACTTTATCAACCGCCATCTTAAAATTCACATCGTTTTTTATTAACTGACAGGCTCTTTCATAAGAGCTGGAGATGGTCGTATGATCACGATTGCCCAGTTCCTGGCCAATTGAAATATATGCTTTATGCAACAGTTCTCTAGATAGATAAACAAATACATGTCTTGCGTTCATCAATTTTTTCTGTCGAGATTTACCTTCTATATCTTTATAAGTTAGTCCATAGAATCTTGTGACAGCTTTTTTGATTTTTTTGATGGTTAATTCATCATTTTCATTTACGATAACTTCATTCATTAAGATGCGCTGGGCAAAATTGATATCAATAACGTCTGGATTTTCTAAAGTAGCATTAAAAATCAAGCGATTTAAGCTTCCTTCCAAATTTCTAACGTCATTTGAAAATTTTTGGGCTAAATAATCCAGTACTTCTTCTTCGATTTGGCATGCCTCTTCATTACCTTCGATTTTCTTTTTTAAAATAGCCTTGCTGGTTTCAAACTCAGGTTTTCCTATATTAATAGATAGTCCTGCATTAAAACGTGAAACAAGTCTTGTAGGTAATCCATTTAATTCATTTGGATGCATATCACTCGTGATAACGATCTGTGCACCTCGTGAAATCAGTTCATTATAAACGGTAAAAAATATTTCCTGACTTGATTCACGGGTTAAGTTTTGGATATCATCAATCAAAAAATAATCATTTTGAACAAGTAATGATTTTACTTTGTCTACAGTATTTCCATGAACATTCTTAGATTTCATCGCATCAATTAAAATTGACACCAAATCGCCACTATAAGCATAAAAAACATTACATTCTGGACGTTCTTCTTTTAAATAATTACCAATCGCATGTAATAAATGGGTCTTACCTAAACCAGAATTTCCATAGATCATGATAGGATTAAACATGTGAGTTCCACGTTGATTACAACAAGCTAAACAAGCTGCATAAGCTTCCTGATTTGATTTTCCTTCAACGAAATTTTCAAACGTGTATTCTTCGTTAAAAGTACATTTTAATAATTGATTTGTACGTTGCTGGATTTCTTCTTCAGGCATTAGTTTTTCCATATCTTTATATTGAATCAATTGGATAGTAACATCGCTGCCCCAAACTTCACTTAATACGGATGTGATCATGTTCTTGGTTTCTTCTTTATTCAGGATTGTTTTTGTGACCATAGAACGATAAGAAATATAGGCAATTGAGTTTTCAATTTTAAAAAGAGTTGTATTTTTTATCCAACGCAATGTATCTTCGGTAAAGAAATTTGATTGTTCAACTTGATCTAAAACTTGTTTCCAAATTACTTCATAGGAAGATAAGGACATAGTGGCACCTCTTTTCTACCTGAATATTATACACGAAATTGTTTTTTTAGAGAACCAATGAAGAAGATTTAAAGACTTTTCCACATGGATTTCCACTTTTCCCCAATCATTGAAACGAGGAAAACTTTTAGGGATTGGGGAAAACTCTGAAAAATGTGGAAAACTTATGTGGAAAACTTAGTGTTTTACACTTGGTTATAAAGTGACATTATGCTTTATATAAAGGAAAATTTGGACTTTTCCCCACAATTTGAAAAATGTATAAATTTAATATAAAAAAGTATTGGGAAAACTAGTAGGAAAACATTGTTTATCCCTGTTTCATATAATTTTTATATAATTTTAGATAGGAATATATGTGGAAAATTTAAAGATATAATTAGTTTTCCACATTAAATAGTGGTTGAGATTTTAATCGGTCTTTATTAGAATAGACTTGTTTGAATAGGTGATGATTATGAATAATTTAAGATTTTCATTAAATATAGATAAAAATACATATGAATCTTTTGTGAGTTCGCATATTATGTGTAATTTACTTCAAAGTTATGATTGGGCAAATGTTAAAGATAACTGGGATCATTTATATACAGGAGTTTATGAAAAAGATAAATTGATTGCATCATCTTTAGTATTGATTCGTCATTTACCTTTGGGATTTACAATGTTTTATTTACCAAGAGGTCCTATTTTAGATTTTAACAATAAAGATCTTTTAACATATTTTTTTAATGAATTAAAAAAAGTAGCTAAAAAATATCATTGTATCTTTATAAAATTTGATCCAGGAATTATTATTTCAAGTTTTCATCTAAATGAAGAAAAGAAATATGATGACTATCAAAATCAACTAGATAATATTTTATCTTTAGGTGCAATTCATTATGGCTTTACGCAAGATTTTCATGCCACGATTCAACCACGATATCATATGGTTGAATATAAAGAAGATTTTGGAATGGATACATTATCTAAAAAAGGAAAGAAAAATATAAAAACAGCTCAAAAACAAAATTTAAAAATAAAATATGGGCATTTAGATTTACTAGATGATTTTGCGGCTGTTATGAAATGTACGGAACAAAGAAAAAATATTCTTTTAAGAGGCAAAGAATATTATTTACATTTATTAAAAACATATAAAGAAAATGCATTTATAACATTGGCTTATTTTCCAATCAAAGAAATGTTACATGATACAGAATTAAGGTATGAAAAATGTTTAGAAGATTTAAAAGTATGTCCTGAAAATGCTAAGAAAAAAAGATTTACTTTAGAAGAATTAAAAAGTTCTTTAGAAAACAAGATATCGCAGTATTCTCAAGATCTTAATAAATATGGAGAAGAAATATGTGTAGCGGGAACGTTAAGTGTTAAATATGGAAATACTTCTGAAATCTTATATGCGGGAATGAATGATGAATTTAAGAGATTAATGGCGCCTTATTTAACTTGGTATAAGACCATGGAAAAATGTTTTGAAATGGGATGTTTAACGAGTAATATGGGTGGTATTGAAGGAGACCTAAAAGGAGGTCTTGTAGATTTTAAAGAAATATTTTATCCACGAATCAATGAGTTTATTGGAGAATTTGATTTACCTGTTAATAGATTTTTATATGGAATTTCTATAAAAGTTTATAAAAAACGTCAAGATAGATTAAATAAGTAAAATGATTTAAGTTATATTTAAGGAATCTTTTTTAGACTGAAATAGTTATAAAGGAGATTCCTTATTATGAATTATAGATTCGTAACTAGTATTAATAAAAATGAATATGATGCATTTGTTCAGAGTAGTCCTTATGTTAATTTGTTACAAAGCTATGACTGGGCGTTGATCAAACATAATTGGAAACATATCTATACAGGTGTATATAAAGATGAAAAGCTTGTAGGAGCTGGACTTGTTCTTATAAAAGAATTACCTTTAAAAATGAGTATGTTCTATATACCAAGAGGCCCTATCTTAGATTTTAAAGATAAGGAACTGGTACTTTTTTATTTTGAAGAATTAAAAAAAGAAGCTAAGAAACATCATTGTTTATTTATTAAGTTTGATCCAATGATCCATGTTAATGATTACAAGAGCTATAAAGCAAACGATAATAAATATAAGGATACAGATTTGTATTTAAATATTTTTAAAGAAATCAGTGCGCAGCATCATGGATTTACAATCAATGTTTAAAGATAATTTTAATCCAACGATCAATGAATTAATTGGAGAATTTGATCTTCCAGTGAATAAAATGCTGTATAATTTATCTCAAATTGCCTATAAATTATTAAAAAAATAAAAAAATCAAGAAATGAATTCAAGAATTTATTGACATAAACCAAGGTCTATGAAATAATAATTCAGCAATCTTATTTGAAAATTGAGGAAAAGAAAAGACTGAGGGGTGTAATTAAATATGAAAAGAACATATCAGCCAAGTAAGAGAAAACACCAAAAAGTTCATGGTTTCCGTGCTCGTATGGCAACTGTTGGTGGTCGTAACGTTCTTGCTCGTAGAAGAGCTAAAGGCAGAAAGGTTTTATCCGCATAGAAATCACCGACTTGGTGATTTTTTTGTCTAGATAGGAGGATATTCATGAAAAAAGAATTTCGTGTTTGTAAAAATTATGAATTTTCTTCTATCATTCAAAACCGAACCTATATTAAATCGTCGTCTTTTGTATGTTATTTTCAATCAAGAAAAGAAGAACATGCGCGTATAGGGATAAGTGTTGGTAAAAAATTAGGAAATGCAGTCTGTCGAAATAAGATAAAACGGCAGATACGCAGTATGGTGGATGATATTTTTGATTTTAATGAAGAATATGATTTGATCATTATTGTTAGGCCCGCTTATCATAAAAAATCTTATAAGGAGAATTTTGACGAACTTAAGATCAATAAAAGACGATTAGAGAAAAGATTTAGAAAATGAGAGGTTAATGATGAAAAAATTCTTACAGGAAAAATCAAAGATTATCTTCCTATGTTTATTCATCGTAATGACATGTACAGCATGTTCGAATCCACGTGGTACGGATGGAAAAACGAAGGTAGACGAAATTATCGCAAGCGAACAAATTGAAGTTAAGAAAAGCTTAGTGAATGTTACCGAAATTGAGGATAAAAAATTATCAAATGAATATAAGAAATTAAATGATGACGATACGATTACAATCGAACCAACTACATTTAGTGAAGCTATTGCAGATGGATGGTTTGATGGATTGATTGTATGGCCAATTGCTCAGATTATCAATACAATTGCTTCTTATACAGATGCAGGTGTTGGTATTATTGTGACCACTTTATTGATTCAGCTTATCGTATTTATGTTTACACGTAAATCTCAGATGTCCAGTCAACGTATGCAGGAAATTCAGCCAGAAATGCAGAAGATCCAGAACAAATACAAAGACAAGACAGATGATCGTTCTAAGATGATGATGTATCAGGAAACACAGAATTTATACAAAAAATATGATATTCATCCATTTGGTTCTATTTTAGTAATGTTTATACAGTTACCAATAATGATGGGAATGTATTATGCAACGATGCGTGCAGCAAGTGTTGTATATGGTAGTTTCTTTGGTCTTCCATTCTCTGGAACACCAATTGATGGGTTCACACAGATGCAGTTTGGCTATATCATTATTTATGTATTAATGATCGTATGTCAGTTATTATCTATGAAGATGCCTCAGATCTTGAAGAAAATTCAAGATAAGAAAGATCATGTTAAAGAGAAAAAATATGCCGAAGAAAATCAGAACAGCATGATGAATACGATGAATACAACAATGTATTTCTCAACAGCTATGATTGCGTTCTTATATATTTCATGGCCAATTGCTATGTCATTCTATTGGTTAGTTTCATCAATTATCCGAATTATTCAGAGTGTTGTTCTTCATAAGATCATGAATAAGGACTAGGGAGGGCATATATGGTATTTGAAAGATTTACAGGAAAGACTCTTGAAGATGCACTAGCTCAGGCTGCTCAGGCAAAAGGTGTAGAAAAAGAAGAACTTCATTATACAGTAACAGAAGAAAAAAACGGATTCTTAGGAATTGGTAAAACAGTTGAAATTGAAGTTTACTGTAATAAAGACATCGAAACTTTCATTGTAGAATATATTCAAACATATTTTGACAATGCCAAACTTGATGGAACAGTGGAATTAGAAAACGATAAAGGATTCTATCGTATTACAGTAAACACTTTAAATAATGCAATATTGATTGGAAAAGGTGGAAAATCTTTACAATCATTTAATCGTTTGGTAAAAGCTGCAGTAAGTGCAGAATTTAAAAAACGAATTGGTTTATTAATTGATGTTAATGGTTATAAAGAAGACCGTTATGAAAAAATTTGTAAAATGGCAGTAAGAGTTGCCAAAGATGTACGCCGTACAAAAGTTGATGCAACTTTGGATCCTATGCCTGCAGACGAAAGAAAAGCCATTCACAATGCTCTAGCTAAAATGGCAGACATCTCTACAAAGAGTGAGGGTGAAGGCGAAGGACGTCGTTTAAGAATACTTTATACACCAGGAAAAGAAATAGAATAACGGGTAAAACCGTTATTTTTTCTTGTAGGAGGAAAACATGAAAATTATTATTGGTTTAGGTAATCCAGGAGTAAAATACGAAAATACCAGGCATAATGCAGGTTTTATGGTTCTAGATAAACTGGCTCAAAAATGTAATTTGGAATTTAATCAAGAAAAGTTTTCTGCATATTTTGCCAAAGGAAAAGTAAAAGGAGAAGACGTGATTTTATTAAAACCTACAACTTATATGAATAACAGCGGGTTTGCGTTAAGACAATGTCTTGATTTTTATAAAGTAGGTATGGAAAATGTAATTGTCATTTATGATGATGTAGATCTTCCTGTAGGAAAATTGAGATTACGTCAAAAAGGAAGTGCAGGTGGACATAATGGTATTAAGAGCATCATATCCTGCGGTTTTTCCAATGAATTTGATCGTATTCGTGTTGGCGTAGGAAAAGATGCCAAAATTCCTATGATTGAATGGGTACTTTCTAAATTTAGACCTGAAGAAAAAGAAGATCTTGAAAAGGGTATAAATAATGCTGCAGATGCAGCGTATTATTCAATTGATCATGGTTTTGATATGACCATGAATCGCTATAATAAAAAGTAGGAGAATATGAACAATCAGGAAGTTATATTTGATAAGTTAAAAGACAATGAGGTTGTTAAAGAAATTCTTTTAAATCAAGATCATGTAGGAAATTTATTTGATATGGAAGAAGCTCTTGTTTTGGCAACAGCCTTTAAACAGGATCATAAATCTCGACTCATTGTCAAAAAGAATCGCTATGAAGCGCAGCAATTGTTCCAAAGATTATCCATGTTGGAGGAAAATGTGCTGCTTTTTGTCATGGAAGAAAGTTTAAGAGTTCAATCCATCGCATCCAGTCCTGAAGATCGAGAAGGTATGATCTATGCATTGACAAAAATTGTTCGAAGTGATGAGTCAATGCTGGTTGTATGTAATACGGCTGCATTGTTACGATTTTTACCAGATGTAGAATACTTTAAGGAAAACCTAATTGATTTAAAAGTAGATCAAACCTACAGCATGAAAGAATTAAGATCTCATTTAAATCAGTCAGGTTATGCTAAAGTGAATTATGTTGATAAACCTTGTACATATGCTTGTCGAGGTGGAATCATCGATATTTTCTCATTAGAATATGATTATCCTATTCGTATTGAATTCTTTGATACAGAGATAGAATCAATCCGTTTCTTTAATGAACAAACACAGAGAACCATTCGTTCAATCGATTCAGTAGAAATTGGACCGGCAACAGATATTTTATTAACGAATCAGCAAATTGAGACAATTAAAGAAGCAGTATTTGAAAAACTTGAAAAAGAAAAAAAATCGTTGGTCGATGATGCCAAAGACATGTTGATCGATCATGTTGAAGCGGACATGCGAGCCTTGGAAAATCATGATACAGATGCTTATTTATATCGTTATTACTCTTATATTCCTTGTCATTCCATTTTAGATTATTTTGATGGACAAGTTGTCTTAAGTTCCAAGGAAGAAGTAGAAAAATATTCCAAACAATTAAATGAAGAAAATATTTCTTTTATCCAGGAGCTTGTTCAGGATTATAAGGCTTTGCCTAAATATACGATGTTTCATGATCTTTATGTTCTTTTAAAACAACAGGATGTTTTGGAATTTCATGAATTTTTGGATTTTGATCATCCTATCACATCTAATATTTTTCCATTGGAAAAGGCAAATCAACCTGTTTTAAATATTCTACAGGATATTGGACAGGAAAAAGTATATTTTGCCTTGGAGAAAGAAGATAAAAAACACATTCAGAATATATTATTAGAAAAAGATGATTTAAAACTTAATGTAGAATTTATTGATCCTATCTTTTATGAAGGCTTTGTTTATGAAGATACACGTGTTTATACAAAATATGAATTATTCTATCGTTCTATTCATCGAGCAAAATATCAGAAGACATTTAAAGATGGCCAAATTTTAGAAAACGTATTAGAGCTAGAGAAAAACGATTATGTTGTACATGAGCATTATGGGATTGGTCAATATCTAGGAATTGTTCAAAGAGTTCAAAATAATAAAACAAAAGATTATTTGCATATTGTTTATAAAGGTGGAGATGAATTATTCGTTCCTTTAAATCAATTCCAATTAGTTAGAAAGTATATTTCTAAAGAAGGTGTTGGTGTTCCATTAAGTCAGCTTGGCAGCAATAAATGGGAAAAGACAAAGGAAAAAGTAAATCAGAAAGTTGAAGAAATTGCAGGCCGATTGGTTGAATTATATGCCGCAAGAAATGAAAATATAGGATTTGCCTTTTCAAAGGATGACGCGCTTCAAAAAGAATTTGAAGATGCATTTGAGTATGAGGCAACACCAGATCAAATCCAGGCAACAGAAGAAATAAAAAGAGAGATGGAAAAACCAAAACCAATGGATCATTTATTGTGTGGTGATGTGGGGTTTGGTAAAACTGAAGTTGCGATGCGATGTGCATTTAAGGCAGTTTCCAATAACAAACAAGTAGCTTTTCTTTGTCCAACGACCATTCTTTCGATGCAACATTATCAAACATTAAAGAAACGTTTTGAAAATGTTGGTGTAAATATTGCCTTGGTGAATCGATTTGTCGAAAACTCAAGAATCAAGGATATTCAAAAAGGCTTGGCAGCTGGTACGATCGACATTGTTGTCGGAACTCATAAACTGCTTAATAAAAACTTTAAATATAAAGATTTGGGCTTTTTGATCATTGATGAGGAACAGCGTTTTGGTGTAGAACACAAAGAAAAAATCAAAGAAATGAAAAACTCTATTGATGTTCTTGTATTGAGTGCAACACCAATTCCTAGAACACTACAAATGTCATTGATTGGTGTTCGTACGATTTCACAATTAAACACGCCTCCTGCTCAAAGACATCCAATACAGACGTATGTGATGGAAAAGAAAGGCAGTGTCATCAAAGAAATCATTCAAAGAGAATTATCTCGTGGAGGCCAGGTTTTCTATTTATATAATCGTATTTCTAATATTTATATTACTGCTAAAAATTTGCAGGCAGATTTTAAAGATGTAGGAATTGCGGTCGTACATGGAAGAATGGATAAAGAAGAAATAGAAGATACGATGGTGGATTTTGCGAATGGTAAATATAAAATTCTTGTTTGTACTTCTATCATTGAAACAGGATTGGATATTGCCAATGCAAATACGATCATTATTGAGGATGCGGACCGTTTTGGTTTATCGCAGTTATATCAGATTCGTGGACGTGTTGGAAGAAGAGATAAAATTGGATACTGTTACTTAATGATCCAACCACATAAAGAATTGACTGAAGTTGCGCAAAAACGATTAAAATCCATCAAAGAATTTACCCAGCTTGGAAGTGGATATAAGATTGCGATGCGTGATCTGACGATACGTGGAGCTGGAGATATGTTAGGGGCGAGTCAGTCAGGATTTATTGATCAAGTTGGTTTGGATATGTATCTTGAATTGTTATCGAATGCGATAGCTAGAAAACAGGGTAAACCAATTGAACCAAAGAAAGAATTAAAACATGCCAATGTGGCTTTAGATGGATTTATACCGGAGCAGTTTACGGATAATGATGGTGATAAACTTGAAATGTATCAGACAATCAGTAAGATTTCATCTTTAAAAGAGCTGAACGATTATCAAAATCGTATCAAGGATTTGTTTGGTAAGATTCCAAAACAAGTTAAGCTGTTATTTGAACATAAGAAATTAGATTTGTTTGTAAATATGCCTGGAGTAAAGAGCTTGAAAGAAAATGATACACAAGTTACTATAACCATGAATGAAACATGGGCGAAACATTGTGATGGTGTAAAAGTATTTGAAGCTATGAATGAAATTAGTCCAAAGATTGGATTACGATTGACTAATGGAATGATTGAGATTTCAATTATGAAGAAAAAGAAATATACGGATTTATTAAATAAAGTAATCCAAAATTTACAGGAGAATGATTATGCGTCTAGATAAATACTTAAAGACTGCCAGGATATTAAAACGAAGAGAAGCTGCTAAGGAATTAGCTTTGGCTGGACGTATTTGGGTCAACGATAGAATCGCAAAACCAAGTACAGAAATCAAAATAGGCGATCAAATTCGTTTGCGTTTTGGATCACGTATTCTGGAAATAAAAGTAATAGATATTCAAAAACAAGTATCTAAACAAAATGCAGCTTTATTGTTTGAAGTAATAAAAGAAGAAAAAATCGAGGAAGAAAATGATTGAGGTCGTATGTGGTGCATTGATACACGATAAAAAAGTTATGATAGCACAAAGAAATTATGGAAGTGCAAAAGGAAAATTTGAATTTCCAGGTGGAAAAGTAGAACCCGGAGAAACTTTAGAAGAAGCCTTGATTCGTGAATGGAAAGAAGAATGTGGTATCATAATTGAAAATATTCAGTTTCTTGAAGAGAGTATAGATCATCAAGACGGAAATACCATTCATTTAACATGTTTTGTTTGTTCCAGTAAAAAGATTCCAGATAAACCTAAAGTACATTCTCAGTTTATCTGGACTACACCAGAACATATTTATGATCATAACTTTTTTGAATCTGATAAGATCCTTGTAGAAAAACTAAAGGAGAAATGGCCATGTTTAATAGAACAAATGAAATAAAAGTTTTAAGAGATCCTATTCATGGATATATTCATGTGGAATATCAGGTGATTTGGGATTGTATCAACTCCAGAGAATTTCAAAGATTGCATCGAATTCATCAACTCGGTGGTGATTTTCAAGTGTATCATACTGCAGAACATTCTCGTTTTGCGCATAGTTTAGGTGTATATGAAATTGTTCGTCGTATGACAAGTGAAATTCCTTCAATTTGTGAATCTATTGATGAATTTGAAAGAATACAAGTTCTTTGTGCGGCTTTATTACATGATTTAGGACATGGACCATTTTCGCATTTTTTTGAGAAAATCACGCATCGAAATCATGAAGAAATTACAGTGGATTTGATTATGGATCCAAATACAGAAGTTCATAAATGTTTGATCAAGGCACATCAAGATCTGCCTTTAAAAGTTGCTATGATAATTGAACATAGACATGAAAAAGAAGTATTAAATCAGATCATCAGTTCGCAATTGGATGCCGATCGAATGGACTATTTATTAAGAGATGCCTATGAAACAGGAACCAGCTATGGTACTTTTGATTTGGAAAGAATTTTAAGAACGATTCGAGTCAAAGATGAAAAACTCTGTATCAAAGAAAGTGGTATGCATAGTGTAGAGGATTATATTATGGCTCGATATCATATGTATTGGCAGGTATATCTACATCCAGATGCAAAATCATATGAAATTCTGATCGAATTGTTCTTTAAAAGATACAAAGAAATTGATGAAATTATTGATGTGTTTGAAATTTTTAGAGAAGGACATATCATAACAAATGAAGAGTTTATCTTGATGGATGAATGTCGTATGTTTTATGGATTTCAACAAGCTCTTTTTAGCAAAGATGCTATTTTAAGAGATTTTGCGACAAGAATATTAGATCGACATTTATTCGGATGGATCGAAGATCCTAGCATTGAAGAAGAAAAAACAGTATTAAATCGTATAGAAAATAAAGAATATTATTTCTTTAAAACTAGAAGTTCTTCTAAAGCATATCTTCCTTATCAGGAAAAAGATGATAAACAAACAATTTGGATCTTAACACAAAAGAATGAATTGAAGCCATTATCTCAATGCAGTGAGATCGTAAAGGCATTATTAAAAATGAAGGCACAAACAAAAATGAGGATCTATTTTTCAAAATAGATCCTGCTTTTTTATATGAATACATATTTTTTCATGCGATCAAATGCTTCTTTAACTTTGGATAAAGGAAGAGCAAGATTGATACGGATATGCGTATTTCCTAAAAATTGTCTTCCGTCCTGCCAGCCGATACCAACATCCCATCCAGAATTTAATACTTCTTCGAGTGTTTTATTGGATTCTTCAAGATATTCTTTGCAATCAATGAACAACATGTAAGTTCCTTCCGGTCTTGTACACTGAACTCCTTTAAGTTTGTTATTAATAAATTGGATGGCATAGTCTACATTCTTTGAAATGACTTGATTTAATTCATCTTTCCATTCTTTTCCTGTATTGCTGTAGGCACCTATAAGAGCATGCATGCTTAAGACATTCATTGAATTATAATGCGATTTACTAGATTGAGCTCTGACTCTATCTTTTATATAAGAATCATAAATCACATGATAACTTCCTATCAATCCAGCCAGATTAAATGTCTTGCTGACAGCATAAAGAGCAATGGTTCTCTTTTTCGCATCGTCATTGATTGATTGTAAGGGAATGTGTTTATGATCATCCAAAATAATGTCAGACCAGATTTCATCTGAGACAACGATACAATTATTTTGTTTATAAACTTCCATAGCTTTTGTTAGTTCTTCTTTGGTCCAAACACGTCCACAAGGATTGTGAGGAGAACAGAAAACGACAAAATGGATTTTATGCTGTTTGATTTTTTGATCCATATCTTGATAATCCATACGCCATACGCCATCTTCATCTTGGATCAAATTCGAGTAAATGATATTTCGTCCAGCATTTTTAATGGAATTGGTAAATCCAATGTAACAAGGAGAATGTAATAATACATAGTCTCCGGGAGCTGTAAATGCTTCTAAAGCACTGATCAATCCTCCCAAAACTCCATTTTCATAACCTATATTTTCTTTTTTTATGTCTGAATCATGATGGATCTTATGCCAGTTAATAATTGCGTTATAGTATTCATCACTGTTTTCAAAGTAACCAAATAAAGGATGTTTGAGTCTTTCTTGAATTGCCTCAGTAATAGAAGGAGCAGTCTTAAAATTCATATCGGCAACCCACATAGGGATAAAATCAAAACCTTCTTTGGGCTTTTTAGGGCCAGTTGGGCTTTTTCCAATTCCATCAATTGCGATAGCATCTTTTCCGCTTCGTTCAATTATTTCATTAAAATCAAATTTCATATAAAGTCTCCTTTTGATAAGCATAATTATTATAACGCAATTTATAGGATTTGTGATAAAGTATACATGTAGTGAGGTAGAAGAAGATGAAAGACGTTTTTATAGTAAATCCCAATTCAGGTAGAGAAAGTCAGTACCATTTGATGACAGAAATCAAAGATCATTTCCAAGGAAAAAGAATCATTATAGAGAAAACAAAATCACCAGGCCATGCGGTGCATATTGCACAAAAATATGCATTGAATTCTAGTGAACCTGTTCATATTTTTGTTTGTGGTGGTGATGGTACTCTACATGAGGTGGTAAATGGAATTGCAGGATGCAAGCATATCAGTCTTTCTATTATTCCAATTGGAACGGGAAACGATTTTATAAAGTCTTTTGGAGATTATCAAAAAGATGATTTTCTTGATTTATCGAAATATGATGAACCGGTTGAACAAAAATGTGATTTATTAAAAATTAATGGAGAATATGCAATCAATACGGTTTCCTTTGGCTTTGATGTCAATGTAGCTAAACATGTGAATCATTTTCGCGATAAGATCCCTGTAGGAGGAATTATTCCATATTATGTTGGTATGTTGGCAAGTCTTTCTAAGCCGTTAACACAGGAATATAAAATTCAAATTGATGATAAGAAATATCCTAACGATAAGTATACGTTCGTGGTTTTTTGTAATGGAAAATATTATGGTGGTGGATATAAACCATGTCCAGATGCTATGATTGATGACGGAAAAATTGATGTATGTATGATTCGTAATGTAAAACGATCTCAAATTGTGGGGCTTGCGAAAAAATATGAAAAAGGTCTTCATGTACAATATACAGATATTGTAGAGATGAGAAGAGGACAAGCTATTCATATGGATACAGATAATAAAGATGTGGATGTTAATTTAGATGGAGAAATTCGTTCTATGAAAAATCCAACAGTTGAAATCGTACCGGGTGCTATTCAACTTCTATTGCCAAGAAAATAAGTAGATGATAGAATAAGCTCAATTTAAGTTATATAGGAGGAAATATGGACTCGGAAATAGGAACTCAAATTATTATTTTAATCATATTGTTATTATTGTCAGGATTCTTTTCTTCTGCTGAAACCAGCCTTGTTGCCGTTAGTAAGATTCGCATGCGAACTTTAAGTGAAGAAGGAAATGCTCGAGCTAAGATGGTTTTGGATATATATAACAATCAGGCTAAGATGTTAAGTGCTATCTTGATTGGAAACAATTTAGTAAATACATTTGCGGCAAGTATAACTGCAACAATTGCCTATAATTTTGGTGGAGCTGCAGTGAGTGTTGCGACGTTTCTGATTACATTATTAATCTTGATTTTTGGAGAAATCACTCCTAAAACTTTGGCAGCAGATCATGCAGAAAAAATGGCACTGACTTATGCTCCCATTGTAAAAGTATTAATGTTTGTTTTGACACCTGTTATTCTCTTGATCAATCTATTCAGTAAATCGATCTTAAAAATTCTAGGTGTTAATAAAAATGGTTCAAATCCTTCAATGACAGAAAGCGAATTAAGAACGATCGTGGATGTTTCCCATGAAGAAGGTGTTATTGAAGAAGATGAAAAAGATATGATCAACAATGTGTTTGATTTGGGAGATGCTAAAGCTAAAGAAGTAATGGTACCTAGGGTACGAGTTATTATGGCTGATATAGATAGCTCATATGAAGATCTTATTGAAATTTTTAGAGAAGAGCAGTTTACCCGTATCCCGATTTATAAAGATTCAATCGACAATATCGTTGGTTTGGTAAATATGAAAGACCTTCTTTTATATCGTGATTTTGAACATTTTAAGATTGAAGATATATTACGAAAACCTTATTTCACATATGAAAACAAGCCTGTTTCAGAGCTTTTATTAGAAATGAAGAATGCGGCTTTCAATTTAGCCATCGTAATGGATGAATATGGAGAAATGGCGGGAATCATCACTTTAGAAGATATCATTGAAGAAATTGTTGGGGATGTTCATGATGAATATGATGTTCATGAAGAAAATAATATCTTAAAGATAGATGATAAAACGTATGAAGTAAAAGGGTTTATAAGTTTGCATGATTTAAATGACGCTTTAGATTTAGATTTAGATAGTGAAGATTTTGATTCAATCGGTGGATTTGTAATCGATAAACTTGGTAGACTTCCAGAAGTAAATGATGAGATCTTGTTGGAAGATGGAACGAGATTACAGGTAAAATCCATTGAGAAAAACCGCATTGAAGATATTTGTTTAAGACTTCCATAAAAATTTTAAGAGATGTTATCTGTAATTTTGCTAGATAACATCTCTTTATTATCCTTTGATAGTGCTGACTATATAATCATTATAGGCATTTGCGATGCATTCTGCTATGAGCTCTTGATTGGAAACTTTTTTAAGATCTGCACATTCTTGTGGATTAGTGATGAAACCAACTTCAAATAACATGGAAGGAATATCCAAATTATCTACGACATATAAAGGATAAGAATTCGTATATTCTAAACCACGGTTATATAGCCAGTTTTCTTCAGTTAAATTATTGTCGATGGAATTCGCAATAGTTTCACTGGCTGGATCATTTGAACGGATAAAGGCATTATATCCATATGCTGCTGTGTTTTCGCTTGCATTTAAATGGATAGAGAGAAAATAATCTGCATTTTGTTCATTTGCAAAAATGACGCGACCAATTAAATCGTCTTCTTCATTATCTGCCCAGTCAACAGTATCATTCGATCGAGTATATATAACATTGATATCAGGATTTAATTCTTTTAGTTTTCTTCCTGTTCGTAATGCAATCGAAAGTGTCAAATCTTTTTCATAACTTCCATCATATCCAATCGATCCTACATCATATCCTCCATGCCCTGGATCAATCACAACAGTGGCAATATATTGGTGTTCACGAAATAGGTTATATCCAAAATATCCAGAGAATATCATAGCAACAACGACCAATACAATTAAAATAATTTTTCCTTTATTAAATTTATTCTTTCTATATTTCATGTAGTTATTTTATAAAAAAGGTTTGTGATAATTATGTGAATGAAAAAGAGCACTTTAGTTTCGTGCTCCAAATATGGCAGATCCAATGCGTACAGTGTTAGATCCATGTTTAATAGCTAGTTCGTAATCATTTGACATGCCCATTGATAAGGTATCCAATTGATACAAATCTTTATAATTTTTATATAAGTCATTCATCATTGAAAATTCTTCTTCGATCAATTGTATATTGTCAGTATGGCTGGCAACACACATAAATCCTTTGAGTTTAATATGAGGGTATGTTGAAACTTCTTTTAAGAAGGAATCCGTTTCTTCAATAGGTAAACCGGTCTTTAATTCATCTTTAGATATTTTGATTTGGACTAAAACGTTTTGAATGACATCGTGCTTGGCAGCCTGTTTTTCAATTTCTTTAGCCAGCTTGATAGAATCTAAACTTTCAATCATTTCAACTTTACCTATGATATATTTCACTTTATTTGTTTGAAGATGTCCAATAATGTGCCATTTATATTTAGGGTCATATTTTTCAAGAAATTCTTGAACTCTATTCTCACCAAAAGTAATGAGTCCTTCTTTTGCAACAGCATCAATTTCTTCTTTTGTGTGATATTTTGAAACGGCAACTATATTTACATTTATATTTTTTAGTTTATTGATCATTTCTTTGTTCATGTAAATAGTATAGTCTTTTTATAAGAGAAGTTCAAAACTATTTCTAAAGATTAAAGAGTAGTTTTTGCTTACTTTGACAATTGTTTTGTTACACATTTAAAGCTTAGGATCATTTCATCCGTATATCTTTTTCTATCATTCCTGGATAAATTGAAAGATTTGTTTTCTTTCGTCTTTTAACCTTCCTTCATTCCTTGCCTGTTCACTGATTTCTTCTTCCCATTCTTCGATGGCTTTGCACATGTCTATCACACCTCAAATGGTAAAAAGGACAAAAAAATCAAGATTTTTTTGAAATCTTGATTTATAAAGACACTTCTTTCCAAATTTTATCTTCGATTAATACTTTACGAGTAAATACTTCATGTATCAATGTTCTATCATGGGAAATACAAACAATACTTCCTTTAAAATCTTTAAGTGCTTGAATTAAAACAGGTTGAGATAAAGGGGATAGATTTCGGCTTGGTTCATCCAAAAATAATACATTACATTTATTTAAAATTAGTTTTGCCAGATAAATTTTTGCTTGTTGTCCTAATGAACAATCAAAAATATTTTGATTCATTTCACTTTCAATGATTTTTAAACTTCCTAACATTGTTTGAATATCTGTATAGGAAATATCATCCTCTTTTAAAAAAGAAATGGGGGTATCGTCTTTTTTAAAGAAATCACTGTAATTTTGAGGCATATAGCCAAGTTTGATATCATTGCGTGTTTGTAGATCTTTAATGGTTTCTTTCATCCATAAGCTTTTTCCACAACCGTTTTTTCCTGTGATCACTAATTTGTCTTGTCCATAGACTTCTAGATCAAAAGGTTCAATCAATATTTTATTGTTTATTGAAATTGTTTTTTGATGTTGACTTAGTATGATCTTAGAAGATGGCAGTGAATTGACGGAAAAGAAAATATGAATTTCTTCTTCAAATGAATCGACTTTAGGATAGGCCTTAGCTTCCAAGTTTGCTTGACTGGATTTTAAAGAACGCATTTTGTCTTTGAGGTTTTTGGCAGTTTGAGGAGCTTGTCTTGAAACGCTTCGCAAATCACTTTGAACTTTATTATGAAGATTATTTAAACGCTGTTTTTGTTTGAAATATTCTCTTTTTTGATTAACACTTGTCTGAATATCTTTTTCATGCTGGTGATATCTTGTATCTATATAATCTTGATAAGTTCCATTAAATAAAGTGATTACAGGTTTTGATTTCTTATTACGTTGTTCAAGATGAAGAATACGCGTAGCTGTATGCGTTAATAAAGTAATGTCATGTGATATATAGATAATAGGTTCTTTTCGTAATAAGATCCATTTTTCCAGCCATTCTAAAGTATCAATATCTAAATCGTTTGTAGGTTCATCCAAACAATAAAGATCAGCTTCATTAAGTGTAAGCTTTAAGAACTGAAGTCTGACTTTTTCCCCACCGCTTAATGTATAGATTGGTCTTTCTGTATAAATGAAGTTGGAATCAATATACATGGAAGAACAAAGACTTTCTAATTTTTGGCATAAATTATATTGTTCTGGAAGAATTTCATCTTCGGGTTTTTCTTTTAATAAGAAATCTAAAGGAAATGATTGATTCCATTTTTCTTCGATTGTTTGTGGTAAATATGCCACTTTATAATTTGAGATTATCTTACCAGAGACATGGACATAGTCACATGGAATATTGGATATTATTTTTAATAAAGTTGATTTTCCGTTTCCTTCTTCAGCTATGATCGCAAGGCGATCTCTTTCTTTTAAAGAAAAATCAAAGGGTGGAAATAAAACACGCGAATTTTCTAATGATGCGGATAGTTGAACACATTGAAACATAGTAAAAACACCTCCATTCGATAATTATTTGGATGAATCAGTTCTTACTATATTCTCATGTTCTCACGTCCTTTTCTAAAAAGAATACTAAAAAAATAGTACAAATTTAATTAAAAAAAGCCTCAATGAGGCTTAATGATCAAAGATTAGGAATTGGGGGAATATCTGGGGTAATTTCAATTTGTTTGATTTCTTTTAATCTAAAATATAGTTCAGCCATTGTAGCATAGTAATACGGATAAACAAATATAATTCCAATGCCGCATAATAATAGCCCTAAAAAATACCATCCGAAAAAAGATAACTCTAGAACAAATAATTCTGTTTTTTGATAGTCAGTTAATTCTTTAGATAATCTAAAAGCTTCTTCACTTGAAATATCTGGCCTTTCCGCAAGGATATAAGGAATCATGGAATATTCAAGTGCTTTTATGATTCCTGGAATGATAAACAACAAAGTCCAAAGTATCAATTTTATTTGCATAAAGAAAGTAACTTTTACGATATTCATATAGTTATGTGAAAAAGCATAGAACAAGTTATTAAATCGTCCTTGATCTTTGCGGTTATTGATAAAATATTTTGATTCACCTACAGATAATGGATTGGCAATAAAAATTGTATAAAGCGTACGAATAATAAAACCAATGAAAGAACTTAATAAGATAAAGTAAAATAAAAATAATATAAAATTTTGATCCGGTTCTATTGAATAGATTGGTGTGCTTGGTTCATTGATAACATCATTGATTTGGGTGTAGTAATAATTTATAGTAAAAAATATAGTACCGCTTAAGATTAGATATAAACTAGATACACCTAACATTTGTGAATACCGTTTATGCATTAAGATTTTTGCGTTTTGTTTGAGCTCTTTTCTAGACCACATAAAGAAGCCCTCCTTTTCTTATATTATACTTTTATTATACTTTGAAAAAGGAGAGATATTCAATATTTCGATTGTAAAAAAATACTGAAACTAAAGTTCCTGTGCTAATTTTGATCCTTTTATATTTTGCATCTTTTGATCTAGAGTAGCACAAAGTTTGGCACATTCTAAGAGTTCGCTATCAATTTCAGCAAGCCTTTCTTGAGAAAGTTCTTTTTTATATCTTAGCTTATGCTCAAGGCTAGCCCAGAAATTCATCGCAATCGTACGAAATTGGACTTCTACCTTGACCCATTTCTTCTCATTGGCAAGGAAAATGGGAATTTCTACAATTAGATGTAAAGATCGATATCCATTAGGTTTAGGATGCTGGATATAATCTTTTGTTTCAATAAGGTGAACATCATCTTGTTTTAAAAAATAATTTGCTAGATCATAGATATCTTCTAGAAAAGAACCAATGACCCTGACACCGGCAATATCAAAAATGTTTTCTTCCATAGATTCCAGAGATAGTGGAAGATTACGGTTTTGGAGCTTTCGCAAGATACTTGCTTCTGATTTAATTCGAGTACTGATGGACTCAATTGGATTACGATCATAATACAAGGAAAATTGTTCATTCAGCACTTTAAATTTGGTCTCTACTTCCATTAATGCACAACGGTAATAAGACATACTTTGTCTTATCGCAAGCAATTGTTCTTCAAATTCTTCATCAAACGCTTGTTTGATCAATTCTTCAGGCATATTCATGATACTTTTATACTCCCTACTTCTTTTAAACATCAAAAAACAAGTCTAATTTAGACTGAATAAAATAGATGATAGTCTCTTATTTGTGTCTTGCAAAGAAATTGTAACATAGAAAAAATAAAAGGAAAAGCGTACGTTTTTTGTGTATAAGACTTAAAAAGTTATGTGATATCATAGTAACAGGAGATTGGTACATATGAAAAAATATAATTATGAAGATGCAGTTTTAAAAGAAATTCCTGAACCTGAAAAAGACTGTACTCTTATTCCAGTAGATATAAGTGATAAAACGATAGAACAAAGAAAACAAAAAATAATTGAAAAGATGAATCAAAGAAAAATTGATGTTTTGCTCATTTATGCTGATTTGGAACATGGCAACAATTTTGAATACTTAGTTGGTTTTCTTCCTCGTTTTGAAGAAGCTTTATTGGTTTTTCATAAAGATCAAAAAGCCTATTTAGTGATGGGGAATGAGAATTTAAATAAAGTTTCTAAAGCGCGTTTACAGTGTGAGGCAATTCATGCACCTTATTTTTCTTTACCGAACCAACCAATGAATAATACCAAAAGTTTTAAAGATATCATGAAAGAGACAGATATAGAAAATAAACGCATTGGTGTTGTTGGATGGAAAAACTTTACGAGTTTATATGAAGATAATCGTCAGCTTTATGATATTCCTGTTTTTATCATGGATGCTTTAATTGAATTATGTGGCAAAGAGAACATCACAAATCAAACAGATATATTTATTGGAGAAAACGGAGTTCGTACAATCAACGAACCGGATGAAATTGCACATTATGAATTTGGAGCATCTTTGGCATCCGATTGTATGCTGGATGCGCTAAATGCATTACAAGAAGGTGTTACTGAGATGGAGATTGGTGATATATTATCTCGTTATGGACAAAGAAATAGCGTTGTAACAATTGCAGCATTTGGACAACGCTTTATTAAAGGAAATATGTATCCAACACAAAGAGAATTGCAACTGAAAGATACAGTTTCTTTGACAGTGGGATATAAAGGGGGATTATCAAGCAGAGCTGGTTATGCAGTGCATTCATCAAGCGAATTGGATGAAGATGTCCAGGATTATATGCATAAAGTATGTGCTCCTTATTTTATCGCAATAGCTGCATGGCTTGAAAATATACATGTAGGTATGACAGGCAAAGAGATGTATGACTTGATCAATGATGTGTTGCCTCAAGAAAAATATCATTGGACACTTTGTCCTGGTCATTTAACAGCGGATGAAGAGTGGTTGTCATCTCCTATTTATGAAAATTCACATGAATTGATTCAAAGTGGAATGTTATTACAGAGCGATATCATTCCTTCTGTTGAAGGGTATGGTGGAGTATCCGCAGAGAGTACAATATGCATAGCGGATATAAAACTTAGAGAAAAAATCAAGGAACAGCATCCAGAGATGTATCAAAGAATGATGAAGAGAAGAAATTACATCATTAAAAATCTAGGGATTCAACTTCATGAAGATGTATTGCCTATGTGCTCAACTCTTGCTTATATGCGACCATTTATGTTATCAAAGCAGGCAATAACCATAAATCATGAATAAAAATGAGATTATTTAACATTTTAGACATAAATAATGTCAATTTTAATCGTACATTAAAGGTGCTTTAAAAATGTGTTTAAAATGATATAATTTGACTACACGGAGAATGAGTATGACAAAAGAAACATTTAAAAAAGCTTTAGAAAATAAAAATATTATGGTTACAAAGAAGATGTTAGACCAGTTTGAAAAATATATGCAGCTTTTATTAGAGTGGAATCAGAAGATGAATTTGACAGCCATTACTATAGAAGAGGAAATCTGGGAAAAACATTTTTATGATTCAATCGTTCCGTTTGAGAATTTATCACATAAGACACTTTGTGATGTTGGATCGGGAGCTGGTTTTCCAGGAATTCCTTTAAAAATTGTATTTCCGGATATGGAATTAACGATCGTTGAACCTTTACAGAAAAGATGCCGGTTTTTAGAAACAGTAAAAGAAGCATTGGATTTAAAGGGTGTAAATATCTATCCTGAAAGAGCTGAAGATTTTGTGAAAGAACATAGAGAATCTTATGATGTAGTCAGTGCAAGAGCGGTAGCTAGACTCTCTATTTTGTTGGAATTATGTGCTCCTTTGGTAAAGATGAAAGGACATTTTATTGCCTTAAAGGGGAAGCAGGGACATGAAGAATTATTAGAAGCCCAAAAAGCTTTAGATATTCTAGGAATGAAGCTTGAAAAAGAAGATACGATCGACGTTGATGAAGCAACAAGGATCAATCTATATATGCAAAAAGTAAAACCTACGCCAAATAAATATCCTAGAGCGTATGGGCAGATAAAAAAGAAGCCTTTAGGAGGAGTGTAAAATGGGAAAAATCATTGCGATATCCAATCAAAAAGGCGGTGTTGGAAAAACGACAACCGCAATTAACTTATCAAGTGGATTAGCTCAGATGAATAAAAAAGTATTGTTGGTTGATTTTGACTCACAGGGAAATGCCAGCCAGGGCTTGCTAGCTATAACCAAGCAGGGACAGCCAACGATTTATTCAGTTTTGTTGGAAGATTATCCAATTGAAGATGCTATTGTACATAAAGAAGCACCAAATATAGATATTCTTCCGTCTTCTATTTCATTAGCTGGTGCTGATCTGGAAATGGATAAGATGGAAGCAGGAAAAGAAGAATTATTGAAAAGACAGCTTATGAAGGTTCGTGATCAATATGATTACATAATTATTGATTGTCCTCCTTCTTTAGGTTTATTAAATACAAATGCATTAACAGCTGCCGACAGTGTCTTGATTCCAGTACAATGTGAATACTATGCTCTAGAAGGTGTCACACAGTTATTGTTGACGATTCGTTTGGTGCAGCAACTATACAATCCGCATTTAAAAATAGAGGGAATCTTGTTGACGATGTTTGATATTCGCACCAAGTTAAGTGTAGAAGTTTCGCAGGATGTTCGCCAAAACTTTGGAAAACAAGTGTATCAAAATTCGATACCACGAAATGTAAAATTATCCGAAGCACCAAGTAGAGGTTTATCTATTTTTGAATATGATATTACATGCAATGGAGCCAAGGCATATGCAGGATTAACACAGGAATTTTTAAAGCGAAACGGAGGAAACTAATATGAGCACAAGGGATACAAATCGTTTAGGTAAAGGATTGAATTCCATTTTTGGTCAAGATGTTTCAAAAGTTTTAGAAGATATTCAAAATGGAGATGTAAAAACAGAAAAACAAGAACAAACTAAGATCAACATTGATCAAATTCGTCCAAATCCATATCAGCCACGTAAAGTTTTTGATGATACAGCTTTACAGGAACTAAGCCAATCTATTAAACAACATGGAGTGTTTACACCAATCCTGGTCAAAAAGAGCATACAAGGATATGATCTGATTGCCGGAGAGAGAAGACTTCGTGCCAGCAAGCTTGCCGGAATGAGTGATATTCCAGCAATCATCGTAGATCTAAATGATCAGGAAATGATGGAAATTGCGCTTCTAGAAAATATTCAACGAGAAAACTTAAATGGAATAGAAGAAGCCAAAGCATATGAGCAGTTAATTCAAAGATTGAACTACACACAGGAACAATTGGCAAATCGTGTAGGAAAATCACGTGAACATATTACAAATACATTGCGTCTTTTAAAACTTCCAGAAGATGTACAGGAATACGTTGTTCAAAAGAAACTTTCAATGGGACATGTTCGAGCATTGATTGGTTTAAAAGATGAAAACATGATTCGAAAGATTGCCAAACAGGCAATTGATCAAGGATTGTCTGTTCGTAAAATTGAACAGTTAGTAAAAGATCTTCAACATAAAAAAGAGCCGGAAAAACAAGTAGAAGAAAATATTTTTATTAAAGAAGCTAAGAATAAATTAGAGGAATATTTCCAAACATCAGTGAAAGTTAGTGAACATTCTATCTCTATTCATTATGAAAATGAAGAAGATATGAACCGAATTTTAGAATTATTAAATTTGATAGAGGAATAATTCCTCTTTTTTTTATTCTGTACTAAATAATGCCATGAGAAGAAAAAATGAAAAAAATCATCTATTTTTTTGTCATTTTGGTCATTTCCGGTGTGATAGATAAATGAGAGAGGATTGAAAAAACATAAATGCATGGTTCAATGACAATCCTGTTCTCTCATGATATATTGGAGGTGTGAAAAAATGATACAAAAAGAAAACAGCTTTGGTACGTTTGATCAGGAAATCAATGCCTTCTTCAAGGATGCACATCACTTTTCCTGTCTGATCAATACCTGTCTCTATCAGGGTCAGGAGATCGTCAAACCACAAGATCTGATGTTGGTGGATCCAAAGATCCAGGCCTATACAAGAGATGTACTGATGTTATGGAATGGAAGGTATGGCAGTTATTATCTTGGTATTGAAAATCAACTGATCGAGAATTATCCTATGCCGTATCGTATCCTGCAGTATGACTGCCTGGTGTATAAGGATCAGATGGATATACTTGAAAAGGAACACAGGAAAAAGAAGGATCTAAGAAGCAGTGAGGAATTTCTATCCGGGATCAAGGCAAGTGATAGATTGATCCCATGCATCACCATCGTGATCTATTATGGCACAAGACCATGGCAGACCAATTTCAGCATGAAGGATATGTTCGATGTCAAAGATGAACATCATCTGATTGATTTCAAGATGAATCTGATTGAAGTGCATAGTGATACACATCGATATAAGGACAAGGAATTGGATCTGGTCTTTTCCATGACAAGAGACATATTGAATGCCAATTTTAATACGATAAGGAATAAATATAAACAAGGCATACCCAAGCAGGTAGCATTAGTTATTGCCAGCATGGCAAAAGATGAAGAACTGTATCAACAGATCAAGGAGGAAGAAAAGGAGGTTATTGTAATGTGCGAATCATTAGACAGAATGAGAGAAGAAGCAAGAGCAGAGGGCAAAATCCAAGGTGAAGAAAAAGCAGAATTAAGAATTTTAACAAATTTATTAAAGAAAGGAATATCGGATTCTTATATTTTGGAAATCACCGGAGTTTCTTCTGAACTATTGATAAAAGCTAAACAAACAATAAATTAGAATGTTAAAGGGAAAGTCTATTAAAACTTTCCTTTTTCATGTGAATATACCCTTATGCTAACAATTAATAGTTTTCAAACAGTGAAACAAAATTACAAACTTAAGAGAATGATTTATTAATCACACTAGATATATAAATTAAAAATGAAGGTAGAAATTGGATGATTTAGATTTTTTAAATTTCTTATAGTAAAAAAGCATTTTTATATCTATCATTTCCTTTCTTGTCTTGTTATAATGAGTGCGTTTGCGGAAAGGAAAGAGATGATTATGACAAAGAAAACAGCTTATGAATTTGCTTATATTACATTTGCGATGTTTATTATTTCATGTTCAATTTATTTCTTTTTGATTCCTAGTGGAATCGTAGTTGGAAGTATTTCCGGTCTATCTATGGTTTTGAATCAAGTGATTAACTTACCAATTTCTTTGATAACTTTTATTTTAAATATAGGTCTATTAGTTATTGGATTTATTTTTATAGGAAAAGAATTTGGGGCTAAAACTGTATATACGTCTATCTTATTGCCAGTGTTTTTGGCGATTTTTGAAAAAATATGTCCTTTAAGTGAATCTTTAACACATAATAGTGTATATGATCTTGTTTCCTATACTTTAATTATCGCTTTTGGTCAGGCAATGTTATTTAATGTCAATGCTTCAAGTGGAGGATTAGATATTGTAGGGAAGATCATTAGCAAGTACACACATTTAGAAATCGGAAAGGCTTTGACTGTATGTGGAATGATTACAGCAGCTACTTCAATTTTTGTGTATGATATCTCTACTATGATTGTAAGTTTGATTGGTACATATGCCAATGGTCAAGCCGTGGATTATTTTGTTGGTGGTTTTAATAAGCGTAAACGCATTTGTATCCTAAGTGAACACTATGAAGAAATCATGAAGTATATTATGGAGGATATGAATCGTGGAGTAACGATTTATTCAGCAGTTGGCGGGTTTGATAAAACACCAAGAATAGAAGTTGTAACGATCATGACAACTAGTGAATATAAGAAGTTGTTAAATTATCTTCATCAATCAGATTACAAAGCGTTTGTTACAGTATCTACAGTTAATGAAGTAATCGGAACTTGGAATATCAATAAAAATTCAAGAAAGTCAAAACAAAAAGAAGTAAGTGTTCAATAAATACTTACTTCTTTTTTAGAATAGAGATAATTGTTCCAGTTTTTGTTCGTGTTCTAATTCTTTAGGTTCCTGCCTTAATAATGAAATGAATTTTGTATCATTAAACCAATCTTCGAGTTGAGAGTGCTCTAATATAATAGGCATTCTATCGTGAGTTCTTCTTACTGAATCATTGGATTTTGTGGTAATGATCAAAAACTCATTATCTTGATTGTAAAGACCAGCTAAATACATAATGTTATCTGAGTGAAAAGTGACTTTTTCTTTCGCATAACTCCACTCATGAAACAGGCTGGCGGGTATAACACAACGTTTTCCTTTTTTAAAAATTGGTTTTTCCAATAGGGTTTCTTGTCTGGCATTGATTATAAAAACTTTATCATTCCATCCAAAGCTCATTAGTTTTGGCAGGATCTTTCCTTCTTTATATAAAACTAAGGCTTTTTCATTAGGCTTTATTGTATCTGTAGGGATATCGAAAGGAATATTAAACTTTTCTTTTAAGCTTTTCACATCTTCAGGATTTATTTTAATTGAAGAACACATAGTATCACCAAAACAATTATACATGATTTAAAGATTTCGTCCTAATTGATATGCTTGTTTTGGATATATACTATGACTTGTCATAGATGGTGTTCCACATCCATAACCTAAGATCATTCCTTGATCATCCAGATTTAAATAACGAACAAGGGTCTTGTAGTGACTTTCTAAAGCATCAAAGGTCCAGTTATCCGCATTCCATGCAACACTCAACAAGGCCGATTTTAAATGTTTTTGATGAATGCTGGTATTAAACGAACAGAATCTATCAATTAAAATTTTTAATTGTGCAGAAAATCCATAATAATATAGTGGACTAACAAAGACGATCATGTCTGTATCAAGTATTTGTTTTCGAATCTGTTTCATATCATCTTTTTGAATACAAGGACCTTCATAGCCGCAATGAAGACATCCTGTACATGGGTGTATATTGGCATGAGCCATATCGAGCATAGAAACAGAATGTCCAGCTTCTTTAGCTCCTTGAATAAAATTATCGGCAAGAATCCTGGATGATCCATTGAGGTTAGGACTTCCAAATAATAATAGAATCTTCATATGTTTTATTTATATGCTCGGCGATAGATTTCTGCAATCTCTTCATGAGTTGTTTTGGCAGGATCAGCCATGAATAAACCACCCATAGTTTCTCTAGCATTAACCGCCATGGTCATGCATTCGTCTTCTTTGATACCATAATCAGACATCTTCAATTCGGATACACCACAATCTTCTTCAAGTTTAACTAAAGCATCGATGAAATCCATTGGATCATTAGCCTCTTGTTTGCCTAAGAAACGAGCCATATCAATAAAACGATCATCGCATACATGCTTATTGATCCAGAAAGTAAAATACTCTTTAGCAATCATGATCAGACCAGCTCCATGAGGAAGTTCTGGATGGTAAGCACTCATTGCATGTTCCATGGAATGTTCACTAGTACAAGCACTAGTAATCATTGAATATCCGGAAAGTGTATTCGCAAAGGCAACGGCTTCTCTTGCTTCCATATCATTACCGTCTTTAACAGCTCTAGGCAAATACTTACCAATGTTTTCAATAGCAGTTCTTTGAACTAGATCACTCATTGGATTATGCACACATGAAATATATCCTTCAAGAGAATGGAATAAGGCATCAAAGCCTTGATAAGCTGTAAATTTAGGTGGAACAGTTTTCATTAATTCTGGATCCACGATCGCAAATTTAGCGAATAAAGAATCGGGACCGCCTACACCAATTTTTTCATTTGTATCTGGATTGGTGATGACACCGGCTGTATCCACTTCACTTCCTGTTCCAGCTGATGTTGTGATTGCGATCCAAGGAAGAGGTTCTTTATCCAATGGTTTTAATTTACCTGTTTTTCCACCAGCGTAGTCCCATAAATCATCGGATGGTTGAGGAATGAACATAGCCATAACTTTAGCTGCATCCATTACACTTCCTCCACCAAGTGCAACGACGAAATCGCAGTTTTCTTGACGAGCTACCTGTGCACCTTTTTCAACTGTTGATTTAAGTGGGTTAGCTGCTACTTCATTGAAAAGAACATATTCACAATTTGCAGCAGCAAGTTCTTTTTTTACTCTTTCTAAAGAACCATTTTTGATCGTAGATTGACCATTTGAAATAACCAATAATGCTTTTTTACCTGGCATTGGTTGTTTATGGAATTCATTTAATGAACCTTGTCCAAATAAAACTCTTGTTGGACAGAAAAAATTATAATTTGACATGTTGTATCCTTATTCCTATTTGATCATGGAACTTGCCCATGTATTCAACTCTTCATCAGTAATGGAGAAGCTCAATCTTTTGCCTTGTGTTACTTTTGATTTAGGCGCTAATTTTTGGATATACGTAGAAGATTTTCCCATCCCGCTTCCTCCAGATGTCGCAAAAGGAATGATTGTTTTATTGGTAAGATCGTAGCTTTCAATAAAGGTATCAATAATAGATGGTTCTCTATACCACCAGATTGGAAAACCAACAAATACAGTATTGTATTGTTCCATCTTTTCTACTTTATTTAATATTTCTGGTCTTGAATTTGGATCTTTCATTTCCAATGTACTTCTTGAATGTGAATCATTCCAATTAAGATCAGCACGTGTGTACGCTTGTTTTGGTTGGATCTTAAAAAGATCTGCATGAATTTGGCTGGCTAACTTTTGGGCTACTTTTTCGGTTGTACCACTGGCACTGAAATAAGCAACTAAGATATTGGACATAAATATTTCCTCCTATTCTATTGATGTTTATTATTTGAACCATATGTAATAAGTTCATGTAAAGAATACAACTTAAAGTTAACTTTAAGTCAATAACAAAATTAAAAAAAATTTAAAGGAGGAAATTATGTTGTACACGGTTGGAGAAATGGCTCGTTTTTTAAATGTTTCGGCATCAACATTACGTTATTATGATAAAGAAGGTTTATTACCTTTTGTGGAAAGATCAAATAGTGGAATTCGCATGTTTAGTGATAAAGACTATGAATGGCTCAAAATAATTGAGTGTTTGAAGAAATCAGGCTTATCGATCAAAGAAATTCGCTCTTATATAGATATGACAAAAAGAGGAGATGATTCGCTTGAAGAAAGGTTACAGTTGTTTGAAGAGAGAAAAAAAGATGTAGAAAGACAAATGAAAGAACTTCAAGAAACGCTGGATTTATTAAAATATAAATGCTGGTATTATGAAATGGCGATCCAGGATCAAAGTGAAGAAAGAGTTCGTTCATTGAGTGTTGAAGAATTACCGGAAGAATATAAAAAGATAAAAAATCATATACAATCGATGTAAGAAAAATATCAAGCAAATATGATATAATTCAGGATGATTGGAGAAGAATTTTATGAAACAAGGAGTCTTTTTAACATTTGAAGGAAATGATGGCAGTGGTAAGACTACGGTTTGTAAAGCTATTTGTGAAGAACTAAAGAAACTAGGATATGATGTTGTATATACAAGAGAGCCTGGAGGATCTAAAATAGCTGAATCAATTCGTAATATATTATTGGATGTCGAAAATACAGGTATGGATCCTAGAACAGAAGCTTTATTGTATGCTGCAAGCAGAAGACAACATTTAAAAGACAGGGTCTTACCAGCATTAAAGAATAAATCAATTGTACTATGTGATCGCTTTATAGATTCAAGTCTTGCTTATCAGGGATATGCAAGAGATTTAGGTATGCAGGAAGTCTATGATATTAATCAATTTGCGATTGATGGATGTATGCCAATAAAAACTTTTTTCCTTTCTGTCAGTATTGAAACCGGACAGAAACGCATGGATCTAAGAGGAGATAAAAATCGTTTAGATCTTGAACAAAGTGCTTTTCATAAAAAAGTTAGAGAAGGATATGCGAAATTAATTGAAATGTATCCAGAAAGAATTTGCGTCATTGATGCAGAACCAGAATTAAAGGTTGTTGTAAAGAATACTTTAAATGAAGTAATGAAAGTGATTCATGAATATGAATAAGAAATTATTAAAGGAAACACAGCCTGTCGTTTATAAAACACTATCGAATGCTTTGACCAAAGATCATTTGGCACACGCATATTTATTTGAAGGAGATAAGAGTGCTCCTAAAAAAGAAACGGCTTTATTGTTTGCACAAAGTTTGGTATGTCAACACAAAGATGAAGATGGTTTTGCCTGTCAGGAATGTGATGCATGTAAACGAATTGAGCATGGAGAAGCTATTGATTATAAATGGATTGATGGTACAAAGAATCGAATCAAGAAAAATGATGTTTTAAAAATTCAAGAGTTGTTTGAAACAACAAGTGCTGAAATAGAAGATCGCAGGATCTATGTTTTAGAAGGATTTGATGATGCAACTGTTGATGCATCAAATAGTCTTTTGAAATTTTTGGAAGAGCCAGCTCCGGGAATCTTTGGTATCTTGATTGCGGATGAAAAATCTAATATTCTTCCAACAATTCAATCGCGTTGTCAATGGATCCATTTTAGACCTGCTTCAAGAATGGATGTTGTGAATAAGCTCATTGAAAAATGTGATCAAGACACAGCACAGATGTTGGCCAATAGTGGATATACCTACAACAAAGCTTGCGAGCTTCTTGAATATGAGGAGTTTTCTATTATTCGACAAGCTGCCAAAGATTATGTAAAGAATATGGGCTCTATGAATGAAATTTTTTCTTTACAAAGTGAAGTGTTTATTGCGAAAGGTTCTTTAATGAAAAAAGAATGGATTCGATTATGGATCCAATGGGTCTTATATGAATTAAAAAAAGATGGAAATAATTTATCTTTGGCAAAGCGTGTTAAAATACAAACGATTCTAGTGGAAGCAATGGATATTTTAAGAAGGCCAGTTGATTTAGCTTTGTTTTTGGATAAAATTTATTTTGATATAAAAAAAGTTGTTAAATCTTTAAATTAGCAACTAATACTTTTAAGTTCTTTAGTATAGGATTTTTGATTTAAATAATTTTGATTGTATATCAAATGTTTTGTATAGAGACAAATTAGATGAACATAGAAAAGGGAAAGCTATAATGGACTTTCCCTTTAACATTCTAATTCAATGATTGTTTAGCTTTTATCAATAGTTCAGAAGAAACTCCGGTGATTTCCAAAATATAAGAATCCGATATTCCTTTCTTTAATAAGTTTGTTAAAATCATTAAAATACCATCTTCTTTTCCAATTTGTATACCTTCGGTTTTACCTTGAATTTTGCCCTTTATAAAACCTTTATTACTTGCTTCCTCTCTCATTCTGTCTAATGATTCACACATGATGATTGCCTCCTTTTCTTCTTCCTTGATCTGTTGATACAGCTCTTCATCTTTTGCCATGCTGGCAATAACTAATGCTACCTGCTTGGGTATGCCTTGTTTATATTTATTCCTTATCGTATTAAAATTGGCATTCAATATATCTCTTGTCATGGAAAAGACCAGATCCAATTCCTTGTCCTTATATCGATGTGTATCGCTATGCACTTCGATCAGATTCATCTTGTATTCGTTCAAGTGTTCTACATCTTTGACATCGAACATATCCTTCATGCTGAAATTGGTCTGCCATGTCCTTGTTCCATAATAGATCACGATGGTGATGCATGGGATCAATCTATCACTCACCTTGATCCCGGACAGAAACTCTTCACTGCTTCTTAGATCCTTCTTTTTCCTGTGTTCCTTTTCAAGTATATCCATCTGATCCTTATACACCAGGCAGTCATACTGCAGGATACGATACGGCATAGGATAGTTCTCAATCAGTTGATTTTCGATGCCTAGATAATAGGAACCATATCTTCCATTCCACAACATCAGCACATCTCTTGTATAGGCCTGTATCTTTGGATCCACCAGCATCAGATTTTCTGGTTTGACGATCTCCTGACCCTGATAGAGACAGGTATTGATCAGACAGGAAAAGTGATGTGCATCCTTGAAGAAGGCATTGATTTCCTGATCAAACGTACCAAAGCTGTTTTCTTTTTGTATCATTTTTTCACACCTCCAATATATCATGAGAGAACAGGATTGTCATTGAACCATGCATTTATGTTTTTTCAATCCTCTCTCATTTATCTATCACACCGGAAATGACCAAAATGACAAAAAAAAGATTGAAAAAAATACAAGAAGAAATATGAGAAGCAACATTTAGACAGTATGAAACAATTTTATTAATGATGATACTAGGCGTATGGTATCAAATCAGTGGTTTTGTAGAAGAGCTTCAAGTTAAAGAAAGAAAATATATAAAGACTGTTTTTGTGTTTGGCAAAAATTCCATGAAACGAATTTTTATATTTAATTTTAAGTTTGTGGTTAATTTGGGATTAGAAAACAAATAATATATACAATAATTAAGAAAATAAGCTATAATAAATCTAGTTTTTTGATGGTTGGAATTAAAAAACAACAAAACGAAAGGTCGTGAATGAATGAATCAGGAAGAAAGAAAAGTTTCCTATAAATATATAGTTTATATTCAATTTGATGAATCTAAAAAAGCTTATACATTTGGATCAAATATTAAATATGACTTAAATGATCAAGTTGTGGTAGAAACAATTCGAGGTAAAGAGCTGGGTAAGGTATGTGCACCGGTAATCGATTTTGATGCCAAAAAGATCAAAGGGGATTGTAAACCTGTTTTACGATTAGCCACAAAATACGATTTGATTCAAAAAGAAGAAAACACAAAAAAAGCGCAGGAGGCATTAAAAATTTGTCATAAGTGCATTGAAGCTTTAGATTTAGATATGCATTTGATCAGTGGTGAATATACATTAGATCGTTCTAAAGTTATTTTTACTTATGTTTCTGATGATAGAGTTGATTTCAGACAACTTTTAAAGGATCTTGCCAGTCAGTTACATTGTCGTATTGAATTAAGACAAGTTGGACCAAGAAATAAAGCTAAAATGGTTGGTGGTTTAGGGAACTGCGGAATGGAAACTTGTTGTTCAAGATTTTTAAATGATTTTGATACGGTTTCTATAAATATGGCAAAGAACCAGTTATTAGCTTTAAATATTCAAAAACTAAGTGGACAGTGTGGAAAATTGATGTGCTGCTTGCGTTATGAAAATGATGAGTATACAAGACTTAGAAAAGATTTGCCAAAATTGAATTCTATGATCACATTTGAAGATAGTAAATATCGTATCACCAGCATGAATGTCTTACAAAAACAAGCTAAATTGGAAAACAAAGAAGAAGTTCGATTTGTATCTTTTGAAGAATTATGGCCAGATAAGGATTTCAGCGATGAAGATTACTAAGAGTTTTGATGAAAAAAAACCAACTTTATATCTTGTACCAACTCCTATTGGAAATTTAAAAGAAATCACATCTAGAGCTTTAGAGGTGTTGAATGCCGTGGATGTGATTGCAGCAGAAGATACAAGAAACACAAAGAAATTATTAATGGCTTATAACATTCAAAAACCTTTGATTTCACATCATGAGCATAATCAGGCAACAAGCATTCCACAAATCTTGAATCATTTACACAATAATGATAGTGTGGCAGTTGTATCGGATGCCGGATATCCATTGGTTTCAGATCCAGGTGCCAATCTTGTAAAAGAAGTGATTAAAGAAGATTATGCCGTTGTTTCTTTATCTGGAGCTAATGCGGCAATGAATGCTTTAGTAGCAAGTGGATTATCCTGTGTTCATTATTTGTTTTATGGATTTCTTGAAAATAAATCCAGCAAACGTAAGAAACAATTGGATGAGCTGAAAGATTTTCCTTATACTTTGATTTTTTATGAAGCTCCTCATCGCATTGAATCTATGTTGCAGGATGTTTTGGAAGTTTTAGGCGATCGAAATATGTGTCTTGCTAGAGAACTGACAAAACTTCATGAAGAATATATTCGTGGAACAGTAAGTGAAGTTGTGCAGGTCGCAAAAGACAAAAAAGGCGAAATGGTTGTTATCATAGAAGGAAAACCAATCAAAGAAGAAACCTTTGATATGAAAACAGCGATTGAAAAAGTTGATGAGTATATAAAACGAGGTTTAAAAACAAAAGAAGCCATAAAAAAAGCAGCCACTGAATTAGGCTGTTCTAAAAATGAGTTATACGATGAATATCACAAGAGTCATTAATTTGACTCTTTTATTTTAAGAAAATAAAAAAATATTTCCTCCACAATTAGTAAAAACATGCGATAATCTGTGTTGCGGATGTATACAAATTACATAGTAATAATTTGTATTCTACAAATAAATTGCTACTGATTCTTTAAGTTTTCAATAGGCGAAAAGAAGACCGCAACAACTTTTTTCTTATCGTGTCAATATTTGGATTATAAGCAATAAATATGCCGATATTAATTTAAATTTTACGTTGTTTTGTGATCTTAAATTCGGGTAAATTTATTTAGAAAATAAATGTATTGTCATTATTTTGTAAGAACTATTTGAGAAAATATAAGTATGTACATGACAAGAGAAAGATATCAAAGCAACCAGATATGTATTCTACAAGAAACTTGTATTGATATTTTTTATATGCTTGATTTATATTTATAAAATTGCAATGTCAAATAGTGTTTTTAAAAGAATAAAAAGAAAAACAAATTTTCAATCTTTTTTTGTCACTTTGTTCCTTTCCAGTGTAATAGATAAGTGAAAATAGAAAGATATATATAGCTTGATTGAACGAGTGCTCTATATATCGGAAGATTCAAAAAACTTGAATTTATAGTTCAATGACAATCTTCATTTCACATGTTATATTTTAGGAGGAACAAGATGACAACAAACAAAAATAACAGCTATACGACCTTTGATCAGGAAATCAATACCTTCTTCAAGGATGCACATCACTTTTCCTGTCTGATCAATACCTGTCTCTATCAGGGTCAGGAGATCGTCAAACCACAAGATCTGATGTTGGTGGATCCAAAGATCCAGGCCTATACAAGAGATGTACTGATGTTATGGAATGGAAGGTATGGCAGTTATTATCTTGGTATTGAAAATCAACTGATCGAGAATTATCCTATGCCGTATCGTATCCTGCAGTATGACTGCCTGGTGTATAAGGATCAGATGGATGTTCTTGAAAAGGAACACAGAAAAAAGAAGGATCTAAGAAGCAGTGAAGAATTTCTATCTGGAATAAATGCAAATGATAGATTGATTCCATGTATTACAATCGTGATCTATTATGGAACAAGGACATGGCAGACCAATTTCAGCATGAAGGATATGTTCGATGTCAAAGACATGAGTTCTTTAATTGATTTCAGGATGAATCTGATTGAAGTGCATAGCGATACACATCAATATAAAGACAATGAATTAGATCTGGTCTTTTCCATCACAAGAGAAATATTAAATGGGAATTTTGTGATAATCAAAGAAAAATATAAGCAGAGCATCCCTAAACAGGTTGCTCTGGTCATAGCCAGCATGGCAAAAGATGAAGAGCTGTATCAACAGATCAAGGAAGAAGAAAAGGAGGCAATCATCATGTGTGAATCATTAGACAGAATGCGAGAAGAATATGGAACAAAAAGATATCTTCAGGGAGAGGCAGATGGCCTGCAAAAAGGCAAAATTCAAGGTAAAGAAGAAGGTGTATTAACAATCTTAAAAAACTTATTAAAGAAAGGCATATCAGATTCTTATATCTTAGAGATCACTGGAGTTTCTTCTGAATTATTATTAAAAGCTAAACAAACATTGAATTAGAAAGCACAAGGGAAAGTTTATTGAAGCTTTCCTTTTTTCTGGTAAAATATATCGTTATATTTATAATTGATATTCTCTAAACAGATAAACATCATATTTTAACTAAAATGCAATTATTTGAAAAATAATAAAATATGTTGATGCATTTGATTTGCAAACGAGCTAACTATGCTTGTAAAAGGCAACAAAATAAAGAATTCTTTTTTTATAAAGTCTTGGTTCAGGCTCTATTGATATTCAATGAATCATTTAATTTTTAGTGTTTGAATAACCTTTTTTTATTTCGTACAGATTTCTTTAGTACATTAATTTTCTAAAAAATATCGCTATAAAAAAGTCACAAGAAAGCTTGTGACGAAGTGCAGATACAAAGATTATATATCCATGATCATTCTTTGATTTCTTTAACAATGTAATCTACGGTTTTATCTAGTCCGTTATTTGCAAGATATTGTAGTAAATGATGAATGAGTTTATCAGTTTCGGGATGGATCATGATTCTATTTCTTCCATTTTCATAATATATAAGTGCGCTGTCATCTTTATATTTATCTTTTTGATAAATCATGCTGGCTGCAACACGGTCGCAAAACATTTCGATAACGTAATTTGTAGGCATTTTTACTGGCTGAATTCCATTTGGACCATTATCCAGCCAATATTCCCAGTGATGTTTATTTCTTCCTTTGTGGTGAAGCCAGGATAGAGAATACCCTATATCTTCTTTTTGCGCATCAATAGGAGAACGATAACCTTGGTAATATTTGAATCCTGTCTTTAATTCACAAATAGAGTATTTGCTGAGATCGTGCAAGATTCCTTGTTTGTATAAATGACAGCGAAAACAAAGTTTTGTCACCATGTATTTATGTTTATTGATTGTCTTTAAATGTCCTATTACTTTATTCATAGTATATATTATAGTTTATTTTTTAGAAAACGCAGTTGATATTTTAAATTTGCATATTTGGAAATTTGATTCATATATTTTGAATCGTAGAATCCACTAATAGCACCAACTATTGGAATACCTTGGATAAATTTCAAATATAGCAATTCAGAAGCTAGAGTCTTAGAAGTCTGTTTTATTTGAAAATCAATATCATATGAACGATAAGATTCAATAAATGAATCAACTCTTTCATTTACTTCATAGATGGATTCATGTGCTAAAGCGCCTTCAATTATCATCAGCATAAAATATTTTTCTTTATCGTTATTAAAATCAATTCCATAAGAAAGAGATATTTCCTGAAGATTTTTTATGATCAAAGCGGTAAAAAGAAAGATATCAGGAATACCAATTCCTAAGATACCTAATGCGGTTGAAGAAATAGAAGTAAATGCAAGATTTTTAATATTAGATGATTTAGAAACATTTTTCTGTTTACGAATATTTTTACGAGTCAATTTAGAATCAATCGAATCATGTTTTTCTTTGATCTTGTCAGCATTATATGTTTTTTGAATAATACCGACTCCTTTATCAAAGACCAAAGTGAAAGCTTTTTGAAAAGCAGTATTTAATGTTTGTTCTAATTTAGGATCAACTTTACCTTTCAATTTACGATTAACAATATGATCTGAAGATATAGATTGTTTTCTCAGATACTTTTGTTCCTTCTTTTTAAGTACTTTAAATTCTCTTTTATACGTGAATTTCTCTAGTGTTTTCATATGAAAATTATAAGACCGTTGTTAAAAATTAACAAATAATTTGTCTTTATTATTAAAAACAGTTCAAAGCTTAAATTTTGCTGAAAATCATCATTGAAAAAAAATCGAGAGGGGGCGTTATAATGACTCTAACTAAGACTATGTTGTTTTTTCTTATGCTTAGTTGTTTAAGCTATTAAGAATAAAACTATTGAATACTTTATCTTAAAAGTTTTAATACGAAAGGGGTATTTATTATGATAGGTAAATGGATTCAAAAAATTAAAAAGAACAAACGGCAACTAGGAGTAGGTGCATTAGCACTATTGTTAGTAGGAGTAATGGGTGTAAATTTGTTAAGCAATCAAGCCATTACTACTTATGCATTGGAAACTCAAGTAGAGGCTGATGCAGGTACACAAGATTCTTGGCAAGATTATAAAACAAATTCAACCCAATACACTGGACGAATCTGGACGGATAAGTCTGTTTACAAAGAAAACGTCACTTTAGAGGATTTAGAAGGATCGCAGACTCAAACAATTGAGAAACCAGATACTTCGGATTTTTTAGTGTCTTTATCAGCGTTATCTAGTGCTTCAACACTTGTTACAACTACAACAACTCCTTTAGATATTGTTTTAGTACTGGATGTATCCGGTAGTATGAGTGATGAAATGACTGAAACTAAAATCACTTACGAATCATATGCCACAAGTGGGTGGTATGCACATAATGTTTCAGATGCATATAGTGATCAAAACAATTTATATTATTCTTCAAATGGTCAAGATTATATAAAAGTTAATGTTGGAAGATATGGAAATCGTCTCAACAGACGATATACAATTAGTGCTGAGGGTTTACCAACAGTTGACAATTTAACTGGTAACGAGGATATACCTGAACCGTATGCTGGTCATTTATATAGAAGAAATGTTGAAGAAGTAGGAACAGGTGAAAAAAAGATCACAGCTCTTAAAAATGCCGTGAATAATTTTATACAATTAACCTCTGATGCTAATGCAAATATGCCAGAAGGAGAAGGCCATAGAGTGTCTATTATTAAATTTGCTGATGATTCGTTTTATAGAAACGGATGGGGTTGGACTCAAAAGGATCATGTAGGAAATGATTATAATAGCAGTGGTTATAATTACACACAGGTAATGCGTGATTTCACGGAAGTAAAAAGTGATAATGTTAATGAAGTTCAAAGGACTATCAACAGTATTGATCCCGCCGGTGCAACATCAGCTGATTATGGTTTAGAACTTGCAAACGATGTATTTAATGGTACAGGTGATTTAGCAGGCGCTAGAGAAAACGCTAAAAAAGCAGTTATATTCTTTACAGATGGAGCGCCTAATCATCAGAGTGGATTTGACGAAGATGTTGCTAATGAAGCAATTGTTAATTCAGGCTTATTAAAAAATAATGACACATTAATTTATAGTATAGGTGTCTTTGGTGATGCCAATCCAGATGATACAACTAATGAGTTTAATGCCTATATGAATGGTGTTTCTAGCAATTATCCTAATGCACAATCTTATACAAACTTGGGAACAAGAGCACCAGATGCTTCATATTATAAAGCGGCTTCCAATGCATCGGATTTATCGCAAGTTTTTACGGATATTTTTGATTCGATTACTCAAGGATCAGGAGGCCCTACACAAGTAAAAGAAACTGAAGGTGCTCAAGATACAGATGGTTATATAACTTTCACTGATAAACTAGGTGATTACATGCAAGTTGATGATGTCAATGCCATTGTTTATGGTGGAAAGAAGTTTACTAAAACAAGTGCAAGTAATGAAACGGATTACTACTTTGAGGGTTCAATAGAAGATAATCCAGTGTACGACAGTACTAATTTGAGCAATATTAAAATCCATGTGACAAAAGGGCAAGATGGTGTTGGTGATACGATTACGGTACAGATACCTGCATCTTTGATTCCTTTAAGATATTTTGATATTGATGAAGAAAATAATATGTCTGTTGAGGAAGCTTATCCTATTCGTTTGTTCTATTCGGCAAGCTTAAAGGATGAAGTAGAAGATTCTTTATTAAACGGAACGGCAGATGAAACTTTAAAAACATATATTAATGCTCATAAGTCAGATGATGGAAAACAAGCATATTTCTATTCAAATCAGTTTAATAGTGGTTCTAATGGAACAACAATAGCTGATTTTACACCTGCTAGGTCTAATAAGTTCTATTATTTTACAGAACCAACTTTATTATATACCGATAAGAACTGTGAAAATCCGGCAACAAATTTTGTTGAAGGAGGAACTTATTATTATAAAAATGAGTATTATATTTCACAAAATGGTAAAGCTGTTCAAGATGTAGAAAATGTATCAGTATCGGGGTTACTACGTAATCAAATTGAATACAGAGATGGACAAATATATGTTATAGCAGGGACAAGAAAATTATCTCGTGCTGATCAATTTGTAGGCGCAAAAAATGGCAATATAACGGGTACTGCAACGAATGTAATATCTCCATCTTGGGGACAAGGGCAACAAGATCCAAACAAAGTGTATGTAGCGTTAGGTAATAATGGACGAGTAGCACTTAATTTACCAGGAACTTTGAAGGTTTCTAAAATTGTAGAAACAAACGAAGGGATAACAGCACCAGATGATACGTTTGAGTTTACATTGACTTTAGAAGGAGAAGGTTCGAATGCATCATATTATGCAACAATTTTTGATGCAGAAGGAAACCCAGTTGAAGGCTTCAATGGAGCAGATCAAGATAATCCATATACTATAAAATCAGACAATAAATTCACCTTAAAAGATGGTCAATATATTGAGGTATATGGTTTGCCTGATGGAATTAAATATTCTGTAGTAGAAACATCAAATACAGATTATACAACAACAAATGATTCTGTTGAAGGAGCAACAAATTCTGCAGAAGGAACAGTAGCTGCTAATGAAACGGCTTCTGTAGCTTATACAAATAAATTTGAAGTAAAAGATTTGACAATCGATGATACAAGTTCATTATTTACTGCTGCTAAGAAATTAATAGGTCGTGATTGGACAGAGGATGATACCTTTACATTTAGATTAGGTGAAGCAGCTTCACAAAATACTATCCAGAATGCTCAAGAAGAAAATAATAGAAAATATGTAACTGTTACATTATCTGGTCAGGGTAATAAATATACAGACGGACAAGAAATTAGCTTTAAGTTTGGTCAATTGAAATATACTAAACCAGGTCAATATACATATTATGTATCTGAAGTAGTTCCTAACGATAGATTGCCAGGTATGACTTACTCTAATGCTACGTATAAAGTGGATGTTACAGTAATTCAAGATGAAAAAGATCCTAGTACATTAAAAGTAGATGAAAATAAAATTGAAATAACTCAATTAAGCAATGATGAAGGAAGTACGACAAATGATCCTGTAGAAAATATCTTGATTGAGAATAAATTTAGTGCAGATAGCATAGAAAGTGCACCGGTAGCATTCAAGAATTATGATCCTAATAATACTGGATATAATTTAGTAAATGGTATGTTTAGTTTCACTTTGAAAGGATTGGATGGAGCTCCAATGCCAAAAGATGCAACGGGAGATTCAATCACAACTTTTAATGACGGACAAGATGTGAACTTTGATCTTATTACGTTTGATTCTAGTATGGTAGGTCACACTTATACATATACCATTACAGAAAATATACCTTCAGAGGCTAATGAGACTAATGGTTATACAGTAAACGGAATGACTTATGATCCTACAGTATATTATGTAGATATTGAAATTCAGGCAGAAGAAACTGCTCAAGTGTCTACAGTTAAACCGATTTATACATATTACACAGATCCAAGTAACAAGGCGGGTTCTATTGTTGAGAACAAAAATGTTGTATTTAACAATGAATACAATGTAACGTCATATACCATGAATGATACGACTACACCAATTCAAGGTGTTAAGAAGTTAACTGGACGTGATATGTTAGATGGTGAAGTTTATACATTTAATTTGGCATTATCTAAAGTTAACGGAAGTACAGATACACAAAATAGTGGAGTAACGATTTCTAATCCAACTGCAACAGTTACTGGAGGTACAGATGGTGTAGAAATACCATTTGTATTTGGTGATATAACATTCACTACACCGGGAACTTATGAGTTTACGATCAGTGAAGTTCAAGGATCGGCTAGTGGAGTTACTTATGACAGTATTGAGAAGACTGTAACTGTTATAGTTACTGATTTAGATGCACACGGAAATCATACTGGAGAATTAGTTTTAGAAAGTGTTACTTATGACAATAAAGGTGTCAATGAAACGAGTGATAAGGCATATTTTGTTAATAAGTATGTTTCTAGTGGAACATTAGATGGAACGAAAATAAAAGTTAATAAAGTTCTAGATGGACGTGATTGGATAGATAGTGATTCATTTACATTTACAATTGCTGGATATGATGATGTAACAAAACAAGCAATCGAAGATGAAATTATTAGTTTGAATAATGATGACTTAACATTAACTACAAACAATAAATCTGGAACATTTGGAAATATAACATTTAATAAAGGCGGAGATTATCAGTTTGTAATAACTGAGAATATTCCGACAGAAAATGCAATCGCTAATGTTACATATTCTAAAGCAGAATACGTTGTAAAAGTAAAAGCTGTTGATAATAATGATGGAACAATCACAATTGCGGATAGCGATGTTATTCTTACACAAAGTATCTTAGATGATGGAAGTTCTAATGAATCTGGAAAAGATGTAGGACTTGCTGAGGCAACGTTTACAAATACTTATACCCCGGATTCTATAACATTCACTCCTATTGATGTCACGAAAGTATTAGAGGGTCGTGATCCAGGATTACAGGCTGGAGAATTCTCGTTTGAATTATCTGTTTCAGGTGATGCAGATGGATATCAATTACCAAGTAAAACCATCGTAGAAAATGATGCGGATGGTAATGTTGAATTTGGTGATATTACATTCACAAAACCTGGAAAATACTATGTATATGTAAGAGAACAAAAACCTCAGAATCCATCAAAATTTATCACCTATGATAACCATAGATATGTTGCAGTGATTAATGTGCAAGATAATCCAGAAACTGGAAAATTAGAAATTTCTGATGAAATACAAGAATATGGTTCTAAAGAATTTAAGAATACATATAAAGAAAAAGAACAGTCTAAGACAGTTTCTAAAGATGATCAATCCATTGAAGATCAAATGATTGGTGTTGGAGACGAGTTAACGTATACAATTAATTGGGTCAACACTGCAATGGATGAACAGACAGGACAATCTGTTAAGGCTGAAGTTACAGTAACAGATGTCATTCCAGAAGGAACAGAATTTGTAACGGCTAGTGATGGGTATAGTTATGATGAATCTTCTAAGACAGTTACATGGAATTTAGGTCAACAAGAAGCAGAAGCTGAAGGATCTTTAACATTAACGGTTAGGGTAACAGAAGATGCAATTAAAACAAATGAAGTAACAAATACCGCTACTGTAAATATAGGCGATAATAAGGTGGATACAAACACTGTAACAAATTATGTGCCAGGAAAAACAGTAACGGGTTATGATGGTGATGTTAAAGTAGGAGATACTTTAACGTATGAAATCAGTTATGTAAATCCTTATAATGAACCAGCTGAAATTGTAATAACTGATACATTAATGGATGGATTAACTTATGTTGAAAATAGTGCAAACCCTAGCGATGGATTTGAAGTAGATGGTCAGAATCTTGCGTGGTCGTTTAATGTAGGCGCAAATGAAAAAGGAAAAGTTTCATTTAAAGCAATTGTAAACGAAGATGCATTTAAAGTAGATAGTGTTTCTAACACAGCTACGATTAAAATAGGTGATGATCCAGAGGTTAATACAAATACACCTGGTTTAGAAACGAAAGAAGGATCTTTATTAGTATCTAAAGAAATTCAATTAACAGAAGATCAAGGAACAACGATTGATACCAATAAAGAGTTTGAATTTACTCTATCTTTAAGTGGACAAGACAATCAACCTTTATCAGGAGAATATGAGTTCGTTAAATCAGATAACACTACAGGTACCATTAAGAATGATGATACATTTACACTAAAACATGGTGAAAACTTAGTAATTAATGGATTGCCAGAAGGAACAAAATATTCAGTGACTGAAAGTAAAGCTGAAGGTTATGTGGCAAGTAATGAAACATTAAACGGAACAATTTCAGAAGCTAAACAATCTGAAGCAAATTTTGTTAATACTTATGGTACAAGCGCAGTAACTGGTGTTCCTACTGGATTTAAATTAACAAAAGTATTTACAGGCCATGAATGGACATCTGATTATGCATTTGAATTTAAATTAGAAGCTGGAACTAATGATGCTGGTGTAACAACACCAATGCCTGATGAAACAACAAAAACTGTAAGTGCTCCAGATCAAGGAAGCAAAGATACTGCAACATTCGATTTTGGAAGTATTACGTATACAAAAGTAGGAACTTATAACTATACAGTAAGTGAAGTTACAGGCGATAACGATGGAGTTACATATTCCGATAATGTTGCTGAAATTACAGTAAATGTAACAGATAACAAAGATGGAACTTTGAGTGCAAAAGCTACTATTAAAGAAGGTACAGGAGTATTCACAAATACTTATAGTGCAACAGGTACAACAAGCATTGAAGTGACAAAAGATTTAAAAGGTCGTAACAATGATGAATGGATCGATGGAGATGCATTTACATTCACATTAGCTTCAACCCAAGATTACGGTGCTGATGTAGTTATGCCTCAATCTACAACATTAACTATCGATAAAGATACAGTTGATCATAAAGCAAGCTTTGGTGATATTACTTTCAATAAAGCAGGCGATTATGAATTCAAAGTAACTGAAGTCAATGATGGTAAAGCTAATGTTACGTATTCAACAGAAGAATATACAGTAAGTGTTCATGTTGAAGATGAAAATGGAAACGGATCATTTACTGTTACTCCAACAATTAGAAACAAGGCTGGAGAAGAAGTTGAATCTATCGTCTTTGAAAATACGTATACACCAAGTTCAGTGATCTTGACTGGTAAAAATGCTATTCATGGAACAAAGACATTAATTGGTCGTAATAGCAAAGAAAATGAAACATTCAACTTCACATTAACTGAAGACGAAAAGAATGATAAATCAGGTTATACAATTGCTGAAAACGGTAATGTGGCTAGTGTTGGATCATTAACTGATGGACAAGCATCTGGATTCAACTTTGGAGATATCACATTCACAAAACGTGGAACATATACATTCTATGTAAGTGAGGTTCTTCCAGAAGGGGCTAACGAGTCTAATGGTTATACATTAGAAGGTGTTACATATGATAATCATAAAGAAACTGTAACAGTTACAGTGACTGATGATTATATGAATAATACTTTAGTCCCTACAGTTACATATGATGCTGATGGTGTAGTATTTACCAACAAGTATGATGCTGCTGAATTTGATGGTATTCCAACAGATTTCACATTGACAAAAGTATTTGAAGGTAAAGAATGGTCAACTGAAGATGTATTTGAATTTACTTTGACGGCTGGAAACAACACTGCTGGTGTTGACACACCAATGCCTGCCAATACAACAGTTCAAGTAAATGCTCCAACAGAAAAAGATGGAAAAACTGCTAATTTTGACTTTGGTTCAATTTCTTATGATACAGTCGGCGAATATCATTACACTGTAAGTGAAACAGAAGGAACGAATGCTGGTATTAAATATTCCAAGAATGTTGCTGAAATTACAGTTACTGTAACAGATAACAAACAAGGCGGTTTGGTTGCTAGTGCAAACGTTGTAAAAGGAACATTTACAAATATTTATTCAAGTGAATTAGATTATGTTGGTAAAGGTGGAATCGAACTTGTTAAGAACTTAACGGGTTATGATTTAACTAAGGATAATCAGTTTACGTTCACATTAAGTGCAGCTGATGAAGCGTCTAAAGAAAAAGCTGGTATGCAAGACATGTCAGAAGATGTATTTAATACAGAAGACACAATGGATGCTAATGGTTTAAGTACATCAACAATTCAGTTGTTACCAAGGATGCAAAAATTCACTCAGGATGATGTAGGAAAAGTTTATAAATATACAGTTTCTGAAACATCTGAACAAAAACCAGGTTATACAAACGATACAACTGAATATACAATTCAGATTAGTACGAGTGATGATGGTAGTGGAACATTAACTGTTTCTACACGTATAACAGGAACTAATGGAACAGATATAACTTATGAATACACTCAAAGTAAGCAAAAAGCTGAGACAGATGTTGCACAGGTTGTCTTTAATAACACATATACTTCTTCAACGAACACAGAAGGATATGATGCTTCTGTTAATTTGACTGGTACTAAGACATTGACAAATAGACCAATGGTTGCAAATGAATTTAATTTCCAAGTAATTGATAATAAGGGTAATGAAATTTCAACTGGTACAAACACAGCAGATGGAACAGTTACATTTACTCCAATCAATTACACAAATGATCAGTTGATTCAGGATCATGCAAACGGAATTGCTTCTAAAGATGGAAACACATATACTTATGTTTATGATGTTAAGGAAGTGACTCCACAAGATCCAGGAACTACAATTGTTGCCGGTGAATTTAGCGTAACAGTGGAAGTAACGGATAATGGTGATGGAAAACTGACAACAAACGTTATTTATCCAGAGACAGGACTTGCTTTTGAAAATGCTTATGGACAAAGTGCAAATGCTGAGTTGAATATTCATGGAACAAAGAAACTTGCAGAAAACGGAACTAATCATCCGGATATTACAGGTAAGTTCCAATTTACAATCACAGGCAGTGATGGGGCACCAATGCCTGAGCAAACAACAGTAACGAATGATGCGTCTGGAAATATCAACTTTGGTAAGATCGTTTACACAATGCAAAATGTATTTGGTGATGATGGACAACAGACAATTCTTGAAGAGGAACCAGTTGTAGATCAAGAAATGCCGATTGCAGAAGAACAAACAACGGAAGATGGTACTGTTTCTGAAGATGTTGTTGGTTTAACAGAACAAGTTGAAACTTATTCTGAAAAACGTGAAAAGACATTTACATACACGATTACAGAAAGTGGTAGTCTTCCTGGTGTAACTAATGACAGTGCAAAAGTCATTAATGTAAAAGTCATCGATAATGGAGACGGAACAATTTCTGTGACTTCCGATACACAAGGTACATTCACATTTGTAAATACATATGTGCCAGATCCAACGGATGAGACATCTCCTACAGATTCAGCTGTAACAATCAAGAAAGTTCTTGATGGCAGAACTCTTAAAGCAGATGAATTCTCATTTACGATGATGGATGAAAACGGAAATGGTGTACAAGCTACAAATGCGGAAGATGGAAGTGTAGTATTCCCTAAATTGACATTTGATAAAGAAGGAATCTATACATATACGATTTCTGAAACAAATGACAACAAAGGCGGAGTTACTTACGATACGACTACTTACAAGGCGATTGCTACAGTAACAGATGATACAAGCGGTAAGTTAAAAGTTGAATGGAAAGTAACGGATGCTCAAGGCAAAGAGATTAATGAAATCACATTCAACAATAAATACACAGTTCAACCAACAAGTTTAACATTAGGTGCTACAAAAGTTCTTGAAGGAAGAGAACTTGCCGACAAAGAATTCTTATTCGTATTAAGCGATGAAGAAGGAAATGTGGTTGAAGAAGCATATAATGATAAGACTGGTAAGGTAACATTTAGCGATTTGACATTCGATAAAGCAGGTACTTATAACTACACAGTAACTGAAAAGAATACAAACGCTAAAGGAATTACATATGATGAATCTGTTTATAACATCCAAGTTGAGGTTGTAGATAACGAAGACGGAACATTGAATATGACAACAACAACGACTAAGGATGGAGAAGTATCATCAATTGTATTCAGAAATAAAGCTGAGAAAGATAGTGTTCCAGAGCAGCCGGAAAAAGGTGACACTTCGAACACATCAACTCGAACATTTGCAGGATTATTTACTTCACTCGCAGTCGATGCTGCTGCTTTAGCGGGCATAGCTACATTGTTGAAGAAGCGCAATGCAAAAAAATAAGATCAAGTGATCTTTGATTAGGAACTCTAAATTAAAGAGTTCCTTTTTTGTTGGAATACAACAATTTTTGATGAGAGCATTTAAGCGATATATGTATTAAAAAGACCATAAATGCATTTTTATTTGTATAGCGTTTTCATTTTTGTTCTTTCATACTATTCGTTTATGTTGTAAAATAAAGAGGTAGTTAAAGGAGGTTCTAGATATGAACCATAATAAGACAAAAGCCTTTTTTGAAGGGAATGAAATCAAGGCATATAACATTTTTGGAGCGCATGTTAAACCAAAATCAGTAGAGTTTAATGTTTATGCGCCAAATGCAGAAGGTATTTCTGTAATAGGATCTTTTAATAATTGGGATGACAAAAAGAATGTCATGAAAAAAGATGATCAAGGAATTTGGAGCTGTACGATCCGCAACGCCAAAGAAGGAGACACATATCGTTATCGTGTTATTCGAAAAGGAGGAGAAGTTGTCGATAAATCCGATCCATACGCCTTCTATAGTGAACTTCGCCCACAAAACGCAAGTATCATATCTTCATTAAAATTTGATAAGTGGGAAGATAAAGAATGGATAGAAAAGCGTAATAAAGGATTTGATTCTCCAGTCAATATTTATGAGATGCATGTAGAATCATGGAAAAAAGAAGGGGAAGATTTCGTACATTATAATGAAATTCAAGATGAATTGATTGAACACTGTAAGAAACATCATTTTACCCATGTAGAAGTCATGCCTTTAAGTGAGTATCCATTTGATGGATCATGGGGATATCAGAGTACTGGATATTTCTCAAGTACCTCTCGTTATGGAACAAATATGGAATTGATGCATTTTGTCAATGCTCTTCACAAGGCAGGTATTGGAATCATCATGGACTTTGTTCCTGTGCATTTTGTACGTGATGATTTTGCGTTAAGACTATTTGATGGAACACCATTATATGAATATCCAAATGAAAGAGATGCAAATTCTCAATGGGATACATTAAACTTTGATTTGTGGAAAGAAGAAGTTCGTTCATTCTTAATGTCAGCTGCTAACTTCTGGTTGGATGTATATCATGTGGACGGACTTAGGATGGATGCAATCTCCAACGCAATCTTCTGGCATGGAAATAAAAATAATGGTGTAAATGAAGGTGCCTGCAACTTCATGAAACGAATGAATTATTTATTGAACAAAGAATATGACGGAAAGATCATGTTAATTGCAGAAGATTCAACAGATTTTCCAAATGTTACAAAATCAAGCTTAGACGGAGGTTTAGGATTTGATTACAAGTGGGATTTAGGTTGGATGAATGATACTTTATCTTATTTGAAAAAGGACCCAATTTATCGTCAGTGGCATCATAATGATGTTACATTCTCTATGGCTTATTTCTATTCCGAAAAATTTATCCTTCCACTAAGCCATGATGAAGTCGTTCACGGTAAAGCAACGATCGTTGATAAGATGTGGGGAAGTTATGAAGACAAGTTTGCTCAAGCACGTGCTTTATACACATATATGTATGCACATCCAGGTAAGAAATTAAATTTCATGGGGAATGAAATCGGACAGCTTCGTGAGTGGGATGAAATGAAGAGTTGTGACTGGTTCTTGCGTGAATATCCTATGCATGATGCATTTGAAAAATTCTTCAGTGATCTAACAGGTATTTATGCCGATAATGATGCATTCTATAAAGATGATTATAGTTGGACAAGTTTCCAATGGATCGATGCGGACAATGCATCTCAAAATACATTCTCTTTTGTTCGTAAGGGAACTAAGAAAGACTTTGTAATCATTATCAACTTCTCTACAAACGGTTATGATCATCAACAGTTTGGTGTTCCAGTAAAAGGTGTCTATAAAGAAATTTTGAATACCCAATGGGATAAATACAATGGAACATGGGTAAATGCCAAACCTCAATCTTGTCATTCGATTCGAATCAAGAGACATAATATGCCATTTATGATCGAAGTAAATGTTCCTGCTTTAGGAGCAACGATCTTCGAAGTAGAAAAAGAAGAAGAGTAGTATTTAGGGTATACAATATGTATGCCCTTTTTTAAAAGGGGGGTTATGTATGGTAAATATGGTAGTATATGGTCTTGGTAAAATATCAAGGCGAGTTTGTAATGGATGTTTAGGTGCTAAGCATATGAACTTATATGGCTTTGTTAGTAGAGATTTTAATAAGGCAACAACATATAAAGAAGAGTATCATGCTAAAAAGGCATATGCATCTATCAAAGATGTTTATGAGGATGAAAATGTGGATGTAATTTATTTATGTACACCTAACTATCTTCATTATGAACAAATTAAAGAGGCTTTAGAAAATAAAAAGAGCGTCATTTGTGAAAAACCTATGGTTTTAAAAGACTCTCAGTTGGATGAGCTGTTTGAGCTTGCTAAAAGAAATAAAGTATTTTTGATGGAAGCCCATAAGACGGCTTTTAATCCATTATTAGTCAAAGTAAAAGAAATGATCCAAGAAGGGGCAATAGGAGATATTTATTACATTGATGCAGAATATAGTCATAATATTTTGAATGATGATCCCAATTTTGAACAATGGGTCTTTGGTCAAAGTGGAGGAGCAAGCCGAGATATTGGTGTGTATCCTGCATGTTTTTCAAATTATTTTGCCCAAAGTGACATCGTATCCCATTATATCGTGAAATCTGGATATAAAGATCTTCCCTGTAATTTCTTTTTTCAATCGCTTTTAGAATATGAAAACGGAATAAAAGCCAGCATAAAAAGCAGCTGGCTATATGATAAAGATCATAAGGGAACGGGATATATTTATGGAACCAAAGGATATTTTAAGATACCTGCTTATTGGAAAGGAAAAGAAGCGTTTTTGATTCAAGACGATAAAATGACTAAAATTACGGTTGATTTTTATAGTGATTTTACTTCAGAAATAGAACATGCCGCAAAGTGTATTGAATCAAATTGTATTGAAAGCAATATCATGTCTTTGCATGCTTCTAAGGAAATTTTGAAGGCTATTGGTCAGCATTAACGTATATTACTTCTTTTACATCTTTAACAAGTTCTTTTTCTTTGTTTGAAACCGGATTTGTAATCAAAACATCATAATCTTTAAAACTGGCAAATGTATATGTACCGGTTTTTTCAAATTTAGAAGCATCACAAAGCAGAATCTTTTGGGATGCTTTTTTAATGACATGCTGTTTGATCAAGACTTCTTCAAAAGAGAATGTTGTTGGACCATCAGTATTTAGAAATCCATCGCATCCCATAAAAGCTGTATCAATTTGGATCGCATCAATATTGTTGGCGGTAAATGCCCCTACAAAGGCTTTTCCTTTCTTTTGAAGTCTTCCACCTGTAAAGATCAAATCATGTTTCATATCCGAAACAAGTTGGGCAATGGCCAATGAATTGGTAACGATGGTCAATCCTTTCTTTAAAGGAAGATATTTAGCTAAAGCTAGTGTAGTGCTTCCTGGATCAAGAAAAATCATAGAATTGTCTTTGATATATTCCAGGGCTTTTTTCGCTATTGCTTGTTTAGCTAAAGCGTGTTCTGTAATCTTCACATTTAAAGGTAACTGAAAGTAATCATTCATGATTTCTGCATATCCATGTTTCTTTAGGATAAGGCCTTGTTGTTCTAAAATATCAAGATCTTTTCGGATCGTTTCAGAACTGACATGGAAGTTTTTGCTTAATTCACTGACGTAGATTCTACCTTTTGATAATATGGCTTGATAAATATTGTTCTGTCTTGATAGTGATGATTTTGACATAATGCCTCCTTGGTAAAAAGTTGGAAATTTATTTCAAATATTGGTAAATATTTTGTATTTCCAATATTATATTGTTTTTCTTTGTGAAATACCAATAAATTCGTTGTTTTTAAATTTAAAATTTACTATTCTATGAATATCAGATAGGAGGATCAATATGAAATTACAGGCTGCACTAGATACATTAACTTTAGATGAGTGTCTAGAATTATTGGAAGAAACAAAAGGGTATATTGACATTGCCGAAGTGGGAACACCATTTATTATTGAAGAGGGCATGGTTCCAGTTCGAGCTATTAAAGAAAAATTTGATAGTATTGAGGTTTTAGCAGATGCCAAGATCATGGATGCCGGTGAATTTGAGGCGGATAAGTGTTTTGAAGCTGGAGCGGATATCGTAACTGTTTTAGGTGTCAGCAACGATGAAACAATTGAAGGTTGTGTACGTTCTGCTAAGAAATATGGTAAAAAGATCATGGTGGACATGATAGCGGTAAAAGATCTAGAACAAAGAACAATCGAAATTGATAATATGGGTGTGGATTATATTTGTGTTCATACTGCATTTGATGTGCAGGCAAGCGGAAAAGATCCATTAGAAGAACTAAAGGTTGTAAATAAAGTAATCAAAAATGCGAAAAGTGCTGTAGCCGGAGGCGTGAAACTATCAACGATTGATGACATCGTTAATGAAGGAGCTGAAATCATCGTAGTTGGTGGTGCCATCTGCAATGCTAAAGATAGAGCTGCAACATCAAAAGAAATGAAATCTCATTTAAAATAGGAGGATAGTATGAATAATCAGGAATACGCAAAAAAAGTAATCGACGAATTAACACATACATTGACTAAAATTGATACAGAAGATGCAGAAAAATTCGTTGAACTAGTGGATGAAGCGAATGAAGTATTCTGTGCAGGAGCTGGAAGAAGTGGATTTCAAATCAAAGGTTTCGCAATGCGCTTGATGCACATGGGCAAAGCCAGTTATGTTGTTGGTGAAACATGCACGCCAAATATTAAAGAAGACGGTCTTCTGATTGTGTGCAGTGGATCAGGAGAAACAAAGAGTTTGGTAAATCATGCGACAAAAGCCAAAGAAGTTGGAGCTAAAGTGGCTTTGATTACCATTAATCCAGAATCTACGATTGCGAAAATGGCAGACGTGGTTGTCGAAATCAGTGCACCAAGTCCTAAGAGTGCCAAACAAGGTGATGTTGTGTCTATTCAGCCTATGGGTTCTTTGTTTGAACAATCAGAAGGAATTTTTATGGATATTTCAATCATGATGTTAATGGAAAGAAAGGGCTTGGACTCCGATACGATGTTTGGACGTCATGCCAATATGGAGTAGTTTATGAAAGTAGAATTAAATAAGTATGTAGAAAAACCATGGGGCTATGAGAAATGGATTGCCATTACAGATAACTACGCCTTAAAAGAAATATTCTTTAAAAAAGGACAGAGATGCTCTTTTCAATATCATCATAAAAAAGAAGAACATATCTATATCTTAAGCGGAAAATTAGAAGTGTTGGAAGATAATGAAAACAGAGAACTGGAAACGCATGTTTATGGTCCAGGGGATATTATTCATAATCCGCCAACATATCGTCATAGAAACACCGCTTTAGAAGATACAACGATCATCGAAGTGAGTACGCCTCATCTAGATGATGTAGTACGTATTGAAGACGATTATAATCGATAAAACAAAACCAAGATGAAAATTCAAATCATCTTGGTTTTGTTAATTCTTGATAAAAGGATAGATTTTAACTCTTTAATAAGCGCAAAAACACTTTTCGCGTTAACAAGTTTCGAATTTAAAGAAAGTAAAACAAATAATTAATATCACGAGAACTAGTGGGCCAAAAGTGAGCCAAAAAGAGATGTTTGATGATGTAGCCATATGGTAAATCAACATCGAAAAAGAAAAGTTTGATACAAAAATGAAAGATTCAGCGATAAAAGAAATATATTGTTTAAATGATTTCTTTGTATCGGAAGAATTAATAGCGAGTTTTACGATCCATTGAATGCCTTTTAAAAGAAGATAAATAACAAGCTCAATAATAAAGAATCCAACCAAGCTGTTTTTTTGTCCATAATTATCCATTGTCCCATATAAATCATAATGAGCAGGAATCTGCATTGGGATTTGATTCCATTGTACTATAAGGAATATAAGCGTAAGGATCAAAAAAAGAATGTTAATGATTTTTAGTATTTTAGAAGTTGTTTTCATATTTACCTTCGATTCTATAAATTTATTATCTTTTTGACTGTATTGGCTGTTCGAATTGTTAACTGTGTACTGATAATAGAGCTGGCTGTTTTTGCCCACCAATATGTTTTCTGGTAGTTTTTACGATCAAAAGACCAGAAGATAAAGTTTTCTACATTTTCTATTCTTTCGTATTGATCATTAGGTCTTCCTAAATTATCATATACATCTTTAAATGTGGCAGGAGGAAGGATAAAAATAAGATTATCATAAATGTCTTTATTTTTTGAATTCCACCAACTTGGTTCTTTTTGAAGAGCGTTTTGTAACGATTTTTGAGAAATAACCAGGACAGGAATATTTAGATCAAATGTTTTTTTGATCATAGATTCAATAGAGGATGTGATATCTGAGATATTTGTTTCTGAAGTAGAAAAAATGACATTTCCACTGTTAAGATATGTTTTGACTTCATGGAAAGGGAGTTCTTCAAAACATTCTTTTAATTTTTGCATAGATATTTTGTTTTTCCCACTAATATTGATTCCTCGTAATAAAGCAATATATCGAACCATAGAAAAATCCTTTCAAAGTTTATATTTTATGAGCAATAATAATGGTATAGCTACGAGAGTTGATTGACATTTTTGATCAATGAATTGTTAGAGATTGGAGTCATCATCATTTTCGTTATTCTTTTGTTTAGAAGATGTTCCAAAGCATAAGAATACCGATCCTAAGCACAGCCAGACAGCACCAGTTGTTGTATCAGAATTAAAAAAATTAATGATTGCAACGATATAGAACAATACACAAGTTAAATAATATAGTGATTTATTACCCATCTTTTTACCTCTTTTTTCTAAATAAGTTATCATCATTATAAAACATGTTATTTATAATGTGAACAAAGACCTAAAAAAGAGCAAGTTCTTGTACAACGTAAGAAAAAATTTGTTATAATGGATAAGCGAAAAGGAGACCGAGAATGAAAAACATTGAGCTGGAAAAACATGCGAACAGCATTCGTAAGAGTATTGTAACAGAAGTTTTTTATGCACAAAGCGGACACCCAGGAGGAAGTTTGGGCGCAGCAGATATCATTACGAGCCTATATTTCGAGGAATTGGATATCAATGAAGATAATCTAAATTCAATTGATCGTGATCGATTTGTATTAAGCAAAGGACATGCGAGTCCTGCTTTATATGCTGCATTTGCGGAAAAAGGTTGGATCGAAAAGGAGGAACTGAAGACATTCCGTCGTTTAGGTTCTAGACTTCAAGGACATCCAAGTATGCGTGCACTTCCAGGGGTTGATATGTCCACAGGATCTTTAGGTCAGGGAATCTCTTGTGCTGTAGGCATGGCTCTTGCTAATAAATTAGATAAAAATGACCACCGTATCTATACATTATGTGGAGATGGGGAATGTCAGGAAGGTCAAGTTTGGGAAGCAATTATGGCAGCTGCTCATCATAAACTTGACAACTTATGCATTGTCATCGATAACAACAACTTACAGATTGATGGTAAAGTGGAAGATGTTATGAGTATTTATCCTTTAAATGAGAAAATGAAGGCATTCAATTGTCATGTAATCGAAATAGATGGTCATGATTTTGACCAGATTCGAGCTGCATTTAAAGAAGCTAGAGAAACAAAAGGACAACCAACTGTGATCATTGCAAAAACGATCAAAGGAAAAGGTGTATCCTTCATGGAAAATCAGGCTGGATGGCATGGTGTTGCCCCTAATGAAGAACAGTATCATGCAGCAATCAAAGAATTGGAGGCTTGTTAATTATGGCTAGTATCGCAACTCGTATCGCATATGGAGATGCGTTAAAAGAACTATTACAGGAAGATGAAAATATCGTTGTACTTGATGCAGACTTAGCAGGAAGTACAAAGAGTGGTGAAGCTAAAAAGGTAGACCCATCTCGTCATTTTGATATGGGAATCGCAGAAGGGAATATGATGTCTGTTGCTGCAGGTTTGGCTGCAAGTGGAAAAATTGCATTTGCCTCTACATTTGCAATGTTTGCAACAGGACGTGGATTTGAACAAATTCGTAACAGTATTGGTTATCCTAGATTAAATGTTAAAATTTGTGCATCTCATGCAGGCATTAGTGTTGGTGAAGATGGTGCAAGTCACCAATGTATTGAAGATATTAACTTAATGCGTGGTATTCCTGGTATGACAGTTGTCGTTCCTTGTGATTATAATGAGGCAAAACAGGCCGTTCGTTCTATTGCTTACCATGATGGTCCATGTTATGTAAGACTTGGAAGAAGTGGTGTTGAAGAAGTAACTCCTGAGGGATACCAATTCGAATTAGGAAAAGGTGTCGTATTAAAAGAAGGAACTAAAGTTGCTTTGGTGGCTACAGGAAGCATGGTTCAGGAATCTTTAAAAGCAAGTGAACTTTTAGACTTTGAACCAACTGTTGTAAATATTCATACGATCAAACCAATCGATAAAGAATTGATCGTAGAATTGGCAAACAGTCATGATTTGATCGTTACTTGTGAAGAACATTCTATTATTGGTGGATTAGGAAGTGCTGTTGCCGAAGTAATGGCTGAAGCTGGATGCCCATGCAAATTGGCTCGTGTTGGAGTTCAAGATGTTTTTGGTGAAAGCGGAAAGCCAAAAGAATTGTTTGAAGCATACGGTTTAGACCCACAGTCTATCGTAAATGTAGTTAAGAATAATCTATGAGTCACTATTTTATAAACGATGAGAAAGTAAAAGATCAGCCTTTTACTTTCTCTTTTCAAATAAAAGAAAAGAAATTTGAATTTGAATCGAATCAAGGCGTTTTTTCAAAAGATAAGCTGGATGAAGGAACAAAGATCTTATTAAATACTGTATTAGAATATGAATCCAACCCTGAAACAGTATTAGATTTAGGATGTGGTATCGGTGTTATTGGAATTGTACTTTCCTCTTTTTGGAAAACAAACATGACAATGATCGATATCAATGCAAGAGCATGTGAACTTGCAAAAAAGAATCTTGAAAGACATTCGATTCAGGCCACTTTGAAAAATGATGATGGAATCAAAGAGGGCAATTTTGAGTGTATCCTCTTAAATCCGCCAATACGCACGGGAAAGAAAGTGATTTATTACTTGTTTGATCAATGTTTAGAACATTTAAATGAGGATGGAAGATTATGGATCGTCATGCGCAAACAACATGGAGCGCAAAGTGCCGTTCATTATTTTGAAGAAAAACAGGCAAATGTAGAAAGGGTTGCCCGTGATAAAGGTTATTGGATCATGAAAATAACGAAGACACGCTAGTGTCTTTTTATTTGTCAATTTTTTAATAATATAAGTTTATTGTTTGAGTTGTATATATTTTGTTATTCTCCTGCTTAGATTAAGATTTTTGAAAAGGTCATACATTTTATTATTTTATTCACTTGGACAAAAGAGTAGAATAAGTTCAAAAGGAGATCACATGATAAATTTACAGATTGAAATTTTTTTACTGATCGTTGTTGGACTTGTTTTGTCTAAGACTGGATTGATGAGCTCTTCAACAAGAAAACAATTAACTAAGATCGTATTAACGATCGTTTTGCCTTGTTCTATCATACAATCTTTTGAAATTGATGTAGATCATGATTTGATTGTTTCTTGCATCATAGTATTTTTGGTATCTGTTATGACACAATTTATATATTGGCTCTTTAACTGTTTTCTTTGGAAAAATCAATCACTGGCGCGAAGAATCAATTTGCAGTATGGCACAATGGTCTCTAATGCAGGATTTATGGGGATGCCATTAGCACAGGGTGTATTTGGAGATATCGGTTTGTTATATGCATCAATTTTTTTGATTCCACAAAGAGTATGTATGTGGTCTTATGGTTTATCTTTATATACGACAAGTCGTAAACAAGATTTGATCAAAAATGTCTTATTTCATCCTTGTATTATTGCCATTTTTATAGGTGTACTTTTGATGATAGGTCGTATGTTTGGATTCGTATTACCGGAAGCATTGGATGATACGATTGGAGCTATTGCCAGCTGTAATACAGCATTAAGCATGATTGCTATTGGAGGTATATTGAGTGATGTTAATGTAGATGATGTGTTTGATAAGACCACGCTATTTTATAGCATGATTCGTCTAATTGTATTACCTTTAGTTTTGTTGGGAATTGTACGTTTTTTGAATATAGATATACTTGTTGCCAATGTATGTGTTCTTTTATCAGGAATGCCAGCTGCAAGTACAACCGCAATGCTTGCTCAAACATATGATAAAGATCCCGTATTTTCATCAAAGCTGGTTTTTGTTTCTACACTGTTTTCGCTATTTACTTTACCGTTATTAAGCATGCTTCTAGGTGGTTGATAGAGTAAGTTTTTACTACCTAGATGCCATTGAGTTAAAAACTCGATAATGTTATACTCTCAATATGATTAATTTAATTGTTAAAAGATTTGTAAAAAATTCGGAAGATACCAAGAATCCAGATGTAAGAAGTGCTGTTGGACGTTTATGCGGATGGATAGGGATCTTGTGTAATGTCTTTTTATTTGGAATTAAGTTTGTAATAGGAATTATCGTGAATTCTGTTTCTATTCAGGCAGACGCTATTAATAACTTGACAGATGCAGGATCCAATATCATCGCTATCTTCTCTTTTTACCTGTCTAATAAGCCAGCTGACAAAGATCATCCTTTTGGACACGAGAGAACAGAAACAATTGCTTCTTTGTTTGTTGGGTTGATGATCGGATTTTTGGGGATCGAAATGGCAAAAGAAAGTTTTGGAAAGATCTTATCTCCAGATACTATTGATTTTAGACTTGTAACAGTATTTATTCTTATTATTTCTATTTTAGTGAAGTTATGGATGTATCTTTATAATAAATCGTTATCAAAAAAATATGAATCAACGATGTTAGAGGCTACGGCTCTAGACTCTATATCAGATGTGATAGGAACAAGTGCGGTCTTAGTATCTACAGTGATTTCTCCGTTTATCGGCTTTAATTTAGATGGATATATGGGTGTAATCGTATCGGCAATCATTTTGTATAATGCTTATGGATTGATCAAAGAAGTCGTAAATTCTCTATTGGGGGAGGCACCAGATAAAACACTTGTAGATGATATTGTTAAAGAAATGATGACAGATAAAAGAGTTTTAGGTGTTCATGATTTGATCATTCATAATTATGGACCTAACAAGTTGTTTGCCAGTGCGCATGTGGAAGTGGATTCAGATTGTGATATCTTTGATGTGCATGATCATATCGATAATGTAGAAAAAGAGATTAAAAGTAAATTTAATGTAGAAATGTCTTTACATATGGATCCTGTGAAAGTAAACGATCCATTAACCGACCAATATAAAGAAAAGCTGGCCTGTGCAATCGAAGAAATTGAACCTTCCTGGCAATTTCATGATTTTAGGATCGTATCCGGGCCAACGCATGTGAATTTAGTTTTTGACTTGGTTATTCCGTATGAGGAAAAACGAAATGAAGATCAAATCAAAGAAGAAATCTTAAATCATCTTTCTTCGGATAGAAAAGTGTATCTTGTGATGACGCTTGATCATCCATTTGCCTAAACTTCAACAACTTCTTTTATATCTTGAACCATTTTACGTTGTTCATCAGTTAGCTTATTTGTGATCAACATATCAAATTCTTTAAACTTACAAAATATATATGGAGCGGATGTATAAAACTTACTGCCATCGCAAACGGCAATAAGTTTTTTTGTTTGGTTCATTACATGACGTTTCAGACTTAATTCGTTAGAATTCATCGTTGTAAATCCATTGGAATCCAAAATTCCATCGGTTCCCATGATCGCAACATCGATATGCAAGTGATCAATAATATTCGCGGCAAAATGACCATATGTTCTAGCTCCAGTATTAAAGAGAAAACCGCCACATACGATCGTATTGATGTTCATTGCGATACAATGCGTTAATAAAGGAATCGAGTTGGTGACAACGGTAATATCCTTTTTCATCTGTAATGCATTAGCACCAAGCAATACTGTGCTTCCAGAATCTAGATAGACGATTTGTCCATCTTTAATTTCCTGAAAGGCTCTAAAAGTTATACGGCGTTTATCTTCTGGATTTTCTCTGTTTCGCATGGTCAAAGGGGTTTCAAACGAAGAGGAAATCACACGTGCATATCCATGCTCTCGCACCAATAAAGATAAGTTTTCCATTTCATTTAAATCATTTCGTAAAGTTTCTGGAGTAACATTTAACTCTTTGGCTAAATCTGAAATCTTGACTTTGGTGCGTTCAAGAAGAATCTTTTGAATACGAATTTGACGAGCTTCTTTTTTCTTTGTCATAATATCTCCTTTTTTGAATAAAAAATATTTATATCAATTAATTTCATTATACCAAAAAAATATCTTTTGAATTTATTTAATTTCAAAAATAATATTGTGGTTTATTGATGTTAAAACGATAATCAAAGTGTCCAAAGGAGGTAAAGGTTATGTGCAATAAAGTTGTCCATTTAGAACCGGAAGAATTTATAAAAATACTTCAAAAAGAACAATTGTCTGTTTATGCCAGAGTTTACGTCCTTGATTCTGGGATTGCCGGTCTAATTTATATGTGTTCGGATTCGCATAATCTTTACTATCTGGACCGTTTTGTTCCGGCACCAAATAAACAGGAAGATTTTGATAAAATCAGCTTCTATGATGTGCATAAAGATTTGTATCGAAAGATAAATCTTGATAACTACTTGCGTGATAAAAATCCGATCAATTGATCGGATTATTTTATATAACCATAAGTGAAATGTTCACCGGTTTTTTTGTCATTTCTAAAGCTGAAACAATCATTCAGCTCTTTTTTTGTGTCGAGTTTTGAAGGATAGATATTATCAATGTTTAATCCATTATTTAATAACATTTGAATATTTAAACCTTGATTATCGATAAATGCCTTTTGATTTGGCATATAACGAATAAAAGGTTCCACATCAAAATTTAGTTGTTTAATTTGATCGATGACTTCCATGCCAACTTCTAAAGAATCAAATAAAATGCTTGGGGAGAAGAAAGCTTTCGTGGTTTTAGGATTAATTATTTTGTTTTGAATGAGTTCTTTGACGCACTTATCTGTAATAGCTTGAACGGTCCCTTTCCAACCAGAGTGTATGCAGCAGATGCTAGGCTTTGTTTCATCGACTAAAAAGATACCAACACAATCTGCGGTAAATACACCGATAAGAATGTTTTTTTCGCAAGTATATACTGCATCTACATTCATTATGCTTGTATCTTTATCGAAAGCTCCTTTTTGTTTATCTTTTTGTGTTACTTCATAAATGTTGGCTGTATGTTTTTGCCAAGGCAGTGCCCAATTGGATAAAGGCTGATTTAACTCCTGGCTTAATTGATAACGATTTATCATAACTTTTTCAGGATCTAAACAGACATGAAGAGCCATATTATTATTTTCAGGGACAGATGTATCTTTTAAGGTGGTTGCTCCAAGTACGATAGAATTATTGACATATGTGATTTGTTTCATAATGACCTCTTTTCTATTTCTATAATAAAGTTAGTTTTGTTAGATTGGGTATGATCGTATAAGGCTTTTCATTGTTTCTTCCTGCCTTTATATGGCTGCGATCGATCCAAATCTTATTCCAGTTCATCTTAGCAGCTGGTACGATATCCCACCAATATCCTTTCGCAATATGAGTGTGATCCTTGTTTATAAGATCAAATTTTATTTCGGTCAATCGAAAGAATTCAAGGTTTGGTTTATAGCATTTGGTTTCATCGCTGGTCAGAACATAATCAAAGATATTATTCATCTTTAGAAGATGGTATTTCATTAAGGAGTTTATTGTATTGGACATTAAAGCTAATTCATATCCTTTTTCTTTTAATGATGTTAAACAAGGCATGACATCATCAAAAACAGGAAACTCTTGGTGTGCCTTCATGATTGCATCGTAATAATTTGAAAAAAGTGAAGTCTTTAGTTCCATGTCACAATAGCTTAGGACATTTTTGATCAATTGTTCATAGGATATGAATGGTTCTCCATACATTAAACGATCTTCATAGCTTGAAAAAATATGGATTGTTTCTATAGAGGAAAGGTTGTTTGTTTTGGCGATATTTCCAATAAGATCATAAAGACTTGAAGTATCTAATAAAGTTCCATAGCAGTCAAATGTTAATATTTTTTTCATATTCTTATTATAACAATGAAAATATAAATAAAAAACTTAAGAAAGTGCAACTTTCTAGCACTTTAAGCTTGCCACTGCTAAAAAGTGTGGTATACTATTAGCAGACATGGAGTAAGAATGCTAGAAAGGAGTCTTAATATGCCGGAAAGTAAACTAACGCAACGTCAAAAAATTATTTTTAAAACCATCGTTGAGGAGTTTACCAGAGTGGCTGAACCCGTTGGATCAAAGACGCTGATGCAGTTATTAGATTTCCCTGTATCGAGTGCCACGATTCGTAATGAAATGGCAGTCCTTGAAAAAGCGGGATTGTTGGAAAAGACGCACACCTCTAGTGGTCGTATCCCAAGTCAAAAAGGATATCGGTTCTATGTAGAACATTTGATGGAAACACATTTGGATGTCTCAACAAGAAATTCGCTCCAGCAAGTTTTTAGAGAAAGACATTATTCGCTGGATGAAGTGGTTGAGAAAAGTTGCGATATCTTAAGTCATATGACCAATTTGACAAGTATCGTATTAGGCCCAGATGCTAGACATCAAGCTCTACAGCATATTCAAGTGATTCCAATCAATTCAAAGAATGCTGTTGCGATCTTTGTGACTAATCAAGGACATACGGAAAATAAGATGTTCCAGTTTGAACAGGATGTATCGGTTGAAGATATTAAAAACTGTACAGATTTATTAAATGATCAGTTGGTTGGTACACCAATATGTGATGTTGTTGACAAGATGAGTGAGATCGAACCAATGATGGCTGCAAAACTTGTTCGACATGAAGTTTTGTTTGAAGCCTTTGTCACAGCGTTTATGCGCTTTGCGACAGAGAAGGTTGCGGTGTCAGGGCGAGATAACATGCTGGGTCAACCAGAATTCAGCGATATCAATCGTTTAAAAGAACTTATGAAGGTTCTGGATAATGGTAGACTTTTCCATCAATGGACAGACCAGGCGGATAATGTAGCAGTACAAATTGGTACACGAAATGAACTTATCCAGATCGGGGACTGTTCAGTCGTAACGACAAAGTTCCATTACAACAATGAAGAAGAAGGACAACTTATGGTCGTTGGCCCTAATCGAATGCAGTATTCAAAAGTCGTAGCCTTGATGGATTACATGTCAAACGTTATCGAAGATGTTTTTGGTAACGGTAAAGGAGGTAAAGACGGTGAGTAAAAAAGATAAAAAAGATAAAAAAGAAGAAAAGAAGGTAGAGCCTGAAACAAAAGAAGAAGTAAAAGAAGAAGCGACGAAGGAAAAAGTCGAAAAAGAAGAAACAAAAGAACCTACACAGGAAGAAATCATTCAGGGGCTTTTGGTACAACTTGATAAGGCAAAAAATGATGTGGCGAGAGCCTATGCAGATACAGAAAATATGAAGAAACGTCTTCAAAAAGAAGCGGATACCGCAAAGAAATATCGTTTCCAGCAGGCAGGTTTGGAAATTCTTCCAATTCTAGATTCTATGGAATTGGCGTTAAAAGTTGAATCTGAAGATGAAGCTATCAAGAATTATGTCAAAGGTTTTGAAATGATTCATAAACAACTTGTAGGCGTTTTGGAAAATGAAGGTGTAAAGCCAATTGAAGCTTTAAATAAACCTTTTGACCACAATACGATGCAGGCTTTGATGCAGGAAGCAAAAGAAGGCGTCGAACCAGGTATCGTTATTGAGGTCTTACAAAAAGGATATATGTTAAAAGATCGAATCTTAAGACCAGCATTGGTCAAAGTTAGTGAATAAAGGAGGAAAAGAATATGTCTAAAATTATTGGTATTGACTTAGGAACAACAAACAGCTGTGTTGCCGTAATGGAAGGTAAGGATTCAAAAGTAATTCCTAACCCAGAAGGAAACCGTACTACACCAAGTGTGGTTGCATTTAAAAATGGTGAACGTATCATCGGTGATGCGGCAAAACGTCAGGCAGTAACAAATAAAAACACGATTAGTTCTATCAAACGTTTGATGGGAACAAATCAAAAAGTAGAAGCAGAAGGAAAACAGTATACACCACAGGAAATTTCCGCAATGATTCTTCAATATTTGAAATCATATGCAGAAGACTATCTTGGAGAAAAAGTTACAAAAGCTGTTATCACAGTACCTGCTTACTTCAATGATGCTCAGCGTCAGGCTACAAAAGATGCAGGTAAGATCGCTGGTCTTGATGTAGAACGTATCATCAACGAACCAACAGCTGCTGCATTGGCTTATGGTATTGATAAAACAGAAAAAGAACAGAAAGTATTGATCTACGACTTAGGTGGTGGAACATTTGATGTTAGTATCTTGGATCTAGCCGATGGTACATTTGAAGTATTATCTACAAATGGTGATACTCACTTAGGTGGAGATGACTTCGATAATGTATTGGTTGACTGGATGGTTGATACATTCAAGAAAGAAAACGGAATCAACTTAACAGCTGATCCAATGGCTATGCAGCGTTTAAAAGAAGCAGCTGAAAAAGCTAAAAAAGATTTGAGTGGAGTTATGCAAACGCAGATTAGCTTACCATTTATCTCTGCTGGTCCTGCTGGTCCTCTTCACTTCGATACAACATTAACTCGTGCTAAATTTGATGATATGACTCGTTCACTAGTAGAACGTACATTATTGCCAATCGAAAATGCGTTAAGAGATGCTAAATTATCTAAATCTGATATCGATCAAGTATTGTTAGTTGGTGGTTCAACTCGTATCCCTGCTGTTCAGGAAGCTGTTCGTAAGGCATTAGGAAAAGAACCTAGTCACTCAGTTAACCCAGATGAAGCAGTTGCGATGGGTGCTGCAATCCAGGGTGGTGTCATCTCTGGTGATGTAAAAGATGTATTGTTGCTTGATGTTACCCCTCTATCATTAGGTATTGAAACTATGGGTGGTGTCATGACAGTATTGATTCCACGTAATACAACGATCCCAACAAGTAAATCACAGATCTTCTCAACAGCTGCAGATAATCAGCCGGCTGTAGATATCCGTGTATTGCAGGGTGAACGTCCAATGGCAGCTGACAACAAAGAATTAGGTAACTTCCAGTTAACAGGAATTGCACCAGCTCGTCGTGGTGTTCCTCAAATCGAAGTAACATTTGATATTGATGCTAACGGTATCGTACACGTAAGTGCTAAAGATAAAGGCACTGGAAAAGAACAGTCTATTACGATCCAAAACTCAAGTGGATTGAGTGATGAAGAAATTGATCGTATGGTTCGTGAAGCTGAAGATCATAAAGCTGAAGATGAAAAACGTAAAGAAGAAATTGATTTACGTAACAAAGCTGAAGGTTTCATTTCTCAAATCGATGCAATGTTAGAAGATAACAAAGATAAAATTGATCCAAAACAAGCTGAAGAAACTAAGAAATTAAGAGATGACCTTCAAAAAGCCCTTGACGAAAATAACATGGATGAGGTTAAATCTAAACTTGACATGTTAGAAAAAGCAGCTCAGGCAGCAGGTCAGCAGATGTATCAACAACAAGCTCAGTCACAAGGTGCATCACAAGATAACACAACACATGCAAATGATGATGTAGTTGACGGAGAATTCACTGAAAAACATTAATAAAACAAAGTTCTAGCCCGCGCTAGAACTTTCACATGTGTAGAAGGAGGAAGGATCATGGCCGAAAAAAGAGATTATTATGAGGTCCTGGGAGTTTCTAAAAACGCAACGCCCGATGAAATAAAAAAAGCATATCGAAAACTTGCGATGAAATACCATCCCGATGTCAATAAAGATCCTGGAGCCGAAGATAAATTCAAAGAAATCAATGAGGCTTATGAAGTCTTAAGTGATGAACAAAAGCGCCAGACATATGATCAATTCGGTCATGCCGGAATGGATGGAGCTTTTAACCAAGGTGGATTCCAGGGGGGATTTACCGATTTTGGTGATTTAGGCGATATCTTTGGATCATTCTTTGGTGGAGGATTTGGTTCAGGTTTTGGTGGCTCATCTCGCCGTCAAAGCAATCAGCCACGCCAGGGACAGGATCGCTATATGCAGATGCGTATCGATTTTATGGATGCGATCTTTGGTAAAACAGAAACAATTTCGTTGGAAGTCGATGAAACATGTAAACACTGTAATGGAAGTGGAGCAGAAAGTCCAAGCGATGTTCAGACATGTCCTACATGTCATGGTTCTGGTTATGTCATGAGCCAGCAGCGAACACCTTTTGGTGTGATCCAACAACAGTCTGTGTGTCCTGATTGTCATGGAACAGGTAAGAAAGTATCTCGTTCTTGTCATGTATGTCATGGAAAAGGATATGAACATAGACGAGTTAAACTGGATATCAAGATTCCTGCAGGTATTCAAACTGGGCAGCAGATTCGTATAGCGCAAAAAGGTGAAAGAGGAACAAATGGTGGACCAAATGGCGATTTATATATCGAAATTATCGTAAATCCACATCCAACATTCAAACGTGAAAACAACGATATTCATATTAAAGTTCCAATCAGTGCAATTGATGCGACGATAGGATGTACAGTTCAAGTACCTACGGTATATGGAGATGTTGATTTGAAAATTCCAGAAGGAACACAGCCAAACACAAAATTCAGATTGAAAGGAAAAGGTGTTAAATCTCGTTCCGGTCAAGGAGATGAATATGTTGAAGTAGCTGTTGAAATTCCAAAGAAACTTTCTCGCAAAGAGCGTGAATTGTATGAACAGTTAAAGAGCGGACAATCCGATTCACCGTTTGAAAGATTTAAAAGAGCATTTAAATAAGAACAAGGGCATCCATTTAGGATGCCCTTAAATATAAACAACGATAGCTTTGTACAATTAAATCTTTTATGATAATATGTTTGCGAAAAGGGGTTTGTTATGAGAAATATATTAGTTTTGATCGGTATTATCGTTTTTGTAGCGGTGTTAATATCGTTCGTACTGCAGTTTTTACGTAATTCCAAACAAAAACAATTCATGTATCTTTTACAGAATAATGAATTTGATACGTTATATAAAAAGATTGATTCTCTTTATACCAAATCGATTTTTCCAGAGTATAATCGAGAATATGTTCGTTTGAACGCATTGATCATGCAGGATCGTAAAGAAGAAATTGATGCGACATTTGATAAATTAATCCCTATGGCAAAAGATAAGAATGCCAAAATAGATATTTTAGATAAAGCTTTTGAATATTATGTATATGATGAAAATCAAGAAAAATGCGATCAGATCATTAAAGAAATCGAGAAACTTGATGATGAAAAAATGTTGAAACATACCAAGATGATGTACGATATCATGATCTTAAAAAAATCAAATCATATTAAGGAACTTGAGAAAGATTTTGATAAACAACCAGTTATGCAAAGGGTAACAAATGCCTATTTATTAAGTGTGCAATATAAAAATAAAGGGAATGAAGAAAAAGCTCAATATTATGAAAATGTATCGAAGTCATTGGTTGAGGGGAGTAAAGGGTAAGTGGAAACACTTACTTTTTCTTTTTAGTCCACAATGGACTAAAAACGTAACCAAAGTCATAATATATCGGACTAAGTATGATATAATATCAAGGGTTTGAAGGAGGCTTTATGGAAGAAAAATATATAACTATAAAAGGAGCTCGCGAAAATAACCTTAAAAATATTGATTTACAGATACCAAAAGATAAATTGGTCATTATGACCGGAGTTTCCGGAAGTGGAAAGACTTCTTTAGCTTTTGATACGATATATGCTGAAGGACAGCGCCGATATATGGAATCATTGTCAGCCTATGCAAGACAGTTTTTAGGAAACAGTGAAAAACCAGATGTGGATCAGATGGATGGATTATCACCAGCAATAGCAATTGATCAGAAGACAACATCGAACAATCCTCGTTCAACAGTTGGAACTGTTACGGAAATTTATGATTATTTGCGTTTGATGTATGCAAGGATCGGAGTACCATATTGCCCACATCACCATGAGCCAATCACGGGATCTACGATCAAAGAAATGATTGATAAGATCATGGAACTTCCTGAAGGAACACGATGTACGATCTTAAGCCCGGTGATTTCAGGTAAAAAGGGAACACATAAAGATTTGATCGAAAAATTGATCAAAGAAGGATATGTGCGAATTCGTTTGGATGGAGAAATCGTTTATCTTGAAGAAGTGAACCAATTAGAAAAGAACAAAAAGCATTCTATTGATGTTGTAGTGGATAGGATCGTAAAAGGGGATAATCGCTCTCGTTTTCATGATTCTTTAGAAACTGCCTTGAAATTAAGTGATGGATTGGCAATCTTGTTGACAAAAGAAGAGGAAATCCTTTTTTCCAGCAATTATGCCTGCAAGATCTGTGGATTTTCTGTACCTAAATTAGAACCAAAACTGTTTTCATTTAATGCTCCTTTTGGTTCTTGCCCTGAATGTAAAGGATTAGGATTTACGCAGAAAGTAGATTTAGATCTATTGATTCCAGACTGGAATAAATCTATCAGTCAGGGAGGAATTCATTTTTATAAGAATATCGTTAATACGGAAAATCTAGAATGGCAAAGAATTCATTCTTTGATCAAGTATTATGATATTGATATGGATATGCCTATGAAAGACATTCCAAAGAAGAAGTTAAATTATCTTCTATATGGATCCGATGTACCAATTGCCTATAAACTTGAATCAAGAAGTGGAAATACTTCCACAAAACTTGAATATATTGAAGGAGTTTGTACATTGATCGAAAGACGTTATATGGAGACAACATCTTCTATGTCTAGAGAATGGTATGGGTCTTTTTTAGCGGATTCACCATGTCCAGTATGTCATGGAGCCAGATTAAATGAACAGGCATTAAGCGTACAGGTGGCTGGTAAAAATATTTATGAATGGACGTGCATGAGTGTTAAAGAGGCACTTGAATTCATGGATAATTTACAGTTAACACCAACACAGGCCAAAATAGCTGATTTAGTAACCAAAGAAATTCGCAATCGTCTTTCTTTCTTAAATCATGTAGGGTTAGGATATCTAACTTTAGATCGTTTGGCTTCTACACTCTCAGGAGGAGAAGCACAGCGTATTCGTTTAGCCACACAGATTGGTTCGCGTTTAACGGGTGTTATGTATGTCTTGGACGAACCAAGTATCGGTCTTCATCAAAGAGATAATGACAGATTAATTGACGCCTTGAAGGAAATGCGTGATTTGGGAAATACTTTGATAGTTGTTGAACATGATGAAGATACAATGCGTGCCAGTGACTATATTGTGGATATTGGCCCAGGTGCAGGTGTTCACGGAGGAAATGTCGTTGCAGCAGGAACGCCGGAAGAAGTTATGAAGAATGAAAATTCGATCACAGGAGCTTATTTAAGTGGTCGAAAGAGAATCGAAGTACCTAAGACACGTCGTAAAGGAAATAAAAAGACAATAAAAGTTGTAAAGGCAACACAAAACAATCTTAAAAATGTGAATGCAACATTTAAGCTTGGCGCATTTAATGTTGTAACAGGAGTTTCTGGATCTGGGAAATCGTCTTTGGTTACTGAAGTATTAACACATGGAATCCAGCACTCGTTAGGAAGATTACGTATTAAACCAGGAGCCTGCAAAGAAATTAAAGGGTTGGAAAACATAGATAAGATCGTTGAAATTGGTCAGGATCCAATTGGTAGGACACCTCGTTCCAATCCAGCAACATATACAGGTGTCTTTGATGATATCCGTGATTTATTTGCCCAGACCAAAGAAGCAAAGTTATTAGGATATGATAAAGGACGTTTCTCCTTTAATGTAAAAGGCGGACGATGTGAAGCCTGTCAGGGAGATGGTATTTTAAGAATATCCATGCATTTCTTGCCAGATGTTTATGTTCCTTGTGATCAATGTCAGGGAAAACGATACAATGAGCAGACGTTGCAAGTGGAATATAAAGGAAAAAATATTGCGGATGTCTTAGATATGACCGTAGAAGAGGCATTGGAATTTTTCTCGAATGTATCTAAGATCAAGCACAAACTGCAAACACTAAATGATGTGGGGCTATCGTATATAAAATTAGGACAGAGTGCGACAACACTTTCGGGTGGAGAAGCACAACGTGTCAAATTAGCCAGCGAGCTGCAGAAAAAGGCGACTGGAAAAACGGTCTTTGTCCTTGATGAGCCAACGACAGGACTGCATTCAGATGATGTTAAGAAACTGATTGAAGTGCTTCAAAGACTAGTTGATCATGGAGATACTGTGATTGTCATAGAACATAATCTTGATGTTATCAAGTGTGCCGATTATATTATTGATATGGGACCTGAAGGAGGAAATGATGGTGGAACGATTGTTTGCCAAGGTACTCCAGAACAGGTGGCAGCATGCGAAGAAAGTTATACAGGACAGTATTTAAAGCCATTATTGGAAAGGAAGTGAGTCAATGAATAAAGTATGTGTAAAACACTTAGCACAAAAGTTCATGTGGGAGATTGTATGTGGAGATGCAGAATCATTAGATCGTCCTATTACATTACCGGATACCAATCGTCCTGGACTTGAACTTGCTGGATATTTTCCGGACTCACAAACTAAACGCCTTGTTATTTTAGGTGAAAAAGAAATGGGATATATTGATGAAGTAATGGATGAAATATCCCAAAGACGATCATTTGAGTTTTTAACAAGTGAAAACACGCCATGTATCATTGTTGCACATGGATATGATTGTCCGAAAGTACTAAAGGAAATTGCACAAAGAAAGAATTTCCCAATCTTTAAATCACCTCAAAAGACAACAGCTGTTGTTGTTTCGGTGACAAATTATTTAGATGAATGTCTTGCGGAATCTGTAATCTTACATGGAGAACTTGTTCGAGTGCATGGTGTTGGTGTTTTGATTACAGGTAAATCGGGGATGGGTAAAAGCGAAATTGCTTTAGAATTGATCAAACGTGGCCATCAGCTGGTTGCGGATGATCGTGTCGATTGTTATGCGATGCATAATATGTTGATTGGTAAAACAGCGCCTCTTTTAGAAGGTTTTATGGAACTAAGAGGGGTTGGGATCATTAATGTGGGTCGTATGTTTGGAGTAGGTTCTTATGCTAGAAGAACAGAAATTGAACTGCAGATTGATTTAGAACCTTATGACAGCAATCATGATTATGACCGTGTCGGAATTGAAGAAAAAGAGTATGCAGAAATATTAGGCGTTAAGATCATGCGTATTCGTATTCCTGTCAGCTCTGGACGTCCAATGTCTACGATCATTGAATCCGCTGTTACAAACTTCTTGTTGTTGAAAGAAGGTTTGGATTCCGCAAAGGAATTTGAAGAAAGAGTATTAACGCAGATTGCAATGAATAAAGAGGAGACAGAGTAATATGCATTTTTTTGAAAATTCTAAGATCTTTGTCTCTTTTGGTACTTTAAAGATTACCTGGTATGCTGTCTTGATTTTGACGGGGGCTTTCATTGGCTACATGATTGCTCAAAAAACAGTCAAGAAATGGGGTTATGCCAAAGAAATGTTAGAAGATTACATTATTCCAACATTTATCATTGCGATTTTAGGGGCAAGAGTTTATTATGTGATCTTTGAATGGGGATATTATTCAACGCATTTGAATGAGATCATTGCGATATGGAATGGTGGTTTGGCTATTCATGGAGGATTGATTGCCGGTCTTCTTTACAGCATCTATTTCTTTAAAAAACGAAATGTCAGCTGCTTAAGAATGGCGGATGCGATCATGCCGAGTGTAATGGTTGGCCAGGTATTTGGCCGATGGGGAAATTTTATGAACCAGGAAGCTTTTGGTCGTATCGTTCCAGAGAGCTTTTTTGATCATTTTCCATCTTTTATCAAAAATCAGATGTATATCAACGGGGCTTACCATGAACCTACATTTCTTTATGAAAGTATAGGAAACTTGATTGGATTCTTATTCATCTATTTCATATTTCGTAAAAAGTTTTATAAACGTCATGGTGATTGCGCATTTATGTATTTGGTTTGGTATGGCGTGGTGCGTTTCTTTATTGAAGGATTACGTACCGATTCATTGATGCTTGGCCCAATTCGTGTGGCACAGCTTGTTTCTTTGATCATGATCGTTATTGGAATCTTAGGTTTATCAGGTATATTCCATAAAGTTTTCCATTTATATCAAAAACCGGTCGTACTTTTTGATTTAGATGGAACATTGATTGATTCTAGAGAATTAGTTTTTGAAACATTCACACAGGTATTCAAAGAGGAAAAGCCCGATTATGTTTTATCAAAAGAAGAGCTTTATTCTTTCTTTGGGCCTACGTTAGAAACAACATTTTCAAAATACTTTGAAGAAAAAGATGTCGACAGAATTATTGAAAGGTATCAAACAATTAATAGACAACTGCATGATAAACTTTTAAAACCAATAGATCATGCCAAAGAAACGGTAAAGTGGCTGCATGATCAAGGATATAAAATTGCGGTCGTATCCAATAAAAGACATGCCATGGTTGAAAAGGGGCTGAAAACTTCAGCGTTATATCCTTATTTTGAAGTGATCATGGGCAAAGAAGATTTACCAAAGCCAAAGCCAAGTGCATCTGGCTTGATTGAAGCGACAGTTTTGTTGCATACTGGACATGACAATACGATTTATGTAGGTGATAATGCAGCAGATGTCATGGCGGCAAAAGATATGGCGGCGTATTCAATTGGTTTCAGTAACGATGCTAAACAAATTGAAAAGCTTGAAGAAGCCAAGCCATGTCGTATCATCAAAGATCTAAGTGAGTTAAAAGAAATAGTCAAGGAGGAACAATCATGGAGCGACAAGTCGATTTGGTAGTAATTGGAGCTGGACCAGCAGGTTTGACTGCAGCATTATATGCATCAAGAGCAGGCTTAAAGACAATGATCCTGGAAAGTGGAGCACCTGGAGGAAAACTGGTAAAAACACATCAGATTTCGAATTACCCTGGTGTTAAAACACTAGCTGGAACGGATCTTGCGATGTCAATGCTGGAACAAGCAACAAGTTTTGGAGCCATGTATGAATATGGAGATGTCGAAAAAGTTGATGCCGATAAGAAAGTGTATTTGAGCGATGGCACGGTTGTAGAAGCGAAAGCTGTTATTGTAGCTACTGGAACGAAAGAACGCTTATTAAATATTCCAGGGGAAAAGGAGAACATCGGTCGTGGTGTTTCATTCTGTGCTGTATGTGATGGAGCTTTCTTTAAAGATAAAGATGTTGTTGTGATTGGTGGCGGAAATTCAGCTTTGGAAGAATCCCTATATCTAACCACATTTGCTAAGAGCGTAACGATAGTCATTCGTCGTGATGTGTTTAGAGCTGAAAAACAGATTCAGGAACAAATTGAGGCAAACGAAAAAATTCATATCATCAAGAAACATATTCCTAAAGAAATTCTAAGCGAAAATGGAAAGGTTTCTGGTATTTTGTTGGAAAACGTAGATACAAAAGAAACTATGACACTAAACTGTCAGGGTATCTTCCCATATGTAGGGCAGGATCCTATGAGCCAGTGTCTAGAAGGTTTAGATGTATTGGATGAAAGAGGATATGTTTTAGTGGATAAAAACATGGAAACTAAAGTTAAAGGAATTTATGCTGCTGGTGATGTGCTTCAAAAAGATCTTCGCCAGGTTGTTACCGCAACCAATGACGGAGCTATCGCAGCTCAGCATATCTTCCATGAAATAACAGGTATGTAAAAGAATCAGAGTAATTTCTGATTCTTTTTAACTATATTCATATTTTATTTTCTGATAAACTTTAACCAAGTAAGAAAAGAGGTTGTATATGATTCGTTTATTTGCCAGTGATCTTGATGGAACATTATTGAATGAGCACCATGAATGTGATGAAAAGATAGAAAAAGGTATTCAAAGAATTATCGATGCAGGAAAGATATTTACTGTTGCAACAGGGCGAGGAATAAAAATGGTCAACTTAAAAAAAGCAGGAGATATCAGTTATTATATTTGTTTAAATGGGGCAGCTGTACTCGATCCAAAAAAACAGTTGTTGCATTGTGAACCAATTGATAAAGAAGTTTTATCCAAAATCATGGATGTATTTGAAGATTTGAATCTAGAATATGTTTCTTGGAACAAAGTGTACTCTAGAATTGATAAAGAGTCTGTGTTGAGATATCGTAAAAATGTATGGAAAGAAGCAGCAAATGATTCTTGGTTAGATAGGTTTTTGAATAATATCATTGTTAATTTTGAATGTTTACAAAGTAAAGAAGAAATTCTTCAAAAAGATATATGTAAGATTAATTATCATTTTTCGGATGATACAGATACATCAAGATTGGATGATTTTTTAAAACAATATGATGATAAACTGGTCAATGCACCGAGTGGTGATGGCATTTATGAAATTACAAAAAATGGAGTAAATAAAGCCAGTGCTGTTAGCTGGTTGGCAGATTTTTTAAACATTTCAAAAGAAGAAGTGGCAGTATATGGAGATGGGGGAAATGATATTATGATGCTTTCCTCCTTCAAACACTCGTATACACCAAGTACAGGCAGCATAGAGGCGAAAGAAGCGGCATCACAAATTATAGGACCTTACGAAGATTATAGTGTGATTGAGCATATATTAAATACAATTGAAGAAGAAAAAAAGATAGAATGATCTATCTTTTTGCGGATTGAGCCATCTTGAAATATGTATGTCGAATTCCTCGGATCGCAACAGACATTGCCATGATATTTTCTGGGAATGCCATGCCTCCCCATCCTGCATCACCGATATGTTGGATATCGATTCCAGAACGTTTACTAGAAAGGGCAAGTTCACGAATCGTATCGGTATCTGAAGTTTCCTGGCTGGTTCCTATTGCGCTAAGGGATAAGCATCCTGCTTCTTTTATGATCTTGCAGGCTTCTGTGATCGTGCTTTCTTGAAGACCAGGAACCGTACCGGCTGCCGGCATTAAAATAACATCTGCACCTGCTTCGATAAATTCTTTGATTGTTGGAATATCTACAACAGGCTCATCTACACCAGCTGCATGCATTTTTCCAGCGATGATCAATCCACTAAAGTTTTCTTTACATTCTTTGATAGCTTTTGCGATCATCTTGTTTGTAACTCCAGTTCCAGGATTTCCTGTAAGACAAATAAACTGAAGACCTAATTCTTCGGCTGCCTTAAATGTTTCGGCTGTTGCCTTTCTTCCTGGGACGATTTCAATTTTTTCAGACATTAAAGAGATAGAATCATCTACTGGTTCTAAATTGGCTCCGACTGGTCTACCACAAAGTTCTCGTAATAATTTAATTGGTTCGTCGGTTTCTGGTAAGCCAGGGATCACAGGATCAAAACAATCCAATCCATTTAATAAGATCATGTCAGATCCAAAAGCAGATGCTACTTCGGCGTTTGTGATATTTCCTAAAAGGCATCCATTAAATACGGTCATTTCTGTCAATACTGTTCTACCTTCACTGGCAAGAATTGCTTGTTTTAGTTCTTTGCCATTCATCGCAAGAATTTCACTTGCTTGACAACTTAATAATCTTTTCATATGTTTCTCCTTTGTATGTTTATATTTTAAATTAACAAGGATGATTCATAACATAAATTCATTTCCTAACAGAGTGGATATTTTGTATTTGCCGTCAGACTTTTGTCACAATTGGTAGCTATAGTAGAAATTGAAGGGGGTTTAGGCATGCAAAACCAACTTCTATTCCATGAATTTTTCATGGCAGAACGTTTATATTGGTGTCGGGGCGTCTATGACTCTCGAAACGATACTTGGATTAATACTTATTTTGATGATGCTTAAAGAATTAAATAAATAACCGTATTATTTTTAAAAGGTATCAGGTATGAAAACAATATAGTCGAAAAAAGAGCAATGACAGCTGCTCGTTTTCTGTTGGCCTACTTATGTAGGGCCAGGTCGTCTATGTGCATATATACTAGTATGGTTTATAAATAAATTCAATGAACTCTGGGTATAAAACGCTTGTTATTTCTCTTGATGAATTAAGATCTGCATTTTATGAATCAGAAATAAAAATGCCTGTTGTAAAGTTAAAATGATTCATGTAGAATAAATGTGCAGAAGGAATTCTGTTGCTGTTTTTGGAGGTCTTACTTATGGTCTTAAGAAGATTTACAAAATTGAAAGAACACAGGCTGTTTTAAGCGTGCCCTTGATAGGTGCGCTTTTTTTAATGCAAAGGGAGGATAAAAATGGAAACTAAAGTGTTGGTAGTAATGGGTTCAAGAAGTGATTTACCCGCAATGGAAGGTTGTATGAAACAACTGGATGATTTCAAAATTGGTTATGAAGTACGCGTGTTGAGTGCGCATCGTACACCGAATGAAGTAATTAAATTAAGTTCTGAAGCAAAAAGTCGTGGAATCAAGGTTATTATTGCTGCAGCTGGAGGAGCGGCTCATCTAGCTGGTGTAATTGCTAGTTCGACACCACTTCCTGTAATTGGAATTCCAATGCAGACTAGTGCGTTAGGCGGTATGGATTCATTGTTGTCAACGGTACAGATGCCTCAGGGCGTTCCAGTTGCTACAGTTGCAATTGGAAAAGCTGGTGCAAGAAATGCAGCTATCTTAGCTTGTCAGATGATTGGATTAGCTGACGAAGCCGTTCAAAAAACAATCGAAGATTTCAAAAAAGAACAAGCTGAAAATGTTTTGGCACAATCTATTGTAGAATAAAGGAGAAAAAAATGGATACACGTATTTTTGTTCAGAAAAAAGAACAATTCCAAGTTGAAAGCGAGTCATTAGGCACTGAATTAAGACAGTCTCTATCACTTTCTGATGATTTTAAAGTCTCTTTATATAATATTTATGACATCTTTAACGCAGATGAAAATGATATTCAACTTTTGAAAAAGAATGTCTGCAGTGAAGTGGTAACAGATGTTGTATACGATTCTATCGACCTTGAGGGTAAAAAATATCTTGCCTATGAATATTTACCAGGGCAATATGATCAAAGAGCTGATAGCGCTATGCAGTGTTTGATGTTATTGAATAATAAACAGACAGTTCGTATTCATTCAGGAACATTGTTGGTATTTGATGGTCAAGTTTCAAAAGAAGATCTAGAAAAAATCACGGGTTATATCGTTAACCCTGTAGAAGCTAGAGTAAAAGATTTAAGTGTATTGGAAGATGATCAAGATGTAGAAGTAGCACCAGTTCCTATCTTGAATGGATTCATTAATATGAGTAAAGAAGAATTATCCGCTCTTCGTGAAAAAGAAGGATTGGCTATGTCACAAGAGGATATTGAATTTGTTCAAGATTATTTTAAAACACAGGAAAAACGTGATTGTACGATGACTGAACTAAAGGTATTGGATACATATTGGTCAGATCACTGCCGCCATACCACATTTGAAACAGTATTGGATTCTGTTGATTTTAAGCTGGATACGCTAAAAGAACAGCTTCAAGAATCTTATGAAAAGTATCTTGCGTTACGCAATGAAGTACATGGTGGAAAAAAAGAACAGACTTTGATGGATATGGCAACGATTGCCGGTAAATATCTTCGTAAACAAGGTAAGTTAGATGATATGGAAGTCAGCGATGAAATTAATGCCTGCTCTGTAGAAATCAAAGTAGATGTCGATGGAAAAGATGAAAACTGGTTATTGATGTTTAAAAATGAAACGCATAACCATCCAACTGAAATTGAGCCATTTGGCGGTGCCAGCACATGTATTGGTGGAGCCATTCGAGATCCACTATCTGGAAGAAGTTATGTTTATCAGGCAATGCGTATTACCGGAGCCGGGGATATCACAAAACCAATTTCACAAACCATGGAACATAAACTTCCTCAATCAAAAATTTCTAAAACAGCTGCTCATGGTTATTCAAGCTATGGTAACCAGATTGGGTTGGCGACTACTTTTGTCGAAGAAATTTATGATGAAGGGTATGTTGCCAAGAGAATGGAAGTTGGAGCTGTTGTTGGAGCTGCGCCTAAATCTCATGTAAAAAGAGAAAAGCCTCAGCCAGGTGATATCATCGTTTTGATTGGTGGAGCAACAGGTCGTGATGGAATCGGTGGAGCAACAGGTTCAAGTAAAGAGCATAATGAAACAAGTCTAGAAAAATGTTCAAGCGAAGTACAAAAAGGAAATGCTTTGATCGAACGTAAATTGCAACGCCTATTTAGAAACCCTGCCTGCACAAAATTGATCAAGAAGGCCAATGATTTTGGTGCTGGTGGTGTCAGCGTAGCTGTTGGTGAATTGGCTGATGGTCTTGATATTGATTTGGATGCCGTTCCAGTAAAATATCAGGGTCTTGATGGTACAGAGCTTGCGATCAGTGAATCACAAGAGCGTATGGCTTGTTGTATTGAGGCAAAAGACTTTGAGAAATTTAAAGAAGAAGCATATAAAGAAAATTTAGAAGCTATCAAAGTGGCTACTGTTACGGATACAAATCGTCTTGTGATGAAATTTAGAGGCGAAACAATTGTCGATATGTCGCGTGCATTTTTAGATACAAATGGGGTACGAGCTCATCAGGCTGTTGAGGTTTGTGAAAGTGAATATGATGAAAAACCATTTGATAAAAAAGACACAAATCTTGTGGAAGTGTTACATGATCCAAATGTAGCCTGCCAGATTGGTTTAGCAGAAATGTTCGATGCTTCGATTGGTAAGAGTACAGTATTGATGCCATTTGGTGGAAAATACCAGTTAACTCCTGAAGAAGGGTCTGTTCAAAAATTACCAGTATTCGGGATGACAAATACATGCTCAACCATGACATATGGATACGATCCGAAATTAGCAAAATACTCTCCGTATTTAGGAGCGAGCTATTCTGTTGTTGAAGCTTTAGCTAAAATAACAGCTTTAGGTGCCGATTATTCAACATGTCGTTTATCAAATCAGGAATACTTTGAAAGAGTTGGAGACGATCCTAAAAAATGGGGAAATCCAATGCAGGCTTTATTAGGTCTAGTCGATGCACAGATTGCCTTTGAAACACCAAGTATTGGCGGAAAAGACAGTATGTCTGGAACATATAAAGATATTCATGTTCCACCTACATTGATCACATTTGCCATCACAACTCAAAGAACAGATTCCGTTGTCAGTGCTTCTTTCAAAAAAGCCGGTAATTATGTTTATTTAGTCAAACATGAAGCATCAACTGATCATGTGCCTAACTATGAACAGTTAAAAGATAATTTTAAAGCTGTTCATGAAAAGATGCAGGAAGGTAAGATCGTTGCGGCAAGCGCCGTTAAATTCGGTGGTATCGGATATGCGATTGCTAAGATGGCATTTGGTAATAAATTAGGTGTTGCGATTCAAAGCGATGAAGATGTTTATGGATTCAATACAGGATCATTGATCGTAGAGGCAACCGAAAGTATCATGGATCCTCATTTCACATTGTTAGGAATTTTGAATGAAGAAGACAAGATCGTTATCAATGATGAGGTGGTTACGATCGAAGATGCTTTAAAAGCTTGGAAAGAAAGATATGATGATATCTATCCAATGAATGTTGATCTTGGAAAAGAAACTTTAGATACACCTCTAACAGTTAAAGAACCTGTTTATTCTAAGGTGAAAGTAGAAAAACCAATTGTCGTGATTCCTATCTTCCCTGGACAAAACTGTGAATATGATACAACGGCAAAATTTGAGCGTGCCGGGGCTGAAGTGCATCAAGTTGTATTCAATAACTTGACCGTAGAGAACATCAAGACAAGTATTGATACATTGGCAGATGAAATTGCCAAGGCACAGATCTTGATGATCGTTGGTGGATTTAGTTCAGGGGATGAACCAGATGGATCTGGTAAATTCATTGCCAATGTACTACGCAATCCTAAAATTTCAAAAGCCATTGATACGATGCGTGCTAATGATGGTTTGATCTTAGGTATTTGTAATGGATTCCAGGCTTTGATCAAATCAGGCTTGTTACCTTATGGTGATATTGCAGGATTAAATGAAGAAAATCCTACATTGTTCAGAAACAATATAAACCGTCACGTAAGTCATATTGCACGTACTCGTGTTACATCGAATGCTTCACCATGGTTCATGTCTATGACACCAGGAGAAATGCATTCGGTTGCGATGTCTCATGGAGAAGGTAAGTTTGTCGCATCAAAAGAAGTGTTAGAAGAACTTGTTAAGAATGGTCAGGTCGCAACACAATATGTCAATGAAGAAGGTGTTCCAACGATGGATGGGCTAGATAATATCAATGGTTCTAGTATTGCCATTGAAGGTATCTTCTCTAAAGACGGAAAGATTTTTGGAAAGATGGGACATAGTGAGCGATATGAAGAAGGTTTGATGCAGAATATTTACGGAAATAAAGATCAGAATATTTTCGAAAATGGTGTTCGTTATTTCACACATAAATAAAGGAGAAAAACATGGATTATAAAAAAGCGGGTGTAGATATTGAAGCTGGTTATAAATCAGTGGAATTGATGAAAAAACACGTAAAAGAAACGATGCGTCCTGAAGTGTTAGGTGGACTTGGTGGGTTTGCCGGTGCCTTTGATCTTTCAAAGATCAAGGGCATGGAAGAACCTGTTCTGTTATCTGGAACCGATGGATGTGGAACAAAGGTAAAATTGGCTTTTGTTTTGGATAAACATGATACGATCGGTATCGATGCAGTCGCAATGTGTGTAAATGACATTGCGTGTGCTGGAGGAGAACCACTATTCTTCCTTGATTACATCGCATGTGGTAAAAACTATCCGGAAAAGATCGCAACAATCGTAAGTGGAGTTGCCGAAGGATGTAAACAAAGCGAATGTGCACTAATTGGTGGAGAAACAGCTGAGCATCCAGGTTTGATGCCAGTGGATGAATACGATCTTGCTGGATTTGCGGTAGGTGTCGTAGATAAAAAAGATATCATTGATGGTTCAAATATCAAAGAAGGCGATGTGTTGGTTGGTATTGCATCTAGCGGTGTCCATTCAAATGGATTTAGTTTGGTTCGTTCTGTATTTGATATGACAGAAGAATCTTTAAATACGTATTATGATGAGCTTAAAAAGACATTAGGAGAAGCATTGATCGAACCAACACGTATCTATGTCAAGGCTTTAAAAAATGTAAAAGAAGCAGGTGTTACGATCAAGGGATGCAGCCATATTACAGGTGGAGGTTTCTATGAAAATGTTCCTCGAATGCTTCCAGAAAACGCAAAAGCTATTATTAAAAAAGACAGCTATCCAGTTCCTGCCATCTTCGATTTGATTGCCAAGAATGGAAATGTAGAAGAAACGATGATGTACAACACATTTAATATGGGATTAGGTATGGTCATTGCCTTAGATCCAGAAGATGTGGATACAGCTATGGAGGCAATTCAAAAAGCTGGAGATACTTGTTATGTTGTAGGAAATATTGTTGAAGGTCAAAAAGGAGTTGAATTATGTTAAGACTTGCCGTACTGATTTCTGGAGGAGGTACGGATCTTCAATCCATCATTGATGAACATAAAAAAGGAAATATCAACTGTGAAATAGCTCTTGTGATCAGTAATCGTAAGAGTGCATATGGTCTTGAAAGAGCAAAACAGGCAGGTATTCCAACAGCATGTATAAAAGATCAAAAAGAACTTTTGAAAAAACTTCAGGATGAAAAGATTGATTTTATCGTTTTAGCCGGGTATCTAGCGATCTTGCAGGAAGATTTGATCAAAGCATATCCAAATAAGATCATTAATATTCATCCATCTTTGATTCCTTCTTTCTGTGGACCGGGTATGTATGGACTTCACGTTCATGAAGCTGCCTTGGCCAAGGGAGTAAAGGTAAGTGGAGCTACGGTACATTTTGTTAGTGAAGAAGTAGATGGTGGACCAATCATTTATCAGGAAGCTGTATCGATTGCCGACTTGGATACAGCTGAAGCAGTTCAAAAAAGAGTTCTTGAGATAGAACATAAGATCTTACCTATGGTAGTTCGTTATTATTGTGAGGATAGAATAAAAATAGAGAAAGGAAGAGTGCATATTTTATGAAAAGAGCATTGGTCAGTGTTTCAGATAAAACAGGTCTAGTGGAGTTTGTTCAAGGGTTAGTTGACTGTGGTTATGAAATCATTTCTACAGGTGGAACTAAAAAAGCTTTGGAAAATGCAGGTATCAAAACAATTGGAATTAGTGAAGTAACAGGTTTTCCAGAAATTATGGATGGTCGTGTAAAGACGCTTCATCCAAAAGTGCATGGGGCTCTTTTGTGTGTTAGAGATAATCCGGATCATGTAAGACAGTTAAAAGAACTAGGTATTGAATATATTGATCTAGTGTGTGTAAACCTTTATCCATTTAAAGAAACTGTACAAAAAGAAGGCGTAAGCCATGAAGAGATTATCGAAAACATCGATATTGGTGGACCAAGTATGTTGCGCAGTGCTTCTAAGAATTATCAGAGCATTCCAGTTCTTTGTGATCCAAAAGATTATGAAAAAGTATTGAATGAAATCAAAGAAAATGGTGAAACGACATTAGAAACACGTGAACATCTTGCCGCAAAAGTATTCCGTCATACAGCTCGATATGATGCGATGATTGCCGATTATTTGACAAAACGCACTCATGAAGAATTCCCTGAAAGTTTAACGATTACATTTGATAAAGTACAGGATCTTCGTTATGGGGAAAACCCTCATCAAAAAGCTGCTTTCTATAAAGGTATGAATCCTAAGTATTCTTTGGCAAACGCAACACAGCTTCATGGAAAAGAACTTTCTTACAATAATATTCAGGATGGTAATGCAGCTATCGAAGTTTTGAAAGATTTTGAAGGTCAGTATGCTGCAGTTGGTTTGAAACATATGAATCCATGTGGAGTGGGTATTGGTGAAAATATTGAAGCTGCCTGGGATAAGGCATATGAAGCAGATCCAGTTTCTATCTTTGGTGGAATCGTTGCTTTAAATGATAAAGTTGAAAAAGGATTAGCTGAAAAATTATCTAAGATCTTCTTAGAAATCATCATTGCTCCTGATTTTAGTGAAGAAGCATTAGAAATCTTAACACGTAAGAAGAATATTCGTTTGATGAAACTGGATACTACATTATCTACATCTACTGCTTTGAAATATACAAACGTTAATGATGGATTGTTGGTTCAGGAAATGGATACACATGTAGTTCGAGAAGAAGATTTACGTTGTGTTACAAACCGCAAACCTACAAAAGAAGAAATTGAACAGCTTTTATTTGGATGGAAAGTTGTTAAGCACGTTAAATCCAATGCCATCGTTCTTGTAAAAGACAATATGACAATTGGCGTCGGTGCTGGACAGATGAATCGTGTCGGAGCAGCTAAAATTGCGATTGAGCAGGCACAGGAAAAAGCTAAAGGTTCTGTTATGGCAAGTGATGCTTTCTTCCCAATGCCAGATACAGTTCAAGAAGCAATCAAAGCAGGTGTTACAGCAATCATTCAACCAGGTGGTTCTATTAAAGATCAGCTATCTATTGATGAATGTAACGAACATGGTATCGCAATGGTATTCACTGGAATTCGTCATTTCAAACACTAAATAAAGTAAAAGAACTTATCGTGATTTCGGTAAGTTCTTTTTTTTTTGATTTATCAAGACATTAGATAAATAATATGAATAAAGATAATTTCAAAGAAAATAATTGTAAAGGCTTACATTCGCATTGAAAGTAACGCTTAAAAGTGCTTTAATTATATCAGAAAGAATATTGGGGTGAATGTGAATGAAAGAATTACAGGCAATTGATAAAGTGATCGAAGCATACTATGATATTACAGGTTTACATAGTTACTTTATCCAAAGCAAAAATGATATTACAGATAGTGCAAAAGAAAGAAATTTTTTCTGTAAGTGTTTAAAAACAAGTGCATCTGCCTTAAAGCAGTGTGATGAATGTACAGTAGAAAACTACACTATGGCTTTGGAGTCAAAAAAAGTTCAGACATATTCTTGTCATGCTGGCTTAGTTAAATGGTCTGTTCCAGTAAGAATCAATGAAGTAACAGGTGTCATTATTTCTGAAGGTGTTATTTCAAAACGTCAGGTGGAAGAGAGTGAAGATTGGATAAATTATCTAGCAGAAAAGTATAATGTTTCTAAAACAATCTTGATGAAAAATTACTCGAATGTACGTGAAATGACGGAAGAGCAGGTTGATCAAGCAATCGCATTGTTGGAAAGCCTTGTTGCGTATTACAAGACAGAAGTTAAGTAACAGAAATATTGATGGTCATGATCTAATGATTATGATCATCTTTTTTTTGTCGTTTTTTCAATTGAATTGTATTGAAAAAACAGGAGGTATTAAAGAATGATAAATAACAGGTTCAATGACAAAATGATTCTACAATGGTATTTAGAAGGTGGGATTGGTCATGAATGCAGAACTTAAAAAAGTTTGATCATGTGATCAATGAATTTTGGAGCGATCCAGAGCATTTTGTGAGTTTTATGAATGCGAATCTTTTTGGCGGAAGCAGGTTAATAAAGAAAGAAAATCTGGTTATCCAATCTAAAACATAGAAAGAGATGTGGTGATGCGTTGGGATAGTGCATATGGGACGTATAATTTAGGCATATAAAATCAATTGAACGAAGATTATTCTATACCGTTTAGAGTGTTAAGATATGATTTTCTTTGGTATCAAAAACAGATGGACGCACTTGCGAAAAAAACATGATAAAGAAAAAGATTTACATAATGAAGCTTTCTTATCAAAGATACAGCTAGGCGAAAAGATTATCCCATGTATAATAATCGTGATCTATTATGAAGAACATTTTTGGAAAGGTAATAAAGATTTGTATGATTTGTTTATCAACACAAATGAGCACGTTAATAATTATTCAATGCGACAAGTTGAACTATGTAAAGATTCAACAAATTATGATAATGATGAAGTAAATCTGGTTTTTGAAACCACAAGATTAATGATTCAAAAAGGCAAAGAAGCAGCTATGGTAGTTGCATCAATGGTCAGGAGTGAAAGATTGTTTGATATTGTAGTCAAAGAAACAGAGGGAATGATAAATATGTGTGAGTCACTGGATAAATAGGAAAAAGAGACTTTATTAAAAATGGTTAAGGAAATGTTGGAAAAAGGCTTAAGCGAAGAGTTTATTTTGTGCTTTGCGAACATTAACAAAAGGGTATTAAGCCAAGGAATTGATACAAAGCTAAATGAAAAGGCCAGGATTGAACCTGGTCTTATATATAGACAAATTATTGATTTAAATCGGAGGCTTGAATGTAGCCAACGCTATCTTTTGTATAAGTGCTGTTAATATCGATTTTACCATCTTTAACAGGGGCTTCACTCATGATTTGATACCATCCATTATCTGAGTTGGTGTATACAAAGCTGATGATATCACCCTTTTCATAAGAATATAGGACAGAACCATCTACTTCATCATATACATTTAGGTCGTTTTTAAGTTTTTGTGTGATGATTTGAATTTCATTTAGATCTTTTCCATTATCTAAGCTATAGTAGAAACTTGCCGCCTTTTCACCCCAGTAAGGATCAGAAGCGTATTGAACGTTGATACCACTGGCTTTATTACCAAACCAGGATCCATGATATCTTTCATCTTCAGGATTTGCGTATCCTTGTTGAAGAAAATTATAGGCATGTTGATATACACAGTCTTCTAAAGAGTCATAGCTGTTGGCGTTATCTGGATTTGAATCATATGCAGCATGACCGAACAAGTTGTGATTTTCAATTGCATACTGACTTTGACCATAACCACTTTCATTTAAGGCAACCGCAAACATCATGGTTGCATTGATATAGGTTTGATCTTGCACCTCGGTAAAAATAGATCCATTCTCATAGAGAACACTTTCTGTATCTGCACATGGATAGGCATTGGCTGTGGCACTGATTCCAACACTGCTAAGATATTCGTTATAGTCTGAATCGTCTAAATTCGTTAAAGAGCGATGTGGAACATATTGATAAAAATTAAAATAAGCTTCAGAATTTATGGCGTTATCGTGTACATCATTGAGCACATCGCTGGATAGTTGATCCATATCGGTATAAAACCAGTTTCCGTCATAAGAGAAATACGTTGTATTCTCTTTTAAAAAATCAGGAGCCTCTCCAATAGCCAATGTTTGATATTGTGCACTGTCGGCATCAATTAATATCGCATGAATCAAAGATCCGTTATTTACATAATAGTAGGATTGAAGATAATCGTCATAATAAAATAATTGAATATCTTCAATAGAAACCCAGGCTTTAACTCCACTCATCATAAAGAGGACTTTAGATCCATCGTTACTAGTTTCAATATATAATCCATCAGTTCCATAACTGCCATTTAAATATCCATTTTCGTTTGTTCCATCAACGACATAAGATGTGTTTTCGGTGACTTCTTTTGTGTTAAAATTAACGATGGCATTATGCAGGGCAACAATTTTTCCGTCTTGATTGGAAATGACGATATTCTCATTTTCTTCAAGTGAGTGCATTTTCCACTTAGCGAATATAAAATGATTGTAGGTCCCATATTGTTCCTGAGTTTTTATATCGTATACTGTATATGTTCCGTTTTCTGTGATTTTAAGACCGATAAAGCCGATGATAAAAAGCGCCAAAAGAGCGCTCAAAAAGACTATTATCGATCTTTTTAATTTTCTTTGGGTTTGCTTCCTTCTTTTTTTCATATGATTATTCTAACATAACAAGAATGAGGTGTCATTTATTTCATTTTCATGGTATATTAGACTAGCGAAAGGGTGATTATATGTCAAAAATGGAAGATAGACTGGATTCTCTTGTTGAAAGATATAACGAAATCAATGAACTGATGATGTCCAGCAGTGTTGTGTCAGATCGAAAACAAATGGCAAAATTAGGACGTGAACAGAATGAACTGACACCGATCGTTGAAACATATGCAGAATATAAACAGGCAAAAGAAGAATTTGAAGAAGCAAAAACACTTCAAAAAGAAGATGATAAGGAATTAAGAGAACTTGCGAATGCAGAAATCGAAAGATTAGAACCTGCCATCAAAGAGTATCTAGATAGACTTGAACTATTGCTGGTACCAAAGGATCCAAATGATTCGCATAATGCATTTATGGAAATTCGTGGTGCAGCTGGAGGTGATGAAGCCAATATCTTTGCGGGTGACTTGTTTAGAATGTATGCGAAATATGCCGAAAGCAAAGGCTGGAAAGTGGAAGTTACTGATTCAGAAGATAGCGAAGCTGGTGGTTTCTCATTGATCACATTCAAGGTAACGGGGCAAAATGCGTATGGTACTTTAAAATTTGAATCTGGTTCTCATAGAGTTCAGCGAGTTCCTAAGACGGAAAGTCAGGGACGTATTCAGACTTCAACAGCAACTGTATTATGTTATCCAGAATTGGATGAGGAAGATTTTGATATCGATATGAATGATCTTGAAATTGAAACAATGCGTGCTTCAGGCGCTGGAGGACAGCATGTTAATAAGACCGATTCTGCAGTTCGTATCGTGCATAAACCAACAGGGATCGTGGTAAAATGTCAGGACGGACGCTCTCAACATGAAAATAGAGCGACAGCGCTAGCTACAATTGCAGCTCGTGTAAAAGAGGAACATCAACGTGAATTGGATGAAAAAGCAGGAGCTGAAAGACGTACTAAAATTGGTACAGGAGATCGTGCTGAAAAGATTCGTACATATAACTACCCACAAAACCGTGTAACTGATCATAGAATTGGGTATAGTGTTAATCAGTTGGATCGTATCATTGATGGGCGCTTGGAAGATTTGATGAACGCGTTACAATTGGCTGATCAGCAGGCTAAACTTGCAGGAGAACAACTGTGAAATACAGAGAATATGTAAAAGAAGGAAAAGAGCGTTTATATAAGGCCAATCAGGGCGAACAGGCAGCTTTGTTATTGATGAATGAGCTTTGTGAAAATAGAGGTATAAATCTTTATATTTCTATGGAAGAGGAAGCCGACGAAGTTATTGCCACGGATTATCTTGAAGGTATTCATCAGATGGAGCTGGGTAAACCATTAAGCTATGTTTTAGGATATGAATGTTTCTATGGCTATAATTTTAAAGTTAATGAGGATGTGTTGATTCCTCGACCGGAAACAGAAGAATTAGTTGGTCTTGTCCTAAGTATGTTTGATGATAAATTTTCTGATCGAGAGCATGTGAGCGTATTTGATGTAGCAACTGGTTCAGGGGCAATTGGAATCACTTTAAATCTAGAAGAAAGAAAAATGGATGTAATTGCTTCAGATATCTCGATGGAAGCACTAAAAGTAGCCAAAGAGAATAATGATGCACTTCATGCTAATGTAAGCTTTATTTGTGGTAGCATGTTAGATCCATTTGTTGACAGGGATCTACATTGTGATATCCTAGTCTGCAATCCGCCTTATATACCAAGTGAAGAAAAGATGGAGCATAGTGTTGTGGATTATGAACCACATGTTGCCTTATTTGGTGGAGAAGACGGACTGAAGTTTTATCGCGATGTCTTTGAAAAAGCACATCTTGTTTTAAATGAAAAAGCATTTTTAGCGTTTGAAATGGGATATCAACAAGGTGAGGCATTAACTGATCTTGCAAAAGAGTATTTTAAAGATGCAACGATTACTGTGCATAAAGATATGGCAGAAAAAGATCGTATGCTGACAATCGAACTTTAACAGCACAAATAAAATGGTGCTGTTTTCTTTTTGTTGGTGTATAATTCGATTTATGAAGACTAGGCAAATAGATTTTTCAAGTGGAAAGATTTTAGAGAATATCATCATGTCAGCTACACCAATGTTGGTGGCTCAACTTTTGAATTTGATGTATAACATCGTAGATCGTATTTATATTGGAAAGATTGAAGATATCGGTGTTGTTGCATTAGGAGGAGTGGGTTTGTGTTTCCCGGTGATTTCTTTGATCACAGCTTTTACAAATTTATTTGGAGCCGGAGGAGCCCCTCTTTGCTCGATTGAAAGAGGGAAGAGGAATTTAGAAAAAGCAGGACGAATCATGAATATTTCTTTTTATATGCTTGTGGTTACCGCTGTAATATTAACGATGATTGGATTGGTGTTGAGTGAACCTTTATTATATTTATTTGGAGCCAGTGATATAACGATCCAATATGCATTACCGTATATGCGCATTTATTTTCTTGGTACGGTTTTCTCAATGATTGCCTTAGGTATGAATCCTTTTATTAATGCGCAGGGATTTGCCAGTACGGGAATGATGACAATATTTATTGGAGCAGTTACTAATATTATATTAGATCCAGTATTTATATTTGGCTTAAATCTTGGAGTAAAAGGAGCAGCTATTGCTACGGTTGTTTCTCAAATCATATCTGCGGTTTTTGTACTTTTATTTTTGACAGGAAAGAAACCGGAATTAAAATTGCAGCGCCTAAAGGATGTGGAATTTCGTTTTGATGAAGTTGGCGATGTATTAAGCCTGGGGTCTTCAAGTTTTGTGATGCAGTGTACAAACAGCTTAGTTCAAATTGCTTGTAACAGCATGCTATCGCAGTTTGGTTCAGATCTTTATGTTTCCTGTATGACGGTTATTAATTCAGTGCGTCAGATTTTGGAGGTTCCTGTTCTTGCGATTGGAGATGGATCCAGTCCAATATTAAGCTATAATTATGGGGCAAAGAATTATAAAGGGGTAAAGAAGGCAATACGCATCATTACATGTGCCGGTGTATTTTATACTTTGGTGGCGTGGTTATTTGTTTTTTTATTTCCAAGTTTTTTTATTCATATATTTAATGATGACTCCAAGCTTTTACAGATTGCGATTCCTGCCATACATATGTATTTCTTTGCCTTTGTGTTTCAAGCCTTTCAATACTGTGGACAGACCGTTTTTAAATCATTGAATAAGAAGAAACAAGCTATTTTCTTTTCATTATTAAGAAAAGTGGTTATTGTTGTTCCGCTGACTTTTTTTCTACCATATTTAGGTTTTGGTACGATGGGGGTATTTATGGCGGAGCCTATTTCGAATTTTATTGGGGGTTCGATTTGCTTTATAACGATGTTGGTAACTGTTTATTTTAGACTGGATTAAATAGTTTATTTTTGTGGTTGGAAAAGTGTATAATGGACAAGTAGAAAGAAGTGATAAGAATGATCAGTAAGAATATGCCATGCTGGTGTGGTTCTGGTAAAAAGTATAAACATTGTCATGAAGAATGGGATAATACGATCAACGTCTTGAAACTACAGGGACAACAGGTTCCAAGTCATAATTTGATCAAAAGTCCTGATGATATTAAATGGATCAAAAAAGCCGCCAAGATCAACAATGAAATTCTAGATTTGGTTGAAAAAGAGATTCATGCAGGAATGAGTACAGAAGATATTGATAAAATGGTTTATGATTATACTGTAAGTCATGGAGCTATTCCAGCTTGTTTAGGGTATGAGGGATTTCCTAAAAGTGTATGTACTTCAATCAATAGTGAAGTATGTCATGGGATCCCAAATAAAAATATCATTCTAAAAGAAGGCGATATCATTAATGTGGATTGCACAACAATCGTACATCAACATTATGCGGATGCATCAAGAACTTTCTGTATTGGGCAGGTAAGCGATGAGGCTAAAAAATTAGTTGAAGTCACTAAAGAATGTTTAAGAGTTGGTATTGAAGCGGTTCGGCCTTGGGGTCATTTTGGCGATATTGGAGCAGCTATTCAAGAAGTTGCCCATGCTAACGGATATAGTGTTGTTAGAGATTTCTGTGGTCATGGAGTTGGAAATGCTTTCCATGAAGATCCATATGTACATCATGTTGGAATCAAAAATACAGGTATGGTCATTGCCCCAGGAATGGTATTTACGATCGAACCAATGATCAATCAGGGAACAAGTGAATTATATATCGACAAAAATAATGGCTGGACAGCTTATACAAGAGATGGTAAGTTAAGTGCTCAATTTGAACATACGATCTTGGTTACGGATAAAGGTGTCGAAATTATTGCGTATTAAAAAAGAATTGGTTTTCTATCAATTCTTTTTTTTGTGTCTACAGATTGTGCATGCTATACTAATCTAGCTTAGACAAGGAGATCATGAATGGATAAAGAAATTATCAAACGCATCGCTAATGAATTAAATATAGAGGCGGATCAAGTTTCAAATACTTTGAAACTTTTAGAAGAAGGAAGTACGGTTCCTTTTATTGCTCGATATCGTAAAGAAATGACAAAAGGATTGGATGAAGAACAAATTCGTGTCATCCAGGAAGAATATAATTATCAAGTCAATTTACAAAAACGCAAGGAAGAAGTAATCAATCGTATCGAAACTTTAGGTAAATTGACAGATACGATCAAAAAACAAGTGCTAGAGTGTACAAAATTGTCCCAGGTAGAAGATATTTATCGTCCTTATAAACAAAAAAAGAAAACGCGTGCCAGTGTTGCTATCGCAAATGGAATGAAGCCATTGGCAGATTTATTATTGAAATTACCTAGACATTTTGAAGAGAAAGATGTGGAGACTTATTTGAATGATAAGGTGACAAATATTCAGGAAGCTTTGCAGCAAGCTAAAGATATCATTGCGGAAATGGTCAGTGATGATCATGATATTCGAAATAAGATCTATGATTCCATGATGAATTATGGAAGAATCGTAACAAAAGAAAAGAAAGAGCATGACGATCAAGCTAAGGTATATCGTATGTATTATGATCGTGTTGAAAAGGTATCTCATCTAGCCAGTCACAGGATCATGGCGATAGATCGTGCTGAAAAAGAAAAAGTAATCAATGTGCAGATTGAATTTAATGAAGAATATATCGAAAACTTTGTCAAACGTCGATATGTTCGTTATCCAAATAGTCCATGTGCTGTTTATGTAAATGAAGCCATAGTTGATGGATTAAAACGCCTTGCATATCCATCGGTTGAAAGAATGGTACGATCTGAATTAAGTGCTAAAGCACATGAAAGCAGCATAGATGTTTTCTCGATGAACCTTGAAAAATTGTTGTTGCAGGCACCAATCAAAAATAAACGCATTTTAGGTTTCGATCCAGCTTTTCGAACAGGCTGTAAACTTGCTGTTATCGATGAGTCAGGAAAAATGTTGTGTGTAGATGTGATCTATCCACACCAACCAAATGCAAAGATCAAGGAAGCAAAAACAAAACTTGTAAAGTTGATCAAAGATTACAATGTATCAATCATTGCGATTGGCAATGGTACAGCAAGCAGAGAAAGTGAAACTTTTGTCAGTAACGTCATTTCAGAATATGGATTAAATGTGCAGTATACAATCGTATCTGAAGCGGGAGCAAGTGTATATAGTGCCAGTAAGTTAGCGATTGAAGAATTTCCAAATCTGCATGTCGAACAAAGAAGTGCTATTTCCATAGCAAGACGATTAATGGATCCATTATCTGAGTTGATCAAGATTGATCCACAATCCATTGGTGTTGGACAATATCAACATGATCTTCCTGCTGCACGCTTAAAAGAGAGATTGGATTTTGCAGTAGAAAAAGCTGTAAACCTGGTAGGAGTTAATATCAACACTGCAAGTCCAACGCTTTTAAAGCATGTTGCCGGTTTGACAAGTGCCATGGCCAACAGCATCGTTACCTATCGACAGGAAAATGGAAAGATACTATCTCGTCAGGAAATTAAAAAGATTCCTAAAATTGGGACAAAATCATTTGAACAGTCTGCCGGCTTCTTACGAATTGAAGATGGCAAGGAAATGCTGGATCGAACAAGTATTCACCCAGAATCTTATAAGTATGCTAAGATTGTTTTAGATATTCTTGGCCTGGATGAACATGCAATGGGAACCCGGATTGCTCAAAAAGCTGTGGATTCTTGTAATAAAGAGGAATTGTTAAAACAAATGGAATGTGATTCATATACTCTGAATGATATCTTAGATTCAATCAAACAACCTTTGCGAGATTATCGTGATAAAAATGATGGTCCTATCTTAAGAAGTGATATCTTGGAATTAGAAGATCTTCATATTCATGATAAATTACAGGGAACGGTACGCAACGTAGTAGATTTCGGGGTGTTTGTCGATATTGGGTTACATGAAGATGGACTGATTCATATTTCACAGATGGCAGATCATAAAATAGGACATCCAAGTGAAATGGTTTCCGTCGGTGATATTATTGATGTTTGGGTATATAAGATTGATGAGGAAAAACATAAAGTACAGCTAACGATGATACCATAAAGAAAAGACTGCGTTGCAGTCTTTTTATACTTTTGTAGAAAATTAATATTTTACAGAAGTGTGTCGATATGCCATTTTGAGCTTTCACTTTGCAAATCAACCATATGATGATAAAGTCCGTTTTGTTTATATAATGATTCAGGTGCTCCCTCCTCTTTGACTCTACCATTTTCTAAAACAATGATCTTATCGGCAGATTGTACAGTTCGCATACGATGAGCGATAACCAATACGGTCTTATTAGCTAACAAGGTTGATAAAGCTTCTTGAACTTTTGTCTCGTTTTCAACGTCAAGACTGGCTGTTGCCTCATCTAATAAAATGATAGGAGCATCTTTTAAAAGTGCTCTAGCAATCGAAATTCTTTGTCGTTCCCCTCCAGAAAGTTTGGTCCCATTTTCTCCTATGAGTGTATCATAACCGTCTGGAAGCTTATGAGCAAATTCATCACAATTAGCCGCTTTTGCAGCTTTATATACTTCTAAGTCTGTTGCGTCTCTTTTACCTAACCGAATATTTTCTTTTATACTATCATCAAATAAAACGACATCTTGAAATACCATAGAATAATCACTTAATAAAACTTCAGGATCAATTGTATTAATATCAATACCACCTACTTTTATAGAACCTTTATTAGTATCCCAAAGACGTGCGGCTAATTTTGCACAAGTGCTTTTTCCAGAACCAGAAGGGCCAACCAAGGCCGTTACCTCACCTTCTTTAGCTATAAAACTAACATCTTTTAAAACATCATGATTGTCATAGGAAAATGAGACATGATGGAATTCAATGTCATACCCTTTTGGCTCAAATGTTTCTTTACCTGATGCAATAGGAGTGTCGTAGATTTCCATCATGCGATTTGCTGATACTTGAGAGACAAACATCTCTGCAATTAATGCCAAACTCTGATCAAAAGGAGCGTAGATTCTTGTGATAACAAGTAAAAACATAAATAAAATCATGAAATCAATTTGGCCATGAACGATAAGGTTTGCACCAACTAAGATTGTAGTTGCTACACCTAAACGCATGATAACACTTGCAGCATTTACAAATATACCTGATATAAGTTCTCCGCGAATCATCACACTCTCGTGGGCATCAATTTTTTTATACAATCCTTTAAGATAAGTATCTTCTTGGTTTGTAGCTCGGATTTCTCTAATATTTTCTAATGTTTCCTGAATTTCATCTGAAACTCTTATAGCAGATTGTTTAAGCATTTCTGAGGCGTTCGAAGTCCATTTTCTTGAACCAAACAAAAGGCCAAATGCGACAGGTACACCCCAAAGACAGGCAATTGCCAAACGCCAATCATAAATGAACAAGAAAATAGCAATGATAGCAGTAGAGATATAAGAACCATATAAATAACCCAGTACATGTGACCAAACATGTTCCATTCGATTGACGTCGCCCATAATTGTTTCTGTCAAATCTGCAATATCTTTTTTGTTGAAATATCCCAAAGGTAATTTACGAAGTTTTTCAGCTAATGCTATTCGGGTAACCTTTACTTCTCCATAAACAAGACCATAAGTGGTTTTATATTGTTGTAGATGTGTAATAAAAGATAAAATGACAAATAAAGTCAATAGAACTAGGATTGTTATTGTGTTTACTTTGAACTGATTACCTTTGATAAGATTTACAAAATTATTCATTAATAAATACAATATACTGATACCACTCATAACCACAAGATTAACTATAACTGTCCAAAATGTTCCCTTTTTAACATTTTGAACACCTTTGTCTGTTAAGGCATACTTGCGTTTAAATTCCCTTCCGAACATCTATAAAGCCCCCTTTTCTACACTTGTAATTTTCCATTTTGCGGCTTGATTATAATCAGTCCACATTTTTTGATATAAACCCTTTTTATTTAATAATTCATCGTGAGTTCCTTCTTCAATTACATATCCTTTATCTAAAACAATGATTTTATCCGCGTTTATAACAGTGGATAGACGATGAGCAATCATGATCACTGTCCGATTTTGACATAAGACGTTTAGAGCTTTTTGAATTAAAACTTCATTTTCAGGATCTGCAAAGGCTGTAGCTTCGTCCAATATCACAATTGGAGCGTTTTTTAAAATGGCACGAGCTAAAGCAATCCTTTGTTGTTCACCTCCAGATAAATAAGTGCCTTCACTACCGATGATGGTATGGATGCCATTTGGAAGTTTCTCAATGATATCTTCACATCTAGCTGCTTTTAATGCATACATAACATCTTTGTCTGAAGCATTGGGATTAGAGATTTTAATATTTTCTAAAATTGATGTTTTAAAAAGTTTTGTATTTTGGAAAACAAAAGCAACCTTATCCATTAGAACATGCTGATCAATGTCTTTAACATTGACGTGTCCAATTTCAATAACACCTTTTTTTACATCCCAGAAACGAGGAATCAAGCTAGCAACTGTTGTTTTACCACCTCCTGATGGACCAACGAGTGCAACAGTTTGACCCGGTTTAACTCTAAAAGATATAGATGATAAGGCAGGTGTACTAGATCCTTCATAAGTAAAGCTTACATTTTTGAAAACCACGCTATTATCTATTGGTGTTTTTGGATGAATACATTCTTTTAGTGTAGGGGCTTTCATAACTAGATCAATACGATTTAGAGCTGTGTTCGCTAACATAATACCTGATGAAGCAAACATAATCTTTGCGAGTGCAGTTGAAATGATTGCAGAAAAAATAGCATAAAATACGAAGTTTGTAACAAAATTATTAAAATTGCCATTATTAAGTGCGGATGGAGCTAAAAAAATAACAACAGGTACTAGAAAAATAAAAGCTCCTTCTGTAAATGTTAAGTTAATTGATTGAGGAACACGACAGATTTTTCCCTGATAATATTCAGCTTTATCACTGTATTCTTCAATAGATTTTTTAAACGTTTTAAACGAATAGACTGTCTGTTGAAAAATCTTAACCACAGGAATTCCTCTTACATATTCTGTGCCAGCTTTTGTCATTTTATCTTGTGCAGCTTGATATTCGGCCATAATTTGAGCGTTTTTGCCACCCATCATTGAAAACATTGCGATTATTGATATTATAGATGACAATAAACAAGAAGCTCCCATACGCCAATCAAAAATAAACATTAAGACCACCATTCCGGTAAACAATACAATGGTTCCAACGATATCTGCCAAATTGTGAGCTAATAGTGTTTCTGTGTCATTGGCTGCACTATCTAGTCTTCCTCGAATAAGTCCTGAAGCATTATTGTCAAAATATCCTAATGGTGCCTTTATTAGATGATTCATCCCTATTTTTCGGATGTTTTCAGCAGTTCTAAAAGCTGCCAAGTGTGTACATAATAATCCAATAAAATAAATGATTATTCCACATACAGAAAAACTAAAAGCAACCCAACCGTAAGTTTCTATATTTTGGATATTTGAAAAGTTAGGGATAGCCTCAATCAAATCTCTAACTACAAGCCAAATACAAATGTACGGTACTATACTACAAAGCATTGAAATCGCAGATAGAGTAAGACCGATATAAGTCAAAATTCTAAAGTTTCCTGCATAGTTCAGTAAAGTAGTAATTGCATTTTTTTTCTTTTCTTTCATCTTAACCCTCCATTTTACGAATGACGATATAGTTAGTAATAACTAACTTGAGAGGCAAAAAAATTGCAGTCAGCAGCATCAGTTTATTTTTCTTCAATTAATGCTAACCAACCAGCAGTATAAAATGCACGAAGCTGTCCTACATCACGCATAGCTTGTTTTTTAGGAATATCATGGATGACAACCTCAAAAATACCACCAAACATACCACTTGCAATAATGTGACACAGAGTCTTGTCTAATCTAGGCACAGTATATCCGAGTTCTCTAAGAACATCCATATACTTTAGAGTGTATTCTACTTCGACCTCAACAATATTGTGGACAAAATTTTCGTAGCTTGTCCCTTCAGCCTTCGACAATAATAGTTTTATTGGATCACGGTGCTCACAAATATAGTCAACCATCCAATCTATACAAGAACTCGATTCAATCCCCATATGAGAAGGTTGTTCATTTTTTGGCAAATCGGCAAACCTTAATTGCGCTTCCATAAAATTAGCCATTATAGCCTGTGCATGCGGTTCTACAATTGAAGCAAATAAGGCTTCTTTGCTGGAAAAATATCCATAAAAAGCTCCAGTTGTTACACCGGCGTGTTTTACGATTTGGCGAAGTGATGCCCCACGAAAACCTTTTTCTAAAAATTCATCAATAGCAGCTTGTTGAATTTTATTGAGTGTTAAATTAGAAGTATCTTGCATTTTTTATCCTCTCATAACGTTGTTATATAACACTGTTATAATATACTTAATTTATTATCGTTGTCAATTGATTCTTATAATTAATGTGTTTTTTATGGATTAACATTATAAAATATCATTATTAAAAAAGGCTACATAATGATATAGCCTTTTTATACAGGTATCCAATCGGTTTCCCAACGTCTTTGAGTTGAATTCCAAAGTCTTTTGTATAATTTACCATTAATAAATTTATACTTCCACTCTTTGATGTCGGCACGAACTATGATGTTAGTGGTTTCCGTAGAGGAAATTTCACTAGCCACAATAGGGGTAGGACATAAAAATGTCAACATACATAATAATAAAATAGTCTTTTTCATAATTAATCATTCCTTTATAATTGGGATTTCAGAAAAAGGTGAAACAGTAGGATCTTCAATGCTGCCTTGTTCTCCATCTATAAATAAGGTATATGTTCCATCTTTGTGTTGGATGATGTATGCGTTGTCGAGCGTATCTTCAGAAATTGTAACATAGGGTGTTTCTGTAGATGGTGCAGGAAAAGATGCTTCGAATATGATGCTGTTGGAAAAGAAGACTAAACTACAGATTACCACTAATAGCAAGTAATTGGTTTTTTTCATGAAGGATTCTTCTAAAATATATCTAATTCTATATTCTAGTACATTGGAACTATCGTCAATTAAGAAACTGTAATATTCTTTTGCAAACGGATCTGTTTTATTCACAAGTGATTTCTGTACATGAATCAAAAGTTGTGCATAGTTTAATCGTTCTCTTTCGCTCATTTTCTTTACCACTTTTTCATCGACTCGAATTTCTAAAAATAAATCAATGTTTTTGCGAAGTATATATACTGGAGGAAACCACCAATATGTTATTGTTAGAAAATTTACAAATTGTTTGATGTAGTAATCATGGTTTTCAATATGTTTGATTTCATGCATTAAAATGATTTGAAGCTTATCCTCTTCGAAATGTATGTTTGGAAGAATGATTACTTTTTTTGAACCAAGAACTTTTGGTGAATCACAATATGAGGTTATAAGCACATCATAATTATTGCCGTTATAGTCAGGTAATAAGTTTTTTATCTTACATATTTCAGATTGTTCTTCCAATTTCTTAAACATTCTGTTTAGATACAATAATTCACGAATATATCGCACTAGATTAAAAAGTATACCTAAGCTCCATAATGAGATCAGTATGACATAAATAGGAATATCTAATATCAATGGATATGTTAGAAATGTCATTAAAGGATTCATTAAAAAGGGAATAGGAATAGTTTTTGTAAATCGATATTCAATAGGAAGACAAAGACGGGCAATAATAATGAATGATAAAGCGATAATGACATTGGATCGCACGAATCGATAATTCTTTTTTGTCGTAAGCAGAAAATTTAATAAAACGATCAATAGTGTTGAGACAATACAAGTAATAAGCAAAGAGGACATTGAAAAATTCATAAATTAATATCTTACTAATTCTTTTTGCTTTGTCTCTAATATATTGATTATATATAGATTAGTGCCTTTGTTGTATTGTCTTTCAAAGGTTTTTTTATTCTGCTTGGATTGGATGTTTTGAGATAATAAACGTAATAAGATGTGCTTAGTAGAATGTGTTCTTGAATCAGGGCTTGTCAAAAATTGGTCTATATGTTTAAGAACATTTATTTTATCATCTTGTTTTTTGTATAGTTTGATCATATTGTTCCCCTTTCTTGAAGATTATATCAAAAATAAAGAAAAAGATTAAATGATAGAAAATAAAAAAATACAGAAAGACATAAAAAAACTTACCGATCATTAATCGATAAGTTCTATGTTATGTATAACTATAAATTATTACGATTACGATTTTTACGTTCTTTAACAGCTTTGGTCAAGATATATTCAATTTGCGAGTTAATGCTTCGAAAGTCATCGTTTGCCCAGGTGGCAATATCTTGCCAAAGGCTTGGGGCTAATCGTAAGATAATTTGTTTCTTTTGTTTTTCTTTTTGTTTGAGTGCTTTTTCTTTTTCCTGGATCTCTTTTTCTAGTTCTTCAAGTCGTTTTGCACGTTCTTGTAAAGCTTTTTCTTTGATATCTAAATCATTCATTAGTAGATAGATCCACTATTTACAACAGGTTGTGTATCCTTATTGGAACATAAAACAACTAAAAGATTAGAGACCATAGTAGCTTTTCTTTCCTCATCTAATACCACTACTTCTTCTTCACCTAATTTATCGATAGCCATTTTAACCATGCCCACGGCCCCATCAACGATTTTTTGTCTAGCGGCAATAATGGCAGAAGCCTGCTGTCTTTGTAACATGGCAGCGGCAATTTCTTCAGCATAGGCTAGATGAGTGATTCGAACTTCTTCAATATCTAATCCAGCAATCTGCACACGTTTGATCAATTCATCTTTCATGTCGTTGGCAATTTCTAAAGAACTTGAACGCAGTGTTTTTTCGTTCATGTTTTCATCTTCACAGTCTAAATCGTCATATGGATATTTTCTGGCGATGTTGCGAATAGTAGAATCAGTTTGGATTGATAAAAACTCAGCATAGTTATCAACATTAAAAACAGCTTTTGTTGGATTGGTAACTTTCCAAATCACAACTGCACCAATGATGATGGGATTTCCTAATACATCATTAACTTTTTGTGTTCCATTGTTTAAGGTAATACTTTTTAATGAGACAGTTTTTTTTGGCGTAATATCTGGAATTACGGTTGTTTTGTCATTGTTTTCGATCTTATTTCGATTGATATAAGCTTTATTAAAGATAGGGTTATTATAAGATACAAAAGGATTTACGTAGTAATAACCTGGTTTTAAAATAGTTCCATAATAGTTTCCAAATAAAGTTAAGACCAGGGCTTCATTTGGTCCTACGATTTTTAATCCACCATACATGATTGGGAAAATGACAACTAAAATGATACCTATCGCAAGAATGATTCCTCCTAAGACCGAATTGTTTTGCTCTAATAAAATAGAACCGAGTATAATCAAACCTACAGATAGAATCAATCCAATGGTAATTACGACTAGCATGATCATTCCATTTATTGGATGAATCTCTTTTTGTTCAATGTTTTGTAACATAGACAATCCTCCTTTGATATTTAAATGATATCAAAACGATATCATTACGTCAAAAATAAATTTAAAAAATTAAAAAAATAATAGTTAATGATGTAAACTATACTTGTTTTATGAAAATATAAGGTATATAGTAAAATTATAAGAAAGGAAGTATTCAAAATGGAAAAGTGGACACAAGAACAGTATGCAGCTCGTTTACAGGAAATGAAACAAGAAGCACACGATAAGATGTGGTTATACATTGAGGTTAATGCAAAAGAGTTTATGGAAGAATGTGAACCTGGCGTTAAGAATTTAACAGCTTGCTGCAAAGCAATGTTGGATGCAATGCTTGAAGGTGATGGATTCATTGTTGAACCTAAATCTCGTTCAAAAGTTGCAGGCGCATTGACTGTTAGATATTATGTAGATAATCTACATCCAGGACGTAGAAAATATTCAGAAGTAAATCAGTAAACGAAAAAGAGGTATTCCTTATTTTGTCGGAATACCTTTTTAGTCGATAAGACCAAAATGTTTAAATGCATTTTTTAATCCATCTTCGTCTATATTTGTTGTTATATAATTTGAAATCTTTTTTACATGATCATTTCCGTTGCCCATCGCAATACTGATGTCTGCTTCTTTTAACATTGTAATATCATTTTCGGAGTCGCCAACAGCCATTGTCTTTTCATCGCTTTGATAATATGATTTTACAAATTGAATGGCTGTAGCTTTATTATAAGTGCAGTTTGTAATTTCTCCGCCAGTGTTTTTAAATGGGGTAAATATCAACCCTTCTGGTAAGTTATCAATTAAGTTGGAAATATCAGATCCTTCTGGATAATGAATTGAAACTTTCATGATTTGACGGTAATCATCTTCGGTGATTTCACTTAAATGATGATGTACCATCATACCGGCACCGGTTCTATCATCTTTGGCAAATTTTTTGAACATTTCATAATTTACTTCGTTTTGAAAGGTTTTTTGGGATCCTTCTAAAGACATTCCAAGATTCATAGGTTCGATTCGTTCAATTAGTGCTTTTACAATTTGCGGGCGTAAAGGTTTATATAAAACCTGTTTATTTTCAATCAATATTTCACTTCCAGCTGAAAAACAATATCCATCAATAGGGAGACCTTCTAAAGGTTTTAAAGGAACTTCGCATTTTGTCCTGCCTGTATTGATAAATATTTTGTGACCGTTTCTGTGTGCTTGAATAATGGACTCTTTGGCGCTGGAACATACTTGGTGCCATCTCCAAAGGGTGTCATCTAAATCTAAAAATACTATCATATCAAAAATCTTCCTTTCGCAAAAATGAGTTTATCATTTATTTTATTGGATTTCCATTGTAGAATATAAATAGAGGAAAAAGATTATGAAGAAAACAATCACGATAACAATTTCTCGTCAATTTGGATCAAATGGACGAGAAATTGGCAGAAAATTGGCAGAATACTTGGATATTGGTTACTATAATAAAGAAATTATGGAAAAGATTGCCAAGGATATGGGTGTTAGCTCAGATTTTTTTAATGAGGACAATCAAAATGAAGATGGTCTATATTCTATATCCAACCGTAAGCTTAGAAGTTTTGGCAGCATTGCAGAATTAAGTGTGAATTCACAAGTTTTTGAAAGAGCAACAGATTTAATTTGTGGTATAGCTCAAAGAGAGAGCTCTGTCATTGTAGGAAGATGTGCAGATTATATTTTAAAAGATAATCCAGATACGATATCTGTGTTCTGTTTTAGCGATCTCGAGGAAAGAATTCGATTTTCAATTAATGAATATGATGTTCCTGCTAAACAAGCGAAGAAAATCGTTCAGGAAAAAGATATGAAACGTGCTCGCTTTTATGAGTTTCATACGAATCAAAAATGGGGCGATGCGAAAAACTATAGCTTATTGATCAATACTTCAAAAATGAGTACGGATGAAGTTGTAGAAATAATTGCTGCTCTCTATGATAAAAAAGCAGGACTTACTACATTTAAAGGAGCTTTTCAGGATCAATATATCGAGCATAAGAGCTTTAAAATATAAGAAAACCGGGTCAATCAATTTGATACCCGGCTTTTTTATTGATTTTATATCATGTAAGGAGTCGCGAAATATACCACAAATATGATCATTAATACCCAGACAGTAGGATGGATTGCTTTAGTTTTACCTGCTGCGATCATTGCGATTGTATAAACAATAAAACCACAAGCAATACCATTAGAGATAGAATACATCAAGATCATCATAACAATCGTAACAAATCCACTTGCCGCAAAAATCATATCGTCCCAATCAATGCCTTTAAGCTGCTGAGCCATCATAATGCCCACAACGATCAAAGCAGGAGCGGTCACGGCATTTGTAACAGCGCTTAAGATAATTGGAGAAATGAAGATCGATAACAAGAAACAAATACCTGTAGTAATAGCTGTAAGACCTGTACGACCGCCAACTCCTACACCGGAGCTGGATTCGACAAAGCTGGTAACTGTACTTGTACCAATAGCGGCACCAAATACTGTCCCAATCGCATCAGCTAGAAGAGCTCTTTCAGCATTTTCTAATTCCCCATCTTTGTTTACCAAACCGATACGATTGCCAATTGCAACTAACGTACCAGCTGTATCAAAGAAATCAACAAACAAGAAAGAAAAAATCGCAACGAATGCATTGAAAGGATTCGAAAATAATTCACCAAAACCATTCATGAATGCACCGACAGCCTCCATTTCAAAGCTGGTTGTGAAAAAAGTTTCGGGCAATGTAGGCATGCCTTCAATATGGCCCAAGCTTCCAGCAATGACGCCAATTATAGCAGTGATGACCATTCCAACAAATACGGCAGCAGGAATTTTTTTGATAACTAATGCAATTGTGATCAATAGTCCAAAAACCGCTAATAATACAGTAGGATCTGCAAGATTACCGATTCCTACAAATGTAGATTCATTGGCAACGATGATTCCAGCGTTTTTAAGTCCTACAAAAGCGATGAAGAATCCAATGCCGGAACCAATTGCAAGTTTGAGCTGAACAGGAATTGCGTTGATGATAGCTTTACGAATTCCTGTAACCGAAATGATCACAAAGATAACACCTGAAATAAATACAGCACATAATGCAGCGGCCCAGCTGAATCCCATAGCTCCGCAAATCGTATATGAAAATAAAGCATTGACTCCCATACCGGCTGCCAGGGCAACAGGATAGTTTGCGATAAGTCCCATTACGATAGAAGCGAAAGCAGCTGAAATTGCTGTAGCCATGAAGACAGAAGGTATATCCATTCCGGCATCTGCCAGGATAATTGGATTTACACCTAAGATATAGGCCATCGCAAGGAAAGTTGTGATTCCGGCAATGATTTCTGTCTTGACGGTTGTATGTTTTTCTTTTAGTTTAAATAATTTTTCCATATATTCTCTCCTCTTGTCTATAAAAAAGACCATTTCATTGTACACAATGGAACGGTCGGTTTCAAATGATTTACTGATCTAGATAAATGATTTTTCTTAAATGAAAAGAATAAATATATGTTTTAACTTTCTTGTCGGGCTCAATTGTATGAATAGCTTTTTTATATGCATCAAGTTGAGCATGGTATTTGTCAATCAGTTCTGTTTCGTTTTGAACAGTATCTGTTTTAAAATCTAATATACTGATATGCTCAGGATGCCATGCGATCAAGTCAATAAAACCATGATAGATCTTTTCGTTTTCTCTTATGATGTAGCTGCATTCAAATTCATGTTTATTTTGCATCATTTCTTTATATATGTGACACTCATTTAAACTTAACAGTTGTTTAATGTCTGTAGCTTGTAAAGTGAAGTTATGTTTATGTGCATAATTGATGCAATCTTCTTTCTGGTATGGAAATGAACAGTTGGCGACAACTTCGTGGAATAAAGTACCACGAGTTGTTGAAATTTTTTTGTTTAGATCTATGATAGGCCATTCTAAAGATTGCTTGGCAGCTGAAGCAGTTTGTCCACTTATACTTGAAATACTACCTTGATAGAATTGCTTTGTTTCTATGTCATCATCTTTTTTTAGTGGCAATGGACGCTTATATAACTGATTTTTTTTATCTAGCTTGAATAAGGATGAAGGTTTATTTAAATACGTGTGCAAAAGCCATCCTGTATAACTTGATTTTTCTAAAAGCGATGAAGTATTTAAACTTGAGGAGTAACTTTTGATATCATCGATGTAATCAACAATAACCAGTTCTTTTTCAGCACGGGTCGTTGCAACATAAAAGACGCGCATTTCTTCTTTTAGATCATCATGATTTTTCTTGGTGACAAAGGCAAGATGACTTAAAGATGTTCTTTTAAATTTTAAGCTTGGATCTAATGCGTTTAAAGATATTCCTAAAACAGGGTCAACTAGAACAGGATTGTTTGAATATTTATCTTTGGTTGTATGAGAAGAAAGAATATATACGATAGGAAATTGAAGGCCTTTAGAATGATGCATAGTTTTTATTTTTACGACATCAGCATCTTTTCCATAAGGGTATGCTTCTCCTACAGCATCCTGATTAGAGTCATTGATGATTTGTTCAAGGAATAAGTCTAAATCATTTTGAGTTTCAAATTGGCTGGCCATTTCTAAGAATTGATCAAGATTGGTCTTATCTTGATTGGTCGTATAATTAAAATAAAAATCATTATGATTATAAACATGACGTATTAAATCACTGATGGTTTCGTTTTTACATTGTCTAAGTTGTTGCCATGACTGCATAAATGGTTTGTCTTTAACTAAAGAATAAAGGGATGTATTTTTTTCTTTATCTATACAACAGCCGGCAATATCATTGTACAAAACATTACCTATTGGAGAACAAAGGCTTGCCATAAGAGCGATATCATCGTTTGGATCATTTAACGAAATAAGAGTAGATAATACAATCTGGATAGCATGATTTGTATAGAATCCATGATCAATTTCAGCAAGTACAGGTATTTCATATGCTTCAAGGACTTTTTTAAGTTCTTCTTGAGGGGAGTGTGTTCTAGTTAAGATGCATATGGAACTATACGGAATTCCCTGTTCATGTTTTGTCAGGATGTCATTGGCAATAAGGTCATAGACATTATTTTTATGAAGAGTTTTTGCCTGAATCTTATTAAATTTTTCTTCCTGAGTTTCCATCCAGCTTAGATACTCGGTATAAAGAAAACGAACAGGATGCTGCTCTGCATTTTTTTGCCTGGCTGTTCCAACTTTGGCAATATCGTCTTGGCGAAAGTTTTTCCCTAGTAAAGTTGTGTTCATTATATGATCGTAAAATTCATTATTAAATTCAACAATACTTTGGTTTGAGCGATAATTTTCATCTAGGACGATCAAACAAGAGTTTTCATCTTCTTTGTCCATGTGTCCTTGCATGATTTCTGGTCTAGCTTGACGGAATCCATAAATAGATTGCTTGATGTCGCCAACACGGAAAACATTGTCTTTTCGTGCAAAACACTGAATGATGTTTTCCTGCAGTTCATTTGTGTCCTGAAATTCATCAACAAGGATCATCTGATATTTATTGCGAACTTCTTCCTGGATCATAGGCTGTTTTAATAGTTTGTAGGCAAAATGCTCCATGTCGGTAAAGTCAATGATTTCCATTTCTTTTTTCTTTTTCGCAAAGATATCCATTGTTAATAAGGATAGAGTACAGAAAGTGTTGATTCTCTCTATATTGTTGTTTAAATCTTGATCATATTCTTCTTTTTCATATAAGACGTTAAGAATATTTCCTTCAATCTTTTTAAATTCTCCTTGTTCTTTTTCATAGCTCACTTTATTGATTGTTTTCTTGAAACCTGGGGTATTGTTGAAATAAATTTCGAATTGTTTTTTAAAAAAGGCATAGTCCTTTTTATACAAAAAATCTAAACATGTGTTTAAACTTTCTTCTTTTAAAGAAAACAGCTGTTCATCGGCTTCTTTCATATTTTTACATATTTCGATCATCGATTCGATTTGTTCAATAAAATATTGAAAGAACCAGTTAAATGTATCTTCGCTGCAAGGCTTGTTCATCAGTGAACGGATCCATTCATTAGAGTCTGGTTTTGACATTGCAACATTAATTAAATCTCGAATATTTGAAAGGATGTCATCTTCTGTTTTTCCCAATGAACTAAAGAAAAGTTTTAATTTGACAAAGTCATTTGTGTCTATGCTGTTACAAGCTTCATTATAGGCATCTAAAAAAGCTTTATTGGCTTGAGCGCTGCTTGCTACAGATTTAGACATTTTATAAGAAATAGGAATCTTATAATAGTAGTTTTTAACGATGGATAGACAGAATCCATCAATCGTGCATATGCTTGCGGTCTCTAGTAAAGCTAATTGCGATTGGATATAGTCTGTTTGTGTTTCAGCTTGTAGACGCTTTTTTAAGCGATCTTTCATTTCGTTAGCAGCATCTTCAGTAAATGTCATAGCTAAGATACGATCAATAGAAATCTTATCTACCAAAACAAGCTTACAGAGTCTTTCGACAAGTACACTAGTTTTCCCGCTGCCGGCACTGGCACTGACAAGGATGTTCTTGTTACGCAGATCAATGGCTTGTTGTTGAGCTTTAGAAAATGGCATTATTGATCCTCCTTGTTCGTTCTATTTGGCTTGATAACTTCATTGCGAGCGTTGCGGCAAATCATGCGGTATGCACAATAATCACAGGCGTGAGCATCATGATCCGGACGAATATTTCCGGAAAGAATATCTTCGGTAAGATTGGTTACGATTTCAGTATGTGTATGTTTAAGTTCTTCAAAAGAAGGGCTGTCTTTTTTTGTGGTGAAAAGATTATCCTTGTCACAATATGTCGTAATATCCTGATAGGCCCATCCTTTAAGTTTCTTTTGTTGGGTGAAAGTATCCAATGTTTCCTTGATTTCAATTCTAGTGCTTTCAGGTATCTTTTTCCGATAATTTAAAGATAATGGTTTATGTGATACAGGGGAGCTTTTTAAAGAGATATAAAAACTACCTGTTGGAATCAAGTTGCTTTGTGCTTGCGTAGCAATTGTATAGGTTGCCAGTTGAAGCGATGTTCCGTTTTCAAAGTCAGCAACTCTAAGGTCCTTATCACTGGATTTATAATCAAAGATACAAAATGAGGTCTTAGAAGTATCAATACGATCAATATAACCATATAATTCAATGCTCATATCATGCCATGGAATGGAATACGAAAATTTTTGTTCTTGTTTGAAAATATTCATATGCCAATTTTTTTCGAAATAAGCTAATTGTTCTAAAATAAGTTCTGTTTTAGCTTGAAGTTCCTGGATTTGAGCATCGATCCATTTTTCTTTATTTGGGAAAATCATTTTGGCGAATTGAAATTCGTTTTCGATAACTTCGTGTATTTGTTCAACATTTACTTTAACGTAATCTTTTTTATATTTTAATGTCAGTGTTTCTAAAATGTGATGAAGGATTGTGCCTCTAATGCGAATATCCTGCCAATCTTGATTTTCTTTAAGATAGAGGCCATAACGAATGAAGTGCTTTAAAGGACATTTCGCAAAGGTTTCGAGTCGAGAAATTGAGCCGACAAATGTTTTATGTTTTAAATAGAGTTTGTCGGCAAACTCTTGGCTTAATTCAAATTGAGGTGTTTTAAATCGTGAATGTTCATGGACGGCTATAAATTCACAAGGCATGTTCATATAGGTTTCAATCTGCATGTTTTTTTCAAGTGTTTTAGATTGATATGTGGATTGAGGAGAGATGACATACAGTTCTGTTATCTGATCAAGCGTTTTGTAAAACTGTTCAATTTGAAAATCGATACGCTCTCTAAGACTAGGAAGTTTTGTGTCTTGAATGTATGCTTCATCAAAAATGCCTGTTTTTAAAGATAATACGTTTAGATCTTTAGCTTCTGCGCTCAAAATAAATATAGTCTTTTTTAAAGGTGTAATATCCTTTAGTGTGCCGATTAAAACACCTTGATAGGTTTCGGGTGATTCACATTCTTGGATTTTGTTTAGAGAATCAATTAATATATCAAGATCTTTGTCTTGTCTTAAAAAAGGTTTTGCCTGTGTGATCAAATCAATGCTTTGCTTTATCGTGGTAAGGTCTTTAGAAGATAGCTGCGGATACTGCTCTTTAAGCTCGTTGATCATGTCTAGAATGTTTTTGTGATTCCAGGCGAAGATTTGATTATGTTCATTCAGCCATTTTTTAGTATATACTTCTAGATTTTGATAGGTTTGATAAGTAAATTCATCAATCAAAGAGTTTTTGTGGTATTCAATTTGATTGATTGGATATGTTTCTGGATAGGCAAAAGGAAAAAGATCAAAATATTTTTTGACTAGTTCTTCTTGATAGAATTTAAGGACAAAATCTTTAAAATTATCTAACGATTTGTCTTTTAACCAAGTCAAACCAAGAATTAGTTTTTGACTTAGGTTGGAAGGAGTTTTTTTGTTTAGTATGGTGTAAGGTATTTTGTGATGATCAAACATTTGGCACAATACCTGGGTGTCGCTAGAAGAAGTAACAGCTATTTGAATATCATCGGCATTCATCTTGTTTTCAAGGATGACTTTTGCGACAATGGATGCCTGCGTTCTTGCGTTAGAACATGTGAAGTAGTGTTTGTTTGGTAATGAATCGTTTTCCAGCATATGGGCGTTATTTTCCAAAAGAAAACGAATCCAGATGTATTCGGTATCCGTGAACATTCTTCTTAAAATATATACATTAGAGAAATTCTGCTTTTTTAGTTCATTGATCGTTTTGGAGGTGTATGACTCTTTTAATGGAATATCTTTGATTAAATTGATAACCTCTTTGAGGTCTTTTTCTTTTTGGGTCTCATCTTTCAGTGTTGAAAAATCAAAATTGAACGAATAAGCCCATGCGATAAAACTTAAACACGCATTTAAAAAATCAGGCGCCTCTTTGCTAGAGAAAAAAGCATTTTTTTTAGATAGAGATTGCAACCTTTCTTTATACTGGTATAAGATTTCTATATGTGAAGGTAAATTATCTGGGTAATAGTTAGCTGTAAAAGCGTTCAAGCTCATAACTTTTATAGAAAGGGTATTACCTTTCATTTTAAGGATTTTATCGTATAAAGGAAGATGCAGGTTAGCATCGGCTAGAATAATAGAATTATCGACAATATCAAACATAGTAATCACCTTCACTCATTATAACAGAAATAAGCTGTAATGACTTTAGTTAGTCAACAGTTTAAACTCCATAAAGATCAACAACGTATCAATCATTAAAATCGTGATAAATAATATTATTAATATGAAGAGCGATATCCATTTTTTTAACGGTCTATAATCTGAATTTTGGAGCTTGTTTATTGTTTTTAAATAAAATTTTTGATTTTGCTTCATAGTGTTCCCCTTATTTATGGTTAGTAACCAGATTAAAATAAAAAAGTCAAGATAAGTTGATTAAATGGTATGAATTTATAAATTATAGGTAATTATCTTTCAAAAATGTTCGAAATTGTTTGTTAATTTTATTGATTTTGACTGAAATTTTTCTAAAAAAAAAACAATTTTTTGACAATTATAGTTCTAAAATTCTTGTTTATGTTATAAATTTTTGTTAAATTAATAGTATGTATTAGATTATAACGTTTTATATACCTAATATGGAAATCGGATTGGAGGTCCTAGATCATGGCAACAAAACATTTAACGGTTCGAGAAAACGAAATTATGGAGATTTTCTGGCATTCTGATAAGCCTTTAAGTGCTAATGACGTATATAATGTTCAACCCGAATTAAGTAAAAATACGATTCAGGCTGTGTTAAGAAAACTTCTTAAAATGAATTATCTAGAAGTAGCAGGCATTGGCTATAATAAAAATTCTTTAACCAGAGAATTTAAGGCTTCTATTTCTCAGAGTCAGTATTTCAGTAATTTCTTAGTAGAAAGTGAGTCTTTTCAATTGGCTTGTCAGTTTGTCAAGAAAACAAAAGACACAAAATCACTTGAAGAACTTGAGAACTTGATTCAGGAAAGAATTAAAAAATTATCTTAATTTATTAGGGTTTGATCTTAGTATCAGATCTTTTTTTGTCAAAAAAAAGCCATAGATTTCTATGACTTTTTCGATTTTATAGGTTTTCGGCAATTGTTCTTGCGACATACACCCCAGAAGCACTTGCGTGACTTAATGAGTGTGTAACTCCTGAGCAGTCTCCAATAACATACAAACCTTTATGTTTTGTTTCAAGATGTTTATCTACTTTTACCTGCATGTTATAAAACTTAACTTCAACACCATACAATAAAGTATCATCGCTTGCCGTTGAAGGACATACTTTATCTAAAGCATAGATCATTTCGATGATGTCATCTAATTGACGTTTAGGGATAACTAAAGATAGATCTCCTGGTGTCGCTTTTAAAGTAGGAGTTACAAAGCCTGATTCAATACGACTAGGTGTTGATCTTTGACCTCGAATCAAATCGCCAAAACGTTGTACGATAACTCCGCCTCCTAACATATTAGAAAGACGAGCGATGCTTTCTCCATACTGGTTACTGCTGGAGAAAGGCTCTGTGAAATGATTTGATACCAATAAGGCAAAGTTTGTGTTATTTGTAAAACGCGCAGGATCTTCATAGCTGTGTCCATTTACTGTAACGATACCATTTGTATTTTCGTTAACGACAACACCTTTAGGGTTCATACAGAAAGTACGAACACGGTCTTGATATTTTTTAGAACGATATACGATCTTTGATTCATATAAAGAATCTGTTAATTCACTGAATGTATCAGCTGAAAGTTCAACGCGAACACCAATGTCAACACGATCGCTTTTTGTCTCAATTCCTAGATTAGAGCAGATAGATTCCATCCACTTGCTGCCGGAACGACCGGTAGAGATGATACATTGTTTTGAGGTAAAGGATTTATTTTCACTTTTTACCTGATAGCCATCATCTAGTTTATCAACACTTTGGATTGCTGTATAGAAATGGAAATCAACACAATCTTTTAACTGGTTATAGAGATTTTCTAAAACAATGTAGTTGATATCCGTTCCTAAATGGCGAACTTTTGCTTTTAAAAGATGAAGATCATTTTGCAGACACTTTTTGGCAATGGTTGGATCCTGGTTGGCATAAAGTCGAGTTTTGGATCCTCCGTATTTGCAGTTGATCTCATCAACATATTCCATTAGATCAATGGCTTCTTGTTTTCCAACATAGGCATATAAATCACCACCGAATTCATTTGTGATGTTGTATTTTCCATCACTAAATGCTCCGGCTCCACCAAAACCATTCATGATGGCACAAGTCTTACAATTGATGCAGGACTTAATTTTCTTTCCGTCAATTGGACATTTTCTTTTTTCTAATGGTCCTCCGGTTTCGAAGATACCAATTTTCAATTCTGGTTTTAGTTTGATAAGTTCATAAGCGGAAAAGATTCCACCGGGACCAGCCCCGATGATAATGATGTCATAATCGTGCATGTTTTTTCCTCCAAAAGGCCATGTTTTTAATTTTGATCAGTTAGCCGGAATAATTATACGGATGGTCAAACTATTTTACAAGCGAAAAACTATATTCTTAATGTTGTTTCTAATGCCAGTTTGATCATAGTATCAAAACTGTTTTCTCTTTGTTTGCTGGTGAGGTTTTCATCGTGGACAAAGGAATCAGAAACAGTACAGATGCAGGCTGCTTTTTTATTTAAGACATGGGCATTATGAAATAAGGCAAAGCTTTCCATTTCCACGGCTGCACATCCATTTTTAATGGCGATGTCTTGTGCTTGATTTGTTTCATGATAGAATACGTCACTAGAATGAAGGCGATATTCTTTTAGATCGATGTTCATGATTTTAGCAGTATCTTTGATTGCTTGGTTGATTGAAGGGGATGGATATTGAACATCACTTCCTTCACCGGATTGAACTTTGGCAAATGTGGATTCAGACCAGCAGGATTTAGCTAATAATACATCCATGGCATGAAGTTCTGGTATATATCCGCCACATGAACCAACGCGTATGATGGTATCTACATCATAGAATTTATACAGTTCATAGGAATAGATACCAATGCTTGGCATACCCATCCCAGATGCCATAACAGAAATTCTTTTGTTTTTGTATGCTCCCGTATAGCCTAAAACATTGCGTACAGTGTTAAAACAAATTGGATCATCTAAATAGTTTTCAGCAATGAATTTTGCACGTAAAGGATCGCCGGGCATTAATACGATTTTGGCAATTTCATCATTTTGTGCAGTATTGTGTGGTGTACTCATAAAGAACCTCCTCTTAATATAAGAATATCATATTCATTGGTTTTATTGACAGAAAAAGAAACAAAGGATATTATTCGTAATATAAAAGAGGATACCGATCATGGAGCGAAAACAAAACTATCTAAAAGATTTGATTTATATATTAATAGGAAACCTCATTGTCGCATGTGGTGTTTCATTTTTTGTATTACCTAATAATATATTAACAGGTGGGGTATCTGGTGTTGCGGTAGCTTTGGAACCTTTGATTCATATTGATCCAGTATGGATGATCAATGGGCTGACAATCGGTTTATATTTGTTGGGGGCTTTGCTGCTGGGTAAGACTTTTGCACTTAAATCACTGGTCTCTGCTATTTGTTATCCTGTGTTCATTACTTTAACTTCATATATCTCTAGTTTGTTGGAACCAGGAACCTTTATTATGGAAGAATACTTAGCTGCTATATATTCTGGATTAATCATGGGTGTAGGCGTTGGACTTGTTTTTCGTGTAAATGCATCTACAGGTGGGATGGATATTCCAGCACTGATCCTGCATAAGTATGCCAAGATTCCAAGTGGAGATGCAGTTATGATCATTGATTGTTTAACAGTCTTGCTGGGAGTTTATACATATGGCTTGAGTGCAGCTCTTGTTGGTGTGATTTCTGTTTTTGTTTCAGGTCAAGCCATAAATAAAACAGTAATGCTGGGGTCTCAATCGGCTAAGAATGTTTTGATTGTTTCAGAAAAATGGGAAGAGATTCGAGACTATCTATTGAATAAGATGGAAAGAGGCGTTACGGTCTTGAATGCAACCGGTGCTTATACTAAAAGTAATCGACCGGTATTGATGTGCGTTATTTCAACAAAACAATATCCTTTATTTGAAAAGGATGTAATGTGTTTTGATCCTAAAGCCTTTATTATCGTGCAGGATGTACATGAAGTAAGAGGTTATGGATTTACTTTTGAGGATGAGGATCTACAATGAAAGAACATATAAAAGAAGTAATTGTCGTGGAAGGTAAAAATGATACCAATGTTTTACAGAGTTATTTTGATTGTGATACGATCGAAACAAGCGGAGACAGTACAAACCCTTTGGTATTGGAAAGAATCAAAGAAGCTCAAAGAGTAAGAGGTGTAATCGTTTTTACAGATCCAGATAGGCCGGGAGAACATATTCGTCGCTGGATCCAGGACAATGTGCCGGGCATCAAGCATGCCTTTATTGCTAAAGATAAGGCAAAAACAGAGAAAAAAGTTGGTGTAGAGCATGCAAATAAAGAAGATTTATGGCAGGCACTAAATCAAATAGTGAGTTTTGAAAACAATGAAGAAAGCCTGTCTTGGCAGGATTATATAGATCTGGGTTTTGTGGGGAATGCAATATTTCGCAATCGCGTGTGTGAAATGGTTCATATTGGTCCGTGCAATGCCAAAACATGCTTTAAAAGATTAAATCAAATGCATATAACACGAGATGAAATTGAAAAATTATTAGAGGATGAAAAGAATGGATAGACCGATTGCGACGATCAAACGAACGAAAGAAATTCAGGAAAAATATAATGTTTTCACAAAAAAAAGCTATGGGCAAAACTTTATCATTGAACCACGGGTGGTTGAGAAAATTGCGGATGCGGCTATAAAATCTAAAGATGAACTGGTGTTCGAAATAGGGCCGGGTATTGGTGCTTTAACGCAATATCTAACGATGAAGTCGGATCAGGTCATCGCTTTTGAAATTGATGATCGCTTGCCTGAAGTGTTGGAAAATGAAATAGGGTATGATCACTTAAAAATCGTTTTAAAAGATATTTTAAAAGTAGATATCAACGAAGAGATAAAAAAATATAGAAAACCGGATCAGAAGGTTGTATTTGCTTCAAATCTTCCTTATTATATTACAACGCCAATCTTGTTTAAGCTTTTTGAAGCAACCGAGCCTATTGAAAGAATTACGGTGATGATGCAAAAGGAAGTGGCGGATCGCTTTTTGGCAAGTCAAAACGATAAGGAATATAATGCGCTGAGCGTTATTACTCAATATCGATGCGATATAAAAAAAGTTATGGATGTATCTAGACATGTTTTCTGGCCAAGTCCTAATGTGGATTCGGCTGTCTTACAGTTTACATTTCATCACAAGTACAATTTAAAAGATGAAGAGCTTTTCTTTAAGATGGTAAAAGCTTGTTTTGTGCAACGTAGAAAGACGATCTACAATAATTTCCAGACTTTATTCAAAGATAAAGAAGAAGCTTTGCAGCTACTTGAGAAGGCACAATTAAAAAGTTCAATCAGAGCGCAACAATGCACTCTAGAGGATTTTATTAGATTATATGAGGTAAGTTATGAAAGTTTATGCACCGGCAAAAGTTAATTTGGGCCTGGATGTAGTCAGGACCATGGAAAATGGATATCATGAGTTGGATATGATCATGGCTCCAATTTCTTTATATGATGAATTAGATATCGAATATGCAGATCAAGATAAGATCGAAATTGAAAATATGGAACTTAGTGAAGATAATACGATTTCTAAAACACTTGGCTTATTAAGAGATTGTTATGATATTAAACATCACTATTTGATTCGTGTTAAAAAAAATATTCCTAGTCAAGCTGGACTTGCCGGAGGAAGTGCGGATGCGGCAGCGGTATTGAAAACTGTTTTAGAACTTGAAGGGATAGAGGTTGAAATGGAAGAAAAATTGAATTTGGCTAAGCAAATTGGTGCTGATGTCCCATTTTGTCTAGTTAATCAGTTTTCTAGAGTAAAAGGAATTGGTGAGAAGATTGAAATTTTGGATGCCAATTGGAAATTCAACATCTTACTTGTAAAACCTGATTTTGGGGTTTCCACACCAGAAGCATTTCGGTTGTGGGAAAATCAGGAGAAACTCCATCCGGATATTGACTATGTTCAAATGGCTTGTGAGAATCAGATATTGGATTTATTGGTGCAGGCTATGGGGAATGCCTTAGAACCCGTAGCATTTGAATTAAGGCCGGAACTTGCCAAAATTAAAGAAGAAATGTTGGATTTAGGTATGGTTCGCGTCATGATGTCTGGATCTGGTTCCAGCATGATGGGCTTTTGTATTGATGAAGATGTCTTACAAAAGGCAAAGAGTGTATTAGAAAAACGATATGGTTTTGTTGAGGTCGTAAGTGTGGGGGCGAAATTATGATAGCTTCTTTGATAAATTATATTGTTTTTTTTGCGTGTTTTGGTTTGAGTTTTTATGCGCTCAGTGTTATTAAGTTTGAAGATTTCTGTAAAGTCAAACAGCCCGGAAAAGTTACCTTGTTGATGTTCTTACTGTCATTGGCTTTGGCATATCTTAGCTCACAGGCTATATTGAGCTTGACGATTTATAATGGGTTAGGGGTGTAGAGATGTTTGCTCACTGGATTGCGCTGGATCCTGGTTCGAATTCCTTACGTCTTTATGATTACTTCAATGATAGAGAAGTTTGTTTAAAGACTTGTATTGCGTATGATAAGCAAAAAATGATTGCCCTGGCTGAACAGGCGCTTGCTTATGTTTACCAGAATAAAAAAGATATAAAAGTAAGATACCCGATCAAACAAGGTGATATATTAAATGATGTTACTCCTTTGATTCGTCAAGCACTCAAAGAGCTAAAGGTCTCTCAAAATGTATTTAAACCGTGTTTTTTGGTGTGCTTGAATGAAGATGTTAGTGATGAACAAAAGTTAAAGTGGCAGCAGCAACTTGCAGCTTGTAAGGTCCGTAAAGTTGAATTCATTACGCCAATGGAAGTTTTACAGACAGAGCAAGCTTGTTTTATCATACATGCCGGTCATTCTTATACTGAGATGGGAATTTATGCTCATGGACATGAATTTGCCCATAAGATCATTTATTTTGGTGGTATGGGAATGGATGAAAAAATCAAGATGACCATCGCACAAAAACAGAATTGTCTTATTTCCAATGAAGATGCCAGCGCTTTAAAAGAAGCTGTTTCACAAGCTTTTAAGATGAATAAGAATCCTATGCTGCAGTGTATGGCAATGGATCGATATGGAAAACTTGTCAATATACAAATAAGGGCATCTGATTTATGGCCAGCCATGGAAGAGCAGATACTTCAAGTTGTTTTGTGGGCAAAACATTGCTACATGAATATGGGAAGCGAGATGAAGCAACGCTTGATGAATAATGGAATCATGTTAAGTGGTGGATTAGCAAACTGTTTTGGACTCAAGGAAGCTTTAAAACATGAGTTTGACTGCCCAATTATTTGCACAACTAAGCCTGAATGCGATATTATAGAACAAATGAAAGGATTGAAGTAATTTGTTTGATATCACAATGCTGATCGTGCCTTTTTTCATTTCTCTTGGATTGACACCACTCATAAAAAAATACTCAGTGATTGCCAAAACATATGCTAAGGAAAATGAAAGAACGATCCATCATGGAAAAATATCACGTATCGGAGGGGTGGCCATCTATGTCTCTTTTATCATCTCAATGGCTTTGTTTGTGAAGGCGGATATGGCTGTTAATGGAATGATCTTAGGTGGAAGTTTGATGTTTTTTGCAGGCTTGATCGACGATCTGATCGATATGAAACCTTTGGTAAAACTGGCATTTGAAGTATGTGCAGCTTTCATTTTGGTAGCTTTTGGCGTTGGTGTCGATGTTTTACGTTTGCCTTTTGGTATCACAATAGATTCTATTGCTCTTTCTATTGTGTTTACGATCATATGGATTGTGGGTATTACCAATGCGGTCAATTTGATTGATGGATTAGATGGTTTATGTGGCGGTATGAGCGTTGTGATCTTTGTGGTTATTGGTTGTATTGCTATTGTTGAAAGAAGAATGGATATTACGATCATTACTTTTCTTTTGGCAGCCAGTACATTTGGCTTTTTGGTTTATAATGCACATCCTGCCAGCATTTTCATGGGGGATTGCGGATCTTTGTTTTTAGGATTTATGATTTCGGCAATTAGCTTGTTAGGGTTCAAAAGTTCAACAATCGTAACTTTGGCTTTGCCAATGCTTTTATTGATGCTGCCAATCATAGATACTTTATCAGCTATCTTACGAAGGACCTTAAAAGGAAGAAAGTTTTTAGAGGCAGATAAAAGTCATATTCACCATTTATTGATGAAGCAGTTCGGCCATAGAAACACGGTCATTATCATGTGTGGTATTACGACTCTATTTGGCTTTAGTGCTTTTGTCTATATGTTGAATGAGATGTTTGGCTTGTTGGCAATCATGATCATTTTGTTAGCCGTAGAAATATTTATTGAAAAATCAGCGATGATTTCAGAACATTTTCATCCTATCCTGGGGATTTGTCGAAGGGGTCTGAATAGGATAAAGTTGATCACAAAAATAATAAAAGAACATAAAGAGAAGAAATCTGCAAAATAGCAGATTTTTCTTTATTTTGTCAGGATTTTGTCACTTTTTTTTGTTTCAATAAAATTATGGAACCAAAAAAATGGATGAGTGAAAAGGAAATCATATTGAAATCCAAACATCTTGGGCCGATGGTTGAAGATGCTTTCTATCAAGAAAGAATGATGATCCTAAAACTAACTGATAAAGAAAAATTTGATTATATGGTATCTAAGATGAATTACTGTAAACGTAAAGAGTATTCATCAGGGAAGGCTTTGGATCTTAATGTGAATAAGGGCGACCTTGCCTATATAGAGTTAGTTACAACATGATGTTACAGGTAGGCATAAAAAAATATGCCTACTTTAAAATGATTTCTAGCTTTATATTTGATATATCCAATCCTGACCCTTCACGCTTTATTTTATCATTTTCATCTTTTTCATAATATATAACGTCTATAATTTCTTTTAACAAGGCATTCTTAGCTTTGGCGCTTATATTAGGATTTTCGATAGCGCTAAGTGCCTGATGTAAGCTATAATATTTTTGTTCATATTCTTCAAGGCTAGGCATATTCTGTCTAGTCTTTTCTATTGTTTCTTTTAGGCGCTTTCTTTCTTCTTTTAGTTTATCGTTACGCATCACGAATACTTCTTTCGTATAAATACCACTTTCCAAAAACTCATATAATTGTTCTTGTTTTGGGTCAAGGTCGGCAAGTTCTTTTTCCATGCGTTTTAATATAGTTTCTTGCATTGTAAGAGCTTCTTTGTTATCACCTGATATTTTTATCTTGAAATCTTCTAAATGCATCTTTAACGCTTGGATAATAGCATAATCCAATTGATTTACATTACAACTTTTATTCTCGCAGTAAACACCTGAACGGCAATAGTATCTATCTTTTCTTCCTTTGTACGGTCTATATGCAATACTTAAACCGCATTTTTTACATTTGATTAAACCCGCCCACATATTTCTTAATTCCTTTGTAGTCTTTTCTTTTGTTACTTTTCCTTTGTGTTCTTGTGCCTTTTGAAATAATTCTTCACTAATGATTGGTTGGTGCTTTCCGTCTATTAATTCATAATCGTATTTTCTAGGGCGTTTCTTAACCAGTTTTCCATCTTCAAACACTTTAACTACCCTTTTATGACCCCAACGGATTTTCCCAATATAAACTTCATTTGATACGATTTGATAAATAGCAGATACACCAAAGCGGTTAGACCTTCTAGGTTTTAACCCTAAAGCATTCACACGTTGCGCAATTAAATTAGCGCCTAAACCTTCTTCGGCGTACAGATGAAAAATCAATCTAACAACTTCGGCTTCTTTTTCGTTTATAACAAGGGTATGCGTTTTTCCGTCAATAAAGCGATCATAACCAAAAGGCGGTATAGACCAAAGATAATTTCCTTCACGCACAGAAGCTTCACGCCCACGCCCTAAAATTTCCTTGATGTATTCCAAATAATCGTTACCACGTGTCAATTCCATTTCAAAGAATTTTCTATCATACTTTTCTTCTAAGTTGTATGTTTTCGTTGGTGTTACGCATAGCGTGCTAGTATACCTGAATGCATGCACGATAGTACCACAATCTAATAAATCACCACGTGTCAAACGTTGCGGTTCTATAACTAGAATACCTTTACAATTCGGGTCTTCCATGCGTTTTAAAACTTTCTTTATTTCAGGTCTATCTTCTATAGTTTCACCTGATACAACTTCCCTATAAATATCTTCTTCGGGTATTCTATGTCCAAACGTTTTAGCAGCATATTCTTGTAATTGCTTTTCATGTCTATATAGCACTTCTTCTACAGTTTCAAATTCGTTATCTGATCTAGATTTTCTTAGATATATAACATAGTATTCTTTCATTATTTTTCCGCCTTTCTAGCGCTGATTAATAATTTTGCGTATTCAAGTAGTTTTTCAAATTCTTCATCATTTAATTCATTTACGCCTATAGCTTCACGCATGCGCTCCAAACGCTTGATATATTTAGGTATCATTTCTACAGAAAGTGCGTTTTCAGTTTGAAGTTCGCTAATATGTAGCTTCTTACCTAAGCCTTCTATAGTTAAAATATTGCTAGTATTATTTTCTTTATCTTCAATTAAGTCTGATTTTAAAATTTTAAAATAATTAGCTAACAATTCCACTTTGTCCATGCGTGGATATTTCTTTCCGTTTACCCAATCAGAAAAAGTATAATAACTAATCCCTAAATCATTGCAAACTTGTTTACGTGTCTTGTTATTGATTTTCATATAATACTTTAAGTTTTCAGCAAATACATTCTTATTGTTCATGTTTTATCACCACCTTCATATTTATATTAAACTAAAAGCAAAATAAAGTATACAAAAAACAAATATTTTTTTGCTTTAAGCATTGCAATCTACTAAAAAATGTATTATTATTTTTTTGTGCTTAAAGCACAAAGTAATAATAGAAAGGTGGGATAGTATGCCAATACATTTAAAAGCAGCTAGGGTTAACGCTAACCTAACACAAGAAGAAGCAGCTAAAGCTATTGGAACAAGTAAGCAAACAATAGCTAACTACGAATTGTATAGAACAAAGCCTGATATTGAAACGGCTAAGAAAATGGCTAAACTATATGGTTTGACGGTTGATGACATTATTTTTTATAAGCCTTAATTGTGCTTAAAGCAAAAAGGCATTTACCACGGGCTAGAATGGTAAACGCCAAAAAACCAACGAATACAAAATGTATTCACAAACATTTTAACAGAAAGGAAGAATTATGAAAGAGTTTAACTATCAAATTAACGGCGCAAAAATAACTGTTATTGATAAAAGCTCACATGAAGAAAGAAAGCAGCGTTTAGAAAAGCCGTTGCAGAAATTCTTTACAACAGTAGAAAGAGAGAAAAGAACATGGAACAAAACACAGTGATTATTTCAGTAGATAAGTATGAACGCTTATTAACAGATAAGTACATTGCACAGGAAGAATTAAGAGATGCACGTACTAAGTTAAATAAGATGAACGATCTAAAAGCTTACATCTTAAATAATAGTTTGGATAAATACAATATGCGAACATATTCGCTAGACAAATTAACTAATATTAATTCATTTGAATTTGGAATTGATAATTCAGATAAGTTGTTAGAGCTAGGCTTTGAATTAGATGAAATGATTGAATTTATCAAATTTAAATATGAAGAAGCTCACAGAGAGGAACAAGAAAATGACAACTAAGGCGCAGGAAAAGCAAGATTTCAGCAACTTAAACATCTTTCAGAAGATGTTAAAAGCTACAGAAGAAATAGGAACAGTTGCAAAAAACTTAACCGTAGCTACATCTCAAACACAAAGCTATAAGGCGGTAAGTGAAAGGGATATTTTAGATGCCGTTAAGCCAATTGAAACAAAATACGGCATTTATAGCTATCCTGTTAACCGTGAAATTCTAGATGAAAGCATACAAGAACGTGAAACAAAATGCGGCGTAAGAAAAGAGCTATTCATGCGAATTAAAACCGTATACCGTTTTATTAATATTGATAATCCTGATGAATTTATTGAAACTACAACATATGCAGACGGCATAGACGGCGGAGACAAGGCAACAGGAAAGGCTATGACATATGCAGATAAATACGCATTGATGAAAGCTTACAAAATTAGCACAGGTGAAGACCCTGACCAAGAAGCTAGTACGAATTTGGTAGGCAATGCAGAAGCAAAAGCAACGCCTAAACAGGTTCAATTATTGCAAAAGCGCTACTACGGTGAAAACTTAGAAAAACTATTGCAAGCTAACAAAATTGAAAAGCTTGAAGATATGCCAAAAAGCAAGGCTACTGAATTGATTGGAAAACTATACGGAAAGGATAAATAACATGAAACTATACGAAATTAACCAACATTATTTAGAAGTTTTAGAAAATGGATTTTCATTTGATGAAGAAACAGGTGAAATTTTATTTGATAAAGAAAACCTAGACCAATTAGAAGGCGCATTTGAAGAAAAGGTTGATAACATAGCTTGTTATATTAAAGACCTTGAAGGATTGAAAAGCGCTATAGATCAAGAAGCTAAATCATTAGCAGAACGCAAGAAAGAAATGCAAACAAAGATTGATAACTTGAAGCAATATCTATTAGATAGCTTAACAATGCGTGATTTAAAAAAATACGAAACGCCTAGAAACAGGTTATCAACTAGAAAATCAACTAGCGTTAAGGTAACTAACGAAAACCTTATTAAAGCTGAATACTTTACGGAAAAGGTAGAAAGAAAGCTTGATAAGAAGACGCTTCTAAAAGACTTGAAAGATGGAGCAGAGATTGAAGGGGCTGAATTGCAAGTAAAAAATAACTTGCAGCTTAAATGAAAATCATAGGCAACCTTCACGAAGTGCTTCAAACGCTAACAGGGAAAACGATTGTAAGTTTTGCGGTTGAAAATTATACACATGCGCACATGCTACAGAGTTTAGAGCATGAAAAAGATTACAGTATCGAAATCAAAGAAGTTAAAAGCAAGCGCACTTTACAACAAAATAAATACATGTGGGCGCTACTTCATGAAATTGATGTTGCTATGAACGGCAGACCTACAGACGAATACGAAATCTATGTTATGTGCCTAGAACGTGCTAACGCTAAATTTGACTACATTGGAGCGTTACCCGAAGCAGAACAGGCGCTAAAAGAAAATTTCAGAGCCGTTAAATATATCAAACCAATTGATCTAAACGGAAAGCAAGGCAATATGTACAAAGTTTTCATTGGTTCTTCAAAAATGGACACAAAAGAAATGAACATTTTGATAGATACGGTCTTAGATGTAGCCCAAGAAGTGGGCATTGAAACTGATTATTGGAAAGGAATGTTGAAGTAATGGCAAGAAGAAAAAGTATGTTAGTAGAGGACATGGAACATTGCTTAATTTGTGGAACATCTAGAAACATTCATATACACCACGTAGTGCAGGGAACGGCAAATAGAAAGAAATCAGATAAATATGATTTAGTTGTGCCGTTATGTGCTGAACACCACAATATGAGCCGTTACGGCGTGCATTTTAACAAACCTTTAGATACAAAGCTTAAGAAATGGGCGCAAAGAAAATTTGAAGAAAAATATAGCCATGAGCTATGGATGCAGACATTCCACAGAAATTATTTATAGGGGTTAGAGGTTATGAAAAGGAAAGATAGCATATATGAAAAAGTCAATGCGAACGCAGAAGCGCATGAAGCAATGGTTAAAGCGTTAAGTGCTAAGAAGGTTAAAAGAAAGATAGACCATGAACGGATAACTAGAGTTACTAGTTACATGGTGTTAGCGGTGCTAGTTATGGAGCTAATAGCTTTCGGTTATGCCTTATTCTTGGTGACTAAGCTATGAAATTTACGATTTATGGACGGTTGCCAAGTCTTAACGATTACGTTCTAGCGAATAGATCAAATAGATATGCAGGCGCTAGCATGAAGAAACGCAATGAGCAGATGATAGATAAAGCCATTTTAAAAGCGATTGACGGCGGTTTCTTGCACAGGGTTAACAAATACCCTATAACGTTAAAAATCGCTTGGTATGAGCCAAATAAACGCCGTGATGTAGACAATATCACATTTTCCGTTAAGTTCATTCAAGATGCATTAGTGAAAGCTGATGTTATTGAAGATGATAGCCAAAACTTCATTAACGTTGTGCAGCATGAAGTATACATTGACCGAGAAAATCCACGTATTGAAGTTGAAATACTAGAAAGGAATTAACATGATTGAAAATTTATTTTATAACGCATTATACGGCTTAGGTTTTGTGATTGTAGTATCAATTATCTTTGTAGTAATTGTATCTACTTTAGATGTATTGGAAAAAAGAAGAATGAAAAAAGAAATGGATAAATTTATCCAAGACAAGATTAAAAGAGGTGATTTTAATGTTGTTGGAGTTTGTATACCTGAAAGAATGGAAGACGAAGAAAACCATTCTTAAAGAGCTAAAAGAACAAGGCTACACAATGGACGAAAGAACTTGGCGAACATTCGTTGAAAAGCACAATAAACGCTATTATCAAGGTTTAGAGCAAGAATACATTGTGCATAGCGCAAAAGGGTACAAGCTAACAAAAGACACTAGAGAAATAAACGCAGCTTTAGAAGATTACAAAAAAAGAGCGTTAAACATGCTTAAAAAAGTAAGCGAAGGAAAGAAAGGAATGCAAAATCGAATGAATTCATCATTTGATGAGGTAGAGATATGACAGAACAAGAATACAAAATGATTAGAGTTATGAAGAATATGCAGGATATTTTAGATCAAGCGATTTTAACAGAACACAAAGTAACATTTAACTTAGAAAAAAGTAAACGTGCTTTACTTGATGAACTTGGTGAAACAAATCATGAAGATAAGGCTAATTGGTGTTGGTGGAAATATACGCAAAAGCCCGTTGACAATTTAAAGCTATTAGAAGAATTAGCTGATGCTTGGCATTTTGCATTAAGCATTGACAATAACGAAAACAACGGAGTTATTCTTAATTGCGATATTAAGAAGTATGAAGGTTTAAAGCTATCTACATTGTTTGCTTATGCGGTTATTAAAGTAGATACTATCATTCCTGTAATGATTAACATAACGCATAAATTAGGTTTCAGTATTGAAGATGTATACAACGCTTATAAAGAGAAAAACAAAGTCAATTTTGAGCGCTTAGAAAACGGCTATTAAGAAGGTGTAACCTATGGGAAAAGTTTTAAATGAAAACTACATTCTTATACAGGGTTGGATGATTAACGAATTGCAGCTTAAAGGAAATGAGCTTCTTATATATGCGATCATATACGGATTTTCTCAAGCAGAAAACCAAAGCTTCAATGGTGGCTTACAATATCTAGCTGATTGGACAAGGTCTACTAAACACGGTGTAATGAAGAACCTTAAAAGCTTAGTAGAAAAAGGCTTGATTGATAAAAATGAAATGCTAATTCAGGGCGTTAAATTTTGTGAATACCGTATAACTAAGTTTAACATGGGTATGCAACAAAGTTACACGGGGTATGCAACAAAGTTACACGGGGGTATGCAACAAAGTTTACCTAATAATATATTAGATAATACTAATAATAATAAATTAGATAATAAATATACCTTTGGTTCTATTATCACTGAATACACGGACAATGAAGACTTAAAAAAAGCTTTAAATGATTTTGTTGAAATGCGCAAGAAGAAAGATAAAGGCTTCACTACTAGAGCGCTAGAGTTAAACCTAAACAAATTAGACAAATTAGCGCTTGATGATGTTACTAAGATTGAAATAGTAAATCAGACCGTAGCTAATGGGTGGAAATCCTTTTATGAGCTAAAAACAAGTTCCAAGAAGCAAGCACAGCAGACACAACAAACATCTAACCCGTTCTTAAAAATGATGTTAGAAGGAAACGGATATGAACATTAAAAAAATCTTAGAACTTATTATCATGGCTATATTGTGGTGCTTAATAGTGTTTGGCATTTTAACGCTATTAGGTATCACGCCTGATGAATTTTCTAAAATACCGAGATATGGGGGTTAAGCATGAATAAGAATGAATGCATGATGATTTTAAGCCAAATTTACAATCTATATTCAGGCAAGCATATTTTCAAAGAAAACTTGACACCGCAAGATATGGAAATGAATTTAGCTATGTTTGAACGCCAATTTAAGATGTTTGATGTAAACACGGTTCAAAAAGCGCTTGATGATATGGTATCAAGCCGTGTACAGATTTACGGCTTTGGCGATCTAATTGGAGCGCTAAAAGAACGCATAGCAGATACATTGCCTAAAGTTGATGTAGGTAAAGCGTGGGAGCAGGTATTAAGAAGTGCTTCATGTGATTATCAAAGAGCTAGAGAACATTATGAAAAATTGCCTTGTGATGTTCAAAAAGCTATAGGAAGTGTAGGTTTCTTAGTTGAATTAGGGTGGAGCAACCAAGATAGCGTACAGTTTTTAAGAAAAGACTTTGAAAAGAAAATGGAAATCGTTTTAGAGCGTGAAAAAAGCGATTTCTTGAGCGGCTTAAAAACCTATGAACAAATAGAAGCGGACACGCAAAAACCAAGCTTAGAAGCAAAAGAAAACGGCATGAGCAGCATTACAGACATTATGAAAGGTTTAACATATGGAAACCATAATTAATTTAGGTATTTTACTGATGTTAATTTTGATACTAGTTACCGTAGTATTTGGATTAACGGCTTGCATGATTGTAGCTGGTAGAAATGAAAGAATGATTGAAGAGATAGAAAGTAGAGAAATTGAAAATGGAAAGAGAAAGCAGCAATAAAGCGAGATGGACAGAACAAGAGGATAGGTTCTTGAAACAACAAATAGATTTAGGATTGACTGGAAGAACGATCTATGAAAGATACGGATAATTATTAAATCGCACAGATAGAGCAATAGAAAACAGGGTTAGTTATTTAAAAAATCCGCCTAAAAAGCAGATAGAACAAACGAACCCTGAAATAAACTTAACGAAAGAAATTGACCGTGTTTGTAATAGGCTAGACACTTTGATTAATTATCAAGAAAAGATATTAGAAAAGCTAGATGAAATTGAACAACAAGAAGATAGCAGATGTGATAGCTACATCAAAGCATTGTACGAAATGAAAGCTAGTGTTTTAGAAGTATCAAGTAACACAAACACAATAAAAAATTTTGCTAAAAGAGCAAGCCAAAAAATGAGATTTTAGAAAGGAAAAAGAAAGATGATTAATAACGTTGTTTTAGTAGGGCGTTTAACTAAAGACCCTGAATTAAGAATGACACAAAGCGGTGCTAGCGTTGCTAACTTAACGCTAGCCGTAAACCGCAAAATTCAAGCACAGGGGCAACCTGATGTAGATTTCATTAATTGCATTGCGTGGAACAAAACGGCAGAGCTTTTGAACACATACACGCATAAAGGCTCATTAATTGGCGTTGAAGGGCGCATTCAAACACGATCATATGAAAACAATCAAGGCGCAAGAATTTATGTTACGGAAGTAGTTATTGAAAGCCTTACGTTTTTAGAGCCAAAAAGTAACGAACATGCGCAAAACACGCAAGGTAATGTAAATGTACCGCATAGCCAAAACAACGCCCAAAACGCACAGAAAAACGGCTTTCAGTACGCAGGAAGTTTAACGGCGCAAGCAGAAGCAGATACGCTAGTTTTAGATTGTGATGATTTACCATTTTAGAGGTATAGAAAATGACAGATAAAGAGAAACAAACATTAAAGTTATTAACGGAAATCGAAGCGTTAGAAAATGCTAGAAGTGACATTGCATTTTTCAACTATTGTGATTGCTATATAAAAGTAAAAAGAACAGAACACAAAATAAGTAAAAATACAATGTATAGATTGATAAGCCTATTGATAGACGAAAATAGAAAGAAATTAGAAGAGTTACGCAATGAAAGCGACAATCACATTCAAAAATAACAATTCAATCACGTATAACAAGGTAACATTTTTGCATTATTGCCTAGTAAGGAAATACGTTTACCTTGTTTACGTGGTGAACGGTAACGAAATAGGCCGAAAGTATTATTTAGATGAAATTAAAAGTTTCTTGATAAGTGAGGTGTAAGAGATGAAAGAGCTTATTGAAAAATTAATGGAAAAGTTAGATTTAAACGTTGATGAAGAATTTTATTTGCTTGAATTTGATAATTTTAAAAAAGGATTTGTTAAATTCAGCAATTGTAAATACCATTTTAACAATGATCTAAAAGTAGTTAACGCAAAAGGTCAATCTAAAAATGATATTTTAGGCGGATTGATTGTAGAAAAATTTAAACCTTTGAAGGTAGAAAAGCCTAAAACGGTTTGGGATTTAAAAGAAGGGGATTTCTATTATTTTCTTAATATTCTTGGTGATGTTTGTTATTGTTGTTGGAATGGATATGAATTCGATTTGGCAAGAAGATCGCTTGGCAATGCCTTCTTAACAGAAGAAGAAGCTGAATTTGAAAAAGAACGCAAAGAATGTGAATCCATATTGTTGAAATACGGTAGAAGAACATTTAAATACAATAGTAGTAATTTTGCTGTTTTTTATAATCATTTATATAAACAAAATCGATTTGATAAATATGAATATACTCAAGATCAAGGTGTTATTTATTTCGATACGGAAGAACTAGCACAAAAAGCCATTGATGAAGTAGGAAAAGAGAGGTTAAAGAAATACGTATTTCGTGTAGAAGAATAGAAAGTAAGAGGATAAAAATATGTTTATTAAAGGATTTGATAAAAACTTAAGATGTAGAGGAATGCAATTTGAAATCGGTAAAACTTACGATACAGGCTATACAGAAAATTTAGAGTTATGCAGTTGTAAGGTATTTCATTTTTGCAAGAGCTTAGAAAATGTTCATGAATTTTATTCAGCTAAAGTTGAAGAAAACAATAGATTTTGTGAAATCGAAGTTTTAGGCGAATTGGTAGAAAATGAAAGAAAATGCGGTTCAAACAAAATTAAAATCTTGCGTGAAATCACAAGTGAAGAACTAGCTATGTTACGTGGATTAAAAAATGGTAATACGGGATTGTTTAACACAGGCGACATGAACACAGGCGACAGGAACACAGGCGACAGGAACACAGGCG